>Ga0180432_10002080_pt1 | contig 30557 bp, 17 predicted proteins | sample SS_ome_10_FD_132414 | JGI IMG/M metagenome (GOLD analysis project Ga0180432, IMG submission 132414) | Hypersaline lake sediment archaeal communities from the Salton Sea, California, USA - SS_1_MS_2 metaG | ecosystem: Environmental > Aquatic > Non-marine Saline and Alkaline > Hypersaline >...
CGACCGACAAGCCGAACTCATTTAGCCCAGCAATGATCGGCTTGGCCAGAGAATCCACGCCCGCCACAACCACGTTGACGCAAACTATTGAACAGCAAAACTCACGCTTGTTTTAGGACTAGGGCTTTGAAAACCCCTTCAGGAACGACCAGATAACCCGATGGGTCGAGACGCCGTTGATGGTCTCCGGCCACTCATGGCCCACCCGGTTCAGCCGGTAGTGTTCCACACGCACTGCCCCGTCGCCGCCCTCATGGACGACGTGAAGCGCCGATTTCGACTTCGTTTCGGTCTTCTTCTTACAGCTGTACTTCCTGCTCCAGTATTCGACTAGGCCTGGGATGTCCATCATCGTTCCCACGGAGTCCCACTCCTTCCAGTCCCACTCCCTCCCGTAGGCGATGATGCGATCCTTGAAGCCATGGATATGCATGATGGCAACGTTGTCTTTCTGCGTGAACGCGTTGGGCGAAACGGGCATGGTGCCGGCGAACGAGGCAATCGCCGCAAAGCGAGAACTCAGGTGACAGGCGAGTTCGTAGGTGAACATCGACCCCAGCGAGTAGTGTATCGCTACGCCACGGACTTGAAAAAGCGGGGCCGTTCGACGCGTACGGTGCATGCCCACATGACGGCGATCAAGGGTTTTACGAAGTGGCTCACGGCGAACATGAAGCTGCAGCGGGATCCGCTGGCGGCGGTGAAGAAGCCGAACCCGAAGACGGACCGTCGCCGGGAACGGCGTATGCTGCTGCACGAGGAATGGGATTGCATACAGAAGACGACGCTGGACGCTGGCAGAGGACGTGAAACGGTACGGGATGACGGCCCAGGCCCGGGTGCTGCTCTACGCCGTGGCTATCCAGACGGGCTTACGTTCCGGCGAGATTCGCAGCCTGACGCGTGGCCGGTTGTTCCTGGACGTCGAGCACCCGTACATCACATGCAAGGCCGGTTCGACGAAGAACAAGAAGGATGCGAAGCAGTACATCCGGCCGGAAGTTGCCGAGGGCTTGAAGCAGTATCTCGCTGGGCGCCCGTCCGAAGGGCCGGTGTTTGGCCTACCACACCCCTTCGAGATGGCCAAGATGCTGCGTGCCGACGTGGCGGCCGCTCGCAAGGCCTGGCTCGCCAAGGCCCGAGGCAAGGAACGCACTCGCCGGCAGCAAAGCGACTTCCTGGCCAACCCGAACCATGAGGGCGAGATCCTGGACTTCCACTGCCTACGTCACACCTGCGGCGCCTGGTTCGCCCTGGCGGGCGCCCATCCCAAGGCCGTGCAGTCGATCATGCGGCACTCGACGATTACGCTGACGATGGATACGTACGGGCACTTGTTTCCGGGGCAGGATGCTGAGACGGTGTTGCTGTTTCCGGCGATGGTGGGGTGAGGTCGGGGCCGCGTTGGCGGCTTGCACCATCGGTACACGCGGCGTGCTGCGTGACGGTTGAAACTGGTTTGCCTTTGGGTGCGACGGTAGCTGCATGCGCCGATGTGCAAAAACCGCGTTTCTTCATGCTGGCCAACCGGTTTTCGTGTTCGTTCGTGCCATCTCAAATACACTTCCTACCCGCCCTTTGGCTCGTCTCGTTCCCCTCGGATAGGTTTTTTAGTAGGGACAACTATACCGATGCACACAGGCAGCAGCACAACATAACGCCAACAAGTATTCGTGTCTTCAAGGTTTCTCCAACCCCTTCTTCTTGCTCACTCTCCAGTTCTTCAACCTCTCGTGGAATAACTTGTAAACGCTTGGAGGATCGGGTTTGGCCGGTTCTGCTGCTCGTTTGCGCATTTGGGCCGCCTCTTCCTTGCGTCCGAGCTTATCCAGGATAACGGCTTTGGTAGCCCATAGTTCCACAAGAATGTCGTCCGGCTGGTTGACCGTAACCGTGGCTGCTTCCTTTCGCCAATAGGCCGGGTTTTTGTTTCTTCTACCCTGGAAGTACTGCAAGCTTTTTGCGTCAATCGCCTTATCAATGGACTCGAGTGCGGCATCCCAATCCTTCAGGCCCATGTGGGCCAGCGCCTGTCCATGATACCTGGGCGGTCGCCAGCCGAAGCGATCGGGGGCCCACGGTAGATAAGGCCCGCCGAAGACACGTGCGGCTTTCTTGAAATCGCCCTGTTCGAGCGCCTTGAAAGCATGTTCCACCTCGCACACCTCGATCTGGACTTTCGCGGCGAGCAAGTCTACCCATTCCTCGCCGTCGGCGTACGGGAGTCCGGATGCGCGCCAGGCGACGGTGCCGTCGCGGCGGAGCAGGAAGACGTTTGGGATACGATCCGCCGAAAGAACGCCCAGTCGGCGCACCATCGGGTTCGCGAGGCTGCCCGGCACGATGGCGGCCTGGCAGGTCAGTTCCCTTGTTTTCATCAGGGCATCGATGCGTTCCGCGTCGTCGGACAAAAAGGCCGCGATCGTGACGACGTCTTTATTGACATGCCTGTCGGCCAGGTCGCACGCGTATTTGAGAAAACTATGTTGCGGGCCCTTCTTGTCATTACCTTCCCCGTCGGCATCTATGGGGAACTCCGCATTGGGTTCAGCGGACGGCTCGACAAAGACCAGCAGGGTCAACTTGCCATTCGTCTCCTGAGGGAGAGTCAGCGTGTCGCCGTGGAGGGTCTTGAGTGTGATCGTCGGCAGGCGGTTTGACGTCGGAGCGCCCCCGAGATTGATGATGTGGATCCGCATCGACGTGCGTTCGCGAAGACTCATCCGCCAGATGTAGTTGGCCCGCAACACGTCATATGTATGGACCCGGTCGCGCAGAAACGCGGTCACTGGCCACAGCATGGGATTATCGCCGTCCGGAAGGGCGAGGAGTTTGGCGCGGTAGCGTTCGTACAGATCGCGGGCGTTGGCATCCAGTGCCAGGATGGCCGCCGCCGCAACAGCCGGCGCGGGCGCGTTGGTTCCGCCGCATTCGGCCAGGAAGCCGGACACAACCGACTCCGTTTTCGCCGCCTCACTCGAGCGAAGCTGATCCTTCGCCAGACAGAACCGCGCGACCACATCCGCACCGGACGGCAACTTCATGGCAAGTACGGCCTTTGCCTCCTTAACCGCTTCGGCCAGGTACTTCGGCTCGCCGGCCAGATTCCACAAACCCAGCAGGGCAATGATCCTGTGGTTGCGCACGATCCAGAGATCCGTCCCCTTGGTATTCTCTTTGATGGCCGCAGCGCAAAGCTTCGCCGCCTTTTGATAATTCGCCAGCGCCTCCTCCCTTTTCAATCGATACCTGAAAGGTGGCGGCCTGAAACATGCCTGGATGGCTTCTGCCTTGGATGTTGGCCTGCCCTCCATAGCCTTGGCAACGGAGGGTTGTTGGGCGTTGGGCGTTGCGCGTTCCTTCCCCACTCCTACCAGAAAGTCACCAATAAACAGCGACTGCAGTTGCGCCAGGTAGCGTTCATTGTTGATCCGCTCGGCGGGGAGCGTGAACTCTTCTTCGAGCTTCGCCTTCGGCGTCAGCAGGGCGCGTCCGTACGCATTGACGAAGATGCCGACCGGATCCTTCTGTGCATAGCTACGGAATGCCGGATGGTTTCTCCCGCCCGGCAGACGCATGACTGTCCAGTCCAGTTCCAGCTTGCGTAGGGTCGCCATCCCGGCGTCCGGCAATTCGTCCAGGTTGAAGCTGAAGACATCGAATCGGTGTGGGTACTGGACCTCCAGCTCCTTGACCTGCTTGAGGTAGAGCTCGAACCCCGGCGTTTCCCGCGACCAGAACACCATGATGCACAGGTGCCCCATCCGATCGACCGGAAAATGCACCGGAACACCGTCCACACGGGTATAGGTGCCCGCGAACATGACTTCCAGCTTGCCGAGCCCGGCATGTTTTCGACGCCACTGAATGACATCGTGGCCACTGGGAAAACGCTCCCTCATGGTGTTGAAGAGGGCTTTCTCCAGGTCGAACGCCTGAAGCTTGGCGGCAATAAGCGAGGCAATCATCAGGCTCCGCGGTTCAGCCGGCGTCCCGCGGTATCGCGCGAGGATCTTCTCGAGCGCCTTCGCCCTTTCCTCCACGGTGGCCTCCGCTGCCGCCAGGTCGCGTTCCGAGAGCAGCATCTCGGCCTCGAACCGCGCCTCCGCGTATTCGTTCGGCGCATCCATCAGCTTGCGACAGGTTTCGAAGATCGCGGCGCGGTTCTCCTCACTGTTTTCCAGGCCGAGCAGTCGTTTCTGGCCCTTGAACAGGACGGTGAGCAGGGCGTACCGGTTGGGCGCCTCGGGAGATTCCGCAAGCAGGGCTGCCGCCTTGCGCGTAACGCTCTTGCAGGCTCTGCGGATGTCGACCATCGAAGTCCCCCGCATCTCCTGCGCCAGTTCCCCCTCGAGCGCAGTGATCTGGGTTTTGGGAATGAGCGCGGGCTGCTCGGCAGCCGTGCAATTACCCAAACGCCCAACGGTAACTGCCAGCAAACCGGCAAAACAGCAGGCAGCCAGAGTTCTAACGCATTGTGTGTTCATCGCACCATAGACCTTTTGGCGAGTTGGCCGTCGGCTGCTGGACATTCAGTTCCTCCCAGGATCTGCCCCCTCCTACTCCATCGGCTTCAACTTGAAGTACTTGATACTAAGTCCTTTATTCGGGGCTTTCTGGGTGTATAGGATCTGGTTTCGTCCCTCTTTCAATTCGAGTTCAACGGGTTTGGTGTCCATCCAGTCGGCTTTGGTGTAGGGAATGTCGACATCCATGAGCGTTCTCCTGTTGACGCGGAGCAGGAATTGTCGGTCCACTGTCACGGAGCATACATGTGCAGTGAATTCGTACTTGCCGGCCTTGGGGAGTTCTATCGTGTAATTGAGCAATTCCGGGCGCCCGCCGCCGAGGCTGTAATGCACCTGCATCGCATCCCGGTCTATGGTTTCCATGAACCTGATCTTCTCACCGTTCTTCGGCGATTTGCATGCGGCTACGGGAATGGTCATTGTGCCATCCTCGGCCACGGTGATCTTGCGGAACTTCTCAGGGATCTCCATCTGTTTGATCACTTCCTTCTCGCTGCTCACATTGGATTCTGCGAGTTCTTCGCCCGTGGTCCCTATGTCTTCTATTTTCTCATCTTCGACGATGGCCAGTCTTTTGTAGAAACCGAGCAATCGCCAGAAACCACCGCTTGATCCGTGGTCACGGGGGGCAACTTCACCCAGTGCTTTCCCTAACCACTCACACATCAGCACCTGTTTGAACCCCTTGGGATCTTCTTGCGCCTGTGAGTGCAACAGAAAATCCATGGGGGGCATTCCATTGATGTGTTTGCAGAAATAAAAGTGCGGTCCCAGGACCGTCGTCCATCCGTCCGGCGTCCAGTGCGCCATGGCGCCATGACCCGGGGAGGGTGCACGACGAGCAGGCATCCCGAAAGCATATTCCGATATCTGCCCGACAAAAGCACGGGGGCCACACGTACCGCCTTCGAGGAAGAAATCCTGTATTCTCGACAGGTTCAAATCGGGTCGTACCGGCCTTGCGACTGCCATATAGGGGATGTCGCTTCTAACGATACGGCAGTAGCGCCATCGGTATTCCAGGCGCGTGTGATCGGGACGGTAGTTTCGCAGCACCTTTCTAATCCATTCGATATCTTCAAGCGTGTAGGAGTCTGGAAATACAAAGCGATAGTTCCATCCTGTACCGCCAAGTTTATCAAAAGCCGGATCCAGTATGCCGTCGTCGTATGCCTTCAGGTAATTCAGGTAGTACTTGACCAGGGACTCTTCCGCCGGGATACCGGGATAGACATAGTGCTTGCCGCAATTCTGGAGCGATACAGCCAGCGCCCAGGTTTGAAAGAAGCCTTCGTGAGAGCGCTTCGTGGCTTTTTGAATAGCCCTGTAGCTTCGCATGGCTTGACCGTAATTGCCGGATCCACCCAGGATCATGACCTGCGCAACCAGTTCGTCGTCATTCAGGAGGTCATCGATCAGTGCTTTTTCCTCTTCGCCCTTTTGCGCAAACCCGGCCAGGCGATTCGGGGTAGCATGAGATAACAATGCGAACTTCGCCATTTTCGCATAGTGCTTGTCATCGGCCAGGAAAACGTCAATATTTTTCAGAACAGCCCTGGCAGCCAGAAGTGCCTCCTTCTGTTTTTCTGCAAAGGCAGGGTTGCCCGGATCGTATTTCACGGTGACTTCCTTCACGACCTTGGTCAAAGGCTCCCTGATGGTCTTGGTAACAGGCGGGACATTGCGCAGCGCACTGAGCTGCTCAATGAAGTCGGCCTTGACTTTCTCATCCACCCTGGGTGCCTGGGATACAATCTCTTTCTTCAGATCCTCCAGCATTTTGGTATATTCTGCTGCGATCTTTTCGCCCTGCGCCGTGAGCGGCTCCGCCTGTTTCGCGCCGCGCGCCTTGGGCACGTGAGACATACCCACCACCACCGCCATGGCTATCCACAATGTCGTGATCGGTCTTTGCTTCTTCATGGTCTTGTCTCCTTCGCTCGAGGGCTTCCGAAAAAGGTTCGGACATTGTAATTCCTTCGCTCCCCCGAGATAAACTCGGTGGGGGCGTTTCTCTCTTCGGGATCCCGCATCACTTCTCCTCGCCCCACCGCGCAAGCCGTATCCGTTTCATCCTGTCGTAGAAAACTCCCACGGGCACGCCTGCTTTCTCGATGGCCGTCGCAGGTCCAGAATGAGGACGTGTTTCGCCGGCTGCGAGCATTCGCTCGGCTTCCGCCTCGTTCGCCCGACCCAGCTTTTCAAGAATGGTCGCCTTTGTGAGCCGCATTTCCACGACGCCATGACATTGGCATGTGTTCCCATCGAAGTCTTCCTGGCGCTGTTTGATCGCCGCGTCGATCTCGGCCAGGGCCGCCTTCCAGTCCTTGAGCCCCATGGATGCCAAGGCCCGCCCTTGCAGGCGGTCGGCCATCCAGGGATCCGGCGCCCCTACCGGCGACTCCACCCGGTCGAACAGAGCCAGGGCTTTCTTGAACTCGCCTTTCTCGATGGCCGCAAACGCGGCGTCCATCCCGCACTTTTCAATGTTCGTCTTTATCGCGGGGTGTATCCAATTGGGCACACTGCTGCCGTGAACCGGAAAGGTCAGCCCGGACATCGTCCACGCGATCGTGCCGTCCGGACGAAGCAGCACTACGTTGGGCACCCGATCCGCCGACAATATGCCCAGGCGCTGGACCAGCGGATTGTCCAGGCCACCCGGCATCATGGCCGCCTGGAACGTCCACTCGTTCTCCTTCATCAAGGCTCTGACAGCGTTGGTGTCTTCCGTAAGAAACACCACAGTCAGGGTCACATCCTTGTCGTTCGCCCGGCCGGTGTGCGCGCTGACGCTCTTCACGAAATGGCTTCTTTCGGCCGGATCCGCGGGCGGTTCGGCGAGTACGATCACGGAGTATGCGCCGGCCGAGTCCCGGGGGAAGTTGAACGGTGCGCCGCCGAGCGTCTTGAACTCCGCCCTGAACAATCGACTAGAATCAGCGGGCTCCGCGACCGCGGTGATCAACCATCGGGTCTTGTAGCGCTGGTGATGCCTGTTGTAACCCCAACGCCCGGGATTGCCCCAGAACAGCCGGTGTTGGTGCAAACGATTGCGCAGGAACGAAAGGACCGGCCACAACCCCGGATGGTCCTCTTCCGGCAAATCAAGCAGTGCCTCGCGATATCGGCCGAAAGGGGTGCCCGCGTTGGATTCGAGTGCCAGGATCGCCGCGGCGGCCAGGGCCGCCGGCGGAGCCTTGTCGCCCCCGCTCGCCTCGACAAATTCGGTCAACAGCGTTTCCGGGTCCGCATCCCCCCGCCGCAACGTGTCCGTGGCGAGACAGAAGCGCGCGACCACATCCCCACCGGGCGGCAACTCCGTGGCCAGCACCGCCTTTGCTTCGTTGACGGCCGCTTCCAGATACTTCGGCTCGCGGGCCAGGTTCCACATGCCCAGCAGCGCGATGATCCTCCGGTTGCGCACTCGCCAGAGATCCGGGGCGGCGGGGTGCTGCTTGATGGCTGCAGCACAGAGCTTTTCCGCCTTCCGATAGTTGGCCAGCGCCTCCTGGCACGTCAGCCGGTAATAGAGCGGAGCAGGAGTAAAACAGGCCTGGACGGCGCTCAACGTCTCTTTGGACACGTGATCGACGTTGCCGATATCCGCTACCAGGAAATCGCCTGTAAATAGATATCTCAACTGCGCGAGATATCGCTCATCGTCGAGCCACATTCCAATATTATCTTGCGTCTCCTGCCCATGCAGATAGACCCGCCCCTGGCCGTTGGCCAGGCGTGACACCGGGTCCGTGGTGGCATAGGCGCCATACGCCGAACTGGACCTGCCGCCCGGCAGATGCATCGCCGTCGCATCCAACCCGATTTTACGCAGAATGCTCTGCCCGGCGTCAGGCAATTCGTCCAGATTGAAGCTGTAGACCTCGAATCTGCCGGGGAACTGTTGCTGCTGTGCCTTGATATTGCCCAGAAAGTCCTCATAGCCCGCCGTCGCCGTTGACCAGAACACGGCCAGGCACTGATGGCCCAGGCGATCATGCGGGAACGTAACGGCGCCACCCCCGGCCACCTTGTATGTGCCGCTGAAGACGGCATTGACCCGGTCGCCGGGGGCCTGCCTGCGCTGGAAAGCGATCACTTCACGCTCCCCCGCGCAGCGCTCGGCCATCCGGTCGCGCACCTTCTCCACGAGATCGAAGGCCTGAAGCTTGTTGGCGATGAACCAGGCGATCATCAGGCTTCGCGGTTCGGCCCGCGTGCCGCGGTAACGCGCCAACCGCTTTTCAAGCACCTGGATGCGTTCGGTCACCGTGGCATTCTTCGCTGCCAGTTCGCGTTCCGAAAGCAGCATCTCGGCCTCGAACCTCGCCTCTGCGTACTCGTCCGGCGCATCCATGAGCTTGCGAGAGGTGTCAAAGATCGCGACGCGGTTCTCCTCGCTGTTTTCCAGGCCGAGCAGTCTTTTCTGGCCATTGAACAGGATCGCCAGCGCGGCATACCGGTTGGGCGCCTCGGGGGATGCCTCAAGCAGTGCGGCCGCCTTGCGTGCAACGCTCTTGCAGGCTCTGCGGATGTCGATAGCCGATGTCCCGGTCATGCCCCGCGCCAGTTCCTGCTCAAGCGCGGTGAGCTCGGCAGCGGGGATGGGGGCGGCGGAGGCAGGATCCTGGGCCGTAGCGCACAGCGGTGTAAGCAGAGGCAACAGGCAGGCGAGAAGCAGACAACAGCGAAGTCTCCGAGGCTTCTCGACTGCGATCGATTGCTGTCGGCAGCTGTCGATTGCTGCCGATTCTCTCCCCGACACCTGAGACCTGATACCTGGCACCTGCCCCTCCTCACCTCTGATAAATGGGTATATACCGATGCGGCGTAGCCAGAATGATGATCGCCATGGGCGTCTTGTAGCTGGCGTCCTTACCGCGCTCATCCCACCCGCCTTCGGGGCCCTGCCGACGAATGAGGGCATCGCGTATGAGTGGATACCACTCGGCATAGTAGTCGTCGCCGGCCTGCACCATCGCCTGGATGGCGTAATAGTGACCGTAATGGTAATAACCGAAGTTATTATCGATGATGGCCGGCGATCGTTCCTTGAGGAAACGCAATGCCCCCAGGACCGTTTCGGTCCCGCGCTCGCCTGCAAGCTGTGCGGCGTATGCCCCGCCGGCGGTGCAGGCGATCGACTCATTCTGCAGCCCCGCTGATCGTCCGGCCGGAATATAGTTGAATCCGCCCGTGTTCTTGTTCACCGCCGAATGCAAATACTTGACCACCTTGGCAATGGTCTCGTTCGGCACCACGATGCCGGCCTGCCGCGCGGAGGCGAGCCCGATGAACACCATCACCGTTACCGACGTGTCCTGGCCGCACTCCGGGTTCGGTTGATAGCGCCACCCGCCGCCGGCGTTCTGCGAACGCAGGATCACGTCAACCGCCGCCTCGATGGCTTTCTGGATGGCATCATCCTCCTCCCTGTCCCCCGTCATCCCCCACAGCTCGGTCAGCGCCAGCGTGGCGAGGCCATGCTCATACATGGAGTCTCCCAGATACCCGTCAGGCGACTCTTTCGCCTTCTTGAGCAGCCAGTCCTTGGCCTTATTCAGGGCGGCCCCGTTCGGTCCGGCCCCGGGGAACTCGGCCTTGGACATAAACGCCATCAGGGACAGGGAAGTCACCGCCACGGACCCCCATGAACCGTCGGCCCGCTGTTTCTTGAGCAGATACTTCAGGCCCTTGTCAATCGCCTCCGACGCCTCGTCCGTGAGTTCAGGGGCATCGTTGTGCTGCGCCATGAGAGGAGTGGCGAGGAGCGACAGGATCAGCGCGATCGGTCCAACATGTCCGGCCAGTCCGACGCCTGAAACCTGAAACCTGAAACCTGAAACGATCATCTTGCCAGCCTTTCGTAATAATCCTTCAGAATCGCGCGATATTCCAGCGGCAACTCGCGGGCGAAGTTCTCGTTCAGCGCGGCGCGGTCACGTTTTCCGAGTACTTCCCAGTCCAGCTTGCCGTCCGGCGGCCGCTTTCCGCTCACGGCGCCCGGCAGGAAGATCAGCATATCGCTGTCTTTTTCCGTGTAGATCTCCCCGCCTCCGCCCGGGAGAGGCGGGCCCGGCCCTGCCGGCGGCACATAGAACTCGAGGGCCTTCGCGGCAATGAAGTGACGCAGACTCGTCGCGGCCATCTTCTGCTCCGTAACGACCTTGGTACGGTCAGAGGCCTTGGCGCCTACAGCGGCCGTGGCGAGACGGCCTTGCGCCGCCGCAAGTTTCAGATGCAGATTGACGGGCGGCGCCGCTTCGGGCGCCTTCCCCCTGCCTGTTTCTTCAGCGACAGGTTTCCTGGACTGTTTTTCGCGCACGACGAACGCGCCGCAGGCTTTCTCGAGTTCGCGCAGCTTCGGCTCGTAGTCTTTTAGGAGCTGCGGCTTCGCGGCATGGCTCTCACGATACAGATCCTTTTGCCGGGCGGCCACGGTCAATACTTCTTTCAGCAGCACAAAGCCCGGAGGGGGCTTCTGGGCCGGTCCCGGCGCGGCAAGAAGCCTGATCACAGATTCCATCGTCCTGAGCACCGTGCCCGCATCCGCCTCGAGGGTCTGCTCAGCCTCAACCATCCGTTCCACGGCGGCAACGGTATCACCGTCCTTGAGCTGTTTTTCGGCCTCGGCCATGTGTGCCACCGAAGGCACAAAGAGGCCCAGCCCGGCGATCTCGTTGATCAGCTTGCTGTACGCCTCGGCCCTTGCTTTCAGCACGCCCTGCTCTTTGGCGAGCACCGGCGCGTCTACCGCCTCCGCGGAGGCCTTCTCACGCAGTCTCCGCTGCGCTTCCCGAATGAGAACGCCTTCCTGAAAGGTCTCATGCAGCGATTCGACCATTTCCAGTACATACAGGTACTGCGGGGTGACCGCGTCAATCTTGGTGCGCAGCTCTCCCAATGTCTCGACGATGTAATCCTGGGCATCGATGGCCTCCTCCGGGTCCTTTTCCTCCAAAGCAATCCCGGCCGAATCCATGTCTTCCTTGGCAAAGAGCATCACAATGTCGGACTTCACCATGTGCGCGATCGGGTCCAGGGCGGCCAGTATCGCATCCACGGCGTGGACCAGGTTTTTCTGGGGAAGCGCCAGGGCCGGCATGTCGTCCGGGCGGGTCTTGCGGGTCAGCGCGAGCATATCGCGCTGTTCTTCTTCGATTTCCAACACATAGGAACTCGGCGCGACGGCGTCCTCCGTCCTGGCCAGCATGCCGGCATAGAGGCCGATGCTCTTTGCGTGCTCCCCAAACAGCTCCCGGGCATCGGCGAGTGCTGCGATTGCCGTCTTCTGGTGTTTGACGGCCTCGCCCGGCTTGTTGTCTTTCAAGAGGGAATCGGCTTTTCGCATCGGCTGCAAGGCCTCGTCTATGCGGGCAGGAAGCGAAAGCGAGTTCTCCGACGGCGTCGGGGCATTCCTGATCCGGCCCGCCATTTCCACTGCGAACTCATCAACAGCGTCCGTCAGCGCCTCTTGCGGCGCGACCAGGTAACCGGACTTTATGCCCTTTGCGGCTGCGTCCTCGGTCTTTTCGAGCAGGCTGAGCTGACGCTCGCCGAATCGCCCAATGCGCTCATCGGTCTCCTTGGCGCCGTAGACCAGCCGCCCCATCCTTACCGCCTGTGTCATCTCCACAATGCGCTTGTTGACTATCTCCGCCAGCTCGGCGAAAGAAGACTCCGCCTTGGATTGTGCCTTTTCCGCGGCTTCCCGGTCGCCTTTCTCGATATGCTCGACCGCCTTCACCATGGCGGCGTCGGTCGCGGCCAGCAGGTCCGCGGCCGGCGGCGGTGAGGGAACAACGTCATCGAACAGGCGAGCGCGACGAGCGGGAATCTCCGGCATCAGCAGCAACTGCAGGTTCTCATGCAGCGCGGACTGAGCGTCAGCCAGGTCGGCGCGTCTCTCGTTGAACGTCTTCGCGTCAAGTGCCTTCATCTCACGCCCGAGCGCCTTCAGATCCCCCGCCTGCGACTCGAACAAGTTCATGGCTTTCGCCAGCGCCTCGTGCTCCGCACCCATGCGCAGACGGAACTCGGCCTTCAGCAAAGCCGCAATCGCGTCCGACTGAAGCGGTGTGGCTTCAGCAGGCTTTCCGTCGCCAATGAGCGTTGCCGCGTTCTGCAACCGCGCATCGATGCCGCCGCCCGTCAGATGCTTCACCATGCGTGACAGCGTGAATTCGATCAGCGCGTCATCGATGGTACTTTCCCGCTCCTTCGGACTGGCCGCAAGCAGGCGGGAGAGCCACTTCCCCAGACGCTCCTGCGCTTCTGCCAATGGAGCCGCGTCTCCCTTCGACAAAGTCGTCCGCAATCGCAGCGAAGCCTGAGTCTCGGCAGCCGCGTGCATTTCGCGGGCCATCACGTCGGCGGCATCCCGGAACCCAAGCTGCAGAACCAGCAGGCCCAACTCGCGGGCGGAGCTGTTCACCCTATGCACGGCACGAGCATGGGTTTGAGCCGAAGCCTTGTCGCCTTGGGGATCGGACTGACCGGCCAACGCTCTCAAAGCGGCGGCCGCCTCGGAAATATCCCCGGCCGAAATCCTTTGGAGATCTGAACGCAACTGCACAAGCGGCGCGATCAGCGATTGGTCGGTAACGCCGTTCGCCGTCATGTCCTCCGTCAGGTCCGATATCCGGCCTGCCAGCTTGTTCAGTCCGCCCCGCATCATATCCTGTCGAACCGCCTCGAGCTGGCAGGTCTGTACGTAGACGGGATCGGACCGATCAAGCCGCATCACGACCTCATGCACTTTGCGCTCTTCCCTGTAAGCAGTCCTGAGCCGTGACAGCAGTAGCTGCCGCTGCTTTTGGACCCGCGCCAGGTAGTCCTCCATCGTCATGAACTGCATGCGCCGCGCACCCGAGCGAACCCGATGCGGGCCGTTCTCGCCCGGATAGCTGTCGGCCAGCTCAACCACGAAGGTAACCGTCTGCCCGACCTTGAGGTTCGTCAGGACGGAGCGGTAGTCCCAGTCGATCACCTGTTCGGTCCCGTCAATGGGCTTCGCGGGGGTGAAAGGAAGCCTGTTCTCTTCTCGTTTGTCGATGCGGTAGCAGACAACGGACTCGGCGATGCCGTGATCATCGCGGCCGCGGAAGGCGAGATCCAGCTTCCGCCCCAGGGTCGCGTAGATATTTCGTTTGGGCGATGTGAGTTCAACACGTGGGGGGCGGTCCGGCGCCACCTGCAGGTAATTATTCGGGCTGGTGAATGCGAACCCGTGCTCACGCTCCACCCAGGAGAAACGGTATGCCCGGGATTCAGCGGCCACGCGTTCCGTCTTGATGGTAAGCCCGTCTTCGCTGATCGCCAGCGGCACCGGTTTCTCGCCGGCCAGGTTCATGGTGGCCTCGCGCACCGGCCGGTCGATCGTGATCGCCCACTTGATCCGAGTCGTTTCGGGGACGGTGATCGTCAGTGCCTCCACGGTTTCGGTCGGACGCTTCGTATACTCGGGAAACTCGAGTGTCACCTCGGCTTTCTCGATATCCGGCGCGCTGACGACCTCGACCGTGTGCCATGGGCTGCGTGCGTCGCCTGCCGTCAGGCGATACTCAAATCCACGGTGGGCGGTTTCTATCCGATACTCACACTCGCCGTTGGCGATGGGAAGCGTGCGCACACGCGGCCGGCCCTTGCCGGTGCGTAGCGCGATCTTCGCCTTGCGCGGCACCACGCCGGAAACGCGCGCAGCGATCCGGACCGGTTCGCCTTCCTGCACGACGAGATCGGCCTTCACCAACTCCAACCGGGTGCGCGTCGGATAAGTGATCGCAAGCCACGGCGCAAAGATCCGGCCAAGACCGGCCATCACCAAAGGGCCGTTGGTAGCTGCCAGGACGCCGAAGAACAGGGCCGCGATCAGCGCGATCAGCGCCGGGCGACGCAGCGACTGGAAACGAACAGCATCTTTCGGCCGTATTCCAACCGCCGATTCCTCTGCCTTTCGACATGTCAAGTCACACAGCGCGTCGGATGTGCCGTGTCGCCGCGCTGAGTCCTTGAACTGCATAGCGCTAACAAGCAGGCTCTCCATGCCGCCATAGTGATCTTCGATCTGCAGGACCGTGTGCGTGGCATCAAACGGGCGTATAGACTTCCAGCCTGCGCGCCAGGCTTTGTAAAGCGGAACGCCCAGCACAACCAGGAGAATCGTAAACCGGCCAGCCGTCGGCACATCGGCAAGCCATCTGCTGATCATCCAGTCAACCAAGCCACCGGCGAGGAACAGCACCAGCCCCCACCGGACAAACACCAGCCCACCTTCCACGAAGTGCAGCAACTGCTCACGGCGCCAAACGGCCCGGACGCGTGTGGCCAGCTTTGTTCCTTGTGAATCGGTCATGATTTCTCTTTCGGACTATTCCCCAATGGTCACCGGTGCCAGCGTGAAATCGCGAATAGTCAAACCGCGTATGAGGTTCTCTCCACCACGACGCGAAAAGGTGAGTACGTTCTTCCCCTTGACCAGAGAGATCTCGACCGGCTTGGTCTTATCCCACATGCCAACAGTCAGGGGCAACTCGATATCGATCGCCTTTTTGGCGCCATTGGCCGCGACCAGGAGGTGCTGATCCCAACTGGGAACAACCACGCGCGCGGTGAGCGCGTATTTGCCGGCTTTCGGGGAATCGAAGGTGTATTCGAACTCCTCGGGCGTCCCGAGTCGGTTGTAGTGCAGTTGCATCCCGCCGAGGTTACTCTTCATAAAAACGATCTTGGCCGTGCTCTTCGTCGGTTTACTGCAGGCAGCCGCCGGAATCGTGATGACCCCATCGCTGCCAACGACTATTCTTCTATCCTCTTCGGTTATCGTGACTGCCTTTGCTTTCTCTTCTACCTTCGATTCATTTGCTTCGCCAATGTCTTCGCCGACCGCGGCCAGCGCCGCGGCCTTGGCCTCTTCGATGATCGCCCGCTGGCGACGGAGGGCCACGCCATTCCAGAATTCGGGAACGGCGGCGTAGCGCCCGTAGGTCCGCTTCTCTCCCAAGACGTCGCCGATCCAGTAGGCCCGCTTGACCTGGAGGAACGTCTTCCTGTAATCGCGAGCCTGCGTAATCGCGAGGAAACTGAGGTCCTTGTTGCCCTTTCCCCAGACCCAGCCGGAACCCCAGCCTCCGCCTAAGTTGACCACCCAGCCTTTGGGCGTCCAGTGAGTCAGGGAAGCGTGGCCTTGCTGCGGACGCGCAGTGGTCGGAATGCCGAAGGCTCGCAGAATGAAACGGCCGAAGAAAGCGCGCCGGCCGCAAACCCCGCCGTTCATGAGGATATTCTGGAAGAACTCCAGCTGGGGTAGGTCGTCTTTGTTGTACTGCGATCCGTACCGGACATCGCTCCTGACCAGTCCCACGTAACGCCAGCGGTAATCCGGGTTGGAGATATGGTCGGGCCGATAGTTGCGGAGCATCTCGCGGCCCCAGGTGAGGACTTCAGTCGGCTCGTCGCCGTTTACGACCATCCGGTAGTCCCATACGCTTCGACCGGGGAAGCCCGGATCCAGTTCGCCGCCCAGGTACGCCTTCTCGTAATGAAGGTAGCGATTCACCGGATCCACGGTCTTCGGCGCGTCGGTCTTCGCCGTAGCATTCCTTCGTCGGACCGGCACCGCATGTTCCAGGGCTACAGCCAGCGCCAGCCGTAGCAGAACACCGCTTTCCGCCTTCTTGCTCGCTTTTTGTATGCAGGTGAAGATCTCCATTGCCTGGCCATACTTGCCGCCCTTGGCACCATCCGCCACCGCCATCTGGATCATCAGTTCCTCATCAGCCAGAAGCGTCTCAACCAGCGCCTCCTGTTCTTCCCTCTGCTGGGCAAACTCTGCCAGACCACGCGGCGTGGCCTCGAACAGGACGACGTATTTCGCCAATTTGCCATCCAGGTTGCTGTTTGCCAGCAGAAGACCGAGATCGAGACCATCTAAGACCTTCAGGATATTGTCACGCGCCCGGGCCAGCGATTCCTCGGCTTCCTCGAGTTCCTTGATCAACCTTGGCTCATCACGTTCTGCCTTGGCCAACGCTTCCTTGCGCTTTTTGAGTTCTCTGATCCCAGCGTCCCGATGCTTCTGCCATCTGACCAGCTCTTCCTACGCCGCATTGTGTTCGGTTTCGGTGGTCGCCTTCTCCAGCTTCTCCTGCGCCATTGCGATATTCTTCTCGGCACTGCCGATCCACTCCCACGCGTGATCCACCAAGGCTTTTGCTGTTTGAGCCGTATTCAGGCGCTGCTGCGCCGCATTCACCACCGCCTTGGCCGCCGTTTCGGCCTCAACGGCCTTCAGATAGGCGGCTTTCTTCTGCTCGTCCACTTCCGGCACGGCCTCCTGAAGCTCCGCCTTCAGCGCCTTTAGCTGCCCCGCGTATCGCACTTCAAGCTTCTGCCCGGCCTCCGTGAGCTGAGCTTCCGCCGGAGCGGCCGCCAATGCCCCGGACCTGCACGCAACCATTGCTGCGACCACACACACCGCTGCCGTCAGCATTCTTCCCGGCATGCATCCGAAACCTGAAACCGTCTTCATGGCAGATCGTATCTCCTTCTGATAATCCATTCCGTGCCCATCAGTGCGACCAGCAATAGTACGATCCATGCGTTATCCCACAGCGGGATTTCGGTCGTGTAGGTTTCCTCGTGTCGCTGAAGACTGAGCAGGGACGGAAGATCCTTGATCTGAAGCATGGCGAGGCACTTCCCGCCGGAGAGTTCCGCGATGGTGCGCAGCCGTTCGATCTGCATGTCTGTGTTCGCCATCTCCGGCTCGACATCCGCAACCTGGAACTCGGTCGTGTTGGACAGCGAGCGATCGCCCTCGTTTGCCTCCACCCGGTAGCGTCCGGGACGCGTTGGCGAGAAGAACCCCTCATAAAGCCCCGGATACTCAGCGTCAGGGCGCAACGCCACGCTCTGCGACTGGGCGCCCGGCACGTCCAGTGGAATCACCCTGACTTCGAAACCCGACTGCACGATCGGCTCGAACCTGTCGTCGAGCAGGTGGGCGTAAAGCTGCACCTGCCCGTCTACCGGGTACATCGCCCGGTCCGTTTCCAACCGGATGCGCTTGTGTTCACCCATTAGGCGCGAAAGTGTCAGGAACTGGATGCACTGCGACCAGACCCGCCAGTGATACTTGTCGCCGGTCTTGAAACGCAACAGCCACATGCGGTCCGTACCCATGAGCATGCATTTGCCTGTTCCGTAACGCTGCCACGCGACCAGCGGATACGGGTCAACACGGGAGCCGTCGTCGGAAAGCGTCATCAGCACGGTGGCCCCGGAACGCGCTTCGAGCAGAGGGGGCACGCGGACCAGCGGCGCCACACGGCTCCACACATTGTCGTTCTCTTCCCGGTCGTGCTCCAGCGTCATGACCAGGCTGCTGCGGCCCTCGGGGGTGAGCGCCGGATAGACGGCGTCATCCACAACTTCCCATTCGCCGTCAGGATCAAACGTGACGGGAAGCATCTTTTCCACGGGTGTCCCTGAGAAACTGGACGGCGCAAAGCGCGCACCGCAGAGCATCAGGAGCGATCCGCCGCGCTCCCTTACCAGCTCCTCGAGCCTGAGATACTCGTCGGCGCTGAAGAACTCCGAGTCCACATCGCCGAGAATGACCAGATCGTACGTGAACGCGTCGTCACGTTTCTCGGGAAAGCGCGCGATGTACTCGGATGAATTGCTCGCGATTTCCGGGCCGGCGCGCGTGGCGATGAATGTCGCGTTGATCCGGGGATCGCGCTTGAGCATGGCGCGCAGGTAACGGTACTCCCAGCGGGCGCTGCCCTCAATGCAGAGCACATGGATCTTCTCGTTGACAACTCGCACGCTGCGTTGGACCAGATTGTTTTCCGCGGTCGCTTCATCGGCGAAGGGCTCGATGGCGATTTCGACCTGTGCGGCGCCTTTCTCGTGAAGGTCCACGTTGAAGAAGATATCCTCGAATTGCAGGCCGCCGGCAAGCCTGACGCTGCGCTGCGCCACACTGCGCCCGTTGAGACGCACGGTGATGGAAGCCCTGCGCTTCTCATAACCTTTGGAGCGGATCTGCACGCGTACCGGGACTTTGTCTCCGGAAAACGCGACTTCCTGCATCACAATGTTGCGGATGGACACGTCGTCAGGGTCGGCAAGTCCCATCGGCACCGGGTAAACCGGTACGCCCCGGATGCCCAGGTCATGCAGCACGGACCCCGCACGCCGGGAAGACGTGTCCCGCCCGTCCGAAAGAAGCACGATACCCGCCAACGGCACGCCGCGGTCGGAGCTTGCCACCGCCTCGAGCGAGTCGGCAATGGACGTCCCCGTTTCCTCGGCGAGCAGACCGGCCAGGGCGTTGGTAGCCAGGGCTGCGTCCTCGCCAAGCATACGAACCGTTGTGCCGAATGCATAGTAGCTAATATCAAGATCCTCACCCAGTTCGTCGAATACGGGCCGTGCCGATTTTGAAATCAGGTTCCCTGCGAGGTCGATCCTGGACGCCGCGGCTATGGCTTCGCGCTGCTTGGTGCCGAGCGACGCGGAAGCCCGCTGCACATCGCCGGTGTCAGACTGCGAAAGCATGCCGAGTGCCACTGCCGCGTCGACAACGTCGGCAGGCCTCTTCCGCTGGTCCCTGATCGACATGCTCTCGGAGACATCGATCAGGACCGGCAAACGCCGCTTGACCCGCCGCGACTTCATGAGTACCGCCATGGGCTCGAACAGAGTCATCACGACCAGAAGCAGGACTATAAACCGTGCGGCTGCGAGTCCGGCACGTACATGACCGGGAAGACCTCGCTGCCGCCTGTAGAGAAAGGCGGTCAGCAGCACAACCGCGGCCAGTGCAGAGAGCATGACCACCGGCGGCGCCGGCCTCCCCCACATCAGTTCCTTGATGCCGGTGATGTTTGTTAGCCAGTTAGACATCGGTTACATCCGCACAGCGGTTCTCCATTCGTGTCTATTCGCGTCCATTCGTGGTTCTCCCTCGGGCAACATGCCCGTACAGCCACTCCGCAAAAAGACCTTCAATCACGAAGAATGCGAGTCCCGCTATCATGAAGACGCGCCACAGCGACCGCGTAGTCCGTGTTTCTTCGGCAACGGCAAGGAGGGCCTCCTTTGAACGTACGATCTTCACACCCGTACCCCTTAGGCTCTGGGACACGTCCTCCGAAGACATGCTCTTCACCGCCGACTCGCTCGTATCCACATTGACCGCTACCGGCATGCCCGCTGCCTGCAGGCTGACGCGTGCCTGGTAGAAGCCGGCCTCAGTTGCGCCGTCGAGAAGTGCCACGTACTGGTTCCGATAGTCCCGGACCGGAACGGTGATCGTCTCTCCGGCGGGAGTGTCAAACACGGCATTGCTGGCATCAGGCTGGTCAACATACGAGAGCGACAGCGAATCGCCAACCGTGCGCGACGTCTCAAACTCGCGTGCGGTCAGATACGTCACCATCTGCTGAAGTAGCATGGGGAATACAGGGGTCACAGCCATGTTATTCCAGGCCGGACCGGCGGATGTCGTGAACATGAACACATGCCCGCGTCCCAGCGAATGCTCAAGCAGTACGGGAGCATCGCTGCCTGCCAACGTAAGCACCTTCATGCCGGTCGCGGATGGTTTGACCCTCAACAGGATGCGGAACCGCGTTTCGCTGAGCAGATCCTCGGCAAGTGAAAACAGCGGCCGGCAGACGGGATGGTCCGTCATCGACGGATCCAGCGGACGCCCGATACCCATCGCATCGCTGGTCCGCATCTGCTCTTCAATCACGGCAGGAAGCAGCCGCGTCCCCTTTAGCGCCGAACGCTGGTTCCAGACGTCGGCCTTAACGTAGTCGCCGCCAAACCAGATCAGCCCATTGCCTTCCCTTACAAACTGTTCCAGCGCGGCGGCCTGCTCGACGGTGATGTCGGGAACATCGGCCAGAACAACCACGTCAAACTTCGCCAGGTCCTGCCCGGGAAGATCGACCCAAGCGACCGACTGCACCTCGAGATCATCCTGCCTTGCGCTGTTGCCGCGCGCACGCAGGGCCGCGGCGATCAGTCCGCCCGGGGCGCCCCCGTCCCCTGATGAGCCTTCAACACAAAGAACGGACACCCTGTCACGGATTACGGCCACCGCCCGGCGCACGTTGTCCGCGGCAAGCGGGTCTTCACCAAGCTCCGCAGCAATCCGGACGGGGCCGGCATCGCGAAACGGCAGAAACAGGGAGACGGCCTCCGATGTGCCCGGTGCAATCGAGGGGATAATTTTGACGTCCGCGATGATGTTGTTCACACGCCCACTCACCTTGACCTGCTGCGCGACAGTCGCGCCGCAGTTGCGGACGGTTGCGCGATAACGTGCGGACGTGCCCTTGCGAAGCACGCCGGACATCAGCTCCAACCCGGTGATCGCCAGGTTCTCGGACCCGCCCTCAACCGGGACCACAAAGACCGATGCGTGCTTTGCAAGATCCTTGAAGGAATCATGAAGCCAGGCGGAACGCGGCTTCCAATCCTGCTCCTGCATGTCCGATACGATATAGATCTCCTTTTGCGGAGCTTTCATATCTGCAGCCAGGTCCTTGAGCCGTCGCGGCAGACTATCGATATCCAGCGACTCGTCCGTTGCCTCCAGGGAATCAAGCATTTCATCAAATTCATCCGGATCAAAGGCCACGTTCCGGGCCACAACCCTGTGCTCGGCACCGAGAAGGACCAGTGTAACCGGATCCCCCCGCCGAATCCCCGCCTTGATGGCCTCAACCTTCTCAATCGCACTGTCGAACCGCGTGCGCGTCCCGTCGTCGTGCTGCATGCTGAAAGAGGCATCGAGCGCAATGATAACCGCCGCCCGCTGTTCACCCAGCGATGCAGGCATGCCTTCCGAAGTCCTCGCCGTGGGCCGCGCGATTGCGAACACGACCAGGACAAGGGCAAGGCACCTGAGAATCAGAAGCAGGATGTCCTTCAGACGCAGTTGCCTCGAACGGACGCGAACGCTTCGGTTGAGAAACTGCATCGCCGCCCAGTCGGTCCGTTTCACTTGATACCGGTTCAGCAGGTGAGCGATCACCGGCAAAGCGACTCCCATCGCCGCGAGCAGAAGCCATGGATTCATGAAGGTCATAGGCGGGCTCCGGCAGAGGATCCGTTGAGCGTCGATGCGCGCCGGGCAAAGAACTCGCTCAGCACGGCATCCAACGGGCGCGATGTATCGACGGTTGTATAGTCAACGTGGCTTCCAACGCATCCGGCGCGAAGTGCCTCCAGATACATGTTGAAGCTGGCGAGATAGTCCTCCCGGATCCGCTCGGCTTGCGTGGTTAGCGGCTCTTCTTCCTCAAGCCCCTCGAAACGCCACGTGCCCTTAAAGGGAAATTCGAGTTCGTACGGATCCAGAGTGTGGAGCACGACCACGTTATGGCCGTCGAACCTCAGATGGTCGAGCCCGGCCAGGATGTCGTCCGCGTCGGCAAAAAGATCGGAAATCAGGATCACGAACGAACGCCGCTTCATCAACAGCGCGATGTCGTGCAACTGCCGGGCAATGCTGGTCTTGGGCGTCGGCGTGACGTCGCGCAGAAGCCGGTCGATCGCGAGGATGATCCCTTTCGCCGAACGCGGCGGCAGGTAGGCGCGCACTTCGCTGTCGAAGACGGAAAGTCCCACCGAGTCGCGCTGCTTCAGCACCAGGTAGGCCAGAGACGCCGCGAGAAACTTGGCGTATTCCAGCTTGCTGACCTTCCCCGACCCGTAACGCATCGACGCGCTGGCGTCCACCAGCAGGTAGCAGTCGTAGTTCGTCTCGGCTTCGTAAAGTTTCGTATAGTATCGGTCGGTGCGGCCGTAAACTCGCCAATCGATGTCGCGGATCGCGTCGCCCGGCGCGTATTGCCGGTGATGGGCGAACTCCGTGCTGAAACCGCGCAGCGGACTGCGATGGCTCCCCACCCGTAACCCTTCCACTACTTCGCGCGCGATCAACTCCAGATCGCCCAGCTTCTGCAACACCTCGGGGTCGAGGTAAAAGGTTTGCGGCAAGTGCTCGGTCATTTCTCGGCGTTCCCGTCTCTGAAGGTCCCGGCGCTCAGGGCTCCGGTTCGATTAACTGGCCCTCCGGTCACGCAGTTTTTCGTCGGATGGAATCTCGTCCAGGAGCTTGGCAATCAGGGAGTCCGGCGTCATGCCTTCCGACCGGGCGGCGAAGTTGGGAATGATGCGGTGCCGCAAGACCGGCAGGCACAGAGCCTGGATGTCGTCGATCGCGACATGGGACCGACCGCGCAGCGCCGCACGCGCCTTTCCGGCGATGATCAGGTTCAACGACGCGCGGGGTCCCGCGCCCCAGGCCATAAGCTTCTTGACAAACTCCGGCGCCTCCGACTCGTCGGGCCGCGTGGCTCGTACCAGTGCCGTGGCATATTCCATCACGTGGTCGGCAACCGGAACGCGCCGGACAACGTGCTGGAATTCCAGGATGGACGGCCCGTCCACGACCTCCTTCAGATCCGGCTCTTCGTCGCCGGTCACACTGCGGACAATGTCCAACTCTTCACGGTGGCTGGGATACTGGACCATGATGTTGAAAAGGAACCGGTCGAGCTGCGCTTCGGGCAACGGGTACGTGCCCTCCTGCTCGATCGGGTTCTGCGTGGCCAGCACGAAGAACGGTTCGTCCAGCTTGTAGTCGACGCCGCCGGAAGAGATCCGCTTCTCCTGCATGGCTTCCAGCAGCGCGGCCTGCGTCTTGGGCGGGGTCCGGTTGATCTCGTCGGCCAGTAGCAGGTTGGTGAACACCGGTCCGTTTTGAAACTTGAACTTGCGCTCGTGCGTCTCCGGGTCCTCCTGGAGCAATTCGGTGCCGGTGATGTCGGACGGCATCAGGTCCGGCGTAAACTGAATGCGCTTGAATGAGAGCGACATGGTCTGAGCCAGGGAACTGACCAGCAGTGTCTTGGCCAGGCCGGGCACGCCCACCAACAGGCAGTGTCCCCGCGAGAATATGGCGATCATCATTTCGTCAATGACCTCGTCCATGCCCACGATTACCTTGCGCAGTTCGGATACAATCGAGTCTCTCGCCTCGCCGATCTTTTCCACGGCCTGCACGTCATCGTTCGCACTCGTCGTCATTACGTTCTCCTTGTAAGCTTCTTGTAATCTCCCTTATTTCTTCTCCGTCCCCAGCCGTCCGGGCAATCCGGTCCGCCGCGGTTGCAGCCTGACCCGGCTTTTGCACGGTGCCGGTTGAAATGGAATGGAAGGCAAGGCAGTAGCGCGGCCGGGACACGCAATGGTTGACGGGGCCGCGGGTGGGTCTTTCTCGGGTAACAGGTGTCGGGGCATTCATTGTTTTCTCGTTCGCCGCTCGAACGAGTTGCCCGCACGGTCAATGTCCATTATCCTTGATACTACATTAATAGCAATTCCGTTTCAACGACAAATTTCTCCGAATCGACGACAGGGTGAACGATGTCCAGACCGCGACGCGTGGCCGTGATGCTTGACCTGAAGTGGCCATACAAGCGGCATGCGGACGTCTTTGCCGGGATGCAGCGGCACTGCCAAGAGCTAGGTTGGGAGTTGATCATCGACGAATACGCCGACGACACGATCCCTGTACGCCCCGCAAAAACGGTTCCCTACGATGGTGTCATCGGCCGAGCGACGAGAAAACTGGCCCGGCGGGCCGCGCGTTCGAAGGTACCGGTGGTGAACGTCTGGTTCAGCTCGCCTGCGTGGAAGTCGTTGCCGGGGGTGTTTGCCGATTTCGCCGCCGCGGGGCGACTGCGGGCCGAGCATCTGTTGGCCCGTGGCTTTCGCCGTTTTGGCTTGCTGACGTCGGACAACGACCGGGGGCACCAAGTCGAGATGAAGGCGTTTGCCGATGCGGTTGCCGCGACGGGCTTTCCTTGTGTTGCCCAAAAGGTGGCGCTGGATCCCTCTGAATTGTTGAAGCAGTGGCGGAATACCGAACGTACCATCGCCGCCTGGATGGAAGATTTGCGGCCGCCCGTCGGAGTGTATGCAGGCTCCGAAATGCATGGCCGGATGGTGGCGGAGCTGTGCCGAAATCGCGGCTGGCGCGTGCCGGGGGATGTGGCGATCATCGTGGGCTGGAACCAAGCGACGCTCTGCGAGCACCCCCGACCCACGCTAAGCAGCGTGGATCTGGGTTACGAGCGGATCGGCTACGAGGCGGCGCGATTGTTGGATCGGTTGATGGACGAGAAAGAAAAGGGAACGAGGATGTTTGCGAAGCGCCTTTCGGGCCGTTCAAGAAAGAGATCCCCGTCCCTTGCTCCTGAGCACATCTTGCTTCCGCCCAGGGGGCTTATCGTTCGCGAGTCGACCGACTTCTTTGCCGTCGATGACGAGTTGATCGGCGCGGCGCTGGAATTCATCGCCGCCAACAGTCACCGGAAAATCGTCCCCAGCGACGTGGCCCAGGCGGTGACCATAGGGCTGCGGACCCTGCAACGCCGTTTTCGGAAGTACCTCGACCGCCCGATCGCAACCGAGATCCGCCGCGTGCGAATCTTGGTAAGGACATGAATGCATGGATGATCACATGCAGGGTTCACCACGGTCCATAGGTTCGACACTCCAGCCGCCGCGTAAGTTCCATATTTCCAAGGCAAACACCCCAAAAATTCCGTCAGGAGGCCTTGACACGAATCGCTTTTTCAGAGATGGCCCGCAGCACAACATCCTTCGCTTCCAAGCAAGCCGCGTTGGCCACGAACAGCACAACATCCTGCCCGCGAACGGTTGCCAACTTACCTGTCACGCCCTTCTTTCAAGGCTTTGTCACGCTTGTAGAGCAACAAAAGGCATTTCCGGCACGTCACCGCCGCCCGATCGTCCGTCGCGATCCCTTCCATATCGGCCCGGTGGGCAGCTTCCTTGTCGCGGGGATTGCACAGCACCATGCCATCTGCGTTCAGGGCGTGCAAGTCGCGTTTCTGTCTCTTGTCCCTGGGCATGCTACCTCGCACCGTAGGGCTAACGAACTTGTTCCGCCGCCCGTGGGCCACCCCGCTGCCGCTCATTGTATCAGGTTACTCGATTCTTGGCACGCCGGCTGCCTGGCCTACCCCCGGCATCCGTCGCCGCGTTGGCCACGAACAGCACAACATCCTGCCCAATATTAGCAACCGTAATCACGTCCGTTGCCGCGTTGGCCACGAACAGCAAAACATCCTGCCACGAACGGTAGCCGCGCACGGGCCACCGTATCCCCCGACATCCGTTGCGCGCGGACCACCCCGCTGCGGCAGGCGGGGTTTTGCGGTTCTTTGGTACCCGTCCGGTAGACAGCACGCTTGACGCGGCTGGTAGCCGAAGACCCCCCGAGATACTTTTTCCTATGAATCTTGCCGTTTCTTGAAATTCCCCGCACCATTGTGTCCTGAATTTGGGCTTATTGGGACAGAGGGGGATTGCAGCGCTTGGCAATACCCCTTCAGGGAATGGCATCGAACCAATCTACGCAAAGGAGAATCAACGTGAAAACGCTTACTTTGTCGTGCGTTGTGCTTTGCCTTGCTGCGGCCGCAACGGCCCAAGCTCGACCATGTCGACTGAGAGGACTGGGCGACGCCATGGGCGAGGCGATGGGGGAAGCCTTGGCCCAGTGTCTACTCGCACCACTCGAAGCTCTGTCCGAGTTGGGCGGCAGCGGGAAAGCCGCTTCAGAATCCGTCGAGCCATCGCCACCGAAACCTAATCGCCCGATGCGATCCTTTCTGGGACGCCCAAGACGGCGGTTTCGGCGAGCCATTCAAGCCGGTCGGCCATGCCTTGAAACTGGCCAAACGGGCGACTCTCAAACGCACGGCCTCCAGCTCTGCGGCACTACTAGGGAAAACTTGTCCATTCTCGGCACCATTCCGCAATCTTGTTTCCGACAGAGTTAACAAGGCGACGACGGAGCCGCCATTAACACGGTAGACTCAATTCAAGAGAGGAGATTCAAATGTTTTCCAGAAACTGCATGTCCGGTATCGGATTGGCAGCCGCGGCGGTCCTGGTGGTTGCCGTGAGCGCGGTCGCGGCCGAAGCGCAATCCACCGGCCCCGGTGCACCAACAACAACGTCGCCAGCCCAGTCCGCCAAGGCAGAAAAGGCCGGAGAGCACAAGCCAGACAAGGACATCACTGATGGGGCCGTCCCTTACTACGATCCCATGTATGACTCATGGCCCCAGCTTCCTACCATGAAGGGTGGACGTGGAACGGATGATAACGGAGGCGGCAGCGACGATCCGTGGGCACCAAGCCCGGATCCCGACTGTGGGGGCGGCGTACCAATTTGGCGAAGGCCGCGCGATATTTTGCCGGGCGTCGACTGTGTCCCCATCGACACCAGAATCATCATGTCCGGCGGAGCGGATGATGCTAACGGAGGCGGGAGCGACGATCCATGGGCAGAAGTGCCATCCGCTCCCTCAAAGACATCAGCCGACCAATTGAATCAAGAGATCCGTCCTCCGTCCCAGCAAGGCAAAAAGGCTTTCAGGTTGAATCTCGACAGAGAACTCCAACGAATTTCCGACCTAATGAAAGGGGGGCTGCATTAGAGCCACCCATTCACTCCTTAAGGCAAGAGAAGGGCGGTTCCTCTCCGGGGAACCGGAGCCTCTATGATGATGGTTTCTCGGCGCGATTTCGAGCGTTGGGCTGCTAGTACCCCATTGCATTTGATTTTGTACGTTGGCCCTCCGAGGCCGACGCGGTTTGTCGACGGCTTCGGAGAGCCATCGTACTGACAGTTTCAAGTGACATGGGGTACTAGGGGGAACCCACAAGCGTAAGATATTCAGCCCAGGTGCGTCTATTTGCTGGTTCAATAACGAATCCACCCGCTTCCAGCCCACCCCGCCCCCATTTTTGCCAGCCCGAGCCGACAAAAGTGCAGCGCATTTGCAGCAGTTGTGATTCCAAACAATGCGAGGCAGTGCGAGAGGGTGCGAGAAGAATCGCCATCCACTCAAGAAGTGGTATAAGCCCATAACCCTCGACGAGTTACGGGCTTAGCACCTGATTTCGAGTCTGCGCAGTATCTCGATATAACCCGGAAAACACGCGGTTCTTAGGATCGGCGTTAGCATAGGTGCGAGCACGGGGGGTGAGGTGGGATTGAGGCGTGTAGACACGTGATTCTGCCCAGAATTCCAAGTCTGCGAGGGTGTGGGCCAGGCACGGCGAAATGCCCTCGGTCGATCCTACCGAAGCGAGTTACGGTTACTGCGAGCGCATGCTCTGACAAGTACCTGGCAAAGCCTATTTCGATTCTTTGGGATCATGAGCCTTTGCCTTCGTGCCACCACCGATCACGGATTCGTAAGTCGGTCCGACGCGGATTTCATCGAAGCAATTCTCGCCTCCCTGCTGAAGAACTAATCGGTTGAGCCTGGTCTGATCAATATTGAAGGCTTCTGGTTCACGGAGAAATCGATATTTTCCAGTGAGATTTTCTGTCGGTTGTTTGAGATCTTGATCTGGCCACATGGGATAAAAGTTGTCGTTCTCTCCATCTCTTCCCCAAACGATCTTACCGACCATCAAGACAATCCTCCCTTTCCAAGCAGGGCCAATTCTTCGACGGGCGACTTCGCCATCTAAGACCACTACCGTCTCAAACTGACCCTCCTTGTGAAGAAAACCAATCCCATCTTTCTGGTCGTCGGATTCCAATGTCACGGTATTTTGACCGCCGCCACTTGCGGGCATAAAGGAAACGTAGCTCATCCACATCGTGGCACCGTCTTTGAGAAGACCTGCCTTTGCCAGGGAGCCATCGAGTTCAATGGCGCATCTTTTGTCGGACGAACGAGTAGAAGTTTGGGCACGGTTGCCCGTTACAGGAACGTTACCGTACCGCAGACTCCCCGGGGTGACCATTGGCTTCCACCGGTCATCGCCTTATTTCTTGTAGAGTAAAATATTCTCCCTTCGTACCAACGGCACCTTTCTTTCCAAAGAGTGTCGTGGGCTGTTCAAGATCCGAGGGATAGTCGAAAGGTTCGTAGAGCAAGGCGTCGCCCGGATCAAGGGGACCGCGGTTGACGACCGTTGTGGCCGGAGTCGACTTACCCGTCGTGGGTCGAATCGAATACTTGACTAAACCTTTCTCCGGTGCTTGTTTGTCTTCGTAGCTTCTGGCTTCACCGGAAAGATTCGCCGCGATCTCTTTGCCATCACGCGTTATTATGAACCCATCGAACTTTCCTCTAGGATCCCATTGTAAGGCTACCCCTTCTAGACTTCGAAAAGTCCTGAGTTCGGGGATGGAGGTGTCGCAGATGGCCGTCAATTTCTGCGTCGGAGAAGTTGGCATCTCTAGGACGAGTTCATAGGTGTTCTTTCCCGGCAGGGCGGTCGTGTCGGTAAACGCAGTTTGAGATGCAGGAAGATGGACTCCCAGGCTCTTTCCATTTCTCAACAACTTGACGCTTTTGGGAATCTCGCTTCCGAGTTGCCAGTTCAACTGAACCCCTTGATCAACTCCAAAAGCCATCAAGCGAGAGGGCAAGGTGGGATTCTTCAGTTTGAGCATCTCGGTTGCCATGGCAGTGCCGATGTTCAGATGGGTCCGGGCGTTACGGTTCCAGTGGAAACCTTGGGCAGAAGGCGAGTCCTTCGCATCGAACCTGAATTGCAGCTTTTCAGGACCGTAAGGTTTGTCCGTATTGACCACGGCAACGTTTCCAACGAACTGAGGGTACTTGGTTTTATCGCCCATTGCCAGTTGAGATCGCTTGATCAGATGGTCTTCATCTTCGATCATTCCGCTCGTGGCAATTACGACCGGAAGGTTTGGAACACCCAAGCCGTACTTCACGCTACGAATGTCATCGATGAAAGCTGCCAGATTCTTCTCATACTTGTGAGAAAGATCGCCCAAGTCGTTCCATCCCTGGTGGTAGCACAGCCCCGCGATTTCCATACCTTGCCCCTGATAGTCGGGGAAAAAGGTATTGATATTTTCCATTACTTCTTTGACCAGCCGCACTACTTCATAGTAATAGAATCCGGGGTGCCCTGGCTTGGTCGGCTTTGGATATTTGCCGATACTCGGTGGCAGGAAATCATTGCCGAGACTCTTGCCGCCCCAAGTGGCCTTAATCAGCAGTACCGGCTGCTTGTAAACGTCGCCCATCATATGCCCAAAACCAAATTCCGGACCAATGAGGCCCGAATAACCACCGTAATTGGGTGTCAAGCCGCCGTACCTGTCAGGTTTGCCGGGGCTTCCTCCCAAGTGAACCCAAACATCGGAGCGTTCCTTCCACGAACCATCCGCATTAATGAGAAATTGATACTTCTTTGGCTCTTTTTTAACAATATCTCGTAAGGTGTTCGGTTTATCGCCCTCTACGGTGCCGTACCCCAACATGTTGGATTGCCCCACCAAAACGTAAACCTTAACGGGAAGCTCCTCTCTCTTTTGGGCATGGGCGAGGGAAGTCATTGCAGTTATTACAATCATCGCAGTTATTGTCAGTCTTGTCATTTCACTTTTCTCCGTATTCTTTTGGTAGTGTATTGCTAACCCAGACAGGAGCCCCTGGAGATAGGCGTCCAAAACGGACCCGGGGCGGCGCCGAATTTGGACCCACCTGGTCCCTAATGTGCCACCGAGGGCGGTGGCGGGGATGAGGGCTGGTCGAGGGCTACTTGGCCTTGCGACCGGCCTTCTTCTTCATCGACTCGCGGAAGCGGTAACTTTCGCCGTTCATCTGAAATATCTCGCAGTGATGTGTCAGACGATCCAGCAACGCCGCCGTCATCCGCTCGCCTTGAAAAAGCTGACCCCAATCGCTGAACGGAAGGTTGCTCGTGATCAGCAGGCTCTTCCGCTCGTAGCGATCGGCAAAGACCTGGAACAACAACTCCGCGCCGGTTCGGCTGCCGGGGCCACCAGAAGGCGGTCGGCCGTCTGTTTCTGAGACCAGCCACATGCAGCACGGAGCTGCAGGATTGCCATTCGTTCCGCGGGCGGATAGTGCGGTCGGTGGCACGGGTCGATCAACGCCATGCG
>Ga0180432_10002081_pt1 | contig 30555 bp, 25 predicted proteins | sample SS_ome_10_FD_132414 | JGI IMG/M metagenome (GOLD analysis project Ga0180432, IMG submission 132414) | Hypersaline lake sediment archaeal communities from the Salton Sea, California, USA - SS_1_MS_2 metaG | ecosystem: Environmental > Aquatic > Non-marine Saline and Alkaline > Hypersaline >...
CCACCTCCACGTCCTCGAGACCCAGCTCGTTGAGCTCCTCCTCCAGCATGCGGGCCAGGTCCCACTGCCCGGGCGAACTCGGGTAGTCCTTGGTGTCTTCAACGGCGGTGGTTTCGACTTTCACGTAGCGGCAGAAGCGATCGAGTAGGGTGTCCACGGCGGGTCTCCAATTCCAGAGGCTCTTCCTGACCTTCTTGTTGTTCACACGCCGGGGGGGGAGGCGTCCGCCGTCGGGCGGTTCCGGCCGTCGTGTCCCCGACCGGCCATGCGGTGGCTGGCATGTTTTGTACGCGCTTGGCGCCCCCTTCGCAACTCGTTTCCGCCCGCCCCGGCGCCCCGGCGCGGCTCGCGGTTCACCGCTTGCTGCCCGGGCCGGCCCCCCGCCGGCCGACAACCGCCGGCTGGCGGTGTCCGGTTGATGGCGGGCGGTGACGCCCCCGGGCGAGGCCGGGGCGACGGCGGGCAGAGGGCGCCGCGAGGGAATCGATTGTGGAGTTTCACTTTACGGCGCGTTTGCCGGGCACGATCGCCGCCCATCGGCGAGAACCGGGCGTCGAGCGGTGCCTACTGAATGGCCTGCAGGGTCACCGGCACGGTGAGCGAGCGCCCGTCGCGCACGACGGCCACATCCACGGTCTCGCCGATCTCGTGCTCCTCGGGGGCGTCGAGCAGGGCGTTGTTGTTGGGCGTCGGGATCTCGCCGACGCTGACGATGATGTCCCCGAGTTGCACCCGCCGCTCGCGCACCGTGCCCCGCAGGCCGGCCTGCTCGGCGGCGCTGCCCGGCATCACCTCCAGCACCAGCACGCCGGGCAGGCCGTACCGCCGGGAGATGGCGTCCGAAGCGGGATAAATCCCCAGGCCCGGGCGGGTGACCTCGCCGTGGGCGATCAGTTGAGGAACAACCCGGTTGATGGTGTCCACCGGCACCGCGAAGCCGATCCCCGCGCTGGACCCCGAGCCGCTCAGGATCGAGGTGTTCATCCCGATCAGCCGGCCGGCGCTGTCCAGCAGCGGACCCCCGGAGTTGCCCGGGTTGATGGCCGCGTCCGTCTGAATCACCCCCTTGATGGTCCGCCCACTGACCGACTCGATCTGCCGGTCCAGGGCGCCCACCACCCCGGTGGTCAGCGTGAAGTCCAGCCCGTAGGGGTTGCCGATGGCGAAGGTCTTCTGCCCCACCCGCAGGTCGTGCGAGGTGCCGACGGGAATGGGCACCAGCTCGTCCCGGGGGGCGTCGATCCACAGCACGGCGATGTCCTTGTCCGGCTCGGCGCCGGTCAGCCGGGCCTCGTGCGTGGAGCCGTCCGGCAGGGTGACCAGGCAGCGGCTGGCCCCCTCGATGACGTGGTAGTTGGTGACGACGTGCCCCTCGCTGTTCCAGATGAAGCCGGACCCCGTGCCCTGCTCCACGACGGTGCTGGGGGCGCCGAACAGCGAGCGCCGCACCCGCCGGGTGATCAGGGGGCTGACGTAGACCACGGAGCGGGAGGCCTGGTCGAAGAGTTCGATGGTGGCCTGCTCGTCGGCGGCCAGGTCGCCGCGGGCGGTGACAGGACGCGGCACCGCGTCGGGATTCGCGCCGCTGCCGGTCCACCGCGACCGGGTGACCAGGGTGGTCACCGCCAGGGCGATCGCGGCCGCCAGCAGGGTGCTGATCAGCAGGGAGGGCCGGGGCCGCCCGGCGGGGTCGTACTGGGGTGGTCGCTCGTAGTGGCCGTCCATAACGCGTGTTGTCCCGTCGAGTGCGTACCGGCCCGGCGGCGGGCCCGCTTCGCCGAGAGTCTACGCGGGATGCCGGCCGGACTGAAGGCTCCGCCCGCACCTACCAGGGCTTCGGGTGCGGGGGCCGCGTATTCTGCAACGGTGAGCACCCGAGCGAGGGATTACAGTGCCAGTTTGTCTTTGGCGATGCTGGGCGTACGGGGTAGCCTGTCGCCCTCTTGCTCGGCAGATCACGCGCGTCAGGGTGATGTTGTCGGTTCCAGACTCCGTAGGGTTGATGTCCGTTCGCCCCTTGGGGCCGCAGAGCGCGTCTGCGCCGGGTGCGGGCGCGACAGGTGAACCGACCCACCGTCGACGAGCACGCCGGCCGTTGCCCGCCGGCTCGTCGAAGCGGATTGCCTGAGGTGTGCAGCCGCCGGGACCGCCACGGCGGTCCGGCTGGGAAGGGCAGGAGAGCTCTACATCGGCAGAGGACCGGGTTATGGAACCACGACACCTGGCGCGAATCGAGCGTCTCTTCCGGGCGGCCTGGGAACAGCCGCCGGCCGCGCGGGAGGCGTTCGTGCGGGCTGAGGCCGGCGACGCCGCCCTGGCTGATCACGTCCTGCGCCTGCTGGCCAACGCCGGGCAGGCGCCCTCGGTCCTGCCGCTCGCCCGGCTGATGGGCGAGGCGGAGCACCCGGCGGAGGTGGGCAGCTACCGGATCATGGACCAGCTCGGTGAGGGCGGTATGGGCACGGTGTACCTGGCCGAGCAGCGGGAGCCGGTGCGGCGGCGGGTAGCCCTCAAGCTGATCAAGCTGGGGATGGACACGCGCGAGGTGATCGCCCGGTTCGAGGCGGAGCGGCAGGCCCTGGCCCTGATGAACCACCCGAACGTGGCGGCGGTGTACGACGCGGGCAGCACCGCGGGAGGCCAGCCGTACTTCGTGATGGAGCATGTGGCCGGCGAGCCGATCACCGACTACGGCGACAAGCACCGGCTCCCGATCGAGGAGCGGATCGAGTTGCTCATCCAGGTCTGCGGGGCCGTGCAGCACGCCCACCAGAAGGGCATCATCCATCGGGACCTCAAGCCGTCGAACATCCTGGTGAAGCTGGAGGACGGGCGGCCGGTGCCGAAGGTGATCGACTTCGGGGTGGCCAAGGCGACGAACCAGCGGCTGACCGAGCAGACGCTGCTGACGCAGCAGGGGGTGATGATCGGCACGCCGGCGTACATGAGCCCGGAGCAGGCGGAGATGACGGCGCTGGACGTGGACACCCGGTCCGACGTTTACTCGCTGGGGGTGTTGCTGTACGAGCTGTTGACCGGGACGCTGCCGTTCGCGCGGGAGTCGCTGCAGCGTGCCGGTCTGGCGGAGATCCAGCGGATCATCCGCGAGGTGGACCCGCCCACGCCGAGCATGCGGCTGTCGAGCATGGGGGCGAGTGACGCGGATGGGGTGCGGTCAGCACCCCGCCCCGGCAGGGTTGCTCGGCAGGTTCCCCGTCTGGGCGCTACGGCCTCCATCACGCCCGGCGCCGGCGCTCGGTCGATCAGCGGGCGGGCGGACTCGGCATTATCGGGCGCCCCGGCGAACCGTCGCGCGGTTGATCTAAGGACCCTGGTCCGTCAGGTCCGCGGCGATCTCGACTGGATCGTGATGAAGTGCCTGGAGAAGGACCGCACGCGTCGCTACGAGACGGCCAACGGCCTGGCCGTGGATCTTCGCCGCTATCTGGATCACCAGCCGGTCGCGGCCGGTCCGCCCAGCGCCGTGTACCGGGTGGGGAAGTTCGTCCGGCGGAACCGGGCGGGGGTGATCGCGGGCTCTCTGGTGGTCCTGGCGCTCCTGCTGGGCGTCGTGGGAACGGCCGCCGGGTTCGCCCGGGCGCTCAGGCAGAGCGCTCGGGCGAAGGCGGAGGCGGAGATTGCCCGGCGCAGAGCCGACGAGCTGAGCCTCGCCGTCAACTTCCAGTTGGAGCAACCGATTGTCGCCCAGGTGTTCCGGACCGGGCCGACGGGCGTCGGACCTCCTGAACTGATCAACGCGTGCGTGACGTTGCGCACACTCACCAGACGGGAATCGCGCCTGCCGCAGATCGTTGACCAGTTGTCCGGTCGAATCGACCCCCTGGCAGAGCTGCGCTTCCGCACGGTTTCGACATTCGGGGCCCTGATGAGTCTGGACGAGGAAGTCGCTGCCGGTGAAGCGCGCCAGGTAATCGAGTTGTTCGCCGGGCTCGACGGGCGGCACTATGCCGCCGGCTTGAGCTTGTTCGAAGAGCTGGCCTTTCTGGGCGAGGTCCTGGACAGTGAGGTGGGAGATGAGTGGGCCCGTGTGGCGGAGCAGGCCGTCGAAGAGGTGGTACGTCAAGCCCGCCGGGCGGAACACCCCCGGCACAGCGACCTGGTCGCGGCGCTCATGACTCGCGCTCGCGTTCGGCATGCCGAGAGCATCGGACACGATCTCTCGGAATACGCGGAAGCCGCGAAGGAGATGACCGCTCACCAGGACGTCGAGGCGGCGCAGGCGGTGAACTTCCTGGTCGAGTACGCACAGCTACTCATCTGGCGGGAGCGTACCGGTGAGGCGCTGGTCCAGTTGCGGGCGGCGCTCGGCCACGCTGAGCGCGGCCAGCTTCAACATCGGGTGCAGTGTCTTCTCCGGATTGCGATCGGCGACGCGTTGCGAGTGACAGGACAGTTCACGGAGTGCGAGCGAGAACTGGGGCTGTTGGCCGAGTCCGGGCTGGCCGAGCACTGCGACGCGGCCACGGAACGCCGTTTCGAGAAACTCTATACGGAGTGGCACGAGCTGGCGCCGGGCAACGGCTACGATGCCAGAGCCGCCGAGTGGCGGGCAAAGGCACTCGAGGTTGAGACGACAGGAGAAGCTGCCACGACGCCCCAGGGTCCTGTGTCGGGCGATCCGGGGCAGGAGAAGCCGTAAGGGGGCGGTCGTGGATCCGTCGGCCATCAAGCCCCGCTTCGGCGCCACCGCGCCCGCGTGCCCGTAACCCGGGGTGCGGCGGCACGGGTGGCGAACTCGGGTCTCAGGTACGCTGCTGCCGGCAACCCGTGGCCGGCGTGGCGCCGTGCAGATGCGGCGTTCGCCCGGAGACCCGGTTCCGCCGGGACGGCTTGAGTCTGAGGTTCGCCGTGCCGCGCGATCAGGCTAATACGGCAGCGCCTGGTCGACCGGGGGGGCGCCCTCGCCGCGGGGTTTGGCCGGCGGGACCAGGAAGCCGGTGCCGCAGGCGGGGCAGCGGATGCACTTGCCGCGCGTGGTCTTGGGGACGGTTTTCAGGGTGGCGCACTTGGGGCACTTCACGCCGATGACCATCGCGGGCGGGAGGGCCGGCGAGGTCCGGGACTTGGCCTGGGGTTCGGCCTGGGGCCGGGTCTGGCTCCTGGCCGGCGCGGGTTGGGCGGCGGCCGGGACGGAACGGGTGGGCTGGCGGCGGCGTTCGACCCTGCGTTTGCGGCGTGGGCTCGTGACCGGGGCCGGCGCCGGGGCTGCTTCGGCCGCGGCACCCAGGGCCCGGCGGTGGCAGTGCCGGAAGAGCACCTCGAATTCCCTGCACTGCAGGGTCCGCACCGTCTCCAGGGTGCTTTCGGTGAGCACGCCCGCCCGGCCCTGCTCGTAGAGGTCGACAAACGCGAAGGGCTCCCAGCATTCGGTCAACCGGACGATCTCGGCGAAGCGGCAGATGGATCGGTCGCGGTTGTCCGCGACGATCTCGGGCACGAGGCCGGCCAGTTCGTCGAACACCGGGTGCCCGTCGAGCTGCTGGAACGCGGCCTTGGCGGCGTTGGCATGTCCCCCGTGGCGTTCACAGACGCCGGTGATGAAGTGCCGCTCGTCGTCGTTGGCCGCCTGGGCATACATCCTGGCCTCGTTGGGCCAGCCACTCCAGAGGTACAGCAACGCCCGGATGGCCGCTCCGGACGGCTCGTCCTCGAGCGTTCGGCGGCCAAACAGGGCGCTGTCCTCGATCTCGTCGAGGGTGCGTTTGCCCAGGGGGTTGGGCCGGCTGTCCCAGCAGAGCGGGGGCAGTCCGGAACCCCGCTGGATGAGCAGGGCAGCCGTCTCGGGGGCCAGAACGCTTAGGTCGAGGTCAAGCATGAGATCGGTCTCGCAGGTTCGGTGCTTCGCCGTCCGGGTGGTGCGGTGCGGCCGCCAGGGGTGTGCCGCCCCTTGAGTTCGCCCGGGCGTCTCGCAAACGGCGAGCCCGGTTCGAGCGGCCTGCCGCGAAGAGCGACGCCAACCGGCCGCCACCTCCAGACTGATCGGCTGATTCGGGGGGTGGTTTTACGAATGTGGCCAACTCCTCTCCCGCCGCCCCGGGAACCGCACCGCCGTATGCTTCGGGCCGCTGCCGTCCGTGGGTGAGGGGCTCCATCCGCCCGGGATAGGCGTTTCCTGCACCCCGGCCCCGGGGCAGTGTTTCAGCCGGCCGGCGTGGGCTCCGCTCGGGCCGCCCGAAGCCGCACCGGCCGACCGGGGCTTCCCTGCGGGAACAGGGCGCCAACCCCCGCCGGAGCATTGACAGCCACTATGTTTTGGGGCATACTGCCAGTGGCGCGTGATGGGGCTAGTTCGTGCCACGCAGGTTGGCTGCCTGGGTAGAAAGGGCAAGCGCTAAAGCACTCTGTAAACCCCTCGGAAAAGGACCGTCCCCCCTCTCGTCCCATCGCAGCGGTTCGGGTAAGCCGGCACGGTCCTCGACGGACAGCCACTTTGTTATCGCCCCTCCCACAACCGGAGGAACTCTCCAATGCCGTACGAGGACAAGAGCATCGTTTGCGAGGACTGTGGTCAGGAATTCATTCACTCCGCGGACGACCAGGCGCGCTATGCCGAGAGAGGCTTCAGCCACGAACCGAAGCGCTGCCGAACCTGCCGTGAGAAGCGCAAGGCCCAATCGGGCGGCGGCGGGGGAGGCGGTCGTGGTGGCCCGGGTGGCCCGGGCCGCTCGTACGGATCACGTCCGCCGCGGGAATCCTTCGACGCGGTCTGCGCCGAGTGCGGGGCACCCACCACGGTGCCGTTCAAGCCGACCAGCGGCCGCCCGGTCTACTGTCGGGACTGCTTCCGGGCCAGGAGACACTAGCAAATCGCAGCAGGCTGCTTCCGTTTCTCCGGGCGTGGTGCCCGGGAGGGGGTGTGGTGTGCGCCTGGCCTGAGGGCAGGTTGCGGATCACAGCAGCCCGAGCTGGAGCTTGGTGGCCTCGTCCAGCCGGTCCGGTGTCCAGGGTGGGTCCCAGACCACCTCGACCCGGACGCGGTTGACGTCGGCGATGCGCTGGACGGTTGATTCCACCTCGCCGGGCAGCGTGCCGGCCACCGGACAGGCGGGCGAGGTCAGGGTCATGCGCACGGAAACGTTGTGGCCCGGGTCCGTGTCGATCGCGTAGATCAGCCCCAGGTCGTAGATGTTGACCGGGATCTCCGGATCATAAACCGTGCGCAGTGCCTCGATCACCCGGGCCTCCAGCTCGCTGCTCGGCGCGGGCCGGTCCGGATCGGGGGAGCTGTCGAACTTGATCGTTGCCATGGCCTTCCTTCCCGCACTCATTCCGTGGATACGTTGTCTGCCTGGTCGTCCAGGGCGGCGTTGACGGTGTGCCAGGCGAGGGTGGCGCACTTGACGCGTGCCGGATACTGGCACACCCCGGAGAAGACCTCGAGCTTGCCGAGGGTCTCGTCGCCGTGTTCGACCGGCTCGCCGGTGACCAGGGCGTGGAACCTGCGGAAGAGGCTCTTGGCCTCCTGCAGGGTCTTGCCCTTGACGGCCTCGGTCATCAGCGAGGCCGACGCCGTGGAGATGGCGCAGCCCGCCCCTTCGAAGGTCGCCTCGGTCACCACCTCGCCGTCCACCTTGAGAAACACGGTCAGGTGGTCGCCGCAGAGGGGGTTGTGCCCCTCGGCCTGGCGATCGGCCTGCTCGATCCGCCGGCGGTTCCGCGGCCGGCGGTTGTGATCGAGAATCAGTTCCTGATACAGATCGTCATGATCGGTCATCCGTTGAACACCTCCACCACCCCACCCAGGGCGGTGACCAGTCGGTCGATTTCGTCGGCGGTGTTGTAGAACGCCAGGGAGGCCCGGGCGGTGGCGGGCACGCCGAAGCGCTGCATGACCGGCTGGGCGCAGTGGTGCCCGCTGCGGATGGCGATGCCCTGCCGATCGAGGACCGTGCCGATGTCGTGGGGATGGACCCCCTCCAGCACGAAGGAGAGCACCGAGGCCCTGCGGGCCGCGTTGCCGATGAGCCGTGCCTGGGGCAGCTCGGCGAGCCGGCGGGTGGCGTACTCGAGCAGCTCGTGTTCGTATGCCGCGATGCGCTCCAGCCCGACGCCCGCGAGGTAGTCCAGGGCCGCCCCCAGCCCGACGGCCCCGGCGATGTTCGGGGTGCCCGCCTCGAACTTGTAGGGCAGGTCGTTGTACAGCGTGCGTTCGAAGGTCACCGACCTGATCATGTCGCCGCCGGACTGGTAGGGCGGCATGGCTTCCAGGTGGTCGAGGCGGCCGTACAGCGCCCCGATGCCCGTGGGGCCGAAAACCTTGTGCCCGGAGAAGACGTAGAAGTCGCAGCCCAATTCGGTGACGTTCACGGGCAGGTGCGGCACCGCCTGGGCCCCGTCCACCAGGACGGCGGCGCCGCAGCGGTGGGCGGACTCGATGATCCGGCGCACCGGGTTGATGGTGCCCAGGGCGTTGGACACCTGGGAGATGCCGACCAGCACCGTTCGGTCGCTCAGCAGGCGCTCGTACTCCTCGAGGATGAGCTCGCCGTTGTCGTTGATCGGAGCGACGCGGAGTCGGGCTCCGGTCTGCTCGCAGAGGATCTGCCAGGGCACGATGTTGGAGTGGTGCTCCAGGTGCGAGATGAGAATCTCGTCGCCGGGCTCGAGGCGGGGCCGGGCGAAGCTCTGGGCGACCAGGTTGATGGCCTCGGTGGCGCCGCGGGTGAAGACGATCTCCTCGGGGCGGGCGGCCCCCAGGAAACGCTGCACGGTGCGGCGGGCCGACTCGTGGGCCTCGGTGGCCCGCACGCTCAGCCGGTGCACGCCGCGGTGCACGTTGGCGTTGTCGCGGGTGTAGTAGTCGCTGACCGCGTTGATGACGGCCTGCGGCTTCTGGGTGGTGGCCGCGTTGTCCAGATAGACCAGGGGCTTCCCCTCGATGGTCTGCTGCAGAATCGGGAAGTCGGCCCGCAGCCGGGCGACGTCCAACGCCCCACCCGCAGGAGTCGCCGGCCCGGGCACGCCGGCCTGGCGCGTCGTCGAGAGCATCAGGCGGTCTCCTGCAGCAGGTTCGCCTCGGGCAGGCGGGCGAGCACCAGCTCTTCGAGCCGGCGGCGGAGCGGCTCGATCCGGACGCCGGCCAGGGCTTCCCGGGCGAACGCCTGGATCAGCAGGCTGCGGGCCGCCGCCTCGCCGATGCCGCGGGCCCGGAGGTAGAAGATCGCCTCGTCGTCGATCTGGCCGATGGTGGCGCCGTGGGTGCACTTCACGTCGTCGGCGAAGATCTCGAGCTGCGGCTTGCTGTCGACCTGTGCATGGGGCGAGAGCAGCAGGCTCATGTTGGACTGCTTGGCGTCGGTCTTCTGGGCATCGGGGTGGACGACGATCCGCCCGGTGAAGGCCCCCCGGGCCCTGCCGTCCAGCACGCCCTTGAAGAACTCGCGGCTGTCGCAGTGCGGCCGGGCGTGCTCCACGCGGAGGTGGTTGTCCACGTGCTGCTCGCCGCCGATGAGGTACAGGCCGTAGAGGTTGCACTCGCCGCCCTCGTCGTCGAGCAGGGCATTGATGTCGTTGCGGACCAGCGTGCCGCCGGCCGAGACGACGTGCGCGGAAACGTTGCTCGAGCGGAACTGGTGTACCTGGAGCGTGCCGACGTGGAACGCCGCGGCCGCCTCGCGGACGACCTTGTAGTGGTCGACCACGGAGTTGTCGCCGGCGACGATCTCGGTCACCGGGTTGTTGAAGTAGGCCGCGCCGTCGCCGGGGGTCACGGTGGCGTGCGTTTCGACCAGCGTGACCTGGCTGTCGGCGTCCACCAGCACCAGGTTGCGGGGGTGGATGGCCCGGGGCTCGGCGCCCGGTGTGGCAATGAACAGGAGTTCCACCGGTCGCTCGACCACCGTGTGCCGGGGAACGTAAACCAGCCCCCCGTCCTGCATCAGGGCGGTGTTCAGGGCGACGAAGGCGTGGTCGTCGAAGGCGGCGTGCCGGGCCAGGTGAGGCTCGAGGAGGGCGGGGTCCCGGCCGGCAGTCTCGTCGAGGCTGCCGACGCGCACCCCGGCCGGCAGGTCCCCGAGGTCCGAGAGCCGCGGCGCGTACCAGCCGTTCACGAACACCAGGCGGGCGGAGGTGCCGCCGGGCAGGGCCAGCCGCTGCACGTCGGCAGGGGAGACCGCCGCGTCCACGCCGGCGGCGTGCTGGAACGCGGTCCGGGCGATGGGCGCCACGCTGGTGTGCTGCCACTCCTCGTGCCGCGTGGTGGGGAATCCCAGCTCGCCGAAGCGGCTCATGGCGGCCTGCCGGGTGGGCAGGAACCAGGCCTGGCCAGCGGCGGAGAGTGCCGTCTCCCGCTGCTGGAAGGAGGCCTGATACCGGTCGGTGCTGTCCTTCGTGTCGATCATCTCTTCTGTCGTCTCGCAGGCTGACTTCGTTGCATCCGGGTGGGCCGCGTGCGGTCGTCTGAGGGTCCGACTGCGGGCCGGGCCGACGACCCGGGCGGTCAGACCCCGGCGGTCACTTCGCCACCCGTCTCCTTCTCGAGCCAGGCGTAGCCCTGCTCCTCCAGGTGCAGTGCCAGGCTCTTGTCTCCGGACTTGACGATCCGGCCGTCGACCAGCACGTGCACGAAGTCGGGCACGATGTAGTTGAGCAGCCGCTGGTAGTGGGTCACCACCAGGAAGGAGCGGTCGGCCTGCCGGAGCCGGTTGACGCCTTGGGCCACGATCCTGAGGGCGTCGATGTCCAGGCCGGAGTCGGTCTCGTCGAGGACGGCCAGCGTCGGCTCCAGAACGGCCATCTGGTAGACCTCGTTGCGCTTCTTCTCGCCGCCCGAGAAGCCCTCGTTGACCGAGCGGCCGAGGAAACGCTCGTCCAGGCCGACGATCTCGGTGCGGGCCCTGGCCAGCTCGAGGAAGTCGACGGCGTCGAGCTCCTCCTCGCCGCGGCTCTTGCGGACGGCGTTGACCGCGGCGCGCAGGAAGTGGCTCATGTTGACGCCGGGGATTTCGACCGGGTACTGAAAGGCCAGGAAGACGCCGGCGCAGGCCCGCTCGTCCGGTTCCATCTCCAGCAGGTTGCGGCCCTGGTAGAGGACTTCGCCGGCGGTGACCTGGTAGGTGTCCCGGCCCGCCAGCACCTGGGCCAGCGTGCTCTTGCCCGACCCGTTGGGGCCCATGATGGAGTGCACCTCGCCGGGGCCGATCTTGAGGTTCAGACCCCTGAGGATCTCGTGTCCTTCGACGGAGGCGTGCAGGTTGCGGATGTCCAGCATTGGTCTCGATTCCGGTTGGCTGTCGGGGCTCGGCCGGCGGCCGGTGCCGGACAGCGGGTGGTCAGCTCGGTGTTTGCGTTCCAGTACGGTTTCTCACGGTTGCCGGCGGAGGAACGAAGGCCGTTGCGGGCCCGGCGAGTCGGTTCCCGCCGCGGGCGGCGCCCTAGCCCACGCTGCCTTCCAGGCTGACTTCGAGCAGCTTGCGGGCCTCGACGGCGAACTCCATGGGCAGCTCGCGGAAAACCTCCTTGCAGAACCCGTTGACGATCATCGACACGGCATCCTCGGTGGAGATGCCCCGCTGGTTGCAGTAGAAGAGCTGGTCCTCGCCGATCTTGGAGGTCGTGGCCTCGTGCTCCATTCGGGCGGTGTGGTTCTTCACCTCGATGTAGGGGAAGGTGTGGGCCCCGCACTTGTCGCCGAGCAGCATCGAGTCACACTGGGTGAAGTTGCGGGCCCGCTCGGCACCCTTGTTGATCTTTACGAGTCCGCGGTAGGTGTTCTGGCCGTGCCCGGCGGAGATGCCCTTGGAGACAATCGTGCTGCGGGTGTTCTTGCCGATGTGGATCATCTTGGTGCCGGTGTCGGCCTGCTGGCGGCCCTTGGTCAGGGCCACCGAGTAGAACTCGCCCACCGAGTCCTCGCCCAGCAGGATGCAGCTGGGGTACTTCCAGGTGATGGCCGATCCGGTCTCCACCTGGGTCCAGGAGATGTGCGCCTTCCGGCCGGCGCACTTGCCCCGCTTGGTCACGAAGTTGTAGATGCCGCCGCGGCCCTCCTCGTCACCGGGGTACCAGTTCTGCACCGTGGAGTACTTGATGGTGGCGTCGTCCAGGGCGACCAGCTCGACCACCGCCGCGTGGAGCTGGTTCTCGTCCCGCATGGGGGCGGTGCAGCCCTCCAGGTAGCTCACCTGGCTGCCCTCGTCGGCGACGATCAGCGTCCGCTCGAACTGGCCGGTCGACATGGCGTTGATGCGGAAGTAGGTGGACAGCTCCATCGGGCAGCGGACACCCTTGGGCACGTAGACGAAGGAGCCGTCGCTGAAGACCGCCGAGTTGAGGGTCGCGTAGAAGTTGTCGGTGTAGGGGATCACCGAGCCCAGGTACCTGCGGACCAGGTCGGGGTGGTTGCGGACCGCCTCGGAGAACGAGCAGAAGATGATGCCCAGCTCGCCCAGCTTCTCCTTGAAGGTGGTGGCCACCGAGACGCTGTCGAAGACCGCGTCGACGGCCACGCCGGCCAGCAGCTTCTGCTCCTCGAGCGGAATGCCCAGCTTGTTGTAGGTCTCCAGCAGTTTGGGGTCGACCTGGTCGAGGCTCTCGGGGCCCTGGGCTCGCTTGGGGGCCGAGTAGTAGACGATCTTCTGGAAGTCGACCGGCGGGTAGTGAACGTTGGGCCACTTCGGTTCGGCCATGGTCAACCAGTGGCGGTACGCCTTCAGCCGCCACTCGGTCATCCAGTCCGGTTCCTCTTTCCTGGCTGAAATGAAGCGGATGATTTCTTCGTTCAATCCGGGCGGGGCGCTGTCCGCCTCGATGTCGGTCACGAAGCCGTACGGGTAATCCCGCCTGGCGAACTCCTCGAGCATCTGGGTGTCGGTCGACATGCGGTTCCTCATCACTCCGGTGCTGGCCGGTTCGTTTTCGGCACGGCGATCCCCGCGGAGTCGATCCGTACCGCTGGGCGGCCGCCGCGGCGGGCTGGGTTGACCGGGAGACCACGCCGCGCCGGCGATGCTGCGGTCGCCCCGGCGGCGACGTCCGCCGGGCCTCAGCGGAATATAGCACCTAAACGGTACGATTTCCGCCGGAGCCGGGAGTTCCGAGGGCATTAAGCTATAACCTCTTATCTGAAAATGTTTTCTGATGAAGCTTCCCGCCGGGTGACCGGGGGCGAGTCGCGCCGCAGGCCCGGCGTTCGCGCCGCGCCCTGCCGGGCGTTTCGCCCGAGCGGGCCGGAGCGGCCGGACGCCGCCCGCCTTGGACCGGCTGAGACGCCGCTGAAGCCCGGGCCCCGGCCCGGTGTCTAGAATGCCGCAACGGACCCCGGACCGCCGGCACAACGCCGCTCGGCACGAGGGCCTCGGACCAGGGAGGACCAGGGCACATGGCTCAGCATTCCCAAGACAAGCGGCCCGTCGTCGTGATCCTCGGCGGGGGGTTCGGCGGGGCGTACTGCGCCCAGACACTCCGCCGCGAACTGCGACGGGGCGAGGCCGACATCCTGCTCATCGACCGCCAGAACCACTTCGTCTTCTACCCCCTGCTGGTCGAGGCCGGCACCGGCAGCCTGCAGCCCCGTCACACCGTGGTCTCCATCCGGGCGTTCCTTCGCGGGGGCACCTTCCGCATGGCTGAGGTGACAGGCCTGGACACCAAGAACCGCCGCGTGCAGTACCGCCAGCCCGGCACGGGGGAGTGCGGGACCATCGTCTACGACCGGCTGGTGGTGGCCTGCGGCAGCGCCCCCAACCTGCCGCAGGTGCCCGGTCTGCGCCGGCACGCCTTCGGCGTCAAGAGCATCGCCGACGTCGTGGCCCTGCGCGACCACGCCGTGCAGATGCTGGAACTGGCCGACGCCACGCCCGCGCTGCGCCTCCGCCGCGCCCTGCTGCGTTTCGTGGTGGTGGGGGCCAACTTCACCGGCGTCGAGGTCGCGGGCGAGTTCTGCGCGTTTCTCAAGGAGGCGACCCGGGCCTACGCCAACGTGTGGCCCGACGATGTCTCCGTCACCCTGGTCGAGCTTTCGGACCGGATCCTGGGGGCGCTGGACGAGGACCTGGCCCGCTACGCGACGGCGCAGTTGCAGCGCTGCGGCATCGACCTGCGCCTGAACGAGTCGGTGGCCGGCATCGCGGCGGACGGCGTGGTGCTGCGCTCGGGCGACCGGCTGGAGGCCCGGACGGTGGTGTGGTGCGCCGGCATCGCCCCGAGCCCGGTTGTCTCGTCGCTCGGCTTCCCGACGGACGAGCGGGGTTACATCCTCACCGGGCGGGACCTGCGGGTGCCGGGATTCGAGGACGTGTGGGCCATCGGGGACTGCGCGGTGAATCCCGGCCCGGACGGGCGGCCCTACCCGGCCACGGCCCAGCACGCCGTCCGGCAGGGAACGCACGCCGCGAAGGACATCGCCCGATCGCTGCGCGGACTACCGGCCCGCCCGTGCGACATCGCCTCGGCCGGTTCGCTGGCCGCCCTGGGCTGCCGGACGGCGGTGGCCAAGGTGTTCGGACTCAAGCTGTCCGGCTTTGTGGCCTGGTGGCTCTACCGAACGGTTTACCTGCTGAAGATGCCCGGCCCGGCCCGGAAGATCCGCGTGGCCCTCGACTGGACGCTCGATCTGCTGTTTCCCCGTGAGTATGTCGCCCTGGGCGTGCACCGGCGGGCCGAGCAGGCCGAAGCGCAGTCCGCGGAGCGGTCCACCCCCGAACCGGCCGCGGTCCGGGGGTAGCGTCCCGCGTTCTACCCGGGCTCGCCTTCGGCCGGCGAGGCATGCTCCGGCGATGGGGTGCCCGGCAGTCGGGGCTCCAGGGTGCGGGCGAAGGCGACCAGGTGCCGCATGTTGTCACAGTGGGCCGAGTAGGTCATGCGGCGCCTGACCCGCTCGGTCAGGGCCCGACCGCCGACGACCAGGGCCACGCCGCATCCCGCGGCCGTCTCGTAGATCCGTTCGTATTGCTCGAGGAAACCGGCCTCGGCGTCGAAGCAGGACACGCTCAGCCAGAACAGGCGGGGGCGTTTCTCGCGAATGGCCGCGCAGAGGGTGGCCGCGGGGTTGCCGCAGCCGTGTGACTCGGCCCGCCAGCCACCCTCGCGGAGGCAGACTTCCGCCATGGTGGTCGGCAGCGTGTAGGGATCCCCGTCGAGTGTGCCGCCAATGGCGTAGGGCGCGCCGGCGTCCAGCGGGGGCAGCAGGGAACTCACCTCGAAGAGCACGCGCATGCAGATCTCGCAGGCCCGGCGTTCCTGGTAGACCTCCAGGTCGCCATGCTGCCAGCTCTGCCCGAGGGTCACGAAGACGGGTGAAATGGATGCGTCACAGATGTCACGGGCGGGGTTTCCGGCCAGGTAGAGGTCGAGCAGGATCTGCCGGGCCCGCTCCTCATCGCCGGCCTCGAGGGCGGTGGTCAGCTCGGGGGTGAGGCGGCCGATGGTGGCCTGCCCGGCGGCGGCCACGCGGGGCAGGCCGAGGATCTCCGGCCGAACCAGCACGTGGCCCGTCCGGCGAAGAAACTCGATCACGCCGCCTACCGGCAGCCGTCGGTGGCCGCCCGCTGTTCGAATCGCCGGCAGCATCCCCTTGTCACACCAACGCTTCAGGGACGCCTCGCTTACACCTATGGCCTGAGCGACCTGTCGGGGAGTCAGCAGTTCCCTCATTGTACCCTTCCAGAACGTTTTGAACGATTCTACCCGCTCCGCGTCGAAGACGCAAGCGAAAACGCGCTCGAATCCGAACTCTTCAGTGAAAATACTCGCGCAACTACCTCGGGGAAAAAGACTTGTCGGCAATAATGGTGGAAATGAGCGTTTTGAACGATTTTCTCTTGACTCCAGGCGGCGGTGCGGTATACTTCGATTGAACGTTTTGAACGAAATCAAGGGGACCGACATGATCGCCGACCTGAACAGACTCGCGAGCCGGACCGACGGACAGACGACCGCACTCCGGAGCAACCGGTGGACGGATTTCTCTCGACGCGAACCGGACCTGGACCTCGCCGCCCGAGCGGTTCGCGAGCTGCTCCTCGCTCTGGGGGAAGACCCGGATCGCGAAGGCCTGCAGGACACCCCGCGGCGGGTGGCCCGGATGTACCGCGAGCTGTTCGCCGGGTTGCGGGACAATCCGGCCGAGCACCTGGGCCGGACCTTCGACGAGCCCTATAACGAAATCGTCGCTCTGCGGAACATCGACTTCGCGTCGCTCTGCGAGCACCACCTGCTGCCCTTCATCGGCAGGGCTCACGTGGCCTACCTGCCGAACCGCCGGGTGGTCGGGCTCTCCAAGCTGGCCCGAACGGTCGAGGCCTACGCCCGCCGCCCGCAGATTCAGGAACGCCTTACCGCTCAGGTGGCGGATGCCCTGATGAACCACCTGGACGCCCGTGGTGCTCTGGTGGTCATCGAGTCGGAGCACTTCTGTATGAAGATCCGCGGCGTGAACAAGCCCCGCAGCTCCATGGTGACCTCTGCGGCCAGAGGCGTGTTCAACACGGATGCGGCGGCACGGGCGGAAGCGATGGCGCTCATCCGCCAGGCGGGTTGACCCTCCGCCTCGCAACCAACGTACCACGGCGGGCCGGCGCCCGCATCGAACCTCGAGGAAACGGACCTTTACTCAAGCAAACGAACCGCACATTAGGAGCAACGAACATGAAGACCGACGCACGCACGAACACCCTGGTCCTGGCGGGTCTGGCCGCCGCTCTCTTCGCCCTGGCGCCCCAGGTGGACGCCTCTTCCTGCGGCAGCAAGCACAAGACGGTGAGCGGCAAGGCCGGAGCCGACATCGTGGACACCGCCGTTGCGGCGGGCAGCTTCAACACCCTGGTCACGGCGGTCAAGGCCGCCGGTTTGGTCGAGGCCTTGAAGGGGGACGGCCCCCTGACGGTCTTCGCCCCGACCGACGACGCCTTCAACAAACTGCCCGCCGGGACGCTGAACAAGCTGCTGGCCAACCCTGACCAGCTCCGGGCCATCCTGCTGTACCACGTTGTTCCCGGGAAGCTGATGGCCGCGGACGTCGTGAAGAGCGGCTCGCTGACAACGCTGCTGGGCCAGAACGCGGCGATCAGCACGTCCCGCGGGCCCATGATCGGTGATGCCCGCATCACCGCGACAGACATCAAGGCGAGCAATGGCGTGATTCACGTCATCGATACGGTGATCCTGCCGGCCAACGACATCATCGAGACGGCTCGGGCGGCGGGTTCGTTCAAGACGCTGCTGACGGCCCTGGACGCGACGGGCCTGACCGGCGCCCTGCGGGGCAGTGGGCCCTTCACGGTCTTCGCCCCGACCGACGACGCCTTCGCCAAGCTGCCGGCGGGCACGCTCGACTCCCTGCTCCAGGACAGGGACAAGCTGGCCTCCATCCTGAAGTACCACGTGGTTTCCGGGCGGGTGATGGCCGGCGACGTGGTCAACCTCTCGCGGGCGACGACGCTCCAGGGCAGCGACGTCAAGATCGACACCTCCAGCGGCGTGAAGATCGACAACGCTCGCGTGATCAAGACGGATGTCGAGGCGACCAACGGCGTGATCCATGTGATCGACACGGTGATCCTGCCGTAAGTACGGAACACAGCACCCGGACGCCCGAGACTCGCTGACAAGGGAATCCCCCCGGGGCCGGGCGAAACAGACGCACGAAGGAATTCAGTTGAGCAAACCGACCCGAACAGCGGGTCGTCAGAAAGGAAAGAACGATGAAGACGGTCGATGTGCTTGCAGCGATTCTCGTGGTGGTGGGTGCCCTGAACTGGGGGCTCGTGGGGTTCTTCGGATTCGACCTGGTTGCGGCGCTCTTCGGCGACGGCGCCCTGCTGAGCCGGCTGGTGTACGGCCTCGTCGGGCTGGCGGGTCTGTTCCAGGCGGTGCAGTGGAAGGCCATCCAGCGACGCTGGAGCGGCCAGGTGATGACCAGTCCTGCATAGAGGTCCGCCTTGGGGGATTGCGGCTCGCTCTCCCGGCCGCTCGTCGGTCGGGGGGCGGCCGCAACTTTTTTGCGCGGGCCGCCGCGAAGGGCCCGCCACGAAACCAGGGTGCCTCGCGCCGGGGAGAAGTCTTCTCGGGGCTGCCGAGCCGTGCTACCGTGGCTGCTCTCCCGCCGCCCCGGGCTGGCGGCTCTGATCAGGGCATACCGACGCCTGGGTTCAGCAGGGAGTGTGAATGCTGTTCCCAGGCGAAAGGGCGGATGAAACCGGCTGGAGCGAGTCATGTTGAACGATCGAGACACGAATGACGAGCGGCCCGTGCACGTGATCACGGGCGCGACCGGCGGCGTCGGTTCGGAGCTGTGCGGCAGGCTCCTGGAGGGCGGGGCCCGGGTCGCGATGGTGGCCCGGGACGAGGGCAGGGTCACGGCACTGGCCGAACGCCTGGGCGGTCGAGCGTTCGTGGCGGAGGGCACCTCGCCCGAGTCGCTCGGCAGGTGCTTCCACGAGATCAAGGAGCACTACGGCCGAATCGACGGGACGGCCAACTGCATCGGGTCGCTGCTGCTGAAGCCGGCCCACCTGACCACCGATGCCGAATGGGACGCCACGATGACGGCCAACCTGGGCAGTGCCTTCGCCACCGTGAAGGCTGCCGTGGCCGCCATGGGCAGGGCCGGCGGCTCGATCGTGCTGGTCTCGTCGGCCGCGGCCCGGCTGGGTCTGGCGAACCACGAGGCCATCGCGGCTGCCAAGGCCGGAGTCATCGGGCTGACGCTCTCGGCGGCTGCCACCTACGCGTCTCGCGGCATTCGCGTGAACTGCGTGGCCCCCGGCCTGGTGCGCACCCCCATGACCGCGCGGATCACCGCCAACGACGCGGGCGTCCGCAGTTCGGAAGCCATGCACGCCCTGGGCCGCCTCGGCGAGCCGGGCGACGTGGCCGCCGCCATCGCCTGGCTGCTCGGTTCTCGGAGCGGCTGGGTGACCGGGCAGGTGCTCGGCGTGGACGGAGGGCTTGCCACCGTCCGCACCCGCGGCAAGAATTGACGGTGGTGCCCGCGGGCTCGCACTTCCGCAGGATGTGGCCGGATCAGCACCATGAGCAACGCAGCAACGATCGTGTGGTTCCGGAACGACCTCCGCGTGGCGGACAACTCGGCCCTGGCCGCCGCCCGCCAGCGCGGGGGGCCGATCGTGCCGGTGTTCATCCACGCCCCGCACCAGGCCGACGAGTGGGAGCCCGGCGGTGCCGGGCGCTGGTGGCTGCACCATTCGCTGGTTGCCCTGGCCGAGCAGCTCGAAGCCCTGGGGTCTCGGCTCGTGCTCCGCGCCGGGGAGCCGCTGAAAGAGCTCGGCGCCATCGCCCAACAGACCCGCGCCGCTGCGGTGTGCTGGAATCGGCGCTACGAGCCCGAGCTGCGTGCCGGTGACGCCCGGGTCGAGGCCGGTCTGAGAGAGGCGGGCCTGGAGGTGCTGACCTTCAAGGCGGGCGTGCTCTTCGAGCCCGTCGAGATCGCCACCCGGGACGGGCGGCCGTACCAGGTGTTCACGCCGTTCTGGAAGCGGTGTCTGGAGGAGCCGGAACCCGAAACACCGACGCCGGCACCCTCCTCCCTGCCGGCCCCCGCGAGATGGCCCGCCTCTCGCCCTTTGTCAGCGCTGAAGCTGTTGCCGCGGGTCGACTGGGCCGGTGGCCTGCGGGAGACCTGGCTGCCGGGCGAGCCGGGGGCCGCCCGGCAGTTGGAGCGATTCCTCGAGCAAGGGGCGGCTGGTTACGACAACGACCGCGACCGCCCGGATCTCACGGGCACCTCGCGTCTGTCGCCACATCTGCACTTCGGGGAGATCAGCCCGCGCACGGTGTGGCACGCCGCGAAGGATCGCTTGCGCGGCAGCCGCAGCAGACGCCTCCAGGCGGGGGTGACGTCGTTCCTGCGGGAGCTCGGCTGGCGGGAGTTCGGCCACCACCTGCTGCACCATTTCCCGCACACCACCGACGCACCGCTGCGCGAGCAGTTCGCGGCTTTCCCCTGGAGCGACGACGAGGACGCCCTGGCGGCCTGGCAGCGGGGGGCGACCGGCTACCCCATCGTCGACGCCGGCATGCGGGAGCTCTGGACCACCGGCTGGATGCACAACCGGGTCCGGATGGTGGTCGCCTCCTTCCTGGTCAAGGACCTGCTGGTCGATTGGCGGCACGGGGCCCGGTGGTTCTGGGACACGCTGGTGGACGCCGACCTGGCCAACAACACGCTCGGCTGGCAGTGGACCGCCGGCTGCGGAGCCGACGCCGCCCCGTTCTTCCGCATCTTCAACCCGGTGTCCCAGGGCGAGCGTTTCGATCCGCAGGGCGCCTACGTGCGGAAGTGGGTCCCCGAGGTGGCAGGGCTTCCCGACCGGTGGCTGCACAAACCGTGGGAGGCCCCCGCGGATGTCCTCCGCGACGCGGAGGTCGAGCTCGGCGGTGGTTATCCCCAACCCCTCGTCGATCACGCCGAGGCTCGCGACCGGGCCCTGACCATCTTCGAGTCCCTCAAGACGGCGAAGGCCCGATGATGTCGCTTGCGCTCTCACCGCCGCTGCTGGACGGAGAGCGGGCGACCCGGGCCCGGATGAGCGTGGTCTTGTGGCTGGCAGCCGCCTACAACCTCCTCTGGGGTGCCTGGGTGGTGCTGTTCCCGTTGCAGGGCTTTGCGCTGGCGGGCATGGCGCCGCCGCGCTACCCGGAGATCTGGCAGTGCGTCGGCATGATCGTGGGGGTGTACGGCGTGGGCTACGCCGTGGCCGCCCGTGATCCACTGCGTCACTGGCCGATCGTGCTGGTCGGTCTGCTGGGCAAGGTATTCGGTCCGATCGGTTTCGTTCGTGCGGCCGCCGCCGGCGTCCTGCCCTGGGCGGCCGGCTGGACCATCGTGACCAACGACCTGATCTGGTGGGTCCCGTTCGGGTGGATTCTGTGGCACGCCCACAGGGCGAGAGCGAGGGGCAGAGCATGACCGGTTCCGCTCAAGTCGAGTCGCTGCTGGCAGCTCACCACGACCAGAACGGCACAAGCCTGTCGACGCTGGCGTCGGACGCTCCGTTGCTGCTGGTGTTTCTGCGGCACGCCGGGTGAGTCTTCTGCCGCGAGGCACTGGCTGAGGTCTCAGCCCAGAGGAAGGCCATCGAGCGGGCCGGCGTGCGGATCGCCCTGGTGCACATGGGCGGCGACGACGACGGCCGGCGCATGACGGCTCCGCACGGCCTGGACGACGTGCCGCGGGTCAGCGATCCGGATCGGCGGCTGTACCGGGCGTTCGAGCTGGGGACCGGCAAGCTCCGCCAGGTGGTCGGCCCGGGGAACTGGCTGCGGGGCGTGAAGGCGTCGCTGCTCGGCGGGCACGGCGCGGGCCGGGCCGTGGGGGATGTCCTGCAGATGCCGGGCGTCTTCCTGGTCCACGAGGGGCGCATCGTGCACGCCTACCGGCATCGCAAGGTCGCGGACCGGCCCGACTACGTGGCCATCGCCCGGGTGGCGAAGCAGCCGCGGGAGCCCGAGGCATGATTGCGGTTCTCCTCATCCACATCGCCGCCACGCTGTTCATGACCGGCCTGATCTGGTTCGTGCAGGTGAACCACTACCCGCTCTTTGCGAGCGTGGGGCAAGAGGGCTTCGCCGCGTACGAGCGCCTGCACCAGCGGCGCACCACGTGGGTCGTGGCGCCGGTGATGCTGGCCGAGCTGGTCTCGGGCCTGGCGTTGCTGCTGCGTCCGCCGGCCGGCGTGCCGCCGGGCGTGGTGGTGGCCGGAGCGGTGCTGCTGGCCTTGATCTGGCTGTCCACCGCCGCCCTCCAGGTCCCGCTGCACCGGCGGTTGGAGCGGGGCTTCGATGTGGCCGCGCACCACGCACTGTGCCGGACGAACTGGATCCGGACGGCCGCGTGGACCGTCCGCTGCCTGCTCGTGCTGTGGATGGCCGGACGGGTCATGCGGGAGGTGGCGGCATGAGTCAACCGAACGCCGAGAAACGCCTGATCCTGCTGACCGGGGCCACCGGGTACCTGGGCGGGCGGCTGCTGCGCGTGCTGGAGGAGGAGGGGGCGACGGTGCGTTGCCTGGCGCGGCGGCCGGAGTACCTGGCGTCCCGGGCCGGCACGTCGACCGAAGTCGTTCGGGGTGACGTGCTCGACCGCGCCTCGCTCGACGCCGCCATGCGGGGGGTGCACACGGCCTACTACCTGATTCACTCGCTGGGCTCGACGGGCGCGTTCGAAGAGGAGGAGCGTCGCGGGGCGCTCCACTTCGCCGCCGCGGCACGCGAGGCCGGCGTGCAGCGGATCATCTACGTCGGCGGACTGGGCCGGGGTGACCTGTCCCGGCATCTGGACAGCCGCCAGACGGTGGGGCGTCTGCTTCGGGAATCGGGCGTGCCCACCATCGAGCTGCGGGCCTCGATCGTCATCGGGTCGGGCAGCCTGTCGTTCGAGATGGTGCGGGCCCTGGTGGAGAAGCTGCCGGTGATGATCACGCCCCGCTGGACCCGCTCGCTGGCCCAGCCCATCGCCATCGAGGACCTGATCGCCTACCTGCTCCAGGCCCGGGACATCCCCCTGGCGAGCGGCGCGGTTGATCCCGACCCTGACTGTCATGCGACCGTCCCCACGGGCGCGAGACAGCGCCGGGATGAACCCGGTGGCTCGCAACCGGGCCGCGTGTTCGAGATCGGCGGGGCCGACGTGGTGTCCTACCGGGACCTGATGCGCGAGTACGCCCGGCAGCGGGGCCTGCGGCGGTGGGTGCTGCCGGTTCCGGTGCTGACGCCGCGGCTGTCGAGCTGGTGGCTCGGGCTGGTCACCCCGCTCTACGCCCGGATCGGGCGCAAGCTGATCGACAGCGTGCGGAACGACACCATCGTGACGAACGACGCCGCCGGGGAGGCGTTCGATATTCGCCCGCGGGGGATGGCCGACGCCATCGCCCGGGCCCTGACCAACGAGGACCACCGTCTGGCGGAGACCCGCTGGTCGGATGCGCTCTCGTCGCGAGGGGCGTTGAGCAACTGGGGCGGCGTGCGCTTCGGGCCGCGGATCGTGGATTCGCGCACGATCCGCGTGACGTGTGATCCGGCCACGGCGTTCGCGCCGGTCGAGCGGATCGGCGGCCGGACGGGGTGGTACTACGCCGACTTTCTCTGGCGGCTGCGGGGGTTCCTGGACCTGCTGGTCGGGGGCGTGGGCACGCGGCGGGGTCGTCGTGATCCGCACCGGCTGGTGACCGGCGACGCGGTGGACTTCTGGCGGGTGGAGGCGTGTGAGCGGCCGCGGCTGCTGCGCCTGGCGGCCGAGATGAAGGTCCCCGGCCGTGCCTGGCTGCAGTTCGAGGTGGACGGCCACGGCGACGACTCTGTCATCCGCCAGACCGCCATCTTCGATCCCGCCGGGCTGGGCGGGCTGCTCTACTGGTACGCCCTCTATCCGCTGCACGGGATCGTCTTCCGCGGAATGCTCCGCGGCATCGCGACCGCGGCTCTCCGCCCGCCCGCGTCCAGGAGGGCGGCGCCGGTAGACGCGCCTCCGTAGCGGCCGACCTCCGAGTCGGCCGCCGAAGGCGTCGCGCAGCGCGGGAAGGGTTGGGGCACGGTCTCGTCGCCACGGGCAGGAGGGGGAAACCCTCGTAAGATCATTCACTGACGGCGGCCGGCGGCGGTCCCCACCACAGGGGGTGTGCTCGCGGATGCCTCACCTCCGGAACGAGCGCCGGTCCCGGCACGGCGGCTCGCCCGGCGGGCGGCCATCGCTCCCACCCGGTAGCACGCCGTTTCCCTTACAGCCGGATCCCCACGCGGGCGGCGGCGAACGGCCCGTCGCCGATGTCGAGCCGGCTGTCCCAGCGGTCGTCGAACCGTTCTCCCTCGAAGAACATCCGGTCGAAGGCGTACCCGCCGTTGAGGTCGACGTACAACCACTCGGTGAGGTCCCACCGGACGCCGCCCTTGACCCGCTGCTCGTAGTAGAAGAGCCGGTCGTCGTCGTCCTGGCGGTCGTGACGCAGATAGCGCTGGTTGGTCCAGTCGTAGCCGACATAGAGCCGGACGGTCTCGACCGGCAGGTAGCTCACGCGGGTCCGGACGGTGCGGGGGATGAAGTAGGACGCGTCGACGATGACCGTGTCGATCGGCTTCCAGCGGAGCGAGGTGTAGGGCAGGCCCAGCAGGGCCGAGAAGTTCTCGTCGGGCTCGAACTGGTACGCCACGCCGGGCAGGGGGATGTGGGGGCAGAACTCGCGGTTGCTGGCGTAGTTCAGGAAGAACACCCAGGCGTTCCGCTCGCCGTCCGGGATCCGCAGGAAGCCGCTGGCCGAGACGGCCACCTCGTCGAGGCTGGCGAACGGCTTGTCGCTCGGCGAGCCCAGCGACAGGTGCCCGCCCGCGATCCAGCCGTTGTCCAGCTTGTGGCGGTAGGTGCCGTCCAGCCGCAGGTCCCAGAGGTGATCGGGGAAGTCGTCGCGCCGGAAGGGCGAAGAGCTGCCCGGGAACCAGGCGTCCGTATCCACGTCCAGGACCTTGATCCGCGAGCCGAGGGACAGCTCGTGGCGATCGTTCTGCCACAGCGGGACGCGCAGGCGCAGGTCGTGTCCGGTGAAGCCCAGCTCCGTGTCCTGATCCTCGACGTTTTCGTCGAAGTAATGCTCCGCGGTGTAATCGGCCGACGCTTCCATCTCGCCGAGGCGGGGCTTGAGCCAGTCGCGGAAGGGCTCCTGGGCTTGTGTGGCGGCGACCAGGCACAGGGTCGCCAGCAGCCCGAGACAGTGCGGTTTCATGGTATCCCTCGATTCTGCCCGAGCGAGCCGCGGGGCTTGTCCCCGCGCTCGTTCCCGGTGGACCGGGCTCGGGCCTGCGAAACAGCGCCGGGATAAGCCCGGCGGCTCGATACCGGCGGCGCGGACAAGCGCCGCGGATCGCCCCAACGCCGTCCTGCACGGCGGCAGGGTAGCGGCCCGCCGCGGCGATATCCACCCGGCGAATCGGTGACGGCGGTCACGCGGATCGATCACTCCGCGGGTGGTGTTCCGCCTTCCGGCAGCGGCTCCCAGAAGCCGAAGTGCGTCTCGTCGATCTTGCAGAAGCCGGTGGTCCGGTACTCTGCGAAGGCGTTGTAGCCCCAGTTCAGGTACTCGGAATCTCCGCCGCCGTGGGTGGTGATCAGGAAGCGGTTGCTGAGCTGGCCGAAGCCGCGGGCCTGGTCGGCCGGCGCCTGAGCGTCTCCGTGGTTGGCGTCCACCGGCACCCAGCCGTAGCCCGGCAGGTAGATCTGGGCCCAGCGGTGGAAGGCCTCGTCCACGCTGGCGTCGTCGCCCCGGACCACCAGGCTGCCCTGGTACCGGGCGGGCAGCCCGGCCGCCCGGCAGAGGGCCACGAAGGAGAAGGTGTACTCCGAGCACGACCCGCTGCCGCGCTGGAGCACCACCTCGGGCACGTCCCAGCCGCCGACCATCTCGTACTCGAGCCGGTCGATGACGAAGTCGTAGATCCGCCGGGCGATCCAGTAGGGGTTCCGCTCGTCGCCGACGATCCTGGCCACCGTCTCCTGGATGTAGGGGCTGGTGATGCGGTACCGCGAGCCGTCGACGGTGTAGCGGGCCCGGATGTCGGCGGGGATGTCGTCCAGCGTGCCGCAGCGGTGGGGCAGGATGAGGTAGCGGATGGCGGAGACCTCGACGGGCACCGAGTAGGTGAGGGTCGCCTTCCTGCCGGCCGGCACACCGCCGAAACTGAACACGGCGCAGGGCTGGTCCCACCGGTCGCGGGCCGTGCTGGAGGGCGGCGTGGAGTAGTCCACCGGCCCCAGCAGCTTCTGGTTGGGCAGCTCGCCGGGGACGGCCAGGTTGATGACCAGGTCGGTCACCTCACCCGGCCCGTAGTTGGCCAGCGACCAGAGGTGCTCCACCCGCGCCCGGCGGGTGTCGGAGAGCCGGTACATCGGCTCGTTCACGACGGTGAGCTGGCGGACGGTGCGTTCCTGGAAGTCCACGTTCCACAGGTATCCGTCCAGCCAGGCGATGCCGGCCGGGTAGGGGCCCGGGGCCGCCAGGATGGTCACCACCTGGCCCTTCTCGGGCTCGACCACGTAGAACTCGTCCTTGGTCCGGTCGGTCACCCAGAGGTGTCGGCCGTCGTGTGTCAGGTGGCGGCACCCGCGGGCGGGCACGTCGAAGTAGCCCAGGATGGTGCCGTCGTCCGGCAGCACGCGGTAGACCTTGTTGCGGGTGAGGATGAAGAGCACGTTGTCGGCCCAGGCCAGGCCGTAGGCCCGCGAGGAGGGCGCCTGGAACATCGTCTCCACCACGCCGGTCTCGGGATCGACGGCGAAGACGCCGCCGGTGTGGTCGTCGCAGACGTAGAGCCGGCCGGCCACCCAGGCCAGGCCGCTGGGCTTCAGCGTCGGCGCCGCCCAGACGCGGACCGGCTCGCCGGTCTCCAGGCCCACCTGGTGGATCATGGCCTCGCGCCAGTCGGCGATGTAGAGGTGCCGGCCGTCGGTGGCCATCCCGGAGGGGTACTTGCACGGGGCGGCGAACGACGCCTTCGCGTCGCCCGGGGCGGCCGCCAGGGGCGCGGACCTTGCCGCAACGAGGGCCAGGGCGGTCAGGACGGCGGTGCGGGTGACGTCGCGGGTCATGGCGTTTCTCCGTGCGGTTCGTGCAGCAAACCGCGGCGAGACGATGGTATCCGATCGGGGGCGGCGCCGCGACCGAAGGGCGGTGGGGTCCCGCCCCGTCCTCCCGTCGCCCCGCCGGGGCGAGTGGGGCGCGAGAACGCCACGCTCCCACCGGTTGCGTCCGCCTCCGGCGGACTCCACCGGTGGCTCTGGCCCGCGGTCCCTTCGGGGCCAGAACCGGGACGGCGTATGACGAGAAGGCGGCGGGCGTCCTTTCACGGGGCCTCAAACCGGGCTGAAGATCGTTGACTCGTCGCGGAGCGGCAGGCCAGCGCGCAGGGGTGCCGCACGGCCGGTTGCCGGGCCGGCCGCTTTTCATTCCCCGGCGGATTCGCTATGGTTGAGCCGCTCGGCGTGCCGCTCGCGGCGCGGTGCGAACGGTCGGCGAGGCGACCTGCCTGCGGAGGATCCTGCCTATGGCCATCCAACAGCTCACCGAGGAGCAGATCCGCACCATGACGGTCGAGGAGAAGGACCGCTGGTGGCTCGAGAACGTCTACAAGGGCGACACGCCGCAGATGACCGTCCGCGTGGTGGTCTGCGGCTTCTTCCTTGGCGGGCTGCTCTCGATCACCAACCTGTACGTGGGGGCCAAGGCCGGCTGGTCGCTGGGCGTGGCCATCACGGCGGTGATCCTGGCCTTCGTCATGTTCAAGGCCCTCAGCAGGGCGGGCCTGGGGGCCAACTACCACGTGCTGGAGAGCAACATCCTCCAGTCGATCGCCTGCGCCGCGGGGTACATGAACGGCCCGCTGATCGCCAGCATGGCGGCCTACATGGTGGTGACCGACACGGTCATCCCCTGGTGGCAGATGATCATGTGGCTGATCGGCCTGGCCGTCCTGGGCGTGCTCTTCGCCTTCCCGCTGAAACGCCGGTTCATCAACGAGGAGCAGTTGCCCTTCCCCGAAGGCCGGGCCTGCGGCGTGGTCATGGACACGCTGCACAGCGAGGTGGCGGCCGGCCTGGCGACCGCCGGCGGTGGCCAGGACGACGCCGACGCCCGGGCCGAGCGGGCTCGCAAGGCCGCCCTGCCCGCCAGGCTGCTGGTGATCTTTGGCATCATTGCCGGGGTGGCGCGCTTCTGGCAGTCACACGCCGTCTTCGAGAAGCTGCGCATCGGCTTCCTGTCGCTGCCCGAGCGGCTGGACGAGTGGTACTACCGGCTGGCCGAGCAGCACGGCTGGTGGCTCCCCAGCATCAACAACGTGCCGCTGCGGGAGCTGACCATCCGGCCGAGCCTGGACCTGGCCATGATCGGCGCCGGCGGGCTGATGGGCATCCGCACCGGCGTGTCGCTGATCATCGGCGCCGCGGTGAATTACTTCGTGCTGGCGCCCCTGGCCATCGGCTGGGGTGACATCGAGACCACCACGACCGAATCCGGCATGCTGCAGGTCGGCTTCCGGGCCATCACCAAGTGGTCCCTGTGGGGCGGCGTGGCCATGATGACCACCGCGTCGCTGTTTTCCTTCTTCGCCAAGCCGCAGCTCTTCGTCAGCGCGTTCAAGGGCCTGTTCAAGGGACGCGGCGAGCGGCGAGAGGATCCCATCAAGCACATCGAGCTGCCGCTCTGGGTGTCCATCGTGGGGATTCCCCTGGTGGGTGGGTACCTGGTGATCCTGGCCCACGAGTTCTTCGGCGTGGCCTACTGGCTGGGCATCGTGGCGGTGCCCATGGTGTTCATCTTCACGCTGATCGGGGTGAACTCGACGGCGCTGACCTCGATCACGCCGACGGGGGCCCTGGGCAAGATCACGCAGCTCGCCTACGGCGTGCTGGCGCCGGGCAACATCACCACCAACATCGCTACCGCCGGCATCAGCGCCGAGGTGGCCGGCAGCGCCTCGAACCTGATCCAGAACATCAAGCCGGGCTACATGCTGGGGGCCAAGCCGAGGCTCCAGGCCATCGGCCACGTCATCGGGGCGTTCTCCGGGGCGATCTTCAGCGTGGCGGTGTTCTACCCCCTGTTCCTGCGGAACGACCCCTCGGGGCTGATAACGCCCGACTACCCCTATCCCGCGGTCACGGTCTGGAAAGCGGTCGCGGAGATGCTGACCCAGGGCCTCAACCAGTTGGCGACCACGGCCATCTGGGGTGCGGCCATCGGCGCCGTGCTGGGCATCGTCTTCGAAGCGATCCGCATGGCCACGAAGAACAAGTTCCCCGTGTCGGCGGTGGGGCTCGGTCTGGCGTTCATCATCCCGTTCGACATCTGTCTGGCCATGTTCATGGGTTCGTTCATCTTCTGGCTGATCTCGAAGATCTGGCCGCGGTCCGAGCAGCGGATGAACGAGACGTTTGTGCAGAACCAGGAGTCCATCTGTGCGGGGATTATCGCCGGAGCGGCGCTGATCGGCGTCGGGGTGATGGCCCTCGAGTTGTTCGTGATCTAGTGTAGTGTCTCAGAAAAACGTTACGTTTCTCGATCGTGGCGAACGGGCAGTTCTCTGGCCATTTGGGCTCCGCGCGAACTCCCGACGAGGTCGGGAGTTCGCGCGGGTTTTCAGATCCTCGCGCGATTGCCCCGGTCCGGCAACTGATGGCAGCGACGGCCGCCAGACACCGCATCAGCGGCTGACCGGGCACGGCCGAGAACCAGGGTGGACGCCGAGTGACGGACGTTGGCAGTTGAGGATGAACATCATGATGCGCACGCGTGGTTACCACGGGGGAGTTGTTCTTGTTGCCGCAGTGCTCCTGGCCGGCTGCCACCGGCCGGACGCCGCCTCGATCGATCGGCTGCTGATCGGCGAGGTGATGATGCGCGGCGAGGCGGCGGCGAACCTGCGGGCACTGTCGATGCCGGGCGGGCGGCTGAGCGGGACGGAGAACGGCGATGAGGCCGGTCGGCTGGTGGCGGAGCAGGCCCGGGCGTACGGCCTGGCCAACGTGCACTTCGAGCCCTTCGAGATGACCACCTGGCAGGACCGCAGCACGGTCGTCACCGTGCTGGACGATCCGCCGCAGGTGATCGAGGGCGCCATCGCTCTGGGCAACTCGCTGAGCACGCCGCCGGGCGGGATCACCGGGGAACTGGTGGCGGTGGGGCAGGGGAGGACCGACGAGTTCGCGGAACACGGAGACGGGCTGGCCGGACGGTTTGCCCTGGCCCGGTCCGGCGGGGGCCACCGCGGCGGCAAGATGCGGATGGCCGTCGAGCACGGTGCGGCCGGCCTGCTGCACATCTCGCCCATCCCCGACCTGGCCCGGGTGGGCAACTGCCACCGCGAGCCGTCGCCCCAGCCGGGGGTGGCCCTGCCCGGCGAGGCCGGGGCCAAGCTGCTGGAGCGGCTGGAGGCGGGCGAGCCGCTGCGGGTGAACGTACAGGTCGAGGCGGAGGCCTGGACCTGCACGCCGAACAACGTGGTGGCCGAGATCCCCGGACACGGTCCGCTGGCCCACGAGGTGGTCATCCTGTCGGCCCACCTGGACAGTTGGCACCTGGGCGAGGGGGCCATCGACAACGGCACGGGCTCGGCCGCCATCCTGGAGGCCGCCCGGGCCCTGAGCCGGGCGGACTGGTCGCCGCGGCGCACGGTGCGCTTCGTCTGGTTCATGGGCGAGGAGCACGGGCTGCACGGCAGCAAGGCGTACGTGGCCCAGCACGCCGACGAGCTGGACGACATCGCCGCGGTGGTCAACGTGGACATGCCCGGCTCGCCCCGGTCGTTCGCTCACTTCGGCCACCCGGAGATCGAGCCCTTCCTGGCGTCGCTGCGGGATGATCTGCCGGCCTACGAGATCGCCGAGAAGATCGGCAGCTCCAGGGGCAGCTTCAGCGACCACGCTCCCTTCATGGAGGCGGGCGTCTGCGCCATGTCGGTCTTCGGCGACAACGGGCCGGGCGTGAAGTACTACCACTCCAGCGGGGATACGTACGCCAATACGGACGTGCGGGCCACGAGCGAGGCCGCCGCCGTGCTGGCGGTGCTCGTCCGCCGGCTGGCCGACGCGCCGCAGCG
>Ga0180432_10002082_pt1 | contig 30551 bp, 42 predicted proteins | sample SS_ome_10_FD_132414 | JGI IMG/M metagenome (GOLD analysis project Ga0180432, IMG submission 132414) | Hypersaline lake sediment archaeal communities from the Salton Sea, California, USA - SS_1_MS_2 metaG | ecosystem: Environmental > Aquatic > Non-marine Saline and Alkaline > Hypersaline >...
ATTTTATTAATAGTATAATTTGCACTATCTGTTGTAGTTAATATTGACCTGCTAGAATTCATTATATATATTGTTTTGTTTTGCCATTGTCCATATATTAAAAAGTCTGGAGTTTGTGTAAAATAACTATTATGATAATCTATTATACTTATTACTTGTGATAAATTAGATACATTAGATTGATATATTATTGACCTATTTTGTTGTGAGGATTTATGTCCAAAATTAATAAAACTAGCAAACCCATGAGTACCATTAGATATTTGGATACCTGTCCAGTCTGTGTCTGGCGAAGAACTTCCAACTTGTCCTGTTGGATAATTATTTAATATGATTTCCCATTCACTATTATTTAATTGCAAATCTGATGTTAAATTATGATACGCCCATTTCTCAGTACTGTCTGATGTTCCTACTTTTGCACTATCCCAAATTGCTTTGGGCTTTGATTGCCAATTTCTTGACATTACTTTGCAACCACCAGCAAACCAGTCATTATTAAAATCAGCTTCAACTGTAAAGTTATTATAATAAACTTCGTTTTCAAGAGCAAAAGAATTTATGCTAAGAGCTATGAAAAACATTAATGCCATTATAATAAAAAGTTTGCCTTTCATTGGATGAACTCACCTTTTTCTTTTTTGGCGTATAAAGCAATAGAGCCTACAATAAAAGTTAGTAATGCAACCCATTGAAGATTCTGACAGATGTAAACTGTTTTAGGGAAGTATAATAATGCTGATGTAAACACAGACTGGTCAAAGAACATTCGCATGAATACATTAAAAAATAAGCTTACAAATATAAAAAAGATACCACCTATTATTGAAACTACAAAAAAAACAGGACTTGCATTGATCTTGAACGATGTTAAGGCAACACCGATTATCATGATAAACAATAATACAACGAAAACATAATCAAACAATTGTAATGCCTTTTGATAAGCTGACATTGTTTCGCTTACATTACTTGAATAGAATCCTGTTGTGGCTAGTTCTGTGTCAACAGATAAAAATAGTACCATGCCAATAATAGTAGAAATCGCAAATGTTATTAAAACTATCAAGACAACTAAATAATTGTCAAGTGTTCCTCGTTTAGAACTTAATAAACTCATCATGCAATAGTTCCTCCTTGTTTATCTTACTTGCGATTATTCTTGTTATTAAAGCATCACTGGGTGGCTTCTTGCCTTGGATCAAATGTTTGGCTTTAATAAAATTGACAATCTCCTTAAATTCTCTGGAGATCACCATTGGTGTTGGATACGGCTTTACACATCTCTTTATTATCTTCTTTCTTGCCATTTTTCTCCCTGTTCTAGCTTTAATAATGTATCTCCTGGCGATGTGTCTGCAATATTGCCTTGTGCAATTAGTATAAAATATATTATGACAAGACCAAGAGATCCTAAAGCTATCAAGGTAACAATAAAATTAGTATAAAGTATTGATTCAAGCGAATTACCTACTTCATTGGCATATAATATAAAAGCAATAGTGATAACCTCAATCACGACCATTCCATAAGAAAAGATCTTTAATGCAAATGATTTAGTAATGTAAGCAATAGCAAAGAAGAATAATATTATCAATCCCATCCCGATTATTATACTTAGCATATTCAATTCACTTTTTTCTATTATAATTGATCCTGTGTCAATGAATGAACTTGAATTATATTGAAATGTGTATGTACCAAGGTTAGTCATATTAAATGTTGCATTACATTTAAACGGACTATATCTTGTCATCTGTTGTGAATATAAAAATGTTGAGGCATTGTTATAAACCACAACATTAATATTTTCACAATTGAATCCTGATGTATTAGTCAATAAAAGGTAACATGGTGATTCTTGTTGAGTTATGATTCCTTTGCATTCTTCTATGTCTGCTGTTACAATACTCAACAGCAATATCATCATTATGATATAAATTATTTGTTTCATTCTTCATTTTTTAGTTATTTTATATATTTTGAATATTAAACTATATTAAATCTTCTCTATTTTCAGCTTTTTTTCAACAGGTCAATATCTTTCTTTAACTGTTTGATTGTAACATTCTGTTGCTTTACTATTTCCCTTAACTCATAAAGTGCCTGTTCCAGAGTTGCTGTCTTTTCACCATATATATCTGTTCCATTTTACATCACCTTTTCATTTCTTTTAATATAATCAGCTAATTTTTTTTCTATAAATTGTTTATAAAGAACTACTTGATTACAATATGCACATCTTGTTATTCCTATCTTATCTATTGTTATACAGACCATTTTATTATGACATTTCTCGCAATCATGAATTTCGCTTAAATCTATAACTTGTTGTTCCATTTTCACACGACCTCTTTTCTTTGTAATATTCCTATAATACAATTATGTATTACTTCTATTTTTCAATCCCCATTTTCACTCTCTCACCTTACAATTATTTATTATGTTCTCCTTTAGGACTGCCGAAGGCAGAGTAATTTACCCCGACGTTCCTTTTATAATCATTTTTTAGTTATTTTATATATTTTGAATATTAAACTATATTAAATCTTCTCTATTTTCAGCTTTTTTTCAACAGGTCAATATCTTTCTTTAACTGGTTGATTGTAACATTCTGTTGCTTTACTATTTCCCTTAACTCATAAAGTGCCTGTTCCAGAGTTGCTGTTTTTTCACCAGCTGATGCTGTCCATATTTCCTTATCATTGACTATCAGCTTTTTTGCACCTATCAAAGCAGTATGATTAATGTTACCTCTGTCATCCAACATCTTGCTGGAATCCTTTAACTTGTCAAGAGCAGAACCTTCTGCCTTATCATAAACAGTTGTCCTGAATAAAACATCTTCTGCTGATATGTCATGTGTTACCATAACCAATGGTGGTGCTGTGCCGTTTACTGACTGGATAACGTCAACACCATCATGCTGGTCATATAATGCTTGTCTTAATACATTAATCTCGTCACCCATATTAACACCTTCTTCTGTCTTGTTATAAGGATAGGTTGTAACATTAATTGTTTTATTATAACAATTTTCAAATTCTATACAATACTTTTTAAAATCATTTATGTTATCCATAGGAGTTGTATTTGAACAACTATAATTTTTAAAACATTGAGTTTCGTTTTGTAAAATTATAACAGGTTTATCTAAATCTGGTACTGTCCAATTTACATAACCATAAAACGCAGAATGATTAATATGTGTACCATTTGTGTATGCACTTCTATCTTTTATGTAATCCCATTCATAACTTTCGTTATCAAAAACGCTAGTCCTGTCAATATAACCCGTCGCAGAAATGTTATATTGAAAATAAGCAGTAAGCTTTGTGCCAAAAAAATCACCTTTAACTTCAAAAGGATATAAAGGAATTAAACTATTAATACCAATAGCAGAAGCGTTAATACTAATCGTACTTGGAGTATTTGACCTTATATGTGTTTTTGGGTTATTAAAATAAATGCCAGAACCAGTCCCCTCTCCTTCCAACCATACTTGATAATTTGCTGTTGCTGATGCAGGTTTTTCTATAAATAAAGATGTTTCATTTTCAAACTTTCCAACACCTTCACTTCTTTTTATATAGATACCATAAATTTCATTAACATCTTGCGTAGAGAAAACATTAATTCCAACGCCTTGTGCTTGTAATCCAACAGATTTTGTAAAGTTCATTTTACTAAAAGTGTTGAAAGAACCAATAACATCAATACCAAATACACTAAGATTAGAATTTCCATTATTCCTCCCATCAAAAATTATGAAATGTCCATATCTCAAACCACTTGATTTTGAACCTTGTTTATATCCAGTTCCTACAGGTGTAACATAACCCCCAAATCCATCATACGTTATCACTCCATTTGGATTGTTTAAATAACCAACAGATTCAATATTTCTTATACTTTTATCTCCTGTTGCTGTCAAATTAGAAGATAAAACTGTACCTGCTAAATTACTTAATATATTTTTTTGAAAATTTTGATGTATTCTACATTGATAACCCGTACAATTTAATGTACTGCCTAGTTGTATTTTTTCAACTGTAAGGTTACCATTTGCATAACCTTGGAATAACGCATTTGGTTGATTTATTGTCCCTAACCACAAATCATCACCTGCTCCTGTTGTAAATATATCCTCTCTAACTCTTACATATCCTAAAATTTCTAAATCATCTGTTAAACTAAAAGTATCTCCAACATCACCCCAACTAAAAAACTCTCCTTGAGGGTCACCATCATCATAAAAATAAATTGCTTTGTGACCTTCAGTTGTTCCTAAATAAACATAACCACCAGTTACATTAAGCTCGGTTGTGTTTACATACTTTGACCTTAACGTGCCTGTTATAGTTGCATTGTCTTCCACTTTTAGAAAATTTTTTATCAATGTATCTCCGTTTATCTGTAACTCTGCCGCTATTGTAATGTTGTCACCTTCATTAAACTTAATATGCTCAGAGAATAAGCTTATACCAATCCAACCATTATCAAGCAAAGTTATGTTATCGTTTATCTTTACATATCTGTTATCATTAGTAATATTCATCAATGTATCATTAAAGTATATTGTATCAGAATCGTTGTATAAATAGTTATCATCACCTTTCTTGCCTGAACCAGTTGCACTTATGCCAGTCAATAAACTGCCGTCACCAAAAAAATAATCTGCTGTTATGTTACCATTTATTGTCAAATTATTGCCAGAACAAGTTGCACAAGTTAGGTTAGCTGAACCTGTACCATTACAACCATCTGATTGTTTACAATAAATAAAATCACCAACAGATCTAGTTAAACAATCGTTATAATCATCATACTGAACAGAATAAGAGATAGGTAATAAGAAAAAAATTAAACTTAATAATATAATTTTGGTTTTCATTACACGTTATCCTCCTTCTACTAATGGGTAGCTCGGTGTTTGAGCTGGTTGTTTACCTAACTGCACAATTGTTTGTGATTGATTAATTTGATATTCTCTTACTCTATCAAGGCTGTCTGCCATTGATTCTGAAGCATACCTTAGGTTTTCTGAAATTTTTATATAACCTTCTGTTATGATATAAACCAATGCCACTAATGTTATCATTGCAATGCCAAATATGATCCATGGCGTGATTGCTTCCAGTATATCTTTTTCTTTTTTTAATCGGTTTTTTCTTAATATAATCTCTGACTTTATTAAGTTAACCTTGCTGTGCGGCATTGGTTGAAAGACCAAGCCTTTCTTATCATCATAACCACGTTTTAAGGTTGTGTATGTATCGTTTTGTTTCAATACATAAATATTTTTATTTTCCTTGCCCCAATATTCGACAATGTTACCGTCAACGCCAGGCAAAGGCTTATTGATTTTCTTTAACCTATATATAGTGCCTCCTTCTTCGTGTTCAATCTTTTCAATTATGTCCTTGCCGTATGGAGTTAGGTCATGTAATGTTAAACCATCTTCACTCCTTGTCGATTCTGACGCTTCATATATGATAGCCTTCCAGGTTTCTTTTTTTGGTCTCGTATATAACCAAAAAAAATAACCTATTGAACCACCAATCGCAACGATAGCTGCACTTATCCCTATTACTATTAACATGCTTACCATTTTTTACTAGCCTCCTTAATAATATTTACATCCCTGTAAACATTTTGCCTAATCTTGCCATGAACCCGTTCTTTTTAACAGGTTTTGGAAGATTATAGTTGTTAAAGTCTTGTATTTGTGGATTGACATTCTCATGCCTTGTAATGGTTGTACCTAAAAACTTGTTATATCTTCCATCACCAGCACCCATCAAAACAAGGTTAGAAGCATGTATCATCTCATTAGCAACCCTTAAAATGTCGCCTTCGTCTTTGATTCCAAACTCGTCTGCTCGTGTTCCAAGGTTGATCCACATCTCTTCAATAATGTCTTGATTGATAAAATTATAATCCTGGCTTGATATGTCAGTAATGATATTATTAGGTCTGGCATATATCTGAAGCCTACCAATGCACCAAGTTGCACCATTTATATTCATGATCGGTTTAACATTAATGTTAGGTACATATTTTTCTTGAGTTTCATCCCAATGAACGCCTATCCAGTTGTTTAATGTAGCCTTTAAAAAAGGTGCAAAATTAGTAAGTTCTTTCAAAAGGTCATTATGTTTTTGCATAGGTGGCGAATATCCACCATCACCAAAGAAACCATCATTAAGATCTTCATTAAACAATTGATTATTGTCATAGTATGGCTGGTCTGTTTCAATTAATTCTTTGTCAGAATAATCCTCATCTAATTCTTCAAGGTCATAATTTTTCTTTTTAGGCGATTCTTCAATTTCTTCATCATCCAAATTTAATACTCTTTTTTTGATTCTCATCTTCTAACAATTTTACGTCTTTCAAGACCAGTGAATACTCTGTTTGGGTTAAGGAATGCTTTTTTCTCAGCCTTTGTTGCTCTCAATCCAAAGAATAATGAATATATGTCAGGTGTAAATTTAAACTTTCTTCCTTGTTTTAACTTCCTTAATATACGCCTACGCAATATTTCTTTTTGTTTTAATGGAAGCTTGATTAATTCTTTAACTTTTGGAACATTGATCTTGCCAGGTAACTTTGATGGTATCTTACTGATAGGCAACTTGCTTGGCAACTTACTAGGTAATTTACTTGGCAATCTACTCGGTAACTTTGATGGTAATTTGCTTGGCAACCTTGAAGGCAGTTTGCTAGGCAATTTGCTTGGCAGTCTTGACGGCAACCTGCTTGGTAACTTGCTTGGCAGTTTACTAGGCAACTTTGATGGTAACTTGCTTGGCAATCTGCTAGGTAACTTTGATGGTAATTTACTAGGTAATCTTGATGGCAATTTGCTAGGCGGTCTTGATGGTTTTGCCTTAGGCAATCTTGATGGTCGTCTTTTAACTGCTCTTGCTGGTTTAACTTTTCCTTTGATCATTTTCTTTCTGACTAATCTTTTGAATCTAACCTTTCTTGGTTTTTTTGTAATCAAAACAGCTTTTCCTGGTTTAGTAATGACTGGCTTCCTTTTAATAGATCTTATAGATTTTACTTTCTTAACCCTTACAATCTTAATTTCAAAAGGAATCAAATCATTAAGTTTCTTAAATGTTTTTTTGATAGGTGATGTTATCTTACCACCTGTCAACCTGAGCTGTCTTCGTAATAACAGAATATTCCTATTGATACCTTTTTCAATAGGCTGTGTTATGGATTTAACTTTTTTAATAATATCTGCTTTCTTAAATTTTATCCTGTATCCATAAGATTGTAGTATATTATTACCCTGATTTAATAATCGGTTTACTCGTGCAACAGTTCTAGTTTCAAGACGTTTAATTTGTCTGATTGGTTTTGTAATAGTTCTAGGTACTTTTATACCTGCTAATCTTTGATTCAATCTTGCATTCAAAAACCTGATCCTGATGTTTATATTACCTAATGTATTCCTTATAGTATTAAGACTTTTTATTACTGGCTTTGTTATAACATTACTTGACTTTCTTAATGCCCTTTGGACTTTCAAGATATTAATATTGATCCTTCTTATCGAAGGACTAGTAAGTTCACCTATTTTCCTTTTAACATTATATTTTGAAAATTTAAACCTTATCCCAGCATCCCCTAATTTATTATTTATACTATTAATTACTCTTGAATTTACTCGTGATAATCTTTCTCCAGCAATCCTGACTGTTCTTTTAGTCTTTAAAACAGCTTTGGTTATCTTCCTGGGAACTCTTAGATCTTTTGCCTTTAATGCAATGACTCTGATCCTGTAATTAAATCTCTGTATTAAATTATTAATCCTTGAAACCTCTTTATTGATTAATGAAGCAGCACCTTCTTTGGATAACCTGATCCTTCTTTTCAGTCTTAATATTCTCTTATTAATCTGTCTTATTACTGGTTCACTGATACTCTGGACTTTTTGTTTAGCTCTATATTTGGTAAATTTTAATCTAATATTAACATTACCGAATGCAGTTTCAGTTTTTCTTATTACTCTTTTTGTTGCATTATTGACACCTTCAAGTTCAACCCTTACCTTGCGTCTTAATAATCTAACTGGTCTTGACATCAATAATTTCCTAGGTACTAGTTTTTCTCCTATTTTTAACTTCCTAAGTTTAAGTGATAGATTAACATTATTTAAAATAGATTCAATCTTATTGACTAATCTTTTAATAGGTGCGGTTATTACATTTTGGGTTTGATTCAATCTTCGTTTGATTGACCTCAATAATAAATTGATTGCTTTGACCTGTGGTGCAGTCAATTCACCTATCTTATTCTTTAGATTATTCTTTACAAATTTAACCCTTATATTAAGATCTTTTAAACTTCCAGTTACACTATTAATTACTCTTGCGTTCCTGCTACTGATCGCCTCTCCGCTTATCCTGATTAGCCTTTTACCTTTGCGTATGATTTTACCAATTGGTTTAATAAATGCCCCTAATGCTTTTAACCTTTCATTAATAGCATTAAGTCTAAGTTTAGCACTATCTTTAAGTCTAATTTGAACTTTGGTATTTGCCCCTTTTTCTATTAACTTATGTAATCTTGTTTTTTCATTTAACAATTTCTTAGCAGTTGCTATCTTTTTAGTATCTAAGTTTTTTAATTTATTTACATCTATACTTTTTAACATTGGATACTCTTTTGTTTTTGGTACAGTCTCTTGTAATAACTTAATAAATTCTTTTGACCTTAACATTTTAACAGCTTTTCTTAATGTTTTGATCTTACTTAGATTAGCTAATTTACCAATAGGAGTTAATGGTTTCTTTCTTAATAAACCTTCAATCTGTACTTCCAAAGAAATAACTAATGAAGCTGGATCTTTTGCTCTTCTTGCACTTTTTTCTAATAATACTTGTAATGTTCCTAATGCTTTTCTTGTTGTTTGCTCACCAAAACTAACTAATTTAATACCACCCACCTTGACTGTTTCTTTAATCGCAACTGTTTTTTTGGCTTCTCTTTGAAGCTTATTAAATTGTTTAACTAATACTGAACCTTCTTTATGAAGTTTAGAAATTATAGAATTCATTTTTGCTTGATTTACAAAAGTTCTTCTTTTTAATATTTTATAAAATTGAGTAGATTTTCCTTTCATAAAACCCATATCAATAGCAGTAAATACCCTATGATATTCAACAGGAATTGCTACACCTTGCCTAACATTTAATTTATGAAAATCAAGATCATAATTTTTAAAATTAGCCTTTGTTAAATCTCCTTTATTAACAACTTTTCCAATATTTTTATTAGTTAATTTATCCCTTCTAAATATAAACTCTTTGCCTTTATGAACAAACCTAGTTACTTGTTCAAATGTTCTTTTACCAATCTTTAATATTTTTTGAGTAGGTACAGTTTTTTTAATAAATCCTGGCACTGGTAATCTACCTTTCCCAGTTATTAAAGATTTATCTGGAATTAATCTGGACAATGGTTTTACATCAAAAAGCTTTTCTCCTGTTGATTTTCTTATAATTTTTTGACCTTGTATAATATAGTTTTTCCTTAATTTCTGTGGTGTATTTTTAATAAAAGCATTTACAAATTGTCTAATATTTGCAGTTGCAATATCAATATCATGAGGTAATGGTAATTTCCTTTTTGATAATATATAACCTGCAAAAGAACCAAATATAACTGAATCTGTTTCAGCTATTGTTTTTGCAACAATTTTTGCTTCCTTTGGAGTTAAAGAACTAATTTTCATCCAATCTGCTTTTGTTATCTCTTTAACCTTAAATGGATTTAATTTAGCTTGAACCTCTGACGATTTCAATATTGTCCTTACATAAGGTCTAAATTTCTTTGGTATCCTTAATAAAAACAATTCTTGGGTTACATAATTGCCAATAGGTGACCTGGCTATTGCCTTGCCTGTCAAACCTAATAATTTTGAAAAGGTATAATAATTAGCTATCATGCCAATTGGGTTAATTGTAAATTGTTCAGCCAGACCTTTTACAGTTGTTTTAAAGTTTCTTGGTCTTAAAGCTTCTAATTGTAATTTAGTAAATTGAACAGGTCTTAATACAAACCTGCTAAAATCTAATGCACCAGCAGCAGCTCCAAGCAAAGCCAATGCTCCTGCTCTTGCTAAAACCTGTTCTGGTTTTTGTTTAGTAGGTTTACCTTTTTCTGTACCATACAATATGCCTGATTCTTTTTCTGATATTTTAGTTATCTTTTCTTGAATCTGATTAATCTTTTTTATCAAATACTTATTTACTTTTTTACCTGCTTTAACTTGTGGAAGGTTTTCTATATTTTGTTTTATAACTTTAAGTTCTTTTTTTATTGCCTTATATCTAGGTGACGCTTCGATCTTTTCTTCCAATATTTTGATTTGTTTGCTTAATGCTTTTCCAATATTAGCATACATTGCCTGACTATATTTAACCTGTGGCAGTTTTTCAATAAATTTAATATAAGGCGTGTCTGATACTTTTGAAATAATTTTTCTATAAAGCTGTTCCCAGTCACTTGCTTCTTTTCTTGTTCTTGCAACCTGATAAGCTGAATCAACATTAAGCTTTGCTCCAAGTGGTGCTGAGTAATACCTGCCTTGTTTGTCTATTGCAACCTGTCTATTGTTCTCAATATATCTAAGATTGCCTTTTTTAGATATTTCAACCTTTTTGCCTTGCTTTTCTAATAAGTCAAGAACTTGTCTTTGTGTTGTTGATAAGTCAGCTTTTTTTTCTTTTATTGCCTGCTGTGACCTTGCTTTTTCTCTTGTCAATTGTAAAAATGAAGGAATGTTAACCCTTGCACCTCTTGGCACTGTAATAGATTGTGTTGTTCCTCTTGGAATGATAGTGATTCTTCCATCTTTTTCATACACTTTAAGATTACCTTCTGGTGTTGATTCAACCAGTTTTCCTTGTGATGTCAATGTTCTTTTAAGTAATTGTTGTCTTGTTGTCAAACTAGGAAATGTCTGAGCTGCTTTTGTTGCTTCTTTTTTAATATAACTTTCAAGATATTGTGCTTGTTCAGGCGACACAGTATAACCTGCTCTTGCTTTTGCTTGATATTCAGAAGTAGGAACTATCGTTGTTCTTATCTTGTCACCTTCAACCTGAGAAATGATTGTCTTGTCACCTTGCGTTGTAACCTTGACAGAACCACCCAATGCTGATTGCAGTTTGGCTGATGCAGGAGTAGGTGTTCCACCTCCGCCTCTGCCTCCTCCAACAAATCCACCAGATGGTGGTCTGATTATACCACCAGTTACAGGATCACGAGGCACTTTTGGAAATGCTCTTGATGTTTGTCTTTTTACACTTGATTGTTTTTTAATCGCCATCTTAATCAATGAATAGTATAACAAACGCCAGTGTTATTATACTCATAATATCAATTATGATCTTTAATATGATATATATTACAATAAGTTTTAAAGGATTGCTCAGGTCTTTAAATTGAACTTTCATCTAAAGATTCTTGACAGGTCACCCTTTTTAAGCTTCCCACGTCTTTTAATTCTGTTGATAGATTCTTCATAAGCTTTGGCTTCTAGCTGTGCTGCTTTTGGTGTCACAGTTGCACCTAATAGCTTTGCACCAAAATAAATCTTATACAGCCCATCCCTGCCACGCATTATCTTAACTTTCATTTCATTTCACCTCACCTTCTTCTTCATCATCATCATCAGCATAATTAGGAAATTCCTCTTCAATAAACTTTTCGTATTCGGTTTGCATTTTAAATAATGATAAGGGGAGCAAACCCCTTATTCCTTTTTACTTTTTGATTTTTTCTTATTGGACTTTTTACTTATCTTACTTTTATTTTTTTTACTTTTACCCATGGTTTATTTCACCTTTCTCTTCTTATTTTTATATTTCTTCATCCTGCTCCAATCTGACCATTCCTTTGTTGCATAACAAAGCTTCCGTTGTTTGCCTTTGTATTTTGAACATGGCATTTTAATAAACACGTTTTAAGGAAATAATCTTTTCACCTCTCCTTAACCTTTTCTTGATCCATCTTAATAAACTAACTTTATTTTTACCAAAAACTGCATGGGGAGGTGATATTATATCCCTTGTTGTTGTCAACTCATATTGAAATATTTTCTTTTTATTTTTTTTCATTTTTAACTTACCCATTTGCCTGGATTCTGTATGGCTTTGTATCTTTTAGATCTAGGAACTTTACTCTCTCTAATATTTTTTACTTTGTCTTTTTCATCCTTACAATAGAAACACATTGTTGTCTTAGTAAACAAATATCTCATTATAAAAGGTTACTTTAAATATACTACTATAAATAATTTTCTATATAAATTAAAAAAATTTAAATAGTTGATATATTTTAAAATATCAGGCTAGTTAAAAAATGGAGACAGATAAAAAAGTATTCGTTGAACAGATTTCTGATTATAAAAAAGGATTAGCAAGACAACGTGAACTTTTTAAGTCTGCTAAAGATGGCACTGGTGTCAATAACTTTGACCTTATGTGTGATGCACTTGAAAATATTAAGTCAGATATTAAAAGTAAAGTGATCAATCAAGGCAATACTGAAATAATTGATAGAGTAGAGAAAATAATTAACTGGTATCGTACAAAAGAAGAAAGATATACAATTAACACACCAGAAGGTAAACAAGTAAAGATACCCTATATATTATATAACAAAATATCAAGAAACCTGACAATTGCTTATGAATTACTATTGGAACAACAGGACATATTGGGATTATTATGATAAAAATTAAGAAAAAAGGCGAAAAACAGCATTTTAATACCCCAACAGATAGCAAATCTGTATCAAAAAGGGGGGGTTATCACGCAAAATCAGGCAACGGCTTAACATATTCAAAAGAACCTGAAGATTATGACTTTGACTTTTCTATATATGAACAGGAAGAAGATGCAGAGACTAAACAAATTGATGACTATATAAAGATGGGTGACAATCCACAGAATATAACATTAAGAAGATCAAAGTTTTCAATGGGACAGACTGAATTAGACCAATTGGCTAATGTGTCAAACCAGATGAAGATATACGGCATCAAAGTTGAATCAAGAACACAGGCAATAACAGACCTATGGAGATTTTATGGATTGTTGTCAGAATTTTGGTCTTGCATTCGTAATGTGTTTGGCAAACATACTATAAAAGAACTTGATAGATTACAAAAAGCAGCTTATGATGCTCTTAAGTCACACAAGTATGGAAGAATTGATTATTCAATTCACGAAAAACTATTAGCTTTTAGGAAAATATTGTATCGTTCAAGACAATATATAAACCTTTCATTCGAAATTGAAAGAACATACAGAGGAGAATATGCAAAAGCAGAAGCACTCGTCAAACAATAAGAAAAAACCTAAGATTGATATTAAACAATATTCTATCAAACCTCCAGATAGATATAAGCTTGAAGCTTATCTTAAAGGTTTTTATAAGATGTTCCCCCAGGAAAAGTTTACAATCTTTCATTTTGTTAGATACTTTAAAAAACGATTACGTGACAGAAACCTCGACGCATGGATGGGAGTCTGTGGTGAAACTGGATCAGGAAAATCTTATTTTGTATTAATGTCAAGCATTCTATTAGGTTCAAGATATAATCTAATAAAGAATGTTGCATACATTCCAAAAGGTGACGAGATCTTAAACAAATTTGAAAGATTAAAAAGACAGGCATTTCTTATTGACGAAGCAGCTCGTGAGATGAGAGCTATCAATTTTCAGTCAAAACAGCAGCAACAGGTCAACATTGCAGCCATGACTGACAGGTTCAAGAACAATTGGGTTTTTCTAAACATGCCAAACTTTAAAGAATTTACCAAATCAATGCGACGAGGCAACATCATATTCAGAACAGTTATACCTTACAGGACAGATGCTTATGCAAGAGTAATCTTACAACGAAAATCAAGAAACTGGAGAAGTGAAGATCCTTGGGGAGATGAACAGGCAAACAAGATTTATCAAAACATTATCAAAAGAAAAAAAGAAATAACGAATGATGTTATACTAAATGTTGAACGCAGTTTACCAACAACAGTCATGGATTTCCTAGTGCCTAACTTGGCTGTCATCTTGCCTGATGTCGTCGAGAAATACGAATTTTTAAAACGTGAATCCCGAAAAAAAATGCAAGAAGAAGAAGCATTCAATCCAAAAGAACACCGATATAAAAAACAATATGAAGATTTATTAATGAAGATTACTAAGATAATCTATTTTAACAAACTAGGCTTAGGCAAGATCCAAGTCAGAAAAAAAGCAATGTACGAATCTCTTGGAATATCCAATAGTCTATTCGACAAGTATTTAAAGATGCATCCAGAAAAAGCTAAAGTTCCTTCTTATCACAAACCAGAAAACGATTAAAACATGGTGCCTAACTATTATTAAAACATGGTGCCTAACTATTATTAAAACATGGTGCCTAACTATTAATAGTGTTAAAAATAGTGTTAAATAGTGTTAAACAGTGGTAAAATGGCTATTAGTACACTAGTACACAAAAATGGTACATTTTTGTGTAATAATTTTTTCGAAAAACCGAAAAGCTTATAAAGGGTAAAATATTTCAGACGTAATTGATACGAAATACGTTCTGGATTTTTGCTTCAGAACACTATATTGATTGATAAAAATGTCCAACTACCACTTCAAGGCTATGTCCGACAAGAAAAGGTACTTGAAATCACAAGATATAGAGCGTATAATAGCCAGATGCATGGAAATACACCAGACTCATACCAATCAGAATTATGAAAAACTAGCAGTATTATTCTATTTCTTATATAGGACAGGTCGCAGAGTGTCAGAAATCATTGGTTTAAAGCCATTTAATGAAAGAACTACAGGACTTAGACCTTGTGACATAGACTTTAATGATAATACATATAAAGTATCTGTAACAAAGAAAAATGTGGTCTATACAAAGAACAGGTATGGTAAGCCTATCAATCCAGAAAAGAAAGACAGAGACAAATTCTTCAAAAAACCTTATTATGAAAGCTTTGCAATGCACCCAGACCTTCCAGAACTATTAAAAAGCTACATAGAAAGGTATAATATCCATCAATTAGACAGGCTTTTTCCGTTCTCAAGGGACTATCCAACCCATGTATTTCAAAGGATATGTAGAGAATTAAAGATCACACTAGGCACTTTTACAAGATATAACAAAGATGGCACATCCTATCAGGTTACTCTTGACCCTGCAATTCACACATTAAGGCACAGCTTTGCCATCAATTTTATCAAGCAAAACAACAGAAATGTAAGCTTATTAAAACAAATACTATGTCATAGCCATCTTGAGATAACTCAAAGTTATCTTAAATTTGGCAAAGAAGATGAACACGAAGCATTACAAAATCTAAAGTTTTAACTTTTATTAATTTTTAAAGGTTTAACCAATCTCCAAATTATCTCATTATAACTCTCACGATTAGTTATCTTTAATAGTTTTAACTTATCCCTTAATGTTTTGTCAATTAATATTGTTGTCTGGTTCATTTTATATTACCCCCCATTTTATCTGCCCACCTAAATATAATACCATATATCGTTTCAGGTGTTCCTGTTGTTCTATGATTGTAAATACAATCAAACAATTCACTAGTCATGTATTCATATTCTTTATACTGCATAACAAACTTATCTAAGTATTCTAAGCTCATCACATTATGATGCTCTTTATTAATTAACTTACCCATGTCATGTAACCAACCTGCTATAATAAATATCTCTTTATTTAAGTCTGAATACTGTGTTACATTTAAACAAGCATTAATCATTTGACTACAATGAATAAAATGTTTCTTGTCACCCATGTGATGTTTCCAAAATTCATAAGCTTTATTTTTAGTTATATTCATTTTTCAACCTCTGTTTTCTTGTTTGTATTACATCTATAAAAATACCATAAGGTTCTTTGCCATCTTGTTTTGCTCTATAAATCATTGAAACAACAGACCGACTTCTTAACAATCTTAACTCTTCATTGTATTCCATTGACGCTGAAACAAATCTTTGATATTCCTTTATTTCTGGTCTATTTTTAATAATTTCAGATAATATATTTTCGGCAGCAGCCGACTTGACCATCATATCTCTATGGATGTTTTTTATCTCATCATAAGTATCTTCAAGTGATTTATGTTCAATTTTATTTTGTTGTACAAATTTTTTTTCCCATTGTTCAGTATATTGTTGTAATATGTCAATCAATCTATGTCTTGTTGCACAGGATTTAAAATACCATTTATCATCAAATTGTGAAAACCATTGTGCTCTTTCGTGATAGCATTCATTTTTAGTTTGTTGATATCCTTGATGAAGTAATTTAAATATCCTTTGTTGTTCGAAAAAAGTTCGTCCTGATAAAACTATTAAAGATTCAATAGGTAAAATGTTAAAGTTTATCATTTTATCCATTATAATACTTTCATAATCCATGTGAACATCCCAGTCATTAATATAGTTATCAGTAGGATTTTGCAAAATATTAATTAAATTGTTTCTATATTGTTTTTGAAATTTAAAAACTCTTTCAACACCTTCTTTGCTTTTTAAAAAATCTGTTACAACCTCACCAACACATTCACCTTTATACATTACTTCAGTAATAGTGTTATCATATTTTAATTCATCTGTTGGTAAATTGTATATGTGAGCAATTAATGGTTTGTGAGCATCTAAAAACATTTCACGTGCTTTTAGTTGATTATTCATAAAAATCTCTCCAATTGTTTAGTTATATCAAAACCCATATCATTTACTGTGTCTAATGATAATTTTTTATAGTTCAATGTTGAATCAAACTTTTCAGATTTTAACCATAACCTTCTAATAATTTTAAGTGGGTTTCTAAAATATGTCTTGTCTGGCTTGGTTGCAAAATCTTTTTCAAATTGCCTTTTATTAAATATGCGTCCAAATGTATGTTTGTTGTCAATCAAGAATGGTGGGAATGTATCAACAAATGTCCAGCAACCATTATTATAAATCCAGTTTTCTGGCTTACCATCAATGCCAATCGTTTTATCAGAATGTTTAATTAACCCCAGTGATTGTATTAATAGTTGTTTAAACGCCTCTGACTTTTCTTGTCTTGAGTATGTCCTTTGCAGCATCTGTTCATAGGTTTTACCTGGAATATAAGGTTGTTTTAGATACATTAAATTGTTGTCCTTTACTGTTGTTGTTTGTAGTACAGGTAGATGTTGGCTAAGTTCATTGTGATATTCAGTATGAAGCTTACCTAATGCTTCTAATTCATCATGCTCTGAATAAAAAAAACCTTTAATTACCTCATCATTAACAAGTCGAGGCACTCCATAATTACCTCTGAAACGTCTTAATGGTTGAAATTGTTGAAAGTATGACTCGCCTTTGACTGTCCTTTCATCTTCAATCTCAACCACATCATAAAGCTCGTTCATATTTTCCCCGCAGTTTGTTTTATACGCATTTTTTATAGTATAATATATCAGAGTATATAAGTATTTATATTCTTTAATATATAGTTTAAATTAAGAATTTGATTAAAGCCTTAAAATAGAAAATATTAAATAGTTGATATTTCATAATTGATAAAAGATAAAGAAAAAGGTCATATAATGGTTATTATACGACCTATAAAATAAATAAAAATGCCAAAAATATTTTTTGCATCAGACTATCATTTTGACCATGCTAATATTATTAAATATTGTAACAGACCTTTTAATTCTGTTAAGGAGATGAACAGGGTTCTATTGAAAAATTTTAATAATGTTGTTGGTAAAAAAGATATTGTGTATTTCTTGGGTAATCTTGCAGCAGGGGAACATTCAAGGTCAACTGATTACTGGAGAAAAAAGTTAAATGGAAGGATTATATTTATTAAAGGCAACCATGATAGGTCACGAAACATTAAGTTTAGATACATTGTAAGACTAGGTTTTCAGGGTGGTTTTAGGTTTATGATAATGCACGATCCAGAAAGAAGGAACAGATTTTTCAGAGGTTATACAATACATGGTCATGTTCATAATAATTATGTTATTGATTATCCGTTGATCAACAGAGATAAAAGGACAATCAATGTATCTTGTGAGATGACAAATTATAAACCAATTTCAATAAAACAAATCATTCAACTGATAAAAACTGGTTATTATAAGTAAGATGAAATATTTTTTTATGGGTGCAGTTGACGATAAAAATCATTTTAAAGGTATCATAAAAGGTAAAAGTTTTGAAGATATTAAACAAAAAGCAAAAAAACTTAAAGTAATAACAATAGGGTATTTAGTTAAATATGCAAAGTAACATCAAAAGCTATAAAACAACATTACATTGTCAGGTATGTAACAAACCGATTATAATTGAAACCATAAGTTCTTTAAAAGGCATAAAATTAAATTGTATTAAATGTTATGATGAAAAAAAGGCTAAAAACACCAGAACAGGTTGAAAAAGAAAGGCAAAAGAAACAAAAAGTATTACCCTGGGTGAAAGACTGGACAGATCCGCAGGATCATATTAGGTATTCTAATAATATTAAGGACATGAAGTTCATTGACTGGTTATATTGTCATCCTAGTGCATATAAACTGCATTATTATGGTGTTGATTCTTTGATTGTGTTTATATTTGGTTCTGTTGGTGTTTATTATTTTGTAAGAGGCAGTAACCAGGTACTAGGTTTTATTAGTTTAATCATTGCAGTAACTTGTTTAATATCATTAATAAAAAAATATAAAAATCGTGATAGTATCAAAGACTTAACATATTACGACATTCATTTTAGAGAGGATAAACAATAAAATGGAAAAAATCGTATGGGTAACAAAAGTTATAAGCAGGAATTTTGTAAGTGATTTTATAGCACATATAAAAAATATAATGGGTGGTAGATTAAAAACTTATGAAAAAATGCTAGATAATTCATTAAAAGAATCTGTTGATGAATTTTATAATAAGTATCCAACTGCAAAACAAGTTAGAATCGAGTTTACAGAATTTACAAATGGATCATTAGCAATTATTGTGCATGGGGTTTTAATTAATGGGAATCAATGAAACAATGACAGAATTTGTCAATCAAGGATTACAAGAAATCAATGTTATACAATTAGATTTTGGATTAAAAATATTAATCATTTTGGGTTTTTTATATTTATTAAACATGGTTTTTAAGACAGGAGGAAGCTTAATTGAAATTTTAATATATTTAATAGGTTTCATAAAGTACATAATTTATAAAATTAAAAAAAAAGACATATAAGATGGCAGTTCCTGATTTTGATTTTATAACAAAAAGTATAGATAAAGTTAAGACAGTATTTTGGCTTATTCTTAAAAAAACAATTGAACTTTATAAAAGCATCCCAGTTGAAGTAAGACAGCTTATAATGTTTGCCTTGTTTGCTATTGGTATATTGTTTGTGTTATGGGCAATCAAGCACAGGAATGCCTGGAAAAGAAGAAAAATATATTAAGATGTGTCAGGATTGTTTAGATCAATTATTGCATAAGTGAACTTACTGCCGTTCTCAGTTGGAGTAGAAGTATCAACAAATGATTCAACAAATGTTACATTATGTAAAGGGTTATTTTTTATATAGTTTTCATAGATTATGTTGTGGCATTTCATTTCATAATATTTGCCACCAATAAAAGCACCGCAGAAAAAAGCTAATACTATTATGATGTACCATATATATGCCTTTTTCATATCGTCTTTAAACTTTTGATACGAATAAACCTGCAATTGTTCTTTAATCTGAAGCTTTATATCATTCCAGTAATTAGGGTGCTGTTTTCTGATATTCCATAACCATTTAATGTCAGATGCAATGTCCCATATCAAAAACTTAATAAAATCATAAATCAACCTAAATGGTACTAATACATTTTTAATCGCTTTTATTATTTTCTTTAAATTTATCATATTCATCAATTATTATTGCTCTAATACTTTTTCTAAGCTCAGCTTCCCATCCTTCTAACCTTTTCCCAAATTCTTCTCTGTGACGTTTCTGCCAGTCCTGGATATAAACATCAAGCTTTTTAACAGCTTCCTGGAACACTGCATGGCTCATGTTATCTAACATTTCTTTTGCTTGATTTCTTTTTAATGAACTGAACATTTTATTACACCTCTTGTTTTTTACCAAATAAAGATGGTTTTTTTATTGGAATCTTCCTTAGTTTTGGCTTGGTTGACATTTCTCTTGGTGGTTGTGGTACAGGTGGTGGATTCTTGATAGTTTTGCCTGTTGCTATGTCTTTTTCTTCAGTAGGTTCTGGTTCAAGGTCTTCTTCATAATCTTCTGACTCGTCAGATTCTTCAAAACCATCTTCAAAATCACTAAATTCGTCTTCGTCTTCCTGTGTTTCTTCGTCAGGTTCTTCTTCACTTTGTATGATTTCCCAATAACCTTCATTAAGCTTTTTTGTAATAAAATAACATGTTTCGTCTTCTAATTCAAGTTTTTCTTCCATATACCTTCTTATCTTTTCAATTATTTCATCTTGTTCCATCCATATCACCTTTTTATTTAAAAAATCCTTTCTTTTTTGTTAACCTTTCTTTAAACTCTGCAAACGCCTGGTCAAGGTCTACCAAGTTTTGGCTGTATGAAGCAAACAGGTTAGAAAAATCAACACCTTCGCCTGTTTCTTCAGCCTGTTTAATCGCTTGTTTCCAATCTTGGTTTACTTGGTTTATTACATCCATTACTTTTCTTTTCAACTCGTTCATTTACATCACCTCTAATTTCTTTCTTTAAATTTTCATACTTTTCTATTATTTTTGCATAGTTTTGTGTCATCTCGATCTGAGATATTACAATTTCCTTAAAATTTATATAATAAAATATCAATACAAGGAATATTATAAAAAACAAAACAGCAATCACAACCATATATATCAATTCCATTGGTTTCCCTCTTCTTTCACCTTCTTAAACGAAGGTAACTTAATCTTGCCCTCTTTTAATGCTCTGATAAATAAATCCCATACTTCATCAGATTCTATTTTTATAATCATATTCTTTTCTAATTGTTTACGAGTTGTGATTAATACATTTCCAAATTTCAGTCCTTTTATTTTAATATCCATTTTTATCATCTCATAGTTTCGGGAGAATTTTTAAGCGACCACGATATTGGGAAATTCCCAAAACCAGTCACATTCTCTCACCTTTTCACCTTACCATAACCATGAGCTTTCAAGATTGAATAACCTAGATAAATAATGAAAAATATTATGAAAAATATAATAAATAATATATAAAGTTTCATCTGACACTCTGGGCAATTATCAAAATTGCACATTTCTTTTTAAAAGGATCATACCAAGCACATCTTGTTGTCTGACAATAATTATCTGAATGGATTCTATTTTGCAATGGGCAAATCACCATGTCATGGTTTAATACTGGGTTTTGTGTCATCTTTTTACCTTTTCGTTTTAAAATAAATTAGGCAAGAGCATGTCAGAGTGAGGAAACAATCTGAGGTGATAGCCACATGCTCTTGCCCTTGCATAATGTCACCGATTCCTAGGGGTGTTGTAATGGAGTTAACCATTTCAACTTAGGATAAGGTAACTATCAATAAAACTGCTTGATTGTGTTTTTAACGTATTCTGTCCCTGCAACTGTTAAATATTCTGTTTTCAACCCGATCTGTTCACCTATCAATAATTTAGGTATCTCTTGCAAAGTGCCGTTAAAATCCTTATTATCAGCTATGATCTGCTTTAATTTACCTAATGCAGAGTTGTCACCTAACCAAAACTTTGTTTCTTCTTTAGTATCTGATACAAACAGTTTGCCGCCGCCATAGTTTTCATAAACTTCTTTACCATCAACATCAAACTGGCATTTAAGATAAACTGGGTAATAAACCATTGTTTTACCTTCTTTATTCTTTTCCTCACGCCTTTCTTTACTTGTCATCAAAACAGCAGATTTAACGACTCCTTTCGTAATTTTATCAAATATTGGCTTTGTACCGCCACTTTCAATGTCAATCTGACCGTATTTGGTCAAATCAAGCTCAATATTTTCTTCTTCTATCTTTTCATTATTTTTTTTTTCCTTTTCTTCCACGATTTCCATGTTTACACCTCACCTGTTTTACACTTAGAATCGCACAATGCGTTTCTAACCACTTTTTTAATCGATTTTCGATACTTCTTCTTAATCTTATCTTCCATCTCAAGATACCTAGAAAACTCCATATTCGTTAAATAAACCGATATATTGATGGTTGGCATTTTACACCTTTTCTTTTCTTTTGTCTATGTGTTGTGTAATATAATACTTTTATTTATATTTTTATATACTTAATTATTCATTTTCAAATAACCTATTTTAGATTCTATAATCTCCCCATTAGTTTTCATATATTCTATGATTTTAATGATTTCATCAATCTGATGATCTTTAAGGGTTTCAAAAAGGTCAATGTCATTGATTCCTTTTTCACCAGCTTTTTTAATTGTTTCAACAACCAAATCTTTTAGATTTTTTGGAATGGATACATCTTTTACTTCCTCTATTTCATAATCTATGCTTTCTGATATATTCTTTTGTTTATCTATATTGTGATATACCTTTCCTTGTTTCATGACACTTATGTCGTTTATGACACACTTTTCACCTAACCCTTCACGCATGAGTCCTAAGTGAGAAGTTCGTCCTGAGCGACATAAGTGACATGAACTTTTGACCAATTCCTCCCACTGGTATATTAATTCCAATCCTAATATATATCTATCACTACTCCATACATCATTTATTTTTTTGGTGGTTCTCTGGATTTCATAGCCTTCTTGCGTCAAAACAGCCAAAAATTCACGTTTTGAAACGATTCTTCGTTTCATTTTGTCCAAAAATCTGACATAAGCGGTGTATAATTCACCATATCTGATGAAAGAATTTGGGTCTTTTGAACAACAAAGATCAATAAAAAGTGGTAATGGGTTGCTTGAAAGTATGAATTTAGCTTTTCTTTCTTCAATTGTGCCTTGATTGGTAAATTCATGTTTTTCTAATAATATTGGCAAAATGTTGGTTACTTTTCTGGCAAGATTCCTATATTCATGTTCAGGTATGGTTTCTAATATATCCTTCCCTTCTGGAAAAACCCTATCAAAGCTTATAATATGCCAACGGCGATAAAATCCCTCACTTGTATCCTCTGAACTGGGCAAGGAATTACTTGCAATAAGGATCTTTGCATAGTTGTGGTCATCAAAAGGCATCTTATTCTTATATTCAAACCCAACCAAATCTTGACCTGTCAGTCTTTTCAGTAAAGATGTCTTGTTCAAGATACCAAAATTGGTCTCTCCCATGGTGCAGATTAGCTTTTTATATAGCTTGAAAGACTCAAATCTTGAGTTTAGGAGCGTGTCCAGCTCTGTGCTGCATATATTATTTGATCCAATAAATCTATTAAGAAGCTCTAAAAACTTAGATTTTCCGTTCCTGCCACAGCCGATCAGGCAAAATACTAGATGAATAGGATAATCAGGATAGCAGCAATATGCTATGATCTCATACAAAAGTTCCTTATTTTCTTCCCCAACCCATTCAGTAAACAGTTTATCCATTATAGGTGTTTCATCACTTTCACCCAATTCCCATGGTATGGGGTTGGTGAAGAAGAAATCTGGCGTTACATCATATATAACCTTTGATGTTAGACTGAATGCCTTGTCTTTTAGCTGTATCCAGTGTTTTTTTGCGTTTTTTGGGATTTTATTTCTACCAACACGTTTCATCCCTTCTAAAATGTTTGACTTATATCTGTTACTTATTGTCTGTCCTTTGAAACCCAATATTTTATCAAAATAGTCCATAACATCAACTTCATCAACAATCTCATATTTATGTTCACTATCATTCCAGAACCAGAACAATTGGTTTTTATCATAAAAATAAGGTTGGTATTCATAAAACCTTAAAGCATTATCTTGATAGTTGTCTATCGGTAAATAGAAAGTAGTATTTGGTTTATTATCTTCCTTTTTTTCATTCTTATACTTAAATGCACTTTGCACTATTGTTTTAAGTTCTTGATCATCTAATGGGGGATTATTCTTTCTGTTGATAGTAGCTAGGGTGATATAAACTTCTTCTTGAGTCATATCCTTTTCACGAAAACTACAAGCCAATTTAAACATTAAATCATTACGAATGCCTTTACTTGCACCAGTTAAAATAATATCTTTAGTTATTCTTTCATTGGAATAATATTTACTAAAAACTTTATCTATGTTTTCTTTGGATACCTCTGCAATATCATGATCAGAATTAATGTAAATATCTCCCGAAGGGTGAACGGAATTGGGTGCTATGACATAAGTTCCATTGCTTTGAATCTCCCCTAAATGTTCTTTTTCATCTTTCAATACTTTTTTATTATGAAAACCCAACACAAAATAATAGTAATGAAACCCTTTTGCTGTTTTGACAGAAAAGGTTAAAGGCAACTCATTAATAACTATCTGATTCAATTTATTAGTATCAGCGTCTATAACTATTAAACCATTACCACAAATTATCCCATAATTACCATCATTTTTAATATGATTCAATAATTTTGGATCATCAAATTTATAATTATTATCTTGCCATTTCTCAATAGGTAATTTATCTCTTTTCTTTACTAAAATAAATTTAAATTCCTCTTTTTGTAATTCTTTTGGAATCTCAATCAATTTTTTTTTCAATTTCTCTTTTGCTAGACGTGCATCTCGTTCTTCTACCTTTTTTAAACCATCTTTAATCCACTTAACACCCATCTTATTTTTTCTCCTTTTTTTCGGTAAAAAATTTTCTTTTACATTTACATGTTTCAACTCTTGATTTTCTAAATTTCAATTTGACAGGTTCATTTTTATTTTTTCCTTTTTTATACACACAAACATCACAATATTCAGTTTCCTTTGAAAATGTTTTTTCACAACGAGGACAAAATTTAGAAATCAGGTTTTTGTTTGAAAAATTACCACATGGTTCTAGATTAACCCTTTCATAATAATCATATTCGGTTCCATCCTCTCTTTTATCCGTTTTCATCATAGCCTTCCCTAAACAAACAGCAAGGTTTGAGGCATCCCTTTCTTCCTGACCACCAAATCCCTCTTCCCTTATTTTTGTAATTGTCCATTTTGTTCCTATAGGAAATTCCCCTATTTTATTTATCCTATTTTCATAAACCTTTCTGTCTTCCTCACTTTTACAAAAAAAACCACCTTCTGTTTTAAGAATCAATTTTCTAATCTTCCCTTTTGCATACGACATTGGCACACCCAATGGACAAAAACGAGGAGAGGGTTTTGAAATAAATTCTACAATTTTTCTAACTAATTCCTTAGTTGCACCACTATCTTCAGCTATTTCTTCAACCCTACAATTTTCACCACATTTCCCACATTTAGGACATTCAAAGTAATGGCACATACAACATTCTAATGTAGAACCATCAATCTTTTCATTACAATTCCAACAATAATACATTGATTTTCCACAATTAGGACATTTAATTTCACCATTCCTTAGAACAATTTCTCTACCACAGTTTACACATATTCCCATAAAACTCACCTATTTTTCTTCCAGAAAGCTACAAACTTACCATGTTTGCCTATATCATCCTTTATAACAATTATGTCTTCAACTTTTAGTTCCATATATTTGATCAAGTCTGGTGGGAGAACTAACCCAGTTGAATCACCTAATTTAAGAAGTTTTCTTTCAAATTCCATACAACTCACCTTTTTAATTTTATTAAATTTATCACAAACGGAAATTATATAAACCATTCTATTTTGTAATATCTATTTTGTTGATTAATAATCTGCAATTTTTTTCTGTATGATCTTATCTTCATAAGATTTTAAAACTTCTTTAATAGCCTTAATACCATCTTGATTATTCATATTTTGATACTTTAAAAGCAAGTTCAAATAATACTTTTTGTTATTTTTTTTCATTTTTATTTATTTACAAATATCCAGAAGTAGCATCTATTTAATTATTATCAAATTGAAATAGATATGTTTAAGTATCGTTTAAACCCTTGCTTTGCAGCAAGGGAAAAGGCTAGTTTGTGGGGAGAAAAGAGGTTTAAAACCCCAATTAGCGTGATAGTTTAATTCTACGTGACCTTAATAATAGTTTTTTAACCTGTGGTTCTGTCATGACACAGCCTGAATATTTGTTACCCATATATAATCGAATAAATTTTTTTAATTTAGACTTTGTTGCTTTTGGTTTTGACGGAATAGCACCAATCAGTCTTTTTGTTTTTCTATCTTTTAAAACTATAAATAGCTTTGACATTTTACTTTAAAAACTAAGAAAAAAAATAAAAAAATAATTTTTTATTTTTATTCCTTGCCTTGCCTAACCAGTGAGATGACCATCTTACCGATTATTGTAATCACAATCACTCCTAAGAATGTTGCAAAATACTTTAATCCAGTAACGAATAGATCAATGCTGTCGTTTACTGTGGTGCTGTATGTTCCAGATTCCTTGAAGGTTTCAAGAACAATCATACCAATCACTGCTACCAATGCCAGACCAACAACTGGTGTTGCATACATGGTCAATTTTTGTATTTCATTTGCCATAATATAACCTCCTATGTATTATTTAAATCTTTAGAACTATTTTATTTATAAAGGTTAATTAAAGTATATAAAACTATAAAGTTATATGTTAGTCTTTGATAGAAAATATCACTACTGCTAATATGATTGTTACAATAGGAAATATCATCATCTGTGAATCGGTAATCATTGACTGGTTTTCATGTGTTATTACTCTGGCAATCACAGCTAGGATGCTGCAAAAAGCACCCGAATACATTGCATTGTTTAATACCTGGTCTCTTATTTGCTGAGCTGCAAAGAACGATATGATCCAAATCAATAATAATACAACAAACCAAAATACAGGAGCACCAAAAGCTAACCTGTCAATACCAATCAATGCTTCGTTAATAGACGACACATTAGCTACATCAGTCAAATTATGTATTGTTATGTTTGTATAGTTTGAAATTGCCATTATACGTCTTTCCTCAGATAAGCTGATAATAATATGAATGCTACATAAACCACAATTAAAAATACAACCTGACCAAAAATTGGCGGGATGCCAGTGTAAAATGTAATCACAATATCAATTATCTGAAGAGGCAATATTATTAATCCAGCTACGGTTTTCAATACACCTAAACCTACTCCTATCAAAGATCCTGCAATGTCCAATAGGTTTGATGGGTTTTGCAATGCAATTATATCATCTGTAATATCTCTTATTGCATCAATTATAACCAGGTTATCAAAATGATACATGATGTTGCCTTGTTTACCATCATATTCTCTAACATCAGTCTCATTAATATTATAATCATCATAAAAAGGTGCAGTGAAACTGATAAATAGTCCTACTAAAATTACAAACATCACCAATGCACCAACACCATGCCTTATTAAGTTCATTTTTGGGTATACCTTCCTATTGTTATTATGATTCCAATAAATATTACAATTGATAATATTGGCATCAATGAATTAAATACAAAAGCACCAAATATAAAAGCACCTACTAATCCTGATGTTGCAGCTATCAACATCAATATTGGCTGTCCAGCATATAACATTCCAACTGTGAATATCAATAAAAATATGCCAAACAATGTAACCTGAGCAAAGTTAATGTCTCGTGTTTCTGTCCTGTCAAATGTTACTTGTTGTGTACAAAAATATTGATTATCACCCTGTATCAGTTTACCTCTAACATTATATGAATAATCATTTAATGGAATGCTATTAATTAAATTTTGTGGAGTGACTGAACAATTTTCAAATATTAAAGTGCTGCCCATAAAACTTGTCCTGTAAGCCAAGATACAGCCTTGTAATGTTGTATTACTATCTTCTTGATTATCGCCCCAGGTCATGTTTACTGTATTGTTACCTATCTTGCTCAATGTGCAAGGCGTAGCTGCCAAGCCTATTAATTTATTAATGGTGATCTCGCCAATGTCAACAAAAAACTGTCTGGTTGTTGAAGATTCAATATGACATTTTGTATAACCATCAAAGTTAGAATATTTTTTGCCATCACTGATAACCTCATAAGAATATATCCCAGACAATAATTCAATATTGCCTGACGCTTCTGCACTTATGATAGGAGTTGATTCAATCAGGCTACGTGTTCCGTCAGGATTGCCTCTGTATATTAACATAGTGCCATCAATCGGCTGATAGTTAGTAGTCAACCATGTAAATGTGATAGTGCTTGATTCAGATATGTTGATCATATATAAGCTCAGGTTTTGATAAGGATTATTGGAACATGTGTAGGGGAAAGATTCTTCAATATCTATCACTTTTGAGACATAACCAGTTTTTGTCAAAGAATAAATGTTCCAATAATCCCAGGTGTAGGTAACATTACCAGGATCTATGTTAGTACAGAATAGGTCTGTCAGATTGTTTTCAAACGTGCCTGTTAATGTATAATAAAAATAACCATCATAAAAGATAAGGTCATAGTTATTTGTTACATTGATCAGTTCACCGCCAATCTCATCATAATAGCTTATATTGATTATGATGTTTGTATTATTATCACCTTTATAGCATTCACCAAGCTCAACATTATATTCAAGCTGTTGTGACACATTAGTCTTTTCATCATTTGTAAGGTTGAAATACCATGTATGGTTAATGTATTGATAATTTAAAAATTCTCTCTTGTCTTTGATTGTCTTGCTGTATCTTGCATGTGTTGAGTTTTGGAATACTAAGCTTGATGTGTAGTTTGTATTGTTCCATTCAAGTATAACATTTCCGCCTGTTGTGTTGATGCCTTGAAATGTCAGGTTTAATGTAGTTGATATGTTATTAATTATAACAGGTTCAAAGTTATCATAAACATCAATGGTTGTAAAGGTATAATTGATAGTTATTATATTAAGGTCGCCAATGCTGTTAAACTTGATTGATTCTTGTTTATCGTCTAGGTTTTTTAATGTAACTTTAACTTTATTTTTGTCTCTAACAATTTCAATATCATTCTTTGAACTTTCAGAATAAAAGTCAAGCCAATGGTCATCAACAATTAACCATTTTTTATATTTGGTTTCAGGTGCATCAATGATAACAATTGGAAAATTTGATTCAATTTCAAAAGTATGTTCTTTCTGTGCTGAAAATGGTTTGTATTCAAAACTATACCTGTCATCTTCTTTTTCATATTCCCAACTGTCTAACACATTAAAGTTTTCTTCTTTGATCTTGACATAACCTTTATTATAACCACCATCCCAATCAAATCTTATATAATCTTTTGTAATCGGCTGTTTAATATCCCATCCAGATTCATTTTTTAATTGTTTTGCAGTGTGCCCATCAGCCAATCTGATAAACAATGAATGCTTATTGCCCAGTAGATTCGATACATTATAACTTAGGTTATACTGATAAAAACTACTTCCTATATTTGATTTGTTAGAAATTTTTATATTATCAATGCTGATATTATATGAATACAAGATTATATTATCAGTAAAATTAAACTGAGCAGTAAGATTATCTTTATAATAAACAGATTTATTAATAAAATTTGTTATAACGACTGGATCAGTTGGATCAACTAAAAATGTTCTTATTGGAGTACTTTCCGTTTCATTAAATTCATTTGTACAATTAACCTGCCAGTTATAAATGCCTGGACTAAATGTTTGCTCAAAACTTACATTAAAATTATAATCTGTTAATGTTAAATTCCATATTATTGCTTCTTCATAAAGATAATTACCGGGAACATCCCTTAATTTTGTATATCCTGCACCATTATAACAATACCATTCAGCGTCACCATTACCAACAGCACCTAAAAGTTTTATTACAGAAGGATAAGCATTAAAACAAGCAGCAGGGATATTCATTGTTGTTGTTCCTGTTGTATCTCTTACTTTCCATCTTGCACTTACAGCATTTAATGGTTTACTATAATTTGAATAATATGAAGCTGATGAATAAAAAGTAGCAAAAGTTCCAAAGTTACCATCCCAATATCGTGTAGGAAAAGCTGCGTTGCCTGTCCACCAATAAGTACCACCATCTAAACCACCACAAGATGTTGCCACGTTTGGTGTTTCCTGATAACATTGTTCAGTTAAATCTTGACTTAGATTAATAGAATCGTTTATTATCAAATTACAAGTAAAATTAGTCGAGGAATTAACAGAAAAATTAAAATTTATAGTTGGATTAATTGTATTATAATTATCAATAGGGTAAACATTAAATAATGTCATATTTCCAGAAGGTGCAGTATATTCTGAAGTTGTAATATTCACATACTCAACAAAACTTTTCCATCTTGCTGCAACTGCTATACAATCAATTTTATTAATAGTATAATTTGCACTATCTGTTGTAGTTAATATTGACCTGCTAGAATTCATTATATATATTGTTTTGTTTTGCCATTGTC
>Ga0180432_10002084_pt1 | contig 30532 bp, 19 predicted proteins | sample SS_ome_10_FD_132414 | JGI IMG/M metagenome (GOLD analysis project Ga0180432, IMG submission 132414) | Hypersaline lake sediment archaeal communities from the Salton Sea, California, USA - SS_1_MS_2 metaG | ecosystem: Environmental > Aquatic > Non-marine Saline and Alkaline > Hypersaline >...
ATGAAAACTTGGAGGGCGAGCCTCTCCTCCTTCGCTTGCCGGCATCTGCGAGAGCTACGGAGGACCCTACGTAGCCTCGAAGATCCGATCGGCGAAGTACGGGCTGGCGAGCCGGCTGTGTTTTGGCTCGGGGGCCCGCCGCCGCCTGATTTGCAATTGCATGGGCTATGCCGGGTCCTTCGGAGACCCTCGCCCTCCAAGGCGGTCGTCGATCATGGTTTTTCCCGCTTCGCCGGAGGATTCGCCTCCCACAACCTTCTCCTTGCACTCCTGCCATGGGTCTTGGGTGAAAGGTCCCGATAAACCCGTGCACCCCCCTGGGGACTTGACATTCGAGGGTCACCCTGGGGTCTTTCCATGAAGGGGAGCTACGAAAAGGAAGGGAGGACCACGACTTATTTGCAGCGCGAAACGCCCGTCGACATCCCCCCATTCCCCCTCCGTTGGCCCATCGTGTATGATGAATTCTGCTTCCGCCATGGCGGGAGGCGAATCCAGAGACACCCGAAGGGAGGGAACATGCCCGAGGAGGGGGATCAAAACCGACAGCCCGAAACGCACGCCGACGGTGAGACGCCCGAAGAAGAGTCCGAAAAGCCGCGCCGGCTGGGTCCCTATCGCATCCTCTCCGAGCTGGGGCGCGGCGGCATGGGGGTCGTGTACAAGGCCTTTCATGAAGGCTTGCGGCGCACCGCGGCCCTGAAGGTCCTGATCGCCGGCGAGGACGCCTCCGAGGAGGCGATCCGCCGGTTCCACCGCGAGGCCGAGGCCGTGGCCAAGCTCGGCCAGCACCCCGGCATCGTCCCCGTCTACGACATCGGGCGCGAGGGCGAGGTCCACTACTTCGCCATGCAGTACGTGGACGGGAAAGCCCTCGACAAGAAGATCGCGTCCGCCGAGATCAGCCCCCGGCGCGCCGCCATGCTCACCCGCAAGATCGCCGGCGCCCTGCACCACGCCCACGAACACGCCATCCTCCACCGCGACGTGAAACCCTCCAACGTCATCGTCAGCGAGGATGGCGAGCCCCGGATCATGGACTTCGGCCTCGCGCGCGACGTCGAATCCGAAGCCCGCGTGACCCGCTCGGGATACACGCTCGGCACCCCCCAGTACATGTCCCCGGAACAGGCCGAAGGACGGCTCGCCAGCATCGACGCGCGCTCCGATGTCTACAGCCTCGGCGCCACCTTCTACGAGATGCTCACGGGGCGCCCCCCTTTCCAGGGCGCGACGAGCCTGCACATCCTCAACAACGTCCTCTTCGAGGACCCCGTGCCGCCCCGGAGGTTCAATCCCTCCGTTCCGCGGGACCTCGAGACCATCTGCCTCAAGGCCATCGAGAAGAGCCGCCGGAAACGCTATCTGACCGCGCGCGAGATGGAGGAGGATCTCGAACGGTTCCTCAAGGGCGAGCCCATTCTGGCCCGGCCGCCCGGCCTCCTGGAATCCGGGTTCCGCAAGATCCGGAAGCACAAGATGGCGGCCCTCTTCTTCCTCCTCCTGCTGCTCGCCGGCGCCGGCCTCGCCGGCTGGATCGCCCTCCAGGCCCTCGAGGCGGGCGCACTCTCGCTGGCCCTCCATGCCCCCGCCGAACCGACCCTGACCGTGGACGGCGAACCGGTGGCGCTGGTTTTGGACATGCAGGAGGAAGGCCTCTTCGCCGCAGGCCCCCTCGAGCTGGCGCCCGGCAGACACGGGCTCGAGGCCGGACTCGAAGGGTACGAACCGCTGGCCCGGGAATTCGAGATCAAGGCGGGCGGAAGCCTCGACCTCGATCTGGAACTCGAGCGCTCCACCGGCACCGCCACCCTCCTCTCGGATCCGGAGAACTGCGAGATCGAGATGGAGGGGCCGGACGGCACCCTCCGGCTCACCACGCCGATCAAGGCGCTCGAACTGCCCACCGGGCGCTACCGCGCCCGGGCCCGCAAGAAGAACCATTTCCCGGTCGCCTTCGCCTTCGAGATCGAGCGGGGACGGGCCCTCCCCCCCCGCAAGATCCACCTGGAGCGCATCCACGTCTGGTCCTGTTCCCTGCCGGGACGGACCCCCGGGCCGTCGGGGGACGCCGTCGTTTTGGACGTCGACGGGGACGGGGCCCAGGATCTCCTCGTCTTCGCCCGGGGCGGCGCCCTGTCGTGCATTTCCGGGCGGTGGGGTCGCGTTCTCTGGTCCCGGTCGGGGAACTGGAGCCTGGGCCAAAGGTCCGTCGGCGATTTCGACGGAGACGGGGCCCCGGAATGCCTGCTCGTGGTCGGCGACGGCTCCGGGAACAGACTCCTCGAGTGCCTCGCCTGTGACGACGGCCGCTGGATGTGGCGCCACGATTTCGGGACGGAGGAAAAGCCATCCGGCCCGGGCGTCCTCTTCGTTTCGGAAACGGGGCGCGATCTGGACGGGGACGGGGCGGACGACATCCTGTGCCTGAAGGGGAAGGAACTCCTCGCCCTTTCCGGCAAGACGAGGGAGGTCCTCTGGCGCGTCGACGCGGGACAGGAGGGCGTGCCCGTCTCCGCGGGAGCACTGGGGTTCCTGGTGGGAACCCGCGAGGTGACCGGCTTCGAGACGGACACGGGCAAGGTGGTCTGGCGCGAGGCGTTTCCGGCCTACGTTTCGCGGAGTCGCGTCCTGTCGCCCGGGGATCTGGACGGGGACGGGACCGGGGACCTGATTGCGTGGGGGATGAACAAGGTCTTTTTCCTGTCCGGCGGCGAGGGGGAGATCATCTGGGAGCGCGAGGTGGGGCCCGCGGAGATGTGGGGATTCGATGACGTCTGGGGGGGATGGTCCTATTTCGGCGGGGACTGGCACCGGCCCGGGGGCGGCGTGCGGTTCCTCAAGGTGGTCCCGGACCAGGACGGGGACGGGGGCCGGGATATCCTCATCCACAACAAGACCCACCGGAACATCCTGAACTGCGTGTCCGGGGCGGCGGGGGTCAAGATCTGGGACACCGTCCTGCCGGCTCCGCTCCGTGCGTTCGGCGATCCCGTGGACATCGAGGGCGACGGGACCTTCGAGCTGCCGGTGAGCCTCGGCGGGATGCGCCTGGCCCTTCTGGAGGAAGGCCGGGGAGACGCCGTCCGCTGGGCGCGGCGGGGGATCGGGGTGGCTTCCTGGAGGGGGACGGCCGTGGATTTCGACTTCGACGGCGTCCTGGACCTGATCGTGCCGGCGGACGACGGCGTGGTCTACGCCTTCTCGGGCAAGAGTGGCGAGACGCTGTGGTCCTTCCAGCTGGACGCCCCGGTGGGCGCGTTCACCTTCCGGCGGGGCGGGGTCCTGGAGACCGTGGGCGTGGGCGCCGTGGGCGGGGACTTCGACGGTTCCGGGTATCTGGACGGGCTGGTCGTCGCGACCGACCGGGCGGTGATCCGCTTGCGGCCCGAGCCCGGGGGCACGGCCTGGCGGTCCGAGGTGGGCGCCCGGGCCTCCCTGGCCTTCGCCGAAGGGCCTTCGGGGCCCCGCATCCTGGCGGTCACGCCGTCCGGCCGCATGACGCATGTCGATCCGGCGGGGGGGCGCGTTCTCTTCGAGACGATGCTGGCGCGAAGCGTGGAGGGGATCCGGGAGGTTCGTCTGGCGGCTTTCGACGGCGACGCGTTTCCGGACGTCTACGTCTTCGACGGCGACGGTCTGACGGCGACGGTCTATCGCGGCACCGACGCGAAACCTCTCCGGCGCTACCGCCTTCCCGGCAACGTGGAGGTGAAGGGCATCGAGGACGTGGACGGGGACGGGACGCCGGATTTGCTTCTCGAGGAGGAGGAGGGGAAGGACCTCTTCTGCATCAGCGGGGCGACCCGGCAGGCGCTGTGGCGATTCGAGCCCGACGGCCCCGAATGGGCCTACAACCGGTACTCGGTGGACCTGGCCGACGTGGACGGGGACGGCGGAAAGGAAGTCGTCTGCGCGGTGATCGATTCGTCCCGGGAGGGAAGGATGATGGAGACCGTGACGACGACGGACGCGTCGGGTTCGACGGTCATCCGGCGCGTGTCTTCGGGTGGATGGTCCGGTCTCGTGTTCCGGAAGGCCTCGGACGGCCGGAAGGAGGGCGCGGTCGAGCTGGGCGAGGTGCGGTCCGCGCCGTCGCTTCTCGCATTCGTGCCGGCGGCGGAAGGGAAGAAGCCGCAGCTGCTGGTGTGCTTTTCCGACCGGCTGGTGTGCTGCACGGATCCCCTCGGGAAAGGCGGGGGATCGTCCGGGGGCGGGGGGAAGGTGTCCGCGGGGGGGGAGGTGTCCTGGGTGTTCCATACGCGCGGGCGAATCCGCGCCGTTTTGCCGGATCCCGGCGGAGGGGGGGAAGGGGGACGCGTGCTGGTGGGGGACGAGGGGGGCGACCTGTTCTGTCTGGGCCTCGAAGACGGGCGCCTCGAGTGGGCCCGGGGCGTGGGGCGTCCGATCCGGCGCCTCTCGTTCTTGAAGCGCGGGGGTAAGACCACGGGGGAGATCGTGGCCATCGGGGAGCGACGGGCGGTGATTCTGTCTCCCGGGGCGCGGGAAATCGCCTGGGAAACGACGCTGCCCGAGAGGATTCACGTGCCGGGACACGGAGCGTTTCCTTTTCTGCAGGACCTTGACGGGGACGGGGGGGACGACATGGTCCTTCCGCTCATGGAGGGGACGCTGCTCGGCATCGTGCCGGAACCGGAGCGTTTCCGGAACCGCCCCCTCTCCTTCGGCCGGGAGGACCGGTTCGCCATGGGACAGCACCTGCTGGGGTCGCGGCGGTTCCGGGCGGCGCTGGCGTGGTTCGACGACGTTCTCGCGCAGGAGGCGGTGCCGCCGTCCATGGAGGTGCAGGCGCATGCCGGCCGGGCGCGCGCGCTGCGCGGCCTTTCGAGAACCAGCGAGGCGCTGGACGCCTTCGAGGCGGCGCTGGTCCGCTCCCCTCAGGACGCGGGGCTCTTGATGGAACGGGCGGGTCTTCTCACGCAGCTGGGCCGGACCGCGGAGGCGGAGAAGGATCTGACGGCGGTGCTCGCGCATGCGGACGCGTCTTCCGGACGGCGCGCGAACGCCTTTCTCAGGCGGGCGCGCCTCCGGGCGGGGACTTCCAGGCACGAAGAGGCGGTGGAGGACTTCGCGTCGTACCTGAAGGAGAAACCGAAGGACACGGGGGCCCGGCTGGACATGGCGACGTCCCTGCATGCGCTGGGGAAATGGGACGAGTCGGCCGAAGCCTGCAAGGAGATCGAATCGAAACGGCCCTGGGACGGCCGGCCGAAGATCCTGAGGGCGCGCGCCCTGGCGCGCCTCGGGAGGCTGGAAGAGTCGATGAAGGCGCTGGAGGCGGCGGCGGAGGGCGGATTCGTGCTCCTGGAGCAGATCAGCGAGGAGCGCGACTTCGACGCGTTGCGGGACCTGCCCGCCTTCGAGGACCTGCTGGACGCGCTGGCGGAGCGCCGCGGGCGCTGGCGCTGACGGGCCGTCAGGACGAGGGCGGGGAGGCGTCTTGCTTGCGCACGATGAAGATCATGGTATTCCCCCCGAAAACGACCTCGTTTTGCAGGGTGAGGGCGTACCGGTTCCGGCGGCGCGCGCGCGCCGAGGAAAGGCGGGCGCCCAGTTTCATGGCGAGAACGACCGGGAGGAAGAAGTACTGTCTCGACTTCCTCTTGTCGCGAAGGATGGCCTCCACCGCGAACCCGTTGATGCTGAAGATCAGATCGAGAAGCGTGATGGTCAGCGGTGAATTGTGGAAGTTGAAGAGGTTCCGCCCTTCCCGCTCGTAGTCTTCCAGCGTCTTGGGCTTGGTCAGGAACCCCTTCAGGAAGTACTGGACGCGTTTTTCCATGTTGGAGTAGTTGGGGACGCTGAACACGCCGACGCCCCCCGGTTTCAGGACCCGCGAGAATTCCTCCACCGCCCGGTAGGGGTCCGTCATGTGCTCCAGGCCGTCGATGCAGCACACGTAGTCGAACGAGCGGTCCGGCGCGTCGATCCGGCGGTTGAGATCCGTGTAGACGCAGGGTACGTCCTCCAGCCGGAAGATCTCCGGCTCGATCTCGCCGCAGGTCACGTCATAGCCGAGTTCGTGGAGCCTCATGGCGAGGTGGCCGTACCCCGCCGGCGCATCCAGAAGCCTCCCCCGGGGGCGCTCCTGGAACCAATCGAGGACGACCTCGTGGATGACGTCCCTGGCCTTCGGCACGATCTTCCGGGCGTCTTGCGCGTCCTCAGCCGTCATATGCGGGCGCCTCGTGGGTGGGCATGCCGAGAAGTTTCCGGAACGCGTATCCTACTTCTCGACTCTTCTCCAGCCAAGATGCAAAACGCGCAAAGTTCGGCATGCATTTCTAATCCCTTGTCCGCTTCCCATTTCCCTCTCACCGGTCGATCCCCACCCCCAGCTCCCCGTCGGCCCAGAAACGGCCGTTGCCCCCCTTCTGCGCCGGATAGGTGTCCTCCGCGCCTCCCAGGTCCAGAAAGATCCCGATCGAGTGCCAGTCCCGGCGGCGAGGCCTCCAGTCCCCAGCGCCCACCGCGCCGCGGTTCTTCATGAAGTAGGCGTCGCGCCCCGCGCGGTCCACGAAGATCGCCACCGCGTGGTTGATCGCCCCGCCCAGCGACGCGTCGTGGCACGTGTAGATGTCCTCGCCCGCCGCGTCCAGGAAGTAACTCACCCCGAGATCGTGCGAGCCCGACTGGCTCAGACCCCAGGAAAGATAGTTGTCGAACCCGTCCAGGTCCGCCAGCACGCCCACACCCATGTGGATGCCGCTCGCCTGCGAATAGATCTTCGCCGAGTAGTTGTCGTATCCCTCCTCGTCCACCAGCATCCCCAGCGAATACCAGTACGACGTCCCCTGCCCGTACGCGTTCGCCCGGTAGACGTCGTCGCCGCCGCCCTCCCACAGGATCCCGATGCCTCCCGAGGCGTGCGGCCGCATCCCGAACCCCACCCCCTGGCACATGCTGAGCTTCCGGTGCGGAAGGCTCTCGTACTGGAGGTACTTCCCGTCCGTGTAGTAGAGGTCGTTGCCCCCCGCCTCCGCCAGGCAGCCCACGCCCCCCGTGAACCCGAACCCCTGCGCGTACGCCCGCGCGTAGTAGACGTCGTCGCCCCCGCCGTCCAGAAGCGAGCCGGTCCCGAACCCGCCCGCGCCCTGGCAGACCTGGTCGCACGCGTACCGGTCGTCCCCGGAAACGTCGTACAGGAATCCGCCCCCGAACCAGCCGCACCCCTGCGCGTTCGCCTCCGCCTCGTACCGGTCGTCGCCGGCCAGGTCCAGCAGGATCCCCATCCCCAAAAAGCCCGCCCCCTGCGCTACCGGTGCCCGCGACACGTAGCGGTCGTTTCCGGAAAGGTCGATCACCAGCGAGAACGCCTCCCTCTCCTCGTCCCCCCGCGCCCCCGCGCACGCCGCCCCCGCGTACGCGTCGTCCCCTCCGAGATCCACGAGCAGAAGATGAGGGCCCTCGTGGCGGTCCGGGCCCGAGCCGGCCACCACGATGCGCCCGAGAGGCGTCTGCGTCTCGAAAAGAACGCCACGACCGCCCTGCGCCTCCGGGAGGTCCGAAAGCGCCTGCGAGAGCGCCCAGGCACTGCGGACGAAGAGATCCCAGGACACGGCGAGCGCCTCCCCGTCCACCTTGTCCCAGATTTCCAATAAATCGGGATCCCAGCCCAGCTTCGAGACGTGGGAAAGGATCTTCCGCCGGTCCTCGGGCTTCACCTTCTCGAGGGCCTGGCCGAAGGCCTCCGCCCAGGGCGAATCGTCCAGGAAGGCCCGCAGGGGAGCCGCGATTCCCTCCTCCAGGTCCGAGGCCTCCAGCGCGGCCAGCGCCTCCTTCGCGCCGGGGAAGGCTTTGCGCCCCGACCTCCGCCTCGTGCCGTACGAAAGCCCCGCGATCGACGGCAAGAGGCCCGGGAGGTCCGCCGGACGTTCCCGCGCGGCCTTCCCGATGCGCTCCACCGAGCGGCGGGCGATGCCCGCGCAGGCGAGCGGCTCGTCCAGGGCCTTCTGGACCACCGGGAAGCGGTAGGCGTCCCGGTCGGTGAGGTTGCGGTCGAACTCGAGATCCGCGCGGCTCAGCTTCAGCGCCTTCAAGGCGTCGGTCAGGGCCCTCTCGTCGCAGGGCAACCAGGCCAGGCGGTCCAGGCCCTTCTCGGTGAAGGGTTCCTCGCCCTCCTTGAAGAGCGAGGGATCGGGGGGCTCGGGCGACAGGCCCTCTCCCAGCGCCTCCCGGATCCGGAACCGGACGAAGGGATGCGTCTCCCCGGCGAGAAAGGGCTCAAGAGGCTCCGTGCGGCCCGACAGCCCCAGCGCTTCCGCCGCCGACGCACGGCACGCCCAGTCGCTCTCCCCGAGAAGGCGCGTGCAGAGCGTCACGGCGTCCTGGACCCGCCGGCCCCAGGCCTCGCGGTCCTCGAGGTTCCGTCGCAGGTTCTCCGCGTCGGGCCGGGCCACAAGCCCCAGCGCGCGGATCGCCTCCAGCCGGCCCGGCGTGGTTTTTCTCTTCGCGATGCGTTCCACAAGGGCCCCGAACCCGGCCCGCCCTCCCGCCGCAAGCGTCTCGGCCGTTGCCTTTCGCACCAGAAAGGAGTCGTCGTCCAGGCGCGCCCGGATCTTCCCCGCGTCCAGGTCCGGGGTCTCGAAGCGCCGGACCGCCACCACGCGGATGGAAGCGTCCTCGTCGTCGAGGAAGGTCTCGACTCGGGAAGCCCACTCGCCTCCGGCCTCCACCCACGCCTCGAGGACCCGTTTTCGCACGTAGTCGTTCTCGTCGCCCGACGCGCGAGACAGCGCCTCCAGGGCCTCGTCTCCCCCGATCAGCGCCAGCAGGTGCACGGCGCGCAGGCGTGCCAGGAAGGCGGAATGGTCGAGGAGGTTTGCGGCGGCGGGAACGACGGATGTCCCGCGCGCTTTCAGGAGATCGCGCGCCACCTGGTAGCGGCGATGGTCGTTTTCCGGATAGGTGGAAAGCAGGACGCCGATCACGGGGTCGGGCTGTTCCCCCAGTTTCTTCTTCGCTTCCTCGCGCGCGCCCTCGAGGACCGGCGGCGCGCCCTTGGGCAGCTCCCAGGAGGCCTGCGTGAGAAGGAAGTGCATCTCTCTCTCGTACGGGGTTCCCCCGGTCTCGATATAGTCGAGAAGCGCGGCGGCGCGCCGGCGCCGGACGAGATCCTTCTCGCGCTCCGAGGCGGCCTTCTCCAGGGGATCGATGGCGCCCGGCCCGGCGTCCTTGAGCTTCGCCACGGCCTTCTCGCCCGCTTCGCCCGCGTCGGCGAGATCCTCGATCCAGCGGCGCACGTCGGGTGAAGGCTCGGGAGGTTCCCCCGCCTGCGCGCCGGCCGGGAGGGAAAGGAGAACAGCACCGAGAAGGGGAATCCAAACGAATCGGAGATGCATGGCAACCTCGTGAGACAAGAACCGCGTTCGAGAACGTCAATTGTAGGCGCCGCGGATAGGCAGTACAGCGCTTTCCGGCGTTGGGCACGTTTCCGGGTCCCGAAGCGGCTGGCCGGGATCGAAGATCCCTTCTTACTCCAGGAGCAGGAAGTCGTTCGGCGCCGAGACGCCGGTCTGGATCTCGGCGACGAAGGCGGGCGAGGCGAGGGCGTCGTCGAAGAGGAGGACGCCGTCGGCGTCGAGGACGTAGAGGCGCCCGGAGGAGGCGAGGGCGGTCTTTTCGGGGAGATTCATGGCGGCGTCGGAGATCTCGAAATCGGCGGCGGTCTCCCCGGTGATGGAGGCGGCGTTCTTGTAGAGGTTGACCTGATAGACGAAGGGAGCGTTGGAGACCGTGGCGACGAGCGTGTCGTCGAGAACCTGCACATGGACGGTCGAATCCAGGTCGGAGGGGAAACCCATGGTGACGTCGGGTATCGTGGACGAGGAGACGGTGGAGATGTCGTCCCAGATGTTGATGAATCCCCCCGGCGAGTCGTTAAGGGAGGAGGCGTAGAGGCGGTCGCCCGCGATGGTCATGCGGGTGGGGGGGCCGAAGGCATAGAGCTGCCAGTCCGGGGGGTGGGTCTCTCCGGATTGCGAGACGGGGTCGTCCCAGACGATCGCTCCCGCGCCGCTGACCTGGCCGCCGAGGAGCTTGCCGCCCGTCGCGTCGTACGCCGCGGCGTGAATCTGTGCACCCCAGGGGTGGGTGAAGCGCGCCTGGGAATCCGAGCTCGCGTCGAGGTTGGAAGCGTCGAGGAAGAGCCGGACGTACCCGTCGCAGACCCAGAGGTGTCCGGCGGGCCCGACGAACAGGTCGTAGACGGTGGCGAGGGCGGAGCCTCCGAAGGCGGAGACGGGGAGGCGGTGATCGGGCGCCGTTCCGTCGCCGGCGAGCGAGACGGCGTCGAAGATCGCGAGGGGGTGGGCGGCGTCGTCGGAAGCGACGAAGAGCCGGTCGCCGTGGAGGGCCAGGGCCAGGGGATCGCCGGTAAGGCCGCCGAGCGTCGCGTCGGGCGCGCGGTCGGCCGAGAGGGCGTCGGCGTTGTTCCAGATCTTGACGCCCGGGGCGCTCCCGGCGCAGGCGACGAACAGGCGGGGAAAGGTGGCGGGGACGGAGGAGACCGTGATCTGGAAGGCGCGGCTGTCCCGGCGTCCGTCTGCGTCCGTGGCGGTGAAGGAGACGTTCTCGACCTGGATGGTGGTGGGGGTGCCGAGAATCTCGCCGGTGTCCGTATCGAAGGTGAGGCCGTCGGGAAGGGTGCCGGAGGCGACTGACCACGTGTAGGGGGGACGCCCGCCCTCGGCCTCGAGGGTCGCGCTGTAGGAGGCGCCGACGCGGCCGGCGGGGAGGTTGTCCGTGGTGATCCGAAGGGTTCCTGAAGTCGCGGAATCGAACGAGGTTTCGACGCAGGAGGCGAGGAGGAGGGCGGTGGCGAGCATGGCCGGCGGGAGGAGAGCGCGGAGCATCATGGCGTATCTTCCATCAAAAAGGAAAAAACCCCTCTGCTTCCATTGTAACGGCAAGTCGAGCCAGCGCGGCGTCCTTCGTACCCCGGCCCCCCCCCATAGAAAATCCCCGCATTCACTTCGTGCATGCGGGGATGTTGGAGTTCGTTCCGTTTCCTCGTCCGGTCAGGCCGCCTTCCAGACGGTCTTGAGGTAGGCGGGGATGGCGGAGGCCTCGCGCGGCCCCACCATGATTTCCCAGCCGGACTCTTCCTGGAGCGCACCGCTCATGACGGCGACGTAACCGGGGATGATGAGTTTCTTGTGCTTGACCATGCCTTCGAGATTGATCTCCTTGATGAACTTGGCCACGCCCTCGGCGGTGAGCTTGTCGGCGGCGAAGGCGGTGAGCACGGACATCCCCTCGGTGTCGGGCACGAGGATGTAGGAGGGGACGCGGCTGGCCTCGACCTCGGACTCGACGGTGAAGTAGGTGAGGGAGAAGTTCGTGGTGAGGAGGATGGGGGAGTCCTCCTTGGGTTCGCCGACCGGGTAGACCTTGGGCTCCACCTGGATGGGTTTCTGGGGGTCGGTGTAGACGTTGAGGCGGAGGGTGATGAGGGCCAGGGCCTGTTCGGCGTAGGGCTGGTCCATCACGACGATGCCGGCGTATTTCGCCATGGCGGTGGTCGCCTCGGCGAGATGGAGGTCGCGGTCCTCCTCCCGGGCGAAGTAGATGGGGGGGTAGCCCAGCGGCCGGAAGTTCTTCTTGATGGCCAGGCGCCGCATCTGGGTGAAGTCGTTGAGGGCCTCGCGGGCGTCCTTGGATCCCGGATCGACGACCATGTCCTCCACGCCAGCCTTCTTGATGGTCTGGGTGAGTTCGGCGGCCTCGTCGAGGTCCTTGGCCTTGACGCCGAGCGCGCAGCCGAGTTCCTTGGCGACGGCGGCCATGGCCTCAGCGTTGGCGGCGGTGGCGCCGTAGAGGAGCGGCCGGTCGTCCTTGAGGGGCGTCGCGGCGGCCTTCATCTTCTCGGGATCCTCGGTCATGAGGATCAGGGGGCGCCCGGAGACCTCGCGGGCCTCCTTGGCGGCCTCGGCGAAGGAGGAAGCGTCGGGGGACGTATCCTGGAGGGCGACGAGTTCCACCCACTTCTGCATGCCGACGCGCATGAAATCCATCTTCTTGACGGCCTCGCATTTCGCCTTGCGCTCGGGATCGGCGGAGTCGATCCGGACGGCGAGGCCGGCGGGGTGGAAGAAGGTTTGCTCGTGGCGAAAGAGGATGGTCTCGTTGCCGATTTCCAGGGTCTGGTCCTTCGGGCCGATGGAAGCGAGCCGGATGGGAGGCGCGCTCGCGCCCTCGAGCTCCGCCTTGGCCTCGTCGCTGACGTCGGGGCACTTGGCGAGTTCGACCTTCTTCTGGGCGAGCGCCATGGCGAAGGCCAGGCAGGTGGGGAATCCGCACTTCTTGCAGTTCGTCTTGGGAAGCAGTTTGTAGATCTGCAAACCGGTCAGCGCCATGTCAACCTCCTCAATCCATAGAAGCGAAATGCCGAATATACCTCCCGCCATCCGGCGGGGCAAATAAAATCCCCTCCTGGAGTCTACCGCACCCCGATCAGAAGGATTCGTCCGGCGTGGAACGCCCGCCCGGAAGTCCGTCCGGGCGGGCCGTCAGGTCCACAGGTGTTACATGAGCGGGTCCATCTCCATGGCGGGATGTCCGACCTTCGTGAGGTATTCCATGACCTGCTCCTCGTCCTGGGCGACGCTCTCGTCGGCGATCAGGTCGAGGAGGTTGTCGACACCCTCTTCCTTTCCCCGCTTGTTCACGATCTCCCCGATCTCGTCCTTGAGCATCTTGGGCATCCACACGAGCCGCTTCAGCCCCCCCTCGGCCCGGATGAACTTCCTCGACGTGATGTAGTGCTTGCTGTGCCCCACGAAGCCCGGCGTCTGCTGCCCGCCGCCCACGGTCCCCGCCAGCGTGGAGAACTTCATCCCGCAGGGCGTCATCTCGGTGAACTCGCGGTTGACCGTCATGAACCCGTTGGCGACCGGCAGGATGGCCGCGATGCACTCGAAGCATCCGCAGGACGTCATGGGGTCTTCCATGATGGAGTAGGCGTTGAATCGCTCGAGGGTCTTCCTGGACTTCTCGTAGACGAACTCGTTGATGGCCTTCCACTGGCCCTTGAACTCGTCGATGATCTCGCCCTTCTGCACGGGCTGGTTGGGCCCGGTGGGGTCGATCTTGTAGGCGGCCTTGCCGTCGAACCAGTTGTAGGCGCCGCAGAGTCCCGTACGCTCGGGCGTGATGATGCACACGTGGTTCGGGGCGAAGGACTGGCACAGCGTGCAGGAGTAGAAGGTATCCACCTCCTCGTCCGTCATCGCGCCGAGGCGCTCGTCCCGCGAGGCGTAGGCTTCCCGCGCCTTCTCGCGCTCGCGGAGGACGTCCTCTTCCTTGGTGTAGATCTTGACCTGGACCTTGTCGGCGATCTTGCCGAAGTCGCTGTGGTACCTGGCGTGGAGGATCTTGCCGAAGGCGGTGAAGTCAACGCCGGCCTCCTTGGCTTCCTTGCTGATGCGCACCCAGCTGATGTCGCGCTGCCCCATGTGGAAGATGCCGTGGGCCATGTTGATGAAGCTGTGGATCCAGCGCTCCAGGATGGGCTCGAAGTCCGGATGCATCTCGCGCCCGGCCGCCTCGGCCACGATGCCGAGCGGCACCGCGTTTCCCACCTCGATGTCGTCGATGTTCGGGCCGATGACCTCGACCTTCCCGTCCTCGACCTCGTTCATGTCCTTCATGTACGTGACCTCGAAGGCGGGGGTCTTGTTCCCGCCCATCTCGCAGTACATGTCGTCCTTGCGGATCCGCTCGCCCTCGAAGGCGGGTCCGAACGGCACGGGGATGGGGACCTCCGTGATCTGGACCTTGAGTCCCCGGACCTCGATGGCCTTCTGGACCATCTCCTTGTGGGGGACGGGGGCGACGACGTGCTCGTAGGTGCAGACGCCCGTGGGCAGGATCTCCGGGATGGGCGTGTCGGCGATGGTGGGGAAACCGTAGTTGATGGCGCCGGCGGCCTGGGCGTACTTCTCGTCGTCCACCTCGCCCATGGCCAGCACGAAGGCGAAGATGCGGTTCTTGTTGTACCGGAGCGCCCGGGTGTAGTCGCCGGGCTCGACGCCCCCGAAGGACATGGCGGCGCGGGTCGCGAACCCGAGCGCGAAGATGGCGGACGTGATGTCCTTGCCGAAGGGGACCAGGCGGGTCTCCCAGCCGAGCTGGACGCCCTCCTCGCGAAGCTGTTCGGCCATGGATTTGCCGTTGGTGTCGCCCGCCATGAAGACGTAGAGGTTCTTCTGCTGGAGCTCCAGCGCGATGCTCTTGGCGATCTCGTTGGTGGGGCAGGCGCCGACGCAGGCCGCGAAGCCGGGGGCCGTGCCGTCCACGAACTCGATGCCGCGTTTCCGCATGATGACGTCGTCGGCCGCGCCCAGCCAGAAATCGTCGCCCTCGTCGGGGCAGTTCTCCGCCACGACGTAGGGCAGCGGGTCCTGCAGATACTTCAGAATCTCGATGATCTCGTCGGCAAAGAGGGTCGCCATGCCGGCGTCGAGCGTGTGACCGAGGTAGGGAACCCAGACCTTCTTCTCGGGGATCGGGGGCAGAAGCTTCTTCGACTCGTCGAGGACCGGTTGGAGATCGCCGATCTTTCTCACTTCGTTGCCCAGATGGCCGTAGATCACAGGGGAGAAGTAGCCGGTGTTCGGAAACTCGACATCCTTGTCGGGACCGAACTCTTCCAGCGCTTTGTCCAGAGCACCGGCGGCCTGGTTCACGATCTTGTGGGCGCCGCGGATGGCCGCAGTGGCTATGAGTTTTGACATGAGTCTGTACTCCTTTGCGATTTTCGATCAGGTTTGTCGATCAGGATGATCCCTCTGGCGCGAAGCGCAATCCGTCAGATCAGGATCTACACCTCCAGTTCGCGGCGCATCGCCATGTCGTACAGGATGCGTTCGCGCTGTTCCTCGATCCCGAGCGCCTTGCGCTTGCCCTTCATGTGATCGATGCACAATGTGGCCAGCTTGCCCGGGTCTTGTTCGAAGCCCCACTTGGCCTTCAGATCCTCTTCGATGCCTCCCGTGATGTACTCGTGGAAGGTCTCGTCGCCCGGGAAGAGAGGCGGGCCCGCAAAGAACGTGTCCACCCCCGAGGATACGAAGTAGTGGCCGATGGAGACGGCCTTCTCGCTCATCCATTCGGGGCCCACGCCCACCGCGGGCACATCGCTGATGTCCTCCCCGAGGCCGCCTTCCTTGACGATCTCGGCGGCCGCGATCAGGATCCGCGAGTTGTCCACGCAGGACCCGCTGTGCAGCACCGGCGGGATGCCCACCGTCTGGCAGACCTCCCTCAGCCCCTGCCCGGCGTACTCCATGGCCGCCTCCGGCCTCATGAAGTCGAATTTCGCGCAGGCGATGGCCGAACAGCCGGTCTGGACCACCAGCACGTTGTTCGCGATCAGCTCCTTCACCAGCTCCGAGTGGAGCCAGTCGTGTTTCACCTTGACGTTGTTGCATCCCACGACCCCCGCCACGCCGAGGATCCGGCCGTTGATGATGTTGTCGTTCAGCGGCCGGTAACTCGTGCGGAACCTCCCCCCCAGCATGTACTCGATCGTCTCGTGGGAGAACCCGCCGATCAGATCGGAAACGTGATCGGGAATGTCCACCGGCCCGCGGTTGGAGAAATTCTCCACAGCGGCCCGAACGATCTTCTTCGCCGAGTTGAGCGCGTCGTGCTCGTTGAAGAGGATGCGGTCCGACCCCGGGATGTTCGCCTTGTCCGCCGTCGTGATGACCTTCGTATGGTAATGCGAGGCCACCTCCGGCAGGCTTTGCATGATGCACTGCACGTCCACCACCATCGCGTCCACCGCCCCCGTCGACATGGCCACCTCCTGCTGGAGGAAGTTGCCCGCGATCGGGATGCCGTGCCGCATCAGGATCTCGTTGGCCGTGCAGCAGATGCCGGCGATGTTGATCCCCTTCGCCCCCTTCTCCTTCGCCAGCTTCAGCATCTCCTCGTCACGCGTCGCCAGCACGATCATCTCCGACAGCAGCGGCTCGTGACCGTGCACGATCAGGTTCACCTCGTCCTTCTTCAGCGTCCCCAGGTTCACCTTCGCCCGCAGGGGAATCGGCGTGTGGAACAGGATGTCCTGCAACTCCGTGGCGATCATCGAGCCGCCCCAGCCGTCCCCGATCGCCGCACGCGTCGCCTGGCGCATGATGTTCTTGTATTCCATGTCCACGCCGATGTGCGTCCGGTGCATGATCTCCACGATCTCACGGTCCACCCCGCGCGGCAAAACACCCAGCTCGCGCCAAAGCGCCACCCGCTTGTCCGGCGCCCGGAGCGGAAACTGCAGCTCCCCTTCCTGGTTGCCGAACTCCGACAGCGCCTTCTCGCCCACCGCGATCGCCACGTCCTTCACCGCCTTCCCCTCCGTCTCGATCCCCAGACGCTGCGCCGTGCGGATCAGCTTGTGCTCGTCCTGGATGCCGTAGCCCGGCGCCTCCCCCTTCGCCGCCGCCAGGAAGACCTCCGCCACGCCGCGGCCGTGGTCCGAGTGCGCCGCCGCGCCCCCCGCCACCATTCGCGCGAAGTTCCGCGCCGACACCGTGGACGCGGTCGCCCCGCAGATGCCGGGCTTGCCCGGCCGGACGCGGCACGGGCCCATCGAGCAGTTCTTGCAGCAGATTCCGTCCATGCCGAACTTGCACTGGGGCTGCTGCTTCTGATAGCGCTCCCACACCGTTTCCACGCCGTCGGCCCGAGACTTCGTAAGCATCTCGGCCGTGGCCTCGCACGACGTGCAGTCCTTCGGTTCCATCGGTTTCTTGTCTTTGGCCATGGTTCACTCCTACTCATTCAGAATCGTTCAGATTCCACTCTCCCCGGGCGTTCAGGTCTTGTCCGCACCCGACGGCGCCTTGGAACCCTCCGCGAGCCCGCGCACGCCCTTCAGGATGTCCTCGACACGCTCCCGGGGAAGGATCTCGAAAAAACCACGCTCCCCACGCCTCTCCAGGCCGGACACCGCTTCCAGAAACGGAATCCAGCCGACCACTGGCAACGGGGCGACCTGGTCGCGAAGCCAGGCCGCGTCCTCCTCTCCACGCACCTTGTTGCCCACCACCGCCATGCGGCTCACCCCGATGTCCCCCGCCAGACGCTCCACCTTCTTCGCCGTCTGCACCGCGCGAGGCGTCGGCTCCGCCACGATCACCATCACGTCCACCGAATGGGCGGTCGCACGGCCCATGTGCTCCACCCCCGCCTCCATGTCCACGATCACCCATTCCTCCTCGGTCACCATGATGTGCGTGAGAAGCTCGCGAAGAAAGGCGTTCTCGGGGCAGGCGCAACCCCGCCCACCACGCTCCACGCCGCCCATCACCACCAGCGTCAGGCTCCCGTCCTTGACCGCGTACTTGCCCGGAATGTCCTGCACGAAGGGGTTCAGCTTGTACATGCCCGGCGCGGCCGGATTCACCTCCATGCGCTCGAAAATGAGCTTCTTCTCCTCGGACAGCGGCGGAATCTCCTCCGAAATCCCCAAGGCGCCCGCGAGGTTGGGGTCCATGTCGGCGTCGACGGCCAGCACGGGCGTCCCGTCCTCCGCGAGATGCCGCGCCACGGCGGCCGCCACGGTGGTCTTCCCCACACCCCCTTTGCCGCTGAAAGCGACCTTCATGAAAGCTCCTGTCCGCCCCCTCGATTCCCGCCGATACCGGAACCGGGCCCCCTTTAAAGTCTATCATTCTACTTCATTTTAGACGCGGTTGCACGCGCGCAGGCGAGAAGATTCCGCATCAGGATCGACGCCGTCACCGGCCCCACGCCGCCGGGAACCGGCGTGATGTACGAGCATGTTTCCCGGGCCTTCTCGAACGCCACGTCCCCGACCCACTTCTTTTTCGGCTTTCCCTTCTTGTTGAGCACGGGCTTGCCCTGCTCGTCGAGCACGGGCGCTCGCATGGTGGCCACATCGACCACCACGGCGCCGTCCTTCAACATGTCCGCCGTGATGAGGCCGGGCTTGACGCCCACGGCGGAGATCACCACGTCGGCGCGCTTGGTGTGGAATTCGGTCATGCCCGCCTCGGCGGTGGCGATGTGGGCCACCGTCACGGTGGGGGATTCGGTGAGAGACTGGAGGAGGAGCATGGTGACGGGCTTGCCGACGATCTCGGAATGGCCCACCATCACCACTTCCTTGCCCTTGAGGTCGATGCCGGAGGATTTCAGCAACTCGACGGCGGCCATGGCCGTGCAGGGGGCGACCTGCTGGTTGCCGAAGAAGAGTTTGCCCATGTTCTCGGGGTGCATGCCCTCGACGTCCTTCCCGGGGGCGATGCGGACCTGGAGGTTCCGGGCGTTGATCCCCTCGGGCATGGGGACGAGGAGCAGGATGCCGTGGATCCCGGGGTCCTCGTTCATCTTCCCGATCTCGCCGAGGAGATCCGCCTCGGTGATGTCGCCGGGGAATTCGCGGACCTCGTGGATGACGCCGCATTCCTCGCTGCTCTTCTGCTGCCCCTTGATGTACCCCCGGATGCCGGGATTCCCCTCGCCCACCTGGACGGCCACGAGCCTCGGCGTCACGCCCTGGCTCTTGAGTTCCTCGACGCCCTTTCGGACCTCGGCCGTGATCTTCTCGGCCAGGGGAGCGCCTTCCAACAGGGTTGCGGTCATGCTAGGTCTCCTTCCAAGGGGATTCACAAAATGGAAGATGGAAAATGGGAAAAGGGAAATTCAAACGATCCCGGATTGGAACTCGATTCATCCATTTCCCATTTCCTGTTCACCCTTTCCCCCTCAACCCTTCACCTTCCCCACCGTCCCCGCCCACACCTTCGCCAGGAGCCCCTCCACCTCCTCCGCCATGGGGTCGAGCTCTTTGCGCGTGTCGGCCACGAAGCCTTCGTCCTTGAGAAAGGAGAGGTTGATCTCGACGTTGAGCCAGGCCGAACGCCAGGCACAGGCGAGGCACTGGGCGCCGACGCCCACGTCGCTGACCAGGTTCTTGTTCCCCTTCTCGAGCAGGATGGGAGCCAGCAAAAGCGCCTGACGGGCCAGCCGGCAGGCCTCGAGGGGCACCGACATCGCGGCCTTGAGGGCTTCCTGGATGGCGTTCTTGCGGGCCTGCTTCTCCTCTTCGGTGCCCTTGGGCATCCCGTATGCGGCGGTCACCTTGCCGTACTGGTTCACGTCCTCGTCCACGAGCTTCGCCAGGGCCGCGCGGCACGTCTCGACCTCGTCGAGGAGGGACTGGATTTCCGCCTCCACGTCCTTGTACTTCTTCTTGCCCACGGTGAAGTTCCCGACCATGGAGAGCAGGGCGCATCCCGACACCCCCACGAGCGCGGCCGCGCTGCCTCCGCCCGGCGCCGGCTTCTTGGAAGCCAGATCGTCCGCCCAGGTCTTGAAGGGGCCGTCGTAGTACATGCTGCGTCACTTTCAAGCGGAAAGGGGAGACGGGATTTCCCATTTCCGGTTCGTGGTTTCCCTAAAACAGCCCCACCACCTTCCCGTCCTTCAGATCCACCTTCGTTCCGGCCGGCGTGGTGGGCAGGCCCGGCATGGTCCGCATCTCCCCGCAGAGGGGATAGAGGAAGCCCGCGCCGACGGAGGCCCGGATGTCCCGGATGGGCAGCGTCCAGCCGGTGGGCGCGCCCTTGAGGCTCGGGTCGTGGCTCAGGGACAGGTGCGTCTTGGCCATGCACAGCGGCAGGTTCGACCAGCCCAGCTTGGTGAACTGCTTGATCTTCTTCTTCGCCACGGGGGCGAGGTCGACGTCGGCCGCGCCGTAGATCTTGGTGGCGATGGTCCGGATCTTCTCCTCGATGGGCATGTCGTCGGGATAGAGGAACTTGAAATCGGAGGGCTTGTCGCAGGCCTTGGCCACGGCCTCGGCCAGCTCCTTGCCGCCCTCGCCGCCTTCCTCCCAGACGTTGCTGAGCGCCGCGTCGGCGCCGCAGTCCTGGCACATCTTCCGCAAGAGGTCGAGTTCCTTGTCCGTGTCGGTGATGAACCGGTTCATGGCCACGACGACCGGCACGCCGAACAGCCGCATGTTCTCGATGTGCTTCTTCAGGTTCACGAAGCCCTTTTCCAAAAGGTCCAGGTGCTCGCTCTTGAGCTCGGGGGGCAGATCCTTGCCGGGAACCACCTTCACCTCGCCCGAGTGCATCTTCAGGGCCCGGACCGTGGCCACGATGACCACGCAGTCGGGCTTGAGGCCCGACACGCGGCACTTGATGTTCATGAACTTCTCGGCACCGCAGTCGGCCCCGAAGCCAGACTCGGTGACCACGTAGTCGGAGACCTTGGTGGCGATCTTGTCGGCGATGATCGAGGAATTCCCCTGGGCGATGTTGGCGAACGGGCCGGCGTGCACGAAGGCCGGGCCCTTCTCCAGCGTCTGCATCAAGTTGGGCATGATGGCGTCCCGCAAGAGCACCATCATCGATCCTGCCACCTGGATGTCCTCCGTGGTCACGGGCTTCTTGTCCTTCGACATGGCCAGCACGATCCGCCCGAGCCGCTCGCGGAGATCCTCGAGACCCGTGGTGAGGGCCAGGATCGCCATCACCTCGGAAGCCACCGTGATGTCGAACCCCGTCTCGCGGGGGAATCCGTCGTTTTTCCCGCCGAGGCCCACCACGATGTTCCGAAGAAACCGGTCCGAGACGTCGACGACGCGCCGCCACGCCACCTGGAAGGGATCGATGTTCAGGGGGTTCTTCTTCAGGATGGAGTTGTCGAGATAGGCCGCCGCGAGGTTGTGGGCCAGCCCGACGGCGTGGACGTCGCCGGTGAGGTGGAGGTTGAAGTCCTCCATGGGCACCACCTGGGAATAACCGCCTCCGGCCGCCCCGCCCTTGATCCCGAAGACGGGCCCCAGCGACGGCTGCCGGATGCACGTGGTCACGTTCTTCCCGATCTTGGCCAGCCCCTGGGTGAGCCCGATCGTCGTGACCGTCTTGCCCTCGCCCAGCGGCGTGGGCGTGATCGCCGTCACGTCGATGTATTTCCCCTTGGGCTTGTCCTTCATCTTGTCGAGCACGGAAAGATGCACCTTGGCCTTGTACTTCCCGTACAAGTCGACGTCGTCCTCGCCCAACCCGATCTTTTCCGCGATGTTGAGAATGGGTTCCATCTTGGCGGCCTGCGCGATCTCGATGTCACTGGGGACGGTTGCCACGGGTCACCTCCATTCAATCAGGTCGTTTCCACGATGACGGTAAGCAGGGAATCCCACGACGGTTCCACGGAAAAACGCGCCCGGGGCGCAAGAGGAAGGAAGGATCTCGAGCGCTCGCGTCTATCCCTGTCGAGGGGGCCGACATGCTCTCCGGGATGGCGTCGAAAATCCGACTCGTTTGTCGAAAGAATCATCATCGTTGCGCCGGGTCAGGTCTCTCCTCCCGGGGACGGAAGCAGTGAAGATACTTGGGGGGAAAAAGCCTGTCAATGAAGAAAGGCATGGAAATTCCAGGCCTAGAAAAACCCCACTTGAATGGTGGTCAAGAAGGTCGAAACGGCCTCTTTCCGGGGCGGCGGGGGCGGTGGGAAGCCTCTGGATCACGCGGAGGAGAGGGCGCGGTTGTCCGCGGCGTCTTCCTCCGTAGGCGGCGCCATCTTCTCGAGACGAACGGCGCAGACCTTGAACTCGGGGATCTTGGCCACGGGGTCGAAGGCGTCGATCGTGAGCAGGTTGGCGGCGGCCTCCTTGAAGTGGAACGTCATGAACACCATGCCGGGAGACGGCTTCTCGGAGACCTCGGCTTTCACGCGCACGGTCCCCCGTCGGGAGGAGACCTTCACCCAGTCGCCTTGCGCAAGGCCGAGCGTTTCGGCGTCGCGAGGGTGGATTTCGACGGCGCCCTCGGGCACGTGGGCGTCGAGGCCGGCGCTCCGGCGGGTCATGTTGCCGGTGTGGAAGTGGTAGAGCATGCGTCCCGTGGATAGCGTGTAGGGGTATTCATCGTCCGGGCGTTCGGGGGGCGGTGCGTACGGGATGGCGTGGAAGAGGCCCTTGCCGCTCGCGAAGACGTCCTTGTGAAGGTAGGGGGTCCCCGGGTGGTCGGGCGTGGGGCAGGGCCACTGGAGCCCCTCGCCTTCCAGACGCGCGTAGGACATGCCGCCGTAGCTGGGAGTCAGGGAGGCGATCTCGTCGAAGATGTCTGCCGGCCCGGCGTAGTCCATGGGAAGGCCCAGGCGCGCCGCGAGGTCGAGGAGGATGCGCGTGTCTTCGCGGGCCTCGCCGGGGGGCTCCACCGCCTTGCGAGTCCGGCGGACGCGCCGCTCGGTGTTGGTGACCGTTCCGTCCTTCTCGGCGAAGGAGACGCCGGGTAGGATGACGTGGGCGTAGTTCGAGGACTCGGTGGGGAAGATTTCCTGGACCACCAGGAGCTCGAGTTTCTCCAGCGCCTCGCGGACGTGGGTCGAGTTCGGGTCGCTGAGCGCCGGGTCTTCGCCGAGCACGTAGAGTGCCTTGAGCTCCCCGGTGTGTGCCTTTGCGATGGCCTCGGTGACGGTGAGACCCACGGTCGGGGAGAGAGCCCGGCCCCAGGCCTTCTCGAACTTCTTTCGGAGCGCCTTGTCGGTGACCTTCTGGTAGCCGGGATAGACGTTGGGCAGTCCGCCGAGGTCGCAGGCGCCCTGGACGTTGTTCTGCCCGCGGAGGGGGTTGACGCCGGTGGAGGGTTTCCCGACGTTGCCCGTGACCATGGCGAGGTTGGCCAGCGCTTTGACGTTGTCGGTGCCGGCCACGTGCTGGGTGATGCCCATGGCGTAGCAGATCGACGCGGCGCCGGCCTCGCCGTAAATCCGGGCGGCGGTGCGAAGGTCGGCGGCGGGAACGCCGGTGATCTCCTCGACCTTCTCGGGCGTGTACGGTTCGATGGAGGTTTTCAGGTCGTCGAAGCGCTCGGTGCGCCCGGCGATGAATTCGCGGTCCTCGAGGCCCTGCGCAAGGATTTCGCGAATCAGCCCGTCGATCAGGGCGGCGTCGGTGCCGGGCCTGTGCTGGAGGTGCAGCACGGCGTGTCGCGTCAGGTCGATCTTTCGCGGATCCGCGACGACGATTTTCGTGCCGGCGACGGCGGCCTGCCGGAGGAGGATGCCGATCACGGGGTGGCACTCGGTGGTGTTCGAACCGATGACGAGGATGGTGTCCGCGTCCCGGAGTTCGGCGATGGAGTTGGTCATCGCACCCGAGCCGAAGGAGGCCGCCAGACCGGCGACCGTCGAGCTGTGTCACAACCGGGCGCAGTGATCGACGTTGTTCGTGCCGATCACCGCGCGGGCGAACTTCTGGAGGACGAAGTTGTCCTCGTTGGTGGCCTTGGCCGAGGTGAAGAAGGCGATGGCGTCGGGCCCGTGTTCGTCCCGGATGGCGGCCAGTTTCTCCGCCGTCGTGTCGAGGGCTTCCTCCCAGGAAACGTCCCGGAAATCATCGCCGTCGCGAAGGAGCGGTGCCGTGAGCCGGTCGGGGGCATGGACGAAGTCAAGGCCGAATCGGCCCTTCACGCAGAGGTTCCCATCGTTGGGCACGGTTCCCGTTTCGCTGGTTGCGCGTACGATGCGTCCGGTCTTCGGGTTGACCTGCAGATCGATCTGGCACCCCACGCCACAGTAGGGGCAGGTGGTGCGCACGGTCTCCAGGTCGCGGGCCTGTCCCAGCCCCTGGGCCTCCTTCTCCCGGAGCGCCCCGGTTGGGCAGGCAGAGATGCACTGTCCGCAGGTCTCGCAGGGGGTTTCGGCGAGGGGCACGTCGAAGGCCGTGGAGACCTGGACCTGGGCCGCGCGTGACCGCAACGTGATGGCGTGTGCGCGCTGCACTTCGTCGCAGATGCGCACGCACCGGCCGCAGCGGATGCACTTGGTCGGGTCGTAGGCGATGGTGGGGTGGCCATCGGTGTAGGAGGGTGGACCCTCGAAAACGGGCGGGGGAAAGGCATGGAGATCCACCTGGTACTGGTAGACGTAGCGCTGGAGCTTGCACGCCCCGTCGGCGTCGCAGGTTGCGCAGTCCATGCGGTGTTCGCTCACGAGGAGCTCGAGGATGAGTTTCCGCAGGTCACGGATCTCGTCCGTCTGCGTGCGGACGGTCATCCCGGGGGCGGCCGCGAGGGTGCAGGAGGGCTGCAGCCCGCGAAATCCCTCGGCCTCGACCACACAGAGGCGGCAGGCACCGGCCGGAGCCAGCCTCGCGTCGTGGCACAGGTTCGGGATGTCGATATCGTTTCGCAGGGCGATCTCGAGCACGGTCTCGCCCGGGAAGCCCTCCACCTCCCTTCCGTCGATCGTCAGGTTGAATGGTTCCATGCTGTCTCCTTGCGGTGACCTGTTCACGCCACTTCGATCGCGTCGTGCTTGCAGACGCTCTTGCAGGCGCCGCAATGGATGCACAGGTTCGTGTCGATGACGTGTTGTTCCTTCTTCTCTCCGGAGATGGCTCCCTCGGGGCAGGCCCGCTTGCAGGCTCCGCATCCCGTGCACGCCTCGGTGATGCGGTAAGTCAGCAGGGCCTTGCAAACGCCGGCCCGGCATCGGCCCTCGAGGATGTGCTCGGCGTATTCGTCCCGGAAATAGCGTAGGGTCGACAGCACGGGATTGGGGGCGGTCTGCCCCAGCCCGCACAACGAACCGCGCTTGATGCCCCGGGCCAGCCGCTCCAAAGCCTCGATGTCCCCCTCCATCCCCTCGCCCCGTGTGATCCGACGGAGGATCTCCAGCATCTGCCTTGTGCCCACGCGGCAGGGCACGCACTTGCCGCACGATTCGTCCTGCGTGAACTCGAGGAAATACCGGGCGATGTCCACCATGCAGGTGGTGTCGTCCATGACGATCATGCCTCCGGAGCCCATGATCGCCCCGACCTGGTTGAGAGAATCGTAGTCAAGCGGCAGATCGAGGTGTTCGGCGGGGACGCAGCCGCCCGAGGGCCCGCCCATCTGCACCGCCTTGAAGGGCCGGTCGTTCGGGATGCCCCCGCCGACGTCGTAGACGATCTGCCGCAGCGTGATGCCCATGGGTACTTCAACGAGCCCCGTCAGGTTCACCTTCCCCGCCAGTGCGAAGATCTTCGTCCCCTTGCTGCCCTCCGTCCCCATGGCGCGGAACCAGTCGGCGCCGTGCTCGATGATGGAGGGCACGTTGGCGAAGGTCTCCACGTTGTTGATGTTGGTGGGCTTGTCATCGAAGCCCCTCTGGGCGGGGAAGGGCGGACGCGGACGGGGCATGCCGCGCTTGCCTTCGAGTGAGGCGATGAGGGCCGTCTCCTCGCCACAGACGAACGCCCCCGCACCCATGCGGACCTCCAGGTCGAAGGAAAACCCCGAACCCAGGATGTTCTCGCCGAGCAGGCCCAGCTCGCGAAGACGCGCGATGGCTGTGTTCACGTGGACCACCGCGATGGGGTATTCGGCACGGACGTACATAAACCCCTTCGAGGCCCCGATGGCCCAGGCCGCGATGATCATGCCCTCGATCACCCGGTGAGGATCGCCTTCGAGCAGCGCCCGGTCCATGAAGGCGCCCGGATCGCCCTCGTCGGCGTTGCAGATGAGGTACTTCTCGGTCCCCGGGGCCTTCCGCGCGAACTCCCACTTGAGGCCGGTCGTGAACCCCGCGCCCCCGCGCCCACGAAGCCCCGAAGCCTTCACCAGATCGCCCACCTCACCGGGCTTCATCGAAAGTGCCTTGGCCAGGGCGGTGTAGGCGCCGCGGGCGAGGGCGTCCTCGAAACGACGAGGATCGATGCGCCCGCAGTTCCTCAGCACCTCCTTGCGCTGGTTGGCGTAGAAGGGGATCGTTGCCATCTCCATCGGCGCGCCCTCCCCTCCCACGGCGAGACGGGGGACCGGTTTGCCCTGCCGCAGGGTGGTCTCGACGATATCGTCCACGTCCTCGGGCTTGACCCGCCCGTACACGTAGTCCTGGGGTTCGATCAGCACGAGCGGCGCCCCAGCGCACAGGCCATGGCAACCCACGTCCACCGCCTGGACTTCGGTGCTCAGCCCTGCGGACTCGATGGCTTCCTTGAACGCCTTGGAGATCGCCACGGCTCCCAGCGCCCGGCATCCCGTCATGCAGATCAGGACGCGGGAACGGACCTTCTTCTCGCCGTCGGCGAGCTCCTTTCGAAGGGCTTCGAGATCGGCGGGGGAAGCGATGCGGGATGGGGCCATGATGTCTTTTCTCCCTCGTCGTTGGATTTATTCGTAGGACTTCAGGACCTTGGGGGCCTTGGCGGGCGTGAGATCCCCGTAGTAGTCGTCGTCCACCATCATCACCGGCGCAAGAAAGCACGTCCCGAGACACGCGACCGTCTCGAATGTGAACCTCAAATCCTCCGTGGTTCCCCCGTCCTTCACGGCGAGGTGGGTCTCCAGCGCCGATTGGACCATTGTCGCGCCCTTCACGTGGCAGGCCGTCCCACGGCAAAGTCGGATCGTGTGACGCCCGCCCGGGACCAGGCGGAACTGGGCGTAGAAAGTGGCCACCCCGAAGAACCAACTCGCGGGGATCCCCGTCTCCGCCGAGACGACTTCGACCACCGGTTTGGGAACGTACCCGTAGGCGTCCTGGATCTTCTGGAGAAGAGGGATGATGTCTCCGCGCCCCGGTGTGCCCAGGGCCCGGACGATCTCCCGGGCGGGTTCGAGGTCCATGCCGACGTTCTGAGCGTGATTCATCGTCTCCTCGATTTGCCTTTTGGATGCAGGGTGCCGAAACAAACAAATCAAGGTATCATGGTTTCATCGAATCGTCAATCTGACCGGGAGCCGCCATGCGCGTCCTCTTTTTCGGAACCCCGGAGTTCGCCGTGGACTCGCTCGAGGACCTCGCGGACTCGCGCCACAACATCGTCGCCGTCGTTTGCCAGCCCGACCGGCGCGCCGGACGCGGACGGCGAATGGAAAAGCCCCCCGTCGCAAGGACAGCCGAGGCGAGAGGGATCCCCATTGTCCAGCCCGAACGCCTGAGCGCCGGTGACGTGTGGTCGATCTTCGAGGAATACAGTCCGGAAATCGGTGTGGTGGTGGCCTACGGCAAGATCCTCCCCCGGCGTGTGCTCGAGATACCTCCACGCGGTTTCGTCAACGTCCACGCCTCGCTTCTCCCATGGCACCGGGGCGCGGCGCCCATCGCCCGGGCGATTCTGGCGGGGGATGCAGAGACGGGTGTGTCCATCATGCAACTCGACGAGGGCGTGGACACGGGACCCGTCTACGCCGTCCGGAAAACGGACATCGATCCCGACGAGACCGCCGGCGAACTCGGGGCGCGACTGGCCCATCTCGGCGCAGGGCTCCTCCTCGAGGTCCTCGAGGGGATCGAGGCGGGAAGCCTCGCCCCGCGCCCCCAGGAAGGCGAGCCCTCCTACGCACCGCCCCTCGCCAAGGAGGACGGACGGATCGCGTGGACCGGAAACGCCCGCGACGTCCACGACCGCGTGCGGGGGACGAACCCCTGGCCGGGAGCCACGGCGAGGTTCCGGGACGGCGAGGTCCGGATCTGGCGGACCGCGCTCGCCCCCGTCGAAGACTCCGGACCGCCCGGCGAGGTGCTGCGCGCAAAAAAAAACCTTCTGCGCGTTGCAAGCGCGTCGGGCGCCGTCGACCTTCTCGAGCTCCAGCGGCCGGGAAAGAAGCGCGTGTCCGCCCGGGATTTCATCAACGGCGCGCGCGTGAAGCCGGGGGAGCGGTTCGGGTAGAGGAGAATGGACCTCTTTGCATGGCCATGTCGTCTGTGCGAGAACCTATCCGGTGCTGCGCTGTTTTCTCGAGCCTGATTCACATGATCTTTTTCTGATCAACATGATTCTTTCTACAACGGGTTGCTCGGTATCATCATGGTTATCAGAAGGGAAATCATGTCGATCAGGGTCGAAAGACTGCCGTATCCGTCTGGCTGCCCGTTCTGGCGCGACTATTCTGCTTTGGGAAATCGGATATGGAAGACGGAAACGCGAGACCTCACGGCGCCTGGGCGCACCGGAAGCGCTTCCTCGAGGACCTCTTCCGGAAACGCGGCCTCAGGCCCCAGCGGCGGCTGGGCCAGAACTTCCTCCTCGATTCGAACCTCCTCGATTTCATCGTGCGGTCCGCCGCGCCGGGGCCAAAGGACACGGTCCTCGAGGTGGGCGTGGGCACGGGGCAGATGACGGGGCGTCTCGCGTCACGCGCCGGGAAGGTCGTGGGCGTGGAGAAGGACCGTCTCCTGTTCGAGATCGCGACCGAAGCCCTGGCCTCCGCGGACAACGTGCAGCTGATCCACGCCGACGTCCTCGCCTCGAAGAACCGTATCCGTCCCGATGTCGAGATGACATTCCTGGCGGCCCGTCCGGAACCGCCGGGAAGGCTCATCATGGCCTCGAACCTCGCCTACAGCATCGCCACGCCCCTGATCCTCAATCTCCTCGCCTCGACGATTCCGGTGAGGTCCATGGTCGCGACCGTGCAGCGGGAGCTCGGGGAGAAACTGGGAGCGCAAAAGCCCGGCGATCCCGGCTACGGGCCCGTATCGCTTCTCACGCGGTATCACGCGAACGCCCGGATCCTGAGAATCCTGCCTCCCGGCGTCTTCTGGCCCCGCCCCAAGGTGGACTCGGCCATCGTGCGCATCGAGGCCCGCGAGCCCGGCGATCGACCTTTCGTTCCCTTCGATCTCTTCCGGAAGGTGGTGAAGGGCGTGTTCACCCAGCGACGGAAGACGATCCACAAGAGCCTGGTCTCCCTGGGTTTCGCGGGAAAGGGGGGCGGAGAACCCCTGGCGTGGGCCGCAGGCCTGGATCCCTCGGCCCGTCCCGAGGCGCTGTCGTTCGACGATTTCCTGGGGCTGGCCCACGCGATCCGGGAGGGGCAACGAGAGGATCGACCCATGGCCCCTTGATTCCGCAATCCGCATGGAAAAGCGGATAAAAAACGGCCCCGGAGGGCCGTTGTCCTTGTTTCCGTTTCCCTTCGTGCCGTCAGCTTCCCACGAGCTGCTCCACCGCGTGTTCCCGGACGGCGAACATCTTCTCGAAGTCCGTTCCGGCTTTCTTGAAGAGATCCTCGAGGGCCTCCTTGGAGGGGGCGTCCCAGCAGCACACCGAGAATCCGTCGCCCCAGTTGAGGTAGGAGCGGTCCATCGTCATGTCGCTTCCACGGGAAGCGCGCAGGACCTTGCCTCACGCCTGTTTCAAGGCAGCCTCCTCCATCGGAGGCATGGTGACCAGGATCTTCATTCGGCACCTCCTTGTTCCACGAGACGGGGCCGGGAAACGCGCCCAGCCGACCTAACCCCAGTATAATTCTGGGTTTTCCGATGAACAGGAAAAAATCCCGGGAATGATGTAAGATGAAGCGGGGAAAGAGGAACGAAATATGGATGACATTTTGGGAGGAGGAGCATGAAGATCGGGACAGGCATCCTCGCGCTCTTGGCGATCCTCGGCGCGTTCTGGGCGGGGGCGGAATCGGCCCGCGCCGCGACGCTGGACGATCTCGAGCTCGGTGAACTGTGGCTGGGGGAGGCGTGGGACAAGGCCTCCCTGAAGGAGCGCACGGTGGTCGTCGAATTCTGGGGCTACAACTGCCCGCCCTGCCGGGCGAGCCTTCCCCATCTCTCCAAGCTCCAGGACGAGTACCGCGACCGGGGGCTGGTGGTGCTGGGAATCCACAGTCAGAACGTATCCAGGGAGGACGTGGTCGCGCTCTGCCGGCAGAAGGAGGTGAACTTTTCGATCTACGGTTCCGGGAAGATCAAGGGCTGCTCGTTCAGCGGGGTCCCCAAGGTCTACCTCATCAACTGGAAAGGGGAGGTGTGCTGGGACGGGCATCCCGCCTCGGGGCTGGACGACGCCGTGGAGGAGGCGCTCCAGGGCGCGCCGGACTGGCTGGTGGGTCCCCGGGCGTACGAGAAGGTCGATCGGGAGGCGGGGAAGATCCGGCGGCGGCGGTCCATGGGCTCGGCCGCGAAGACGCTTCGCGACAAGGCGGAAAGCGACGATCCCCTGGAACAGGAGGAAGCGAAGGAGCTGCTGGGGCGCATCGAGGCCTACGCGGAGCGCCAGATGAAGAAGGCTCAAGCCCTCGTCGAGGCGGGCCGGCCCTTGGAGGCCCAGAAGATCTGGAAGGACCTCGCCCGGCGTTTCCGCGGGGACGAGATCGGCGACAAGGCATCCGAGGTGGAGAGGAACCACGGTAGGGACGCCGGCTTCAAGAAGGAGCTCGCGGCCGCGAAGATCCTGTTCCGCATGGAGGCGGTGGCCGGCCGCATCGATCCCAAGCGGCGCAACGAGGACCTCGCGCACTGGCAGAAGAAGAACATGGGTCTTTTGCGCCAGGTCCTCGGGATGTACAAGAGCCTGGAGAGGCGGTACGGGGACACCAAGGTCTTCGCGCGCGCGCAGGCGCTGGCGAAGTCGCTGCACCTCTCGTAGCGCACCACACCTGAACGTATCGGTTCGGATTGGAGGGCGAGCCCCTTCGACCGTTCGACCCGGCTCACGGTCGATCCTGAGCCCGTCGAATGGATCGACTTCGCTCAGGGTTGTGGTGAGCCTGTCGCCCTTCGACGTACCTCAGGGCGATGG
>Ga0180432_10002085_pt1 | contig 30522 bp, 25 predicted proteins | sample SS_ome_10_FD_132414 | JGI IMG/M metagenome (GOLD analysis project Ga0180432, IMG submission 132414) | Hypersaline lake sediment archaeal communities from the Salton Sea, California, USA - SS_1_MS_2 metaG | ecosystem: Environmental > Aquatic > Non-marine Saline and Alkaline > Hypersaline >...
GTACAATTTTGGTTACTGATTGTGATATTAGTGCCTTTTTAATGTAGGGCAAACGCTTCGCCCTTGATAGGGTATGGCTTCTACGAAGCAAAACGATGGGGACGAAGCCTTTGAGACGGAGAAATGGTGGGAGCAAAAGATCAGCCATGAATAAGCGGCTACGAAATGCTCTGAAAGGAATCGTTGCCCCGGATACCGAACGACGCCGCAGGGCGATGGAACCTTTTGTACGAGCGACGTTTGAGATGTTTAGTCGGTATTTATACCGCTATTTGGGCAATGAGGTCGAATGCGAGGATGTCCTTGAAGATGTTTACGCCGACATTTGGGAAAATCCGGAGCGTTTGCGAAACGTATCGAACGAGAAGGAGTTGGTGCGAACCGTGTATCTGTACTATATGCGGAAACGCCTTCGAGAAGTGTATAGAAGAATGAATCGACATTTGTATCTATCACAGAACGACCTGACGAACCTGACGGCCCCGGAATTGGGCGTTCTCGAGTCGTTGTCGCAAGAAGAGCTTGAGGACGCTCTTCATCAGGCCCTCAAAAGGCTCAAATCGCGAGAACGACGGGCGATTGAGCTTTGGATGGCGGGCATGTCGAGCCGGGCCATTGCCAACGAGCTTAAAACGACCGTCGGGGCCACGAAAATGCTGAAATTTAGAACGATATTGAAGCTGAAGAAAATAATGAGTGATTACTGTCAGGATAACTGACAGAACGTTTATAAAGGAGCGAGTAACGATGGCTGATACAAACCGGACAATTCAAGAATTGCTGAGTGATTACGCCGGGTCGTTGCGGGACGGGTGCGTACCGGTATTTCTCAAATCGCTGACGCGCGAGGAGGCCCAAATGATCGGTGACTCCAAGGATTTCTGGGACGCCACGGAGGTCGTCCGAGTCCTGAACAGCGTCGGATTTGCCAGGAAAGCCGTAACCCCGGACGTGGGCCTTTTTATGTCCCGCGTCGATGCCAACATCACCTCCCGGTTGAAAAAGGCAAAGGCCGGGACCCGGCGGAGACGCACTAACGGCGCCCGAGCCTCGCACAAATCGCAAAGGGCAGAGGAAATGATATGATCCTGGATTGTTACCAGTGCTCGGCCTGTTATTTCGAGGACAAAGAACCATCCACGCGAATCGATCCGACGACGATTTCGCCGTCACAGGATCGGATTGATTTCAAGGATGTGCTCGTGATATTCGTCTGTGTCGAAATATACGACGACAGACAGGAACTCATGCAAGCGGCGGAAGAATTCGGAGCATTGTCCGACCTTATCGGAAAACGCCCGATCGTGCTATGTCCCAACGTCCATTTGTCGATTGACAAGGCTCCCGAGAGACAGGCCACCTGGATGATCGCCGAGCTGGAGAAAATGCTCGTCGCCAATGGCTTCGACGTGCATTGCTTGTCCTTTGGCTATCACAAACGCTATGGCATGGAATGTAACGGTAACGTGGGTAGTGTCGTGGGAAGGCGATTCTACGGCACGGAAGAGAAACAATTCTTAAGGCTTCTAACCCGGTTGGGTGTTTGTCCCCCTGAAACGCTGCCGGACAGTATGCCGTCCTGGGCGAAAAGCCTCACCGAACGGCGATTGAAAGTGTTGGCCAGTCGAAAAGAGACTTATCGCGTGGCCAAACAGATGCTTCGCGACCAGCTTGACTCAACGGGACATAGCGAGCTTTGGACGTGCATGTTGTTCGAAGGGGAACGACAGCCGGTGGACGACTATTTGAGCGCCTTGTATGAGATCATCGAAGATTACCCGGACGTGAGGATACACCGGGCGATGAATCTGAGCGTGCAAGGCTTTTCCAACGCCGCACGTCACCTTTTCAGAAAATATCCCAGTGCGATCGAATCCGGTCGAATTCGGATTTACAATAGCCAGGTCTCCGATATCGAGTTTCTATTGACACGAACCGCGGTGCTTCTGGCCTTTCCTCAGATTCCGAAGAAAGCCGGCTCGCACGCCGGGGAAATTTCGTTCGGAATTTACTGTAAGAACGATGATTTCTCGAAGAACCTGATCCAGTGGTACCGGACGTTTCTCGTCGATGGACGCTTCGGGTGGATTCGCACGGAATCCGAATTAAACACCGTGATCAACGAACTGGAAGAAGAGCAATTCCAGGATCGCAACGGAGATTTGGAACACGAAAGATAGCCTATGTCACGATGTGAATAAATAAAACAACGCGACTTAGATCAGCTTTACAATAACAATAAGAGTTTAGACTGCCGAGTTAGGATCAACGCTGTGCACACGGTCTCGTCTGTGGCTGTTATTGGGGCCTATGTGGTCGTACTCACATATGTCGCTTTGCGCGCACGGGCGGCCCGTGAATTCTCCGAATTCTCATTAGCCGGACGCGCCCTTCCTTTAGCGCTCGTTTTCGGTAGTCTCGCGGCCACCTATGTCGGGCCCGGCTACTCTATTGGCTTTGTCGGCAAAGGTTTCAGAAGCGGTTTTCTTTTTCTTGGTATCGGACTGGCTTATGCCCTCCAGAATATCCTGGTCGGCCTTCTCGTCGCCCCTCGCCTTCGGGCTTTGAAGGATTGTCACACCTTAGGTGACGCGATAGGGCAAAAGTACGACCGAAAGTGCCAGATTCTCGCCGGGATCATTTCCGTCGGCTTGTGCGCCGGTCTCGCCGCCGTGATGGCCAAAGCAGGCGGTGACATTCTGCGTGACATCACCGGGTTGCCGCACTGGTCGTCGGTTCTCATCGTCGTAGCCGTGACAGCGCTCTACACGACGTCCGGGGGGTTGCGAGCGAGTGTCGTCACCGATGCGTTTCAATTCAGCGCCTTTTCGATTCTCCTGCCCGCGGCGCTCCTTATCGTGTTGGTCTTCCATTTGAAGGGTGGATCGGCTACATTCATCGAGCAGGCTTCGACGGCGACGACGGAAGGATTGAGTGACACCTCACCCATTGAAGTGATCGGGCTTCTGGCGGCTTTTCTGCTTGGCGAGACGCTGATTCCCCCATACGCCAACAGGGCGCTGGCTTCAGAGACAACGCGTGTTTCTCGAAATGGCTTTGTCCTGGCGGGTTTGTTCAGTATCTTCTGGTTTATGGCCATGATCGCACTCGGAGTGGCCGCTCGAAGCATTATTGTAGAAGATCCCGGTGAGGACCTCGTATTACTCACCCTGGTCAAGTCCACGATGCCCCCAGCATGTTATGCGCTTTTACTGGTTGTACTGATCTCGGTAGTCATGTCCAGCCTTGATTCTTTGTTGAACGCCGGCGCCGTTGCATTCACTCAGGATATCGCGAGTTCCTTTGTAAAAACACCGGATGCTCTGAGCATCGGCCGGACCGCAACAATCGTCATCGCGGCTGTCGCTGCCGTGGGTGCAGTAGCCGTACAGACGATTATCAGCGGTTTACTGGCTTGCTATACCGTTTGGGCGCCGGCCATTCTCCCAACATTGATTATTGGTTTATGGATCGTACGTCCGCGACCTCTGGCCGGATTTTTGTCCATGAGTGTTGGTACGGGTGCGGCTATCGTTCTGTGGATCATACTTTGGCTTATCTTCAAATACGGCTGGCCCCGTGAGATCGAGATACCACCGCTGGTAATTATCCCGGCCATCGGAGCCGCCCTCGTCGCGTATATTGTCGGGCATTGGATAGAACTGATAAAGGAAAGAAAGAAGTTAGAAACAAATTCAAATTCCAGATGATCTAAATCATGGCAAAACTACTTTATATCCTTGTGACAATAGGGGCTTTATTCATTATCGCCAGCGGCTTTTGGGTGGCTCTTACCCTGGCAAAAGTTGTTTCTTCGAAGAAGATCACTTCAAAACAGAAGTCCTAACGTTGACTTCTCACGTCTCCGCTATGCTCGCACTTATCGCGGCGGGCGAATTCATTTGTTTTAGAACAACGTACTGAATATAATACGAAGCATATGATTTTTGCTGTATTTCAGGAGATATCGCAATGATAGCACACCATCGGGTTTCCAACCTTCGAATGAGAGCACCTTGGCTTATCCTTGTTTTGTTTTTTGTACTTATGGTCTGTTCAGTCCAGGGAGCGACCTCACAACGAAACGAAGCACGCCGAATCCTGGGACGTGCGGGTGTTAATGGGGGCTTAATTGTCCATATCGGTTGTGGTGATGGGGAACTCACCGCTGCTTTGTGCGCCAATAACCGTTTTATGGTTCATGGCCTGGATACGGACACTAATCATATCGAGCGAGCCCGGGAGCATATCCGCTCGTTGAATCTCTATGGCAAAGTCTCCGTTGAAACATGGGGCGGCAAGCAACTTCCTTACATCGACAATATGGTTAATCTTATCGTTTCTGAGGACATCGGCGATCTTCCAATGGATGAAATTCTCCGGGTTCTCGTTCCGAAGGGCGTTGCCTATATCAAACAAAACGACGAATGGAAAAAGACAACAAAGCCCCGGCCGAAGGAAATGGATGAATGGACGCATTATCTGCACGATCCGAGCAACAACGCCGTGGCGCACGATACCGCCATCGGCCCGTTGAGATGTCTTCAGTGGGATGGAGCGCCCGCGTATTCGCGTCATCATGAGTACACTTCCAGCGTCGCGGCGGTCGTTTCCGCTAAGGGCAGAATATTCTCCATCATGGACATGGGCAGCCGGGCATCGATCCACATGCCCCCGAAATGGCGACTGACCGCACGCGATGCGTTCAATGGTATCGTCCTCTGGGAAAAATCCATCGATTCATGGTTCAATCATCTCTGGCCCCTCAAGGACGGTCCCGCCCAGCCGCCAAGACGTCTTGTGGCGGTAGGGGATTCGGTTTATGTCACGCTCGGTTTGGAAGCGCCGGTCAGCCGACTGGACGCGGCTACCGGGCGGATCCTGAACACGTACGAAGGAACCGAATTCACAGAGGAAATCCTGTACTCCAGCGGTGTATTGTTTCTGCTCAAAAACGATGAATCCATGAATCCGAAGGACTACTTTCCCAAGCTGATGATCTGCTGGGATGAGAAAAAAAGGACAATGCAGGAATCGGAAGGTTATCTGCTCAAACCCGATAGTCGCGATATCATCGCCCTCAACACTTATAACGGAGAGATGCTCTGGAAAGAGGAATTTCCGGTGGAACCCCTAACCCTGGCGGCTGACGATGAGAACGTTTACTTTCACAACTGGAAGCAAGTTATATGCCTGGACCGAAGAACGGGCGAGAAGAAATGGCAATCCGAACCTGTTGTTCAGAGAAAAAGCATGGGGTACGTTTACGGGCCGACGCTCGTTGTGTATAAGGATGTGGTCCTTTTCGCCGACGGCCGGCAGAAGCGAATCATCACGGCTTTGTCCAGGAAAGACGGTACGAAGCTCTGGGATGCGCCGCATTATCCCGCCGGTCACGCCGGCTCGCCGGAAGACCTGTTGGTCGTGGACGGGCTCGTTTGGTGTGGGAAGATAGCTGGCGGGAAACATTCGGGTGTATTCACAGGTCGCGACCCGGAAACGGGAGAGGTTAAACGTGAATTTACGCCGGACTTCGAGACGTACTGGTTCCACCATCGGTGCTATCGAGCTAAAGCAACGGATGAATATATCCTTACCTCGCGCACCGGGATCGAATTTGTGGATATCCGCGCGAAACAATGGGAAACGCATCACTGGGTTCGCGGAGCCTGTACTTACGGCATTATACCGTGCAATGGATTGGTCTATGCTCCTCCGCACCCTTGCGCTTGCTACCTTGACGCCAAACTCAGCGGCTTTTGCGCCCTGGCTCCTTCCTCGCAGAGAACTCGGAGCGAGAGCGCTCCGGCTGAAGATCGCCTGGTTAAAGGACCGGCTTTTGGAGAGCCACTCAAACGAGCGGGAATGGATGCAAACCAGTGGCCGACCTATCGTCATGATGCGAATCGGAGCGGGGCGACAAAAGCTCAAGTTCATCTCCCCATATCCGAAAAATGGTCGGTCGATCTCGGAGACGAACTCACCAGTCCGGTCGTGGCCGACAATCGCGTGTATATTGCATCGAAGAAATCTCATTCCGTCATCGCTTTAAACGCCGGGCGCGGGCGAAAAGTTTGGACGTTCACAGCCGACGGCGAAGTGGATTCTCCCCCGACGGTGTATCGCGGCCTTGTGATCTTCGGCTCCAAGGATGGACATGTGTATTGCCTCAGAGCCTCCGACGGGGCTATGGCGTGGCGGTTCAGAGCCGCACCGTTGGGTATGAAACTCGTATCCTATGGCAAATTGGAGTCTGTCTGGCCGGTTCATGGAAGTGTTTTGGTCAAGGAGGGTGTCGTCTATTGTGTGGCGGGTCGATCCACTTTTCTTGACGGCGGGATGAGATTCTGTCGCCTGGACGCGGCCACGGGAGATGTCCTGTCCGAACGTGTTTTTTACGATCAGCAAAGTCCCCAGAAGGATGTCAAGATACTGAATATGCCCACGGCCCTGCCCGATATCCTCTCCACCGATGGGGATATGGTCTATATGCGGTCACAGGCGTTCGATATGGAAGGCAATCGGGTGCAAACCGTAGATCCAACCCTCGAACCCTTAGATAAGGCGACGGAACAGTTGGGCCGGGGCGCCCATTTATTCAGCCCCACGGGCTTCCTCGATGACGATGCCTGGCATCGGTCTTATTGGATCTTTGGCAAAGCCTTCTCATCCGGCTGCAACTGGTGGTTCCGGGCCGGGCGATACGCCCCCGCCGGACGAATAATGGTCTTAGATGGTGATCGCGTCTATGGCTTCGGCCGCCAGCCTGCCCTTTTCGTCTGGTCTCACGTGTTGGAGAACCACCTTTTCTGCTCGGATTCAAAAGCCGATTCGGCCGCCATTAGCCGGGTGAAGCAATGGAGCCAAAAAGTCGGCGGCCGTAACGCCGTCTTCAACCGGCGAACCACACGAAGTACGCCTTTATTGAGTCGTTTGGCGCCGAGACTACACTGGTCCGTTAAAAATCCGCCATTGCACGTTCGGGCAATGATCCTCGCTGACGACACACTCTTTGTCGCCGGCCCGCCGGATGTCGTGGACGAGGATGAGGCATTCAATCAGCCCGGCGATCAAGCGGTCAGGAAGAAAATCGAAGAGCAGGATGCAGCTTACGAGGGCAAGCGTGGGGCTTTATTGATGGGCGTTTCCACAACTAACGGTGAAACGTTGTTCCGACTTGATTTGCCCGATCCGCCTGTCTGGGACGGCATGGCGGCCGCGGGCGGCCGGTTGTATCTGGCGATGAGCGATGGGAAACTCTTATGTTTTGACAAACAATGAACCATCTTCTATCGTAGGGGGTGAAAAGTACCCAAAAATCGCGTATGTTTAAATAGATCGGACGGAAATGAAACGATATTGGATTGCTGCTATCACCATCACTCTTCTGATGTTGCTGTCGTCTCCCGTAATCGGCTGCTCGACGCCCGTCTTTCGCTATGCCATGGAAAGATGGATGGCGGATTACTACGATGGAGTGCTCATTCACCGAGGTGAGATACCTGACGATGATCCGGCTGCGGTGCTTTTTCAGAGCGAAGAAGCGGAATTTCTGAACTTGCGCCTTTCAAAAATCGATCTGGACGAAGAAGATTCCTGGAAACGCCTCGCGGTGCGTGTCGAGGGCGTCTCACCCTTGAATCGCGGGCAGGAGGCCCGCGACACGGCAGACAGTAATTCGGCCCCGGAGGTTGCCACGCCCGCTTCGGCTCTCAAGAGCCAATTAGGTATCGAGATTCCGGCAAAACTTCCGGCCCTCGTTCTTTGGTATCCCTGGATGAAAGGCCGGGCTGCCCCGCTTTGGACGGGCGAATTCACGCCGTCAACAATTAAGGCATTAATGAATTCGCCGAAACGCAAAGAGCTGGCTCGACGGCTCACGGACGGTCAAACGACGGTGTGGCTGCTTATCGAGTCGGGCAACGCCGCAAAGGACAAAGCCGCCCTGAAACTGATCAATCAGGAATTGGAAGCGGCGACGGAACAGTTAAAGGAAATAGCGGCTGAAATTCCCGCCGAACCGGGCGTGCCGGGTTTTGAGTACGCCTTCTCGACACTGACGATCTCACGTTCCGATCCTAACGAGCAGATGTTACTCACCCTCTTGTTGAAAAGCGAACCGGACCTCGATCAGTATAAATCGGAGCCGATTGTCTTCCCCGTGTTCGGACGAGGCCGGGCTCTTTTCGCCCTCGTCGGAGAGGGCATCAACACCGACAACCTGCGAGAGGCCATCGCGTTTATCACCGGGCCGTGCGGCTGCGAAATTAAAATGATGAATCCCGGCGTGGATCTCCTCATCGCTGAAAATTGGGACGCCTCCGTCATGCAGTTTTACGAAGAATTTTACGAGACACAGGAAGAGGAATTGCCAGAACTGACGAGCGTCTTTCCGGACGAGCCGGCTTCGCCCGAAGAACTCAACCAGGCCACGGTTGAGTTTGACGCAGACGATCAACCTGCAGATTCCACGGCCACGACTCAAACCTTTGCCGATATGAGCGAACGAGATCAAAAGGAAATAACGGCCTCGCCCTCGCCTGCCGGGCCGAGCCGACATGTCGACGTTAACTCGACAAGCGCAACGAGTGATTCGAGACCTGTGGAAGAGCAGGCAACGAGCGTTGAGGATCAAGGATCCGGCCTGGGTGTTATAGGCACAACAGCCGTATCCCTCGGGGCCATCCTGGTCATCGCGGCTTTGGGAACTTTCGCAGTAACGAGGAAACATCCATGACCATTTGGAGCTTGCTGATCCGTGAGATCATGCATCGCAAACTGAACTTCGCCCTGGCCGTACTGACGGTCGTGGTCGCCAGCGGGTCTCTGATTGGTTCTGTGGCGCTATTGCGAATTCACGATGTTCGCACCGATCAAATCCTTGAGCAAAAAGAAGCCGAACTTCACCAGAGTACGGCCCAGCTTAATGACGAAACGCGAAAGGCGATGCTCAAACTCGGCTTCAACATTGTGATCCTCCCGAAAGACCAGAATCTGAGCGACTGGTACGCGGACGATTACGCATCGAAATATATGCCCGAAGAGTACGTGCATCAACTGGCGGATTCGGGCATCGTGACGGTTCGTCATTTTCTTCCCAGCTTGCAGCAGAAGATCGACTGGCCCGAGCAAAAGCGTAAGATCATCCTGGTGGGGGCCCGCGGCGAAGTGCCCAACTTGCACAAGAATCCGGTCAAACCCATGGTGCAGCCCGTCCCCCCGGGAACGATCAGCCTGGGCTATGAATTACATCGAAGCCTGGACATGAAAGTCGGGGACAAAGTAACGCTCATGGACAAGGAATTCACCGTGCACGCTTGTCATAAGGAACGCGGAAATAAAGATGATATCACCGCCTGGATCTATCTGGCGGAGGCCCAGGACTTGCTGGATAAATCCGGCCAAATCAATGCGATCCTGGCATTAGAGTGTCTATGTGTCGGCGAGGAAGCGTTACCTAAAATCCGTAAGGACATCGCAGCAATTCTACCCGGCACCCGGGTGATCGAGCGGGGGTCTCGTGCTCTTGTCCGGGCGGAAACTCGAATAAAAGTGGCCGAGCAGGGGCGCATGCTCATTAAGAAGGAAAAGCACGACCGTCAAAAGTTGCGCTCGGAACGCGAACATTTAGCCTCTATTCTGACGCCTGTGGTTGTGACGGCCTGTGCCGTGTGGATCGCCGTGCTGGGATTGACCAACGTCCGCGCCCGGCGGGAGGAAATCGGTATTCTCCGCGCGATTGGAGTCGGCGCCCGCCACATCCTCGTCATGTTCCTGTCGAGACACGTTCTGGTCGGTGCTCTGGGCGGAGCAATTGGCTTTGCCGCCGGGGTGTGGTCGGCTGTCCATTTCAGCGCGGCCCGCGAAGAGGCACGTATAGAAATAAGCAATATGGGTTTGTCGTTATTTGGTTTGCTTGCACTTTCTGTCGTAGGCGCGGCGGCTTTGGCCGTCGTTGCCGGCTGGATTCCGACGATGATCGCCACCCGACAAGACCCGGCGGATGTTTTGCGTGAAGAGTGACGCGGGAAAAAACACAATGCTCGAATTTAAAAACGTCAGCAAATGGTTTAATGGAACTCAGGGAAAAGTCACGGCGCTAAACGATGTCTCATTCTCCGTTCAACCGGGCGAGTTATTAGCGATACGCGGGCCGAGCGGATGCGGCAAGACGACATTGCTATTGGCCGCCGGAGGGCTTCTGCGCCCCAGCGAAGGACGGATCAGCCTGGAGGGTCGGGATCCGTACGAGCTGACTCCCGAACAACGAAGTAAACTCCGCGCCCGTATGATTGGCTTTGTTTTTCAACAGTTTCATCTCATTCCCTACCTGACGGTCCGGCAGAACATTTTAGCAGCTTCACTTGCGCTGCCGGGCAAAAAGGCATCCGCCAAGGCGGACGAAATGATCCATCATTTCGGACTGGACGACCGGATCAATCATGTCCCGTCCCAGTTGAGCACAGGAGAACGACAACGTACGGCACTGGCCCGCGCCATCCTGAACCAGCCGAAAGTTATTTTAGCGGATGAGCCGACCGGGAATTTAGATGAAGATAACGCCCAGACGGTGTTCGGTTATCTCAGCCAATATGTAAACGATGGCGGTTGCGCGCTGCTCGTCACGCATGATGACAGGGCGGCCGCACACGCCACGCGTACCTTGCAGATGCGCCAGGCACAGCTCGTCGATCAGAGCAATATATAAACCGGTAGGGTGTGCAACGCACACCATCTCGTGTCGAGGGCGTCCCGCCCTCGAATCGCGGGCAAGATGCCCACCCTACCAATGATAACCATTGGTTCTGCGCTCTTTGAAAGGGAGAAAAATGAGAAGGATAGGGATGTGTTTACCCATTGCGTTGGTTGGTATTCTATTCGGCCAATCCATCGTTTATCCGGCGGGTCAAAGCCGGCAACTCCTCGATAAAATCGGCGTCACCCGCGGTATATGCGTCGTACTCGGTGACAGGACGTGCGAACACGCTTTGGAACTGGCGAAGAATAGTGAATTGCTGGTCTATGTTCAGTTGCGTCATTCCGAAGATCTCGAGGAAGCGCGAAGAATCGTGGATAAGGCGGGTTTCTACGGGACGCGCATCTTTGTCGAACAAGGGTCGTTGAGCAGAATACAGTTAGCCGATAATTTGGCCGATGCGGTCATCGTGCTGTTCAAAATCCCCAAAACCGTCGAGACCGAGGTGCTTCGGATTCTTCGTCCGCAGGGTAAGGCCGTATTGGCACCCAACAAAATTATTATCAAGCCGTTCCCCAACGGTGTGGATGACTGGACGCATCCGTACCACGGTCCGGACAACAATACGCAGTCCGAAGATAAGGTCATCCTGGCCCCTTATTTGACCCAGTTTTTGGCTGAACCACGATATGCACCATTGCCGCAAGTGACGGTCGGCTCCGAGGGGCGCATGTTCAAGGCGTTCGGACATGTTGCTTTCAAAGAACGGGAAGAACCTTTCCTCAACAAGCTCGTCGCATTCAACGGCTACAACGGCACGATCCTCTGGCAACGCGATCTGACCGAGGGAGTCATGATCCACCGCAATACGATGATTGCAACGCCGGAGACACTTTACGTTGGTGATGATAAATCTTGTAAGCTGATCGACACTGTTACAGGTCAGTTGAAAGACGAGATCATTCCGCCGGTCGGTCGCGCCGGAGGGACGTTCTGGAAATGGATGGCGCTGGAGGACGACGTGCTCTACGCGCTCATGGGCGAGCAGGAGCAAAGAGATCCGACAAAGCGATGGCGACGGAACCTGCACGGCTGGCCCTGGAGTCCGATATCGAAGGGCTTCAATCAACCGAACCACCCCTGGGGATTCGGCCGAAACGTATTGGCTATCGATCCCAAAACGAACGAGGTTTTGTGGAATTATCGGGAAACCGAGCCGATTGACAGCCGGGCGATGTGCATGAAAAACGGGCGTATCTACATCTTCCGTTTTGGAGCGTATTTGGCTTGTCTGGATGCAAAGACCGGCGATCTTATTTGGCGAAAAACACCGGACAATGCCAAGGCTCTATTTAAATCCCTGGGGTCCTATTTGCATCGACAGGACTGGCGCACCAACTGGCGAACGACGTGCTATCTCAAGTGCAGCGATGACGCGTTGTACTTTGCCGGTCCCCAGGTCGGCAAGCTGCTTGCCGTCTCGACGAAAGACGGAAGCATCCTCTGGGAAAATCTCTATAGTAATTTTCAGTTGGTGATCCGCGATGACGCTCTTTATGCCCTCAGCGGACAGATCGACCAACACCCGAGCAAGAAGTTCGATCCACTCACCGGCAAAGAACTGGCCCGGATCGACCACGCCCGCCGGGCGTGCACGCGACCGACGGCTTCGGCCGACGCGATTTTTTTCCGCGCCAGCGGCGGGTCGGTGCGGCTGGATCTGGCTTCCGAACGGCCACAGTGGATTTCACCGATGCGGCCCCAATGCCACGATGGAGTCACCATCGCCAACGGTCTGCTGTATTGGTGGCCGTCGGTCTGTGACTGCCAGTTGTCAATCTACGGCCTGACCTGCCTGGGACCGGCGGGAAATTTCGATTTTAGTCCGAAAGCCACAGTAAGAAATCGCCTGGAAAAGGGAATAAATGATCAGATGAATATCGCCAGCCTGCCTGAATCGGATGCCGACTGGCCGACATTCCGCGCAGACAACACGGGCAGCGTAACGACGGAAGCCGTTATCCCTGATAAGATCACACCGCTTTGGCAACTCCAACCGGACGTGACATTTGCTCCGGCGACGCCTTTGCCTACCGCCCCGGTTACAGCCGGCGGTCTTGCATTCATCGGCGGACCGGACGGGATCGTGCGAGCGCTGGATGCCGCGACGGGCCAGGTTCGCTGGAAGGCTTACACCGGCGGGGCGATCCGCATTCCGCCAACGATCTGGAAGGGGCGCGCCTTCGTCGGCTCCGGCGACGGATACGTCTATGCTTTCGAGGCGAAAACAGGTCGATTACTCTGGCGATTCCGCGCAGCGCCGACACAGCGAAAGATACCCGTTTATGGTTCGCTGCTGTCCACATGGCCGGTTTCCGGCGGCGTGCTGGTCGAAGACGGTATTGCTTATGTCACTGCGGGGATTATGAACTACGACGGAACGTATGTTTTCGCCCTCGACGCTGAAACGGGCCAGATCAAGTGGCAAAACAATACGTCCGGCCACCTGGATCGGGAAGCCCGCACCGGGGTCAGCGCGCAGGGTCACATGCTGCTTCATGACGGCAAGCTCTATCTTGCCAGCGGCACGTCCCTTTCTCCGGCGATCTATGACATTGCAAACGGTCAATGCCTTAACGATCCGGCGCCGCTGGCCAATTGCAATTCCAGCAGCCCACGCGGCTGGGAGCTGTCTCTCGTGGCCAACCAAGTGACCGCGAGCGGCAAGCCGTTCTACGCCCATCCGAAATACGGCGTCTTCGATGCGTCTGTCTTTAATAAGATTTTCCTCGCATCCATGCCTGATCGAGACCTCGTTTGGTTCGGTAACCAGCAAGGTAAGAAAATGCTGTGCTTCGACGAGATTGACGAAAGGTCCCTGAGGAGAAAGGCGGACTGGCGAAGACTCTCGATCCGGGATAAAGCCCTGTGGGCATTCGATTGTGAAGATAGCGTTGCGTTCGCGGCTTGCCGGAATGCCGTTTTAATTGCGAACACCTCGGAGGTTGTCGCCTTGGATATCAAGAGTGGAACGAAGCTTTGGTCCCAACCCTTGCCAGCGGCCCCCGTCACATGGGGCATGGCGGTGGATCGTGACGGCCGAGTGGTTGTCTCTCTTGAAGATGGGCAGGTTGTATGCTTCGGACAGCCCATGCTTGCTTCTGCACAGCGTTAAGGACTTTTCTTTGGATCGCCTGAAAAGGGTGGCAGCCTCAAACGAAGCTTGGGGACGGCATTCCCTAATCATCCCCAAAGCCTCTGGCTTTGAGGCTGCCACCCAGTTGAATGTAAACTTTGGATTGGAAACTATATTGATGAAACGATCTCAATACTTTCACTACGCTATCATAGCGTTATTTTTTGGGGCGATGGGCTGTCATAGTCGTAATCAAGTACCTGCATCCCGGGAAAAACGCGCTCCGGAGCAGATCGCTCTTTCGATGAAAGAAGCCAGCGAAGGCCGGCTGGCCCCGGTGTATGCTCCTCTGGCCGAGCAGATTGCGGCGGATTTTAATTTGGCTCAAAAGAAAGGCATCGGAATCGATCTGGGAAGCGGTCCGGGGACGCTTATTATCGAGTTGTGCGAGCGAACGCCACTGCACTGGATCAACGCCGACATCAATCCGCACTTTTTCCCTCATTTCTACGAACTGGCCACACGACGTGGTTTGGGCGGCCGGGTAAGCGCTGTGTTCGCTGACGCCTGTGCGCTACCTTTTCGTGACAACTATGCCGACATCATCGTCTCCAGAGGCTCTTTTCATTTCTGGCAAGATAAAACCAGGGCGTTCGGCGAAATTTATCGTGTTCTCAAACCCGGCGGCGTAGCCTACATCGGTCGCGGTTTTCCGAGAGCCTTACCTATCAAGATAGCCGAAGAAATACGCGCTGGCGGAAAGTTGAAATATGACGTGGAAAAAACCGCCGACGATTTGGGCCACATGATGAAGGCTCTGAAAATCAAAGAATATATTGTGTACAGGCCGGAACCCCCGGGCGGCGAACATGTGAACTACGGTGTCTGGGTCGAGTTTCACAAACCCAAAGAGAATTAAGCATTTTGTCGAGGAACGTCACCCGATTGAGAAATCGGGCCTCTCGGAAGCTGGATGTAGAAAGTCGTCCCGCCGCCCTCGCTGCTCTTGACGTTGATTTGACCGCCGTGTCCATCGACAATATGTTTGACGATCGATAACCCAAGACCGGTGCCGTCCCGCTCGACCTTTCTCGCGTTGATCGCCCTGAAGAATTCATCGAATATCTTACTTTGATCGCCCCGGGGTATGCCGATACCCGTGTCTGAAATTTCGATGGTGACGGAATCCTCTTGCCCGCTTGCTTTCAACTCAACCGTGCCGTTCTCCGGGGTATATTTGATGGCGTTGAGCAACATGTTCGTTATCATTTCTTCGATTGAAAACGGGTTGCCGTAAAGCCGGCTTACTGACGGTCCAATGGTATCATTCAGGGTGATTGATTTTTCCTCGGCTCGGTTCTTGACGGCCTCCACCGAGTTTTGTAAAGAATCGGCTAATGAAAACTCCTCCATCTCCAGGGCATTGTTTAGCCGCATTCTCGTTAATCTCAATAGCGCCCTGACAAAATCGCTGAGTTTTAGAGCGCGCTTGTAGGCCCGTCCAATCAGATCCGTCTCCCGGTCCGGGAGTTTGCCGATCATTCCTTCCACGAGAATGGCAAGACAACTCTGTATCGTCGCCAGATGCCCTTTAATATCATGTGTGACGCGAAAGACATACTCGTCCTTAATGCGGTCCTTCTTCTGGAGCATCACGTTGGCCTGCCGGTAGGCCTCTTCGGTTTTCTTGAGCCTAACGGCGATGTAGTTGGCCATATACACGGCCAAATAAAGCGCCGTGGTGAAAACAAAAAGCGTGCCCAGCACATAGAGTCTTTCTTCCTGCAGGCAGTGAGGCACAAAGCCCGTCAAACAATAGTGGGCGATGATCCCCGTATGTTCGAGCAAGGCCAAAAGCCCGAAAAGCAAAACCGCAAACGTGGCTTGCAGGTAGCTCTCGCGCGGGGATAACAAAATACTTGAGATGATCATGTGAAAGACAAAATAGAACACGAGCGGATTCTCGATGCCGCCGGAAAAATGCAGGATCACCGTCAAGAGGAATAAATCCGTGCATATTTGGAGGTTGATGATTCGCTTAACCGCTTTGGAGGAAACGTGCCTATTCTTTTTTTCGAGGCGTTTGAGTAAGAGCAAGGCCGTGATGTTGTAAAGGATAAGTATCGTCGCAATGACATAAAGGGCGACGTCATGTAAAGAGACGGCCAGTAGGTTGCTTGTGACGTAGGTCCCGGCGATGACATAGACGATAGCGATCCATCTGAGTTTGGTTAACCAGTAAGCTCCTTTGAGCAACCTGATATTTTCAGGGACCGGTTTCATTTGAATTCATCATAGAAGATGTCTTCCGATCGTATGCCTTTTTCCTCGAGCACTCTGGTGACGGCTTCAATCATCAAAGGCGGCCCGCAAAGAAAGGCCTGGCGAGGTTTTTCCGACTCCAGGTATTTGTCCACCGCCAGGTGTACAAAGCCCGTCTCTCCGTCCCATTTTTCGTCCGGCCCCAGGTCGTCCGACAGGGCATAGACCACGTGGAAACTGGGGTGTTTACGTTCGAGTTCCTTGAACTCTTCGAGGTAGAAAATGTCTTTGGTGGTCCGGCAGCCGAAGAACAGCCAGCACGAGCGTTCGGGCCATCGATCGTAAATGGAATAAATGATGTTCTTCATCGGCGCCATGCCGGCGCCCCCCCCGACGCAGACGATTTCGACGGACGGATCCTCGTTTAAACGAAATTCACCGTAAGGGCCGGTGAAAACGACCGGGTCGTTCACTTCCAGATTGTGAACGTAGGTTGAGCCGACGCCGCCCGGGATCAGTCGAACCACGACTTCGACTTCGTTCGGCTCATAGACGGCCGAACTGATGGAGTATGCCCGAAAGACCGGGCCATCGGGTGACGGAGCCTGGATCTGAACGTATTGGCCGGGCCGCTGGGAAATCTCCGCCGGATCGTTCAATTTCACTCGAACTTCCTTGATATCGTAGGTTACGCTACGCGTGCTCAGGACCGTCGCCGAGAAGAGTTTCACGTTCAAAAAATCTTCAGGGATGCGAACGTAGATGTCTTCTCGAACCTTCACCTGGCAGGCCAAGCGCGTGCCGGAACGAATTTCCTTTCGCGTCAGATGAGGCGTCTCGATGGGAAGTACGGGACCCCCTCCCGACAAGACCGTGATTTTACAATGCCCGCATGTGCCTTTGCCGCCGCAGGCGGAAGGAATGAAAATCTCGTTGGCATATAAACAAGCAAGTAAGGTCTGCCCGCCTTCCACCTCAAGCGGTTTTTCGCCGGCGTTGATATCAAGTTTGCATATACCATAGTTGATGAGAAAACGTTCGGCAATGATCAGGCCGGCCGAAAGGACAACGGTCAAGCCCGCAAAGGACACGATAGACAACACGTAAATCATCGAGCACTCCTATTGGATGGTTACCATGCCCGCAAATCCCATAAACGCCATCGCCAGCACGCAGGTCACGATCATGGCGATGGGCACCCCCCGGAACGGCTCGGGGACGTTGCTGTAACGCATCTTCTGTCTTAATCCCGCCATGAGGATAATGGCCAAAGCCCAACCGATCCCGGCGCCGAAGCCGAAGCCTACGGATTGCAGAAAATTATACCCTCGAATCACCATAAACAACGAGGCGCCGAGAATGGCGCAGTTCACGGTGATGAGTGGCAAAAAGATACCCAGGGCGAAGTAGAGCTTAGGACTGAATCGCTCTACGAACATCTCGACGAGCTGGACAAACGCCGCGATCACCGCAATAAAAACAATAAACTGCAAATGCTCGAGGCCCCCCGGCACGAGGATGAAATGATAAATGCAATAATTAATCATTGTGGTCATCGTCAGGACAAACGTCACCGCCGTACCGAGGCCCATCGCCGTTCTGATCTGGCCCGAACAGGCGATGAACGAGCACATGCCCAGAAAGTTGGTCAGGAGGATATTATTCGTCAGTATCGCCGCAATGAGAATCACGATGGCGGATGTATCGCTCATTATTTATTCTCCTCAGGCTCTGGCCCCTTTAGGTAATTAAACAGTGCGATGACCACCCCCATTGTGAAAAAGGCGCCGGGAGCCAGGATCATCAACTGATTCGCTTCATACCACTCGCTGCTGAGGATGGGATATCCCATCACCTCACCGCTACCCAGCAATTCTCTGAAAAAGCCGATAACAGCCAGCACGATGGCGTACCCGAGACCGTTGGCGACACCATCGACGATCGACAGAACCGGCGGATTCTGTAACGCAAACGCCTCCGCCCGGCCCATGATGATGCAGTTGGTGATGATCAGCCCGACGTAAGGCCCGAGCTGTTTGGACATATCCCAGTAGAACGCTTTTAGAAATTGATCGAACAAAATAACGAAGGTGGCGATGATCGCAACCTCGACAATCATCCGAATCCGATGCGGCGTGACGTTTCGCAATAGAGAGACGAACAGGTTCGAGCCTACGCAGACGAAGATGAGGGCCGCCCCCATGACGAGCGAATTCTCAAGCCGGTTCGTCACGGCCAGGGCGGAACAAATCCCCAGCATCTGGATCGCAAGCGGATTATTCTTCCAGGCCCCTTCCTTTAAGGTCAACAGACCTTTGCCCCCGCAAAGCCCCTGACTCCCACACGTCATACAGGCAGGTTGCTTATCGGCCATCTTAGTTCTTCTCCTGAACGATCTTTTCTATGACGTTATTGAGCAATTCCTCGACCTTATCACAGGTCATCGTGGCCCCGCTGATCGTATCGACTTCATTTAGGGCGTTTTGATCTCCCCCGCCTTTTATGATAATACCCGCCTGGCCGGAGGCATCGACGATTTCTTTACCCACGAAGGATTTAAGGAACCAGTCGGCGGCAATCTCGCCGCCCAGTCCGGGCGTCTCTTCCTGTTCGTAAAAGGTGATGCCCCGACTCGTTCTCATATCCGGATCGAGTGCGAGAAATCCCCTGATGGGACCCCATAAACCGGGACCCTCGAAATGGACGGCAACGGTTTCCTTGCCGACGGAATCCCCGCTGGGAACATACCGATATATTTCGAGTTCCGGGGATTTTTCCTCCCGAACGTTTGTTTCGAAAATAGTTACTAACTCTTCGGAAGACACTTTCTTCGGATAAGGCACTTCCAAGACCGTCAGAATGTTGCGTTTCCTATCGGCATCGGCGTTCGCACGTCGATAGGGAGCGGTAAAGCTGGCCACTCCCGTCAAAAGAAGCGCACAGGCCGCCCCTAAAACGGCTGCATAACCCAGTGTATAAGCACTACCCTTCACTTCTAAGTCTCCTGATGCGAATCCCAACAACGATCTCATCGAGAACCGGAGCGACAATATTGCCTAACAGGATGGCAAACGTCACACCTTCAACATATCCGGTGAAATGCCGGATGAGCACTGTTGACGAACCGATAACGATACCATAAAACCACTTGCCGGTGCTCGTCGTCGGACCTGTCACCGGATCGGTTGCCATAAAGAACGCCCCGAAAAGCAAACCTCCGGCAAAGACATGCCAGAGGACGGAACCGAAGAGGGTGGGCATGGGTTCACTTACCACATCACGGGCCATGAGTATGCCGGTCAGGACGACGAATGATCCTAAAATGCCCGCGACCGACCGCCAATTGGCTACCCGTGTAATCAGCAAAAACACGCCGCCGAGAATGATTAAAAAGGCCGAGGTCTCCCCCAGGCTTCCGGAAATATTTCCAAAAAACATGTGTACGAACGATGTCACTTCTCCCTGCTTGGCGGCCGCCAAGGGTGTGGCCGAAGTGAGTGAGTCCACGTTCCAGGCCAGTAAATGGCCTGTGAGTCCACGACCGGGCTCGGCCCAACTGGCCGACAGGGTCTTCGGATAGGCAAGCGATAGAAAACACCGGCCCACAAGAGCGACGTTAAACAGGTTGCGCCCGGTCCCGCCAAACAATTCTTTTCCGACAAACACACCGAAGGCGACTCCGACGGCAACCATCCAAAGCGGTATGTTCGGCGGCAGAATCAATGCAAAATAGATCCCGGTTACAAAAAAACCTTCGTTAATACCCTCCTTACGAATCATGGCAAAAAGGGTTTCCACCGTCAAACCCACGGCATAGGAGACAATGACGATGGCGATGAATCGCAGCCCAAAAAGGTAAAGCGCCGCCAGCGCACACGGCACGACAGCAATAATGGCCATCGACATAAACCGCTTGAGGTCCATCGGGTCCCGAACGTGAGGAGCCCCGATCGTTGTGGTGGACGGCGCAAAGAAGAAATGCTCCAGCGCCCCGAACACGGGATTGAGTAATCGCAGCTTGCCCCCTTCCTCAAAGGTCGGGCGAACGGCATCAATGATTTTCAACAACCATTTCACTCAGCTTTCTCCTCTGCTTGCTTGCGCGCCGCTTCCTCTTCCTGACGTATCTTTTCCTGGCGCAATTGTTCCTGACGGATTTCTTCTTTTTCTTTCTCGATAAGGACCTTGGCCTCGATGAGCTGGGTCTGCAAGTCGATCTTCGACGGGCAGACATAAGAACACAACCCGCATTCGATACAAAGGTCCACGCGGGCCTGTTCGACCTCTTCGATCAGATCTGCATACAGATACTTATGGATCAGATAGGGCATGATTCCGGCGGGGCACACTTCTGCGCAGTAGTTGCATGCGACGCAAGGACGTCCTTCTCCTCTCAAACCCGTCGTGTATCGCTCCAAGAACGGCAATCTCAACGCGCTCAGGTAAGACGGGGAGTAACATCTCCGACCCCAGCCCGGCCGGACGAATCCAAGGAATTCCCGCTCCTGCATCTCGGGCAGGACCGTAATACCTCTACATTCGGTATCAATTCCCAAGGCGCCCTCGCCGAAGGTCTCGCCGGTCAGGATGCCGCCGTTAATGACTCTCGCCGCCGGCTCAGAAATATGATTATCCTTGATGGTTTGCAGCGGATATCCCGGCATGACTTTCAGGTGTGTGGGTGAATTGACCCCGATACCGCCGATGGAGATGATTCTGACCGTACAGGGCTTTGTCAACGTCAGAGCGCGATCGACGGCCAGAATACCCTCTGCCCGGACCGCCCAGACCGGTCCGGCATCGCGTTTGAGACCCAGCCGCCGGGCCAGAATGGCAAAATGATCGTAAGGATAGATTAAGGGCACTTCTAACATCTTCGCCCAGGCATATCCACGAATCTGGTTGCGAACCTTCGTCGCAAATTCCGATTTGATATCCGGCATCACCAAATAGATCGGCTGATATTCGAGCAGAGACTGCAAGTGCTCGAGTCCCCGCGTAAAATTCAGAAGACGTTTTTGGAGCTGGACGTCTCCTCTGGCTATATGCGGCTCCAGGCTAAGCGTGGAAACAATGACCGCCTGCGGTGTGCCGAGAGGATCGGGAAGCGCTCCTGTAAAAGCATCATAGAAAAATTGCCATGCGCCGAGCGAGAGCAGTTTGACCCGTTTCGTACCTGATGCGCCCAACTGTTTTTCCACATGGGCCATCTGCTCCTCGGCAATGTCGGCCCGTTCATCGAGTTGAGCCACGTCCTCGAGTACGATGTAATCCTCATCCACCTTCAAACGCACGGTCCCGGCTCGTGGCGCCAGCAGGGGAACGGCGTGATTGTCGGGGTCTTTGGCCAGCGCGTCCCCGGCGTGAACCTTCTGGCCGTCCTTGACGTGAATGTCGCTGAATGTGAAACGCTGACTCTTCAAGGGCAAATGAAGAACGGTCGGTTCCGGCATCGCGTGGACGATCCCGTCCGGCTTTCCCTTAAGATAGATATTGTAGCCGCCTTTGAATTTCACGTTATTGGCTTCCCCATAATATTCAAAGTTTCACCGTCAGGACAAGGAACACAGCTCCCGACTATACCGCCGACATTTTATCCTAACGATCATCCATGTTCAACATTTTTATATCCAAAACAGTAACGACGACCTGTAACAGTCTTTTTCTCTCAATGTTGAGATTCTTCTATGATTCATAAAACTCGCTCTAAAAGCATACCATATACGAATATTGGATAATGAATTTCTATGGTGTGCCTGAATCCTTGTGCGTGATTTTCACGATAATCCCGATTGAGAGGGCACTTGAAAGCGTGCGTCCAATTTGAACAGCCGCTTGACGGGCAAGTTGAGAATCTTTGATTCTTCAAGAGATAGCGAATCGCGAATTTGATCCAGAATTTCTTCAATCCGCTTTTCGTCAATTGCGATAATTGTAAACCAAATATTGAAACGATCATTACGAAGGTAGCTATGGGTTACCTCATGAAAGGCGCCGATACTCTCAGCCGCCCGGTCGATATACTCCGGTTCGACACTCACCGCGGCTAACGTGCTGCGAAACCCGATTTTTCTGGAATCGATACTGGCTCCCATTCGCCGAATGATTCCCGCGTCCAGCATGTGCCGGACTCTCTCCCAGAGTTCTCCCTTCGAGATATGCAGTCGATCCGCTACAAGCTCGTAGGGATTGGCCTCGAGAGGAAAATCATCCTGGAGCGCCTGGAGTATTCGACGATTCAATTGATCCATATCATCCTTTTTATCCATACTGCCAATTCTACCCTTTGCTTCAACCTGGTTCAACCGTTCTATGTTTTCACTTGAAGTTTATGTACCGGCCAACTATAGATATAGACGGAAGTGGTTGGAAATATAGTATAAAGATGTGACGAGAAATTTCCAGACAATGACAGTTTCGAAGGTTGATATATTCTTCTCGTATGTGAGAAATCGCAACAATCTTTTTGTTTCAGACGAAAAGTCTCATTCAGGATAATAATGCCGAAAGGAAAGGTCTATCTCGTTGGAGCCGGGCCCGGCGACGTTGAGCTGATCACGCTGAAAGGCTACAAGCTTCTTTGCCAGGCCGATGTGATTCTTCACGACCATCTCATCCCGGCCGAATTGCTCCGATTAGCCAAACCGAACGCCGAAATCATTTCCGTCGGTAAATTTGCCGGCAGGCATACGATGAAGCAGAACCAGATCAACGCGCTACTGATAGAAAAAGCCGGAGAGCACGAAAAGGTCCTCCGACTCAAAGGCGGCGATCCGTTTGTCTTCGGCCGGGGCGGTGAGGAAGTGGAAGCGTGTACCGAGGCGGGAATCGATTTTGAAGTCGTGCCGGGTATCACCAGCGCCCTGGCGGTTCCCTCTTATGCGGGCATTCCGCCGACGCACCGGGATTTCACTCCGAACGTCGCCATCGTAACGGGGCATCGCAAAGAGGAAGAAGAAATCGAGATCCCCAATGCGGGGACGGTTATCTTCCTCATGGGCGTGAGCAATATTGAAAAAATCGTCCAAAGACTGCTGGATGCAGGCTGGTCCCCGCAGGCAAAAATCGCCGCGGTTGAAAACGGCACGTTGTACAATCAACGCGTTATCATCGGTACGCTCGAACATTTTGTTCAAACGGTTCAAGAAGCCGGTTTGGGTACGCCGGCTATTTTCATCGTGGGCAAGGTCGTAGAGCTTCACGAGAAGTTGAACTGGTTCAGTAGAAAACCGAACATACTTGTCCTCGGCACCAATCCGGAACGGTATATGCACCTCGGCACTATCGTACATCGTCCAATCGTTAAGTGTGTTAATCTTGAGGATTATTCAGAGCTTGACAAAACATTTCAAGACCTTCGGAGCTTTAACTGGCTGATATTTACAAGCTCCAACAGCGTCAGATTCTTCTTCGCCCGATTGCACCGAAACGGTCTCGATGCCAGAGCACTGGGCGCGATAAAAATCGCCGCTATTGGGAAGGCAACGGCTCAACAGCTCACAGGTTACGGAATCCTGACGGATCTAATTCCACAAACGGAGTCGAGTGCAGGTTTGCTCGACGAATTCAGCAACGTCGACATGAAAAATAAGAAAGTACTTTTACCGAGAGCTAAGATTGCTACCAACGAACTGCCCCGGGGTTTGGTCGAACTCGGCGCTTCGGTAGAGGAAACGCCGGCATATCAAACCGTCGAGATGGAGCCGTCCGATGTCGATTTCAAATATATCGATCGAGTCCTTTTTACCAGCGGCTCGACGGTAAGGGCCTTCGCGAAAAAATTCGGACGAGTCCCATCTCATATTAAGGTCTATTGTCTTGGCCGACCGACACAAACAGAAGCCGCGAAACATGGTATCGAAGCGAAGATCATTAAAAATTAAACATCAAAATATAAAATGACAAATTAAGGAAGTCGTCCCAAAGGGACTCTGCAATTTTGATATTTGATATTTGATTTTGTTTTGTAAGGAAATCAAATGACTGCATTTCAAAAGAGTAAAAAACTGTTCCAGGATTCAACCAAGGTCATCCCCGGCGGCGTCAACAGTCCCGTACGCGCCTTTCGAGCCGTCGGCTCAAATCCGATTTTCATCGACAAGGCACAAGGACCCTATTTGTACGACGTGGATGGCAATAAATATATTGATTATTGTCTTTCCTGGGGACCAATGATTCTCGGCCACGCGCATCCTGACGTCCTCAGGAACGTCAGGAAAGTCATGGCTAAAGGAACGAGTTTCGGCATACCCACGGAGCTTGAAACCCAACTGGTGAAGATGATCGTCCAGGCCATCGGCTCGATCGAAAAGGCCCGCCTGGTTAGTTCCGGAACCGAGGCCGTCATGACCGCGATTCGTCTCGCCCGTGGGTGCACGGGGCGCGATAAGATCATCAAGTTCATCGGCTGCTATCACGGCCACGTCGATCACATGCTTGTACAGGCCGGCTCCGGAGCGACGACGCTCGGCGCGCCGAGCAGCCCGGGCGTGCCCAAAGATTTCACGAAACACACCATCCTCCTGCCCTACAACGATCCCGAAAAGATAGAAAAAGCATTCAACAAATATCAAAACCAGATTGCCGCAGTCATCGTTGAGCCGATTGCGGGAAATATGGGCGTTGTGCCGCCCCAAGAGGATTTTCTAAAAACCATAAGAAAGTTATGTACGAAAAACGGCAGCGTACTCATCTTCGACGAGGTTATCACCGGCTTTAGGATCAAATACGGAAGCGTACAGGATATTTTTGGCGTCAAAGCCGATTTGACGTGTCTCGGTAAGATCATTGGCGGTGGATTCCCCATCGGCGCCTGTGGTGGAAAAGCCAAGCTGATGAACCAATTGGCCCCAACAGGGCAGATTTATCAGGCAGGTACACTCTCCGGAAATCCTGTCTGTGTTGCCGCCGGCATCGCTACATTGAAGTTGCTCAAGTCTGAAGGATTGTATCCTGCTCTCGATAACATCGCCGAAACACTTGGCGACGGTATTCAACAAGCCCTGCTGGAATGCGGCAGTGAGCACACCATCAACCGTATCGGCTCGATGTTTACCGTGTTCTTCAATCCGGGGCCTGTGACCGATTATGTCTCAGCCACCAAGTCTGACACGCGCGCCTATGCGCGATTTCATCATGCCATGCTCAAACAGGGGATTTACCTGCCGCCGTCTCAATTCGAGGCCTGCTTTGTTTCGACCCGACACAAGCAAAGCGATATCGACAGAACGATCAAGGCGGTTCGCGCCGCGATATGAGGGGCGTTACTGGTTCTTGTTTTTGGGATCCGCGAGTGATTCGGAAAGACTCATGAAGCGATGCTCCGGATGGCTCCATGCCGCCGCGGCGATGGTCGTCTCCTGGAGCAGCTTTTTAAGCTGTTTCGTGGCATCGATCCAGGTTGAAAAGACACGACAGTTCTCCCGTGTTCCGCCGCATTCGCAATGTTTTAAAATACAATCGTCGAATAGCGGCTCGCTCTCAATCGCCTCAAGCAATTCCAGCACAGAGATTTGCTCGGGCGGCTTGGCAAAATCATATCCTTTTTTCTTGCCTCTGATCGCCTTAACCAAACCTTTTTTAACGAGCTTTTGGAATATTTTGGCGAGATAATCGGAAGGAATGCCCTCCGCCTTAGCGATCGTCGAGGTTGTGGCCGGCAACTGTGTGTTGTGTCTGACCATATACATCAACGCATGTAACGCATACGCGGCGGACTTGGTGATTTTCATCCAATAAGCTCCAAAGTATCCTCGATTTCCGATTCGCAAACATCAACTGGCTTGCTTGCGGCGCTTGTATTTTCGTGAATGAATTTCCAGTTCGTCGATTTTTCGATATAAACTGGATAAGCCGATGTTCAGAGCTTTCGCCGCATCCACTTTGTTCCAGTTATGCTTGTTCAATACCCGGTAGATATGCTCCTTTTCGCACACCCTCATCGCCGTATGCAGATTCTCGTTTTCTTCGGTTAAGGTCACATTATGGGAGCCTAACAGCCCGATATCGAACACCTGGATAATATCTTCTTCGGAAAAAATCATCGCCCGCTCGATGACGTTCTGCATCTCCCGGATGTTGCCCTTCCAATCGTAACTCATAAAAAGCCGCAACACGTCGTCGCTCACACCGGCGCAGTGTTTGCCCATCTCGGTATTGTATTTTTTGATGAAATGCTCCGCTAAAAGAGGAATATCCTCCTTCCTCTCACGTAGAGGAGGAAGATGGATACCGACAACATTCATCCGATAGTATAAATCCTCTCGAAAGTGCCCGGCCTTGATCTGTTCCGCCGGGTCCTCATTCGTTGCAGCGATCAAACGGACATTAATGTCGATGGGCGTTGTATCACCGACCGGTGTGATCTGTCGATGCTCCACGGCTCGAAGCAGTTTTACCTGGCAGCTCATCGGCATATGACCGATCTCGTCCAGAAACAAAGTTCCACCATTGGCGCATTCGAAAAGCCCCTTCTTGTCCTGGAAAGCCGACGTAAAGCTGCCCCTCTTGTGTCCGAACAACTCGCTTTCCAGCAGGCTCTCAGGAATCGCTCCGCAGTTAATAGCAAGAAAACGGTTCCCATTGTGAGAACCCAGGGAATGGATCGCGCGGGCGACCAACTCTTTGCCGGTGCCGGACTGGCCGGTAATGAGGACATTACTCTTCGTAGGAGCTACCTTGCGTATCATCGCGAAAACCCTTTGCAGCATAGGCGACCGGCCCACAATTCGTCCAACCTCGAATTGTTCGCCGCCTTGCGGCTTGAATCCCGTGTTCTCTTCCTGGAAAGTCTTTACGCAAGTTTTTTCAAAAGGATTTTGATTGTCTGCTAAAAATGTTTTCGCATCCATCTTTATACTGCCATAAATTGAAATATCATTGACTTGAAATATCCATTTGCAACTTCGTTTATAGGAACTTCTAATCACAACTCTATTGTAACTATAAATATCTTATAATCACATACTTATGATATTAACATGCCACTACTGCCAAAAAATAAATATCACAACACATTCACTATTTTAACATCATTACGGTGATATGGCAAGAAATATTTCCCATATTCGGGAACATATTTTATATTTACGGACATCTACTGTCTTGTTGTTTATAAAGCAAGAGAATGCTTGTTTCCTGAAGTGCTTGGAAGTCAATCGTGCAGAATGGCTTCTCTCCGATCTATGATCCCCGGCGAGGAAATACAGCCATTAATCGGGCATTGGAAAGACCTCTCCCTTATGCTCTAATTCCAGCTTTTTGGCATCATCAAGGCCTATTTCAGTGTCAGTGAGGTAACAGGCGGGATCCGGCGCCCAGGGGTCTGCGAAACGCAAATCGGCACGGACTCGCAAACTTCCGCCACATAAGTTAAAGAACTGACATAGCCGGCATCGGCCTTTAATATGGTTCCGGCGATCCTTCAGACCGCGCATAACCGGATCGCTCGTATCCATCCAAATTTCGCTGAAAGGCCTCTGGCGAACATCGCCGAGGTCATAATGCCACCAAAACTGGTCCGGATGCACTTTCCCGTGAAAATCGATACAACCGATACCAACGCCACTACTGGACATCCCCCCGCCGTTCCAGTTCAGCAGTTTCCGAACCTCCTTCGCACGGACAGCATCCTGTTCAATTAATTTGAGGTAGGTATAGACGCCGTCCACGTGGTTATCTACCGTCAGGATGTCGGTGGTCCGCCCGGCTTCCTTGAATGAGCGGGTCTTGGCCAATATCATCTCAACGACCTCCCGACTTTGGGCGTGCGTTAGGTCTTCATTCGCCATCGTCCCGCCACGGCCGCTCGGAACGAAATGGTAGAAACAGGCCCGTTCGATGCGCTCCGACTCGAAGAAATCGAAGAGTCGCTCTAAATCCTGAACGTTTTTCTGGGTTAGCGTTAATCGAAGGCCGATTCGAACGCCGGTATCCTGGCAGTTCTTAATTCCGGCGACCGCCCTGTCAAATGCCCCGGCAACGCCTCGAAACTTGTCATTGACATCGCCGACACCGTCCAGGCTGATTCCCACATACGATACGCCATGTTTCTTGATCTTCTTCGCCATATCGGCTGTGATTAGGGTACCGTTTGTTGAGATGACCGCGCGCAGTCCTCGCTCGACGGCATATTCAATCAATTCGAACAGATCAGGACGCATTAACGGCTCGCCGCCGGAAAACAACACCGATGGAACGCCAAATTGTACCAGATCGTCCAGGACCGTTTTCGCTTCTTCGGTTGAGAGCTCATCGTCGGCTTTGGAGACGCCGCTATCGTTGTAGCAATGCACGCACTTAAGATTGCACGCTCGCGTAATATTCCAGACGACGATGGGCCGTCTTTCAGACGCGGTTTTGGGCACGATCTCGCCCTGACGTTCGCCCGAGCCTTTCCTGCCGTAGCGAAGCCAATCGCCCGGCGTCACCTGGTCGCAATATAATTTGCTGATATTGATCATAACAGAACCAAAATTAGAATTAAAAAAACAAAAGACACAAATTGAGGAATCATTGCTTTGCGATGATGAGTTCCTTAATTTTGCTTTTTACACTTTACCCTTCGATTTTTTCTCCGGCACGTATGCACAAAAAGGTTCTTCGGCCATGTAATTGCCGGTCGCGGCATACGCTCTGGCCCGGCAGCCGCCACAGACCTGCCTGTAGCCACAGATGCCGCACTTACCTTCCAACGCGTCGGTATCCCGCATTCGTGCAAGGTCTGCACTTTTATACCATATGTCCGAAAGCTTTTGTTCGAGTACGTTACCACAATGCACAGGCAGATACCCACAGGGAAACACGTCCCCTTGATGACCGACGAACAGGATGCCGAGCCCGGCCAGACAACCTTTGGAGGACCCGCCATGTCCGCTTCGACCGGGGACCGCGCCACCGGCCCTGGGGCGGGATGCATGCAGACCTTCCTGTCTGATAACACGCTCATAATGGGGACCGCACGTGACCTTCATTTGGATTTCACCCCGGTTGTCCAATGCGCTGATTTCAAGCAGCTTCTCCTCATACTCTTGCGGCGAAAGCATATCCGTCTCGGCCAGAGATTGTCCGCAACCTACCGGCACGAGCATGAAGATATGCGCCGCAACCGCGCCGAGTGATTTGGTGAGCTCGTAAACAGCTTCCAATTGTCCGGCATTGTGTTTGGTGAGTGTCATATTGATTTGAAAAGGCACTTTCGCCTCACGGAGATACCCGATTCCTTCAATGGCTCTCTCGAACGATCCCGTCAACTGGCGCAATCGGTCATGAACATCCGCCGCTGCGCCATCCAGACTCACCGAGACCCGTGCAACTCCACTGTTGCGGATGTGTTCGGCTATCGTTGCATCAATCAACGTTCCGTTCGTTGCAAGGGCCGGTGCAATCCCCAACGACTTCGTAAAACCGATCAGCTCAAATAGATCTTCGCGACAGAGCGGCTCGCCCCCCGAGAATACCAAGACCGGCATCATGGGCTGACCCCGACCCAACTCGGCCAACTGTTCGATCAAGTCCTTGGCCTGCTGGGTTGACAGGTCCCGGTGGGCGGTATCGTCGGATTCCACACGCCGGCAATGCGCGCAGCTTAAATTGCACCGAATCGTGCTCTCCCAGAACAAGAGCCTCAGCATTTGTTTTGGACTGCGTTCTTTCACGTCTGCGCGTCCTCCTTATCCTTCGGCTCAGCGCTGATGGCTTCCGCCTGCCTGACAATAGTATCAACGAGTTTGGCCGCCTCGTCGGCCCCGTTTTCCCGGGCCACTTCATCGACGTTTTTAATGACGCAATGCAACAACTTATTGACGACGCGGTTGACCATCGCTTCCAACACTTCCTTACAACAAGCCTGCTCCCTGACCCCGACAAAAAATCGATCCATCTCATTCTTGCTGATCTGCACGAATTGCTCTTTCATCCGTCCGATCAATGGTCCCAAATCCCGGGCCCCGAACCATTCGGCGAATTCCGCGACATTGTCGAGAACGATCTCCATACCCCGAGCAATATCCCGCTCCCGCGCTTTTCGATTCTCTTCGACAACCGCCGTCAGATCATCGATGCTATAGAGATAAACCCCCTCCAGCTCATTGATAGCGGGCTCGAAATTCCTCGGCACGGCGATATCGACGATCAATAGCGTCCGGGCGTCCCGACGGGCGACGATCTCTTTGAATCGGTCTCGCTTGAAGAGATATTCCTGAACGGAAGCAGCGGCGATAGCAATATGAGCCCCCGTTAATTGCTCTTCGAGTTGCTCCCATTTTTGAGCGGTAATACCATACTTTTCGGCCACCTGTACACCGCGATCATACGAACGGTTCACAACGATGATATCCCGGGCGCCGACTGAAAGCAAATGCTGAACGATGAGCTGCCCCGTCTCCCCGGCGCCGATAACAACCACTCTCGCCGATGAAATGTCGTCAAA
>Ga0180432_10002086_pt1 | contig 30518 bp, 18 predicted proteins | sample SS_ome_10_FD_132414 | JGI IMG/M metagenome (GOLD analysis project Ga0180432, IMG submission 132414) | Hypersaline lake sediment archaeal communities from the Salton Sea, California, USA - SS_1_MS_2 metaG | ecosystem: Environmental > Aquatic > Non-marine Saline and Alkaline > Hypersaline >...
ATCCAGTCCAACGTCACACACGCGTACTTGAACACGTCCCCCAGAAAGCCCTCCCCGGAAACGCCGATCTGCCCGCCGCGGATCAGGAAGTTGGCGTTGTGCAGCCGACCCGCCCAGTGGTAGCACTCCACCCCCGCACAGTCCGCCGCCTCCAGGCACGGCGCCCCCATGCAGATCTCGTTGGGCCAACAGAAGCTGTCATCGGCACACGCCCACCCGGTGATGGTGCAGGCCTTGTTGATCTGGCACTCGCCTTCGCATTGTGCCACACACTGGCCGGCAGCGTAGCCGGAGAGGAACAGAGGCAGCAGGCCCGCCAGAACGATCGGGCCTTTCCGTCGAGCGAATCGCAGCATTTCTTTCGGCTCCTGTAAAAAGACTGACCGGTGATCCTTACGCGACGCCACCCCCCGCAGGCCGCAGGTTCGCCCCACTTGCGGAACCGGACCTCAGGCGCTTCCCGACTCGGCGGCAACGACCGCCCGGCTGCCTTCGCCGGGGTGGCCGCCGCGATCGGTTCCGTTCTCAGCGGTTGCTCCTTCGAAGGCGATTGCCTCACTCGGTCCGATGAGTCGTGGACAGCGGACCCCAACGCCAACTCAAGCATCCCTTTCCCGGTGTCCGGCGCGAGTTGCGATGCCGACGGGTAACGCGATGGTCTCGGATGGGGCCCCCCGGCGCCAAGATCGCCGTGCGGGTTTCACGAGAGTTTAGCAATTCACCATTCTGCCACGGCGGCCCCCGGCTGGCCGGCTGCGGTGGCCGGTTTGCGGGGCTCGGCCCGGCGTCCACGCCGGGAGTGCGAAGATGGGATATGCACGCGGAACGGGACTGGCTCGGCGGAGGCGGAGCGTTCATCCTTGACCCGCCCGCCCCGACTCCCGGGAGGCAGCCCGCACCGGCTGGCCGGCGGCGGGAGCGGGTCTCCGGCAGGTTGACCGGTTAAGAAACTTACTCGAAGGCTGAGAAGCTGGCGGAACCGGGGTCAGCGGCCGGTCGGTAACTCCTGAAGGAACGCGAAATCACCCAGGTCCACGTCGTCGTCGCCGTCCAGGTCGGCGGGGGCGCAGTCGGGCAGGGCGCCGGCCCCCGGGCCGGTCAGGCAGACCACGAAGAAGGCGTGATCATCCGCGTCGACGTCCCCGTCCCCGTCGAGGTCGCCGCTCGTGGCCGCCTGCCACTCGTAGGCCCCCATGTCGACCACCGCCGGATAGTCGGGCGGGTCGGCCACGCCGCTGTCCGCGGTGCCCGGGTCGTCCACGAACCGCGGCTTGCCCCCGGCGTCCAGCGGGGTGCGCTCCTCGTCATCGCCGTCGCCGTCCAGGTCCACCTGGTCCGCGGGCACGGCGAGGTTGTCGGCGGCGTCGATGCACGGCGAGCCCGCCCGCAGGTGCAGGTTGTCGTCCAGGGTGCCGGGGATGTTGTCCAGCCCGTCGGTGTCCCAGAAGGCCGGGTCCTCGCCGATGTTTCCGCAGCCGGCCAGGCTGTCCAGGCCCTGGATGCAACTGTGACAGACTTCCGGCGCACTGCCCCCGGAACTGTTGATCTGGGCCGACTCGGCCGCCCCTTCGACGTCACGGTTGCCCCAGAAGATGCAGTTGGTCATCGTGGGGAAACACTGGAAGTCGTTGCGGACCCCCCCGCCGAAGCCGTAGGTCAGGTTGGCGGCGACCGTGCAGTGGACCAGGGTGGGGCTCGACTTGTAGTTCATGATGGCTCCGCCGTCACCGTGGCCGATCGCCGCGTTGCCGGCCAGCAGGCAGTTGACCATGGTCGGCGAGCTGTTGGTGTTGGATATCGCCCCGCTGGCCAGGGCCTGATTCCCGATGAACACGCAGTTGACCAGCAGGGCATCACTGCCCGAGGCGTTCAGGATGGCGCCGGCCCGCTCCTGAGCCCGGTTGCCGATGAACGAGCACGATGTGCACACCGGGCTGCTGGTATCGTTGTGGATCGCGGCGCTGAAGATGGCCGTGTTGTTGGCGAACGTGCACCGCGTCAGCGTTGCGGCGGAAACGTAGTTGTAGATCGCCCCGCCGGTGATCGCGGCCATGTTGCCCGTGAAGGTGCAGTCGCTCAGCAGGAGATGCTCCGCCTGCAGGTTGAGGATGGCGGCCCCGTCGTTGGCCGTGTTGTCGGTGAAGACGCAGCCGGAGGCCGCCGGATTGCTGCCCGGGGCGTTGTGCATGGCCCCGCCGCTGACGGCCGCCGAGTTGGCCGCGAAGGTGCAATCGACCAGCGTCGGGGCGCTGTCGGCCAGGTTGTACATGCCGCCGCCGTCGGTCGCGTGATTGCCCTGCAACGTGCAGTCGATCAGGGTCGGGGCAGCGCCGGAGCCGCAGTACACGCCCCCGCCGGCGGACGAGGCCTCGTTTCCGGCGATCACGCAGTGTTCGATGGTGGGCTGGGTGCCCTTGCAGAAGACCCCGCCGCCCTGGCTGGACGATCCGTTGGTGAGCGTGAAGCCAGCCAGGACCGAGTCGGGACCCTCTCCCTTCTTGATGGTCACCACGCTGCCGGCCTGGCCGCCGTCGATGACCGTGGCGGCCACCACCTCGGGATCCGTCGGGGTTTCGCTCCGCACCGTGATGGCCTTGCCCAGGAACTTGAGGTTCTCGACGTAGGCGCCGAGGGGCGTGCAGGTGTTGGGCAGTACGACGATGGTGTCACCGTCGGACGCCGCTTTGATCGCCTGTTGGATGGAGTCGAAATCGTGGCCCCCCTGGCAGTCGACGATCCAGGTGGTGCCGCCGGCGTTCTCCGTCGAGTCCTCACCCGGCGCCGATATCGGACCTCCGGCCCCCGCGACGGGACAGGCGGCCACCAGCGCCACCACCACGCCCATTATCCCCCGAATGGGCGCGATATGCTTCCTCGAACCAAGCCCGGACATCCTCTTTGCCTCCGCTGTACCCCGAAGCTGACGCGGCCCGGCCCGAACCGCATTGTATCGTTTCGCTTCCTCGTGGGATACCCCGTTCCCCTCCTCAGGGCAGCCCACACGGGAAAACCGCCTGTCTCAGGTGTGGCTCGCACACCGACCGCAGCACATCTGCAATACCGGGAGTGGAGTGACTGGCAGCGCCGGCGGGGCCGCGGGGGAGGTTGGGGAGAGGAGCGGCCGGGGGACGATTGGCCACCCCTCTCCCCGCAGGCCCCATACGGAAGCGGTCTGCTCGGTGGGCCCGGATGCGAAGCCCGCGTCTGCGTGGAACGGATGGCCAGACGCGAGAGGCCCGCCGGAGAGCCGCTCCGGGGACAGGGGTCTCCTGGAGAGATGTCCGCTTGACCCCTCTGCGCCGCCGGCCAATCCGGCGCCGCGACGCAGTGGAGGCACCCTGTTCGTGACTCGAGCGCCGCCCGCCGCCGCACGGGCCGGGGACCGTACGGCGCCGGGTTGCGGAGGGAAGTCGCGCCGCCCCCCTGCCCAGCGAGCGGCGCTGTCTTCCTGGCCCGCGCCGGGAGATTCCGTACGCGCCGGCGGGACAGACATCGGACGGGTCGACCGCGGCCGGGAATCGCCCGGCCAGTGGCAACGCGTGGGGAGGGGAGATGCTCCCCGCGTCCGGCCGGTGTCCCGGGCCGCGATCGTGCCTGGCTCCCGGCGTGGCGACAGCGGCCGATTCTCCGGCACCGCTGCCTTTCCAGCGCTTCCACAGTGCAGTCGTGGTCGGGCCGGTTTTCTTACACGCTTCTTCCAGTATTTTTCGGCAGGTCAGCGGTAGTTGTCACCAGGCTGGCGCCTGGTGCTCTGATTACGCCCCGCCGACGCTGCCCGGATTCCGGCGCACGGTGCCGGTCAGAGCCGCGCGGCGCCAGCCCGCGGACCGGGCCAGCCGACAGCGTCACCACGCCCTGTCACCAGGCTGGCGCCTGGTGCTCTGATTACGCCCTGCGGCCGGGTCGACCGTGACCAGGATCAGCATGCCCACCACGAAGAACGAGGCCACGAAGAGGATGCCCAGCCTCGAGCTGTCGGTCGCATCACGCACCAGCCCGAAGCAAACCGGCCCCGCGAAGCTTCCCACCTTGTTGAAGATCGAGAAGAACCCGAAGAACTCCGCCGAGTGCCCTGGGGGGATCATCGACCCGTAGAGCGACCGGCTCAGCGCCTGCGTGCCCCCCTGCACCAGGGCCACCAGCCCTCCCAGGATCCAGAACTCGGTGGCACTGGTCATGAAGAACGCGAAGGCGATCACGCCCAGGTACACTGCCAGCCCCACGAAGATGCCCGCCCGCGTACCCAGCCGACCGGCCAGCCAGATGAACGCGAACGAGGCCGGCACACCAACGAACTGCACCATCAGGATGCAGCCCACCAGGGTCCCCGTTTCCAGTCCCAGCTCGCCCTTGCCGTAGATGGCCGCCACCGTGATGACCGTGCCCACGCCCGTGTTGTAGAAGACGAAGGCGATCAGAAGCCGGGTGAGCTCCCGGTACCGCCGGATTCGTCCCAGCGTCCGGGACAGCCGGCGAAAACCCTCCACCACCGGGTTGCCCGGGCGCTCCGCCGCCGTTCCCCCTTCCGGCGTGAACAACAGCACCGGCAGCGAGAACAGCGCCCACCAGAGCCCCACCGTCACCAACACAACCCGGACCGCCAGTCCCGCGTCGGCCAGCCCGAACCATTCGGGCCGCTGAATCATGGCCAGGTTGACCGCCAGCAGCAGCCCGCCGCCCAGGTACCCGATCGCGTACCCCGCCGTGGAGACGGCGTCCATCTGCCGCTCGTCGCGCGTCAGTCCGGGCAGCAGGGCGTCATAGAAGAGGTTCCCGCAGCTCCACAGGAACGCCGCGGGCACGAACAGCACCGCGCAGACCCCGTACCGCCCCGGGGTCGCGAAGAACAGCCCGCAGGTCAGCAGCGAGCCGGCCACCACGCAGGCCGCCAGGAAGCGCTTCTTCCCGCGGGACCGGTCGGCGATCGCCCCCAACACCGGCGAGCACACCCCTGCCGCCAGCATGTACATCGCCGTCAGGTACGTCCACAGGGCGTCCCCGTTCGTGGTCAGGGCCCAGTCCCCGATCCGCACCGTGACCGGCCCCGCCCCGTTCGGCGTCAGCGTCAGGAAGTACGCCGGCAGCACCGCCGTGATCACCGTCGTCACGAAGGCCGAGTTGGCCCAGTCGTACAGGCACCACGAGACCACGTCTTTCCGCCGCAACCATGATCCGCTCATAGCCGCGGCATCCTACCCATCCCCCCCACCACCGAACAGCGAAGGCCCCCGGCACCGCGGATCCAGCAGCATCGGGGCGAGCCCGGCGGCTCGCCCGGGTTGCGCCCGGCGCTGCCCGTCGGGCCTTGACAGGCACCCGGGCGATCGCTCAAATGGCCCCAACGTTGGGCTGTAGTTCAATTGGCAGAACGCCTGACTCTGGATCAGGAAGTTAGAGGTTCGAGTCCTCTCAGCCCAGTCTTGCCCGCGCCCGGGCGCTCGGCCCGGGCCCCACCGCGTTCCGGTGGGCTTCTCCGCATCCACCTTCAGCATCACCCGGATACCGCCGATAAGAACACGGGCCCAGGCCCCGGGAGTGCGCGCAGCATGGCCAGCGATCCGCCGAACCAACCGTCCAGGGGGGACGCCCCCGACCCCGCCACCGGCGAGGCCGACCTCGACGCGGTCCTTGCCGAAGCGTCCGAGGCCGCCGCCGAACTGGGCCGGGAACTCGGGGCCGATGAGTCGCGGCCGCCGACGGCCACCGAGCACCGGGCGGAGGAAGCGGAGGCGACCTCGGTCGACGCCCAGCTCGACGAGATCGAGGCCCTGCTGGGCGAGACGGGCGAGCGGCTGGGGGCCGACGAGCCTGCCGAGGCCGAAGATCCGGACCCCGGCCAGCCGGACGAGCGGGCCGAAGCGGCCTCCCCGGCCGCCGATGAACCGCCTGCCGACCTCGACCCGGGCGAGAGGCCGGAAGCAGACCCGGCGGCGGCCACCGACACGGACCCCGGAGGCGGATACGACGTCACCGACGACGACCTGGACATGTTCGAAGGCAGCGTCCCGGAATTCGACGACGGTGACACCCCGCCGCCACGCCACGAGGATCACGCCCCGGCCGAGGACCGCCCGGCCGACAGCGAAACGCTACCGCCCGCCACAACCGCGGCCCGGGCCGGCTTGTTGCTCCGGGCGGGGGACAGGCTGGCGGACCTGCTGGAGCTGATGGACCGGCCGTTCGGCTGGGTAGGCGAGGACGCCCGCCGGATCATCGGCTTTGTGGCCCTGGCCACCATGACCGTGGCGGTCGGATGGCTGACCGTGTCGCAGTTCCTGTGAACCTCCTTCACGAAGGCCCACCACCGGGCTGTTCCTATCGGACGCCCCTGGAAAAAGGGATCACGCCGTTTGACTGCGCCGCCCGGCCCCCCAATAAACGGGTGCGGAGCGAAGCAAGGGGGAGAGAGGCATCGCCGAGCGGCATGGGAGAGGCAGAGAAGCATGGCATTCCTTCGGCGTTACGTTTGCGTTTCGGTCTTGAGCGTGGTCCTGGTCCTGTGCTCGACGGTCGCGTATGCCGGCGTGGGCAGCGGATCGACCGGCGGTCCACCGGTTGACGAGGCGGTGGTCGCGGCGGTGCCCGTGGCCCAGGCGCCGGCCTGGCTGAGCACCCTGGCCGCCGTGCCCGAGCCGGCCGTGCTGCTGTTCCTGTCGCTCTACCCGCTGGGCACCGCCCTGCGGCGCGGCCTGGTGCCCGCGACCGTCAACATCCGCCGCTAGCCGGACGAAGCTGTCCGGCCGACCGCCGGGCAGTACCTACACACACAACGGCCCTGTCGCTCGGGGCAGGAGGGAATGCTCGGAGGGGCCCTCCTGCCCCGACGCGTGCGCCGGGATCGGCGTTTTGCTCCCCCGACCTGCTGCGGATATGCTGCCACATCCCGGACGCCGCAGGATGCCGGCAGTCAGTCCGCAGGCAACATCACCAGGGGCGCAGACCGCTATGACAACCACCACCCCCCCCAGAAAATCGCCGGCCCTGGCGATGCTCGGCCTGGTCGGCACCGTGCTCTTCCTGGCCGGCTGTTCGCAGGTCCATCCCGAGCCGGAGCTCCTGGTGGTCAACGCCCTCAACGAACAGGCGGATGCCTGGCAGCGAGGGAACCTGGACACGTTCCTGCAGCACTACTGGGCGTCGGACGAGTTGACGCTCTTTGCGGATGGCCGGGCCGAGGAGGGCTCCCGCGCCGCCCGGACCCTCTACGAGCCGAAGGTCCCGGCGGGCAACGCCGCAGGCCGGCTGGTTTATGACCTGATCCGCGTGCAGCCGCTGGCTCCGGACGTGATCCTGGTGACGGGCCGCTGGCAAGTGGATCGGGGGACGGATTCGCAGGCCGGCCGGTTCTCGCGGGTCTTCCGCCGGATCGACGGCCGGTGGGTCATCGCCCACGAACATCTCTCGACCGGCTCACACCAGAGTTGAGCGGGCGCCGCGAGCGTCGCCGCTCAGAACACCAGCCGCCGGGCCCCGGCCGACGCCCGGCAGACCAGCACAGCCGGTGGCGTGGCCACGCCTTCTTCCGCCCGCCACATCTCCTCGATGGCGGCGGCGAACCGCTCCACGGCGTCCGGCAGCACCAGGCTGACCGTGCTGCCCCCCCAGCCCGCCCCGCAGAGGCGTGACCCCAGGCAGCCGGGTACCCCCAACGCGGCCTGTTGGAGCCGGTCGAGTCGATCCGTGCTGTTCTCGAAATCCGCACGCGAGCTGGCATGGGAGGCGATCATCAGCCGGCCCAACTCCGCGGCTTGCCCGGTCTGCAAGGCTGCTCGGGCGACCTCCACGCGGGCGTTCTCGGTGATGACGTGTCTCGCCCGGCGGTCCAGCGGAGCGGGCAGGCGGCTGGCCACCGCGTCCAACTCCTCGGGCAAGACTTCGCAGAGGTGCCGGACCGAGCGGCCCAGCAGATCGGCCAGCATGCCCGCCGCCTGCTCGCACTCCGCCCGGCGCTGGTTGTACGCCGCGGCAGCCAGCGACCGGGGGGTGCCCGAATCGCACAGCACGATAACCGGGGCCCGCTCGCCGAGGGGCAGCCATTGGCAGTCCAGCGTGGCGCAGTCCAGGCAGATGACCGCATCCGCCCTGCCGGCCAGCGAGGAAAACGGGTCCAGGATGCCGCAGCGCACGCCGACGAACTCGTTCTCGGCTCGCTGGAGCATGCCTGCCAGGCGGGCGGGTTCCGCGTCCCAGGAGCACAGGGCGCCCGCGAACATGGCGGTCGCGGTTGCCAGGGCCGCCGAGCTGCTCAGCCCCGATTCGAGCGGCAGGTTGCCGGCGACCAGTGCATCGAAGGCGGGTACGTCGGCCCCGTTGTCCCGCAGTGCCGCCACCACGCCCTGCACGTAGTGGACCCAGGTCGAGGTGGGGTGCGGTTGCGGTTGGGCAAGGTCGAACTCGGCCGTCTCGCCCATGACCAGCGAGTGGACCCGTGCCCGGCGGCCGGCCCGCGGACCCCCGGCCACGACCACCGCCCGGTCGATGGCCGCGGTGAGCACCCGGCCCCCGTTGTAGTCGGTGTGGTTGCCCAGCAACTCGACCCGACCGGGGCCGATCCCGCAGGCCCTCGCCGTGCCGCCGAACACCCCTTGGAATGCTGCCCGGGCCTCGTCGGTCGGCTCGGAAAACCCGGGCGCCGTCATGACTCCTGGTCGAACTCGTCGCCCCGGAACGTGCTGCCCAGATACGTCCGCCGCACCAGATCGTCACGCACCAGTTCCGCCGGGGTGCCGGAACGCAGCTCCTTGCCCTGATCGATGATGTAGCTGCGGTCGGTGACCGCCAGGGTCTCGCGTACGTTGTGGTCGGTCAGCAGGATGGCGATGCCGCGGTCCCGTTTGAGGTGCAGGATCTCACGCTGGAGGTCCTCGACCGAGATGGGGTCCACGCCGCTGAACGGCTCGTCCAGCATGATGAGCTTGGGGTTGGTCACCAGGGCCCGGGCGATCTCCAGCTTGCGGCGTTCTCCGCCGGAGAGGGTGCGGGCTTCCTGGCGGGCCTGGGCGGACAGGCCGAACTGCTCGATGAGCCGGTCGGCCGCCTCCTGCCGCTGTGCCCGAGACAGATCCCGCATGGTCTCCAGAATGGCCACCAGATTCTGCTCGACCGTCAGCCGCTGGAAGACGCTGGGTTCCTGCGACAGGTAGCCCATACCCCGCTGAGCACGGCGGTACATCGGCAGCGTGGTGACCTCTTCCTGGTCGAAGATCACGCGACCGGCCTCGGGCTCGATCATGCCGACGGTGATGCGGAAGCTGGTGGTTTTGCCCGCCCCGTTTCTCCCCAGCAGGCCCACGATTTCGCCCCGGCCGACGCGGAAGCTGAGATGATCGACCACAGCCCGCCCGTTGTAGCGTTTGACCAGGTCGCGGGTTTCCAGCAACACCTTGTCGGCCATAGCCTTAGCTCATCAAACCCCGGGGCGGCAAGTGGATGGGCTGTTGAAAACTCCGGCGGCCGCCCTGAGCCGGGCGCCAGCCCGGCGCGTAGGCATACCAGGATTCCCGAGTCCTGACAAGTGACATCCGTCCCCGGACGGGCAGGAGACAGGGTGGCGTAAGCGGCATCCAGACAGAATGTTGCGCTCCGGGATCCGCGGCCGGGCACCGGGGTGGGCCTCGTCAGGCACACAATGGGGTAAACACCGCAAACTGGCCGGGCCGCGCAGTCCGGCCGCGAAGGGAAACTCAAGCCGCTCTGTGGATAACTCTGCCGGCTCGCACACGACGGCAGCGGCCTCCCGTTCGTTTATACCACAGAACGACCGATAACGCGAGACCAACCCGTCACCCGAAACCGCCTGGTCAGCGAATCCAGCGCATTCGCCCGAAGTTCGGGATGATCCCCCGGTTTCGCAGGAAGGGGATCAACTCGGTGCGATGGCCGCTCGGCCAATACACGAAGAAGGCCCGCCCGATCAACTGGTCCTGCGGCACCGTGCCCAGTTGATAGGCCTCTTTACGCGGCAGCAGGTGATCGCCGGGCATATCCCACAACCGAGAATCCTTGCTGGCCGGACTGTTGTCCCCCAGCATGAAGTACTCCCCCTCCCGCAGCCAGATGGGCCGCCCGGTCGTGCCCCACCCGGTCCGCGCTTGCGCCGGCGTGCGGGGATCGGCGCCCGTGCGGGTGTAGTACACGTCGCGGCGCAGCGCCACGTGCCACAGCTCACAGGCCAGATCCGAGGCGGTGATACGCGGGCCGGGCGGCGGGCCCTGCAGATGGGCACCGCGCCGCAGCCAGGCGATGTTCGGGGCGTAATCGTCGTCCGTGGTGGCCAGCACTTCTTCGCCGTCCACGGCCAGGCTCACCCGGTAGTCCACCACCTCGAAAGCGATCTCCAGCGGGCGACCCGCCACCAGCGGTGCCAGCCGCTGCTCGCAGAGCGGAGCCTGGTCGTCCGGGGCATCCCCCTGTGCGGTGCGGTACAGGCGGGCCCGGCCGTCCATGCCGATGCGGGCCTCGAAGACATCGTCGTGCTTGGTCAGCACCAGCCCCAGGTGCCCCGACCCGCTCTCGGGCACCAGCACCAGCTCGAGCCGGAGATCAGAAACCGGCTGGCGCGGGGCATGGAGCTGTGTGACGTTGTAGGCGCACAGGTTGCGAATCGGTTTCCCGGTGAACTGGATGTAGCCGCCGGGGCCTCCCCCGGCGGCGCAGCGGATCTTGCGCTGCGAAGTGTCCCACACCGATTCGAAACCCGGGCACGGTGCCCAGCGCGGCTGGCCGGGGTCCGGCCTGGTGGGCGGGTAGTCGTGATGGTAGACGATGAACCACAACTCTTCCTGGGCCTGGCGGGTCTTGCGGGCGATGCGGAGCCTGCCGTTCAGTTCGGCGAGGGCATCCCCCAGACCGGCGCCGGCCTCCCGTTCCTCGCCCGGATCCGGCGTGTGCGGATTGCCGTCCCGCAGGAGGTACTTCAGCCGGCGCAGCCGGTCGAGCGTCTCCATGGTCTCCGGGCTGAGCTCGTCGCTGGGGACCGTGTAGATGTCGCCGTCGATGATCTCGAGCACCTCGTTCGGCAGGCCGATCAGCCGCTTGATGAAGTTCTGGGGCACCGGCGGCGCGGGCCGACCGGTCGGCCGGGAGGGATCCTTGAACACGGTCACGTCCCAGCGCTGCGGGCCGATGCGCGATCCACCGATGTCGAAGGGCCACTTCAGGACCAGGATGCGGTCGCCCGGCTCGGCGTTGCCCCGCGGGCCCTCGAGATCGTTGATCCGCAGGTTGGTGTTCTCGTGCCCGCAGTTGGGGCAGAGGGCCCGCGAGCTTCGCTTGACCAGCCGGACTCCGGAACGCCGGGCGGAACCCGAAGACTGGTCGGCCAGCCCGTAGGCGAATTCCCACCCGCAGTCCTCGCAGGTAATGGTTCCGTGCCGCCCGTACAGCGTCGGGGCCATCGATCCCGTGGGGATCACGAAGGCCTCGACCAGAAACGCCCGAAACACGAAGGCCAGGATGAAGGCCACCACCACGGATTCGATGGTGTCCTTGAGGCCTTCGCTGGACTCCGGTGGGGCTGTGGTGCGGATCATGCCCTGCGGCGGCGTGCTGGTCGCGGTGCTCATCGGGTCGCCGTTCCCCCTGCTGATGCCTCTCCGGACTCCGGAGCGGCAGGCTACCGGGCGCGGCCCGGGGCGTCAAACCTCTGCCGGCCCGGCGCCGCGGGGTCGTGCTTCCCGGCTCCCCGGCGTGACGCGGTGGATGGGCAGGGTGACGACGAAGCGGGCGCCCTGGTCGGTGTTCTCGGCGGTGAAGGTGCCTCCGTGGTCGCGGACGATGCCCAGGCTGACGCTGAGCCCCAGCCCGGTCGCCTCGGCGGTGATCCGGGTCGTGTAGAAGGGGTCGAACACCTTGCCCGGGTCGGCGATGCCCGGGCCACTGTCCTGGAACTCGATGTGGATATGCTGGTCTCGCCGGAAGGTGCGGAGCAGCAGGCGCTTGGCCGACTCCACTTCGGTCAGGGCATCCCCGGCGTTGCGGATCACGTTGATGAACACCTGCTCGAGCCGGTAGGGATCCGCAGGGATCTCAGGCAGCTCGCTGTCGTACTCCTCGATGAACTCGACGTCGTCGAACCGGCGGGTGCGCCGGGAGAGGTCCAGGCAGCGTTTCAGCACGGTGTTGATCTGCACCACCTGCCGGGAGACGCGCCGGGCCCGGGCAAAGCCGAGCAGGTCCTGCACGATGTTGCGGCAGCGCATGGCCTGGACGACGATCTCGTCGGCCGCCTGCCGGGCCCCCTGCCGCAGGGAGCCGTTCTTGGCCAGCAGTTCGGCGAGTCCGGAGACCGCGGTCAGCGGGTTGTTCAGTTCGTGGGCGACGCCGGCCACCACGGTGCCCAGGGCCGCCAGACGGTCGGCCCGGCGGAGGGCGTCCTCAGCCCGCTTGCGCTCGGTGATGTCCCGCAGGACGGTGACGCTCGCCGCCCGGCCCCGGTGCCGATGCGGTTTGCAGACCACCTCGACGTCCAGGACGTCGCCGGCAGCGGTGAGGGCCTGGGCCTCGAAGGAATCCGGGCGGCCGTCAGACATCCGCCCGGCCACGAGCTCCCGATAGTCCGGAGCCATGAAGTCGAGCAGGGATTTGCCCTGGGCCTCGGGCAGCCGGCATCCGAGCAGCTCCTCGAAGGCCGCGTTGACGTCCAGCAGGACGCCGGCGTCGTGGATGGCCACGGCCTCGAAGGTCGCCTCGAACAGGCTGCGCAGCCGCTCCTCGTTCTCCCGCAGGGCCATCTCGGCCCGCTTGCGATCCGAGATGTCACGGATGACGCAGATCAGCTCCGCGGGCTGTTCCGTGGCCGGGTCTCGCACCAGCCTCCCCTTGGTCTCGACCCACACGTAGCTCCCGTCCGCCCGCCGGCAGCGGTACACCAGGGTCGTTTCGTCCGGGCAGCTTGAGACCGTCCCGAAGGCGGCCTCCGCGGCGGCGCGGTCCTCCTCGTGGATCAACTCCGCCGGGTGGCGGCCGATCAGTTCCTCCGGGCCATAGCCGAACACCGCCCGGCAGGCGGGTGAGACGTAAAGGCTGGTGCCATCCGGGGCGTGTCGGGTGATCACATCCGTCGTGTTTTCCGTCAGCAGCCGGTACAGCTCCTCCCGCCGGCGGAGTGTCTGCTCCGCCGCCCGGCTGGCGGTGATATCGATGCCGATGCAGACCGCGTGCTTCAGGCGGCTCGGCCGATCGTGCAGCAGCGTGTTGGACCAGGCGATGAGCCGCCGCTGCCCGTCGCGGGTGACCAGATGGGTCTCGTACCCTGCGGGAAGTTCGCCCTGGCACAGCCGGTCGAACGCAGCCCGAGTGTCCTCCCGCTGCTCGTCGGGGATGAACAGCTCCCAGAACCTCTTGCCGAGCACTTCGCCGGCCGAGTACCCGGTCGTCTGCTCGCAGGCCCGGTTGAACCGCACGACCCGACCCCGGGTATCGACCACCGCGATCAGCGCCCCGGCCGTATCCAGCACCGCAGCCGTGAAATCCCGCTCCCGCTGGAGCGTCTCCTCGGCGCGCTTCCGGGCGGTGATGTCCTGGGTGACCTCCACCACGCCCGTCACCGCCCCGCCCGGGTCGCGCACCGGGTAGCCCCGCACCTGCCAGACCCGCCCGTCCGGCGTGCACATCTCCCCCTGCTGCGGCTCTCCGGTGTCCACCGCCCGGAGGACCGGGCAGTCCGGGCACGGTTCGGTCCGGCCGGACCAGATCTCGTAGCAGTGGCGGCCCACCAGCGCCGCCGGCGCTGTCCCCGTCGACTCCCCCGCCGCCCGGTTCGCCCAGAGGATGTGCAGGTCCCGATCCTGATAACTGACCACCTCGGACACGCTGCTGAGAATCAGGGACTTCTCGTGCTCCGATTGCCGCAGGGCCTCCTGGGCCTGCCGCCGTCTGGTGATGTCGCGGACCACGGTGAGCACGTGCGGCTGGCCGCGGTAGGTGTAGGGCGAGAAGCGCACCTCGACGTCGAACGCCCTGCCGTCTTTCCGCAGGCCTACTCCCTCGGCCGGATTCAGTTGCTCGCTCTGGAGGACACGCTCGGAGCAGGGCAGGAGGCCGTGCGAGTCCGGATGGAGGAGTTCCTTCAGCGGGCGCCCGGAAAGCTCCTCGCCGGCATGCTGGAATGCGCCGCAGGCCGCCGGGTTGGCGTCCACGATGCGGCCCTCCGGATCGATCACCAGGACCGCGTCCGCCTGGGACTCGAACATGCCGCGATACTGTTGCTCGCTCTGTCGCAGGGCCTCCTCCGCGTTTCGCCGTTCGGTGACGTCGCGCCCGACGGCCTGCACTTCCAGCAGTTGCCCCTGGTCGTCGAAGAACCCGCGCTGGGTCCATTGCTGCCAGGCCATGGCCCCATCCGGCCGCCGCACCCGGTGCTCGACGGTCTGGGCGTGGCCGGCTTCCGTGAAACCGGCCACTCGGGCCCGCAGCGCGGGCCGTTCCTCCTCGGGCATCAGGGACAGGAAATCCCGCCCCAGCAGCTCGCTCCGCGGGCGACCGAAGTACCGGGCGCAGGCGTTGTTCACGAAGGTCAGCGTGCCGTCCGGGCGGAAGCGACAGATCAGCTCGGTCTGGTCCTCGACCACCGCCCGGTAGCGGGCCTCGCTGGCCCGGAGGATCTCCTGCACGTGCTTCCGCTCGGTGATGACCTCGGTGAACATGATGATGCCCCCCACCTGCCCGGCGGCGTCGTGCCAGGGGTGCACCTCCCACTTCACCCAGTCCTGTCTTCCGTCCTGCCGCGGGAAGCGGTCCTCGTTGCCCTTCTCCACCTTGCCCTGCAGGCCGCGCTGGTGGGCGGTCGTCCAGCGGGGGATGGAGCTGACCTCCGGGAACACCTCGTAGTGGCTTCGGCCGGCCAGATCCTGACCCTCCAATCCGAACTCCTCCAGCCAGCGGTTGCTGTAGTGCAGGTAGCGCATCTCGCGGTCGAACACGGCGATGGCGGCCGGGGTGTGCCGGAAGAAGAGCTCCAGCTTCTCGGCGTCTTCCCGGATGGTCTTCTCCGCCTGCTCCAGCTCCGTGACCTGCCGGGCGAGGGTCGCGTTGACCACCGACAGTTCGGCGGTACGTTCCGCGATGCGCCGTTCCAGTTCGTCATGAGCCCGCCGCAGGGCCTCCTCCATCCGTTTGCGCCCGGTGATGTCGTGGCAGATGCTCTGGATGCACCGGCGACCGTTCACGGATATGGCCCGGGCGCTGACCAGCACGTCGCGCAGCTCGCCGCCCTTGGTACGATGTTTCGTCTCGAAGGCGGCCTGGTCACCTTCAAGAATGCGCTGAATGTGGGCCACCACCTCGTCCGCGGATTCCAGCGCCTCGATGTTCTGCACGCCGAGCCCCTGGAACTCCGTCTGGCTGTAGCCCAGGTGCTCGTGGGCCCGCTGGTTGCACTCCAGGATGGCTCCATTCCCGGCGTCGACCACCAACACCGAATCGGCGGCCTGCTCGAAGAACGCCCGGTACCTCTCTTCCGATTCGCGGAGCGAGGCCTCGGTCTGTTTGCGTTCGGTGATGTCCCGGGCGATGCCGCACAAGCCCACGACCTCGCCGCACCGCCCGCGGAGCGGGACCTCGATGACGTGGAAGGTGTGTGCGATCCCCCCGACGAGCCTGGTCTGCTCCTCGGCCACGGTCTCGCCGGCCAGCACCCGGGCGTCCGTCTCCCGGCTGCGCGGGCCGGCGTTTCTCTCGAACAGCTCGGCGTCGGTTCGCCCGGTCACCCGTTCGGCCGGCTCGCCGAGGAGCTCGGCCATGGCCGGGTTGACCACCACGTACTTCAGATCGAGGTCCTTGATGAAGATCGAGTCACGGGCCGTCTCGAAGACCGCGCGGAACCCCCCCTCGCTCTCTCGCTGGGCGAGTTCCGCCTCCGCCCGGGCCAGGACGCTGCCGATCTGGGTGGCCATGGCCTCGAGGGCATCCCGGGTGGCGGCGGGGATGTCGCCATCCGTGCGGGAGCCGACGTTCAGGGCGGCCACCACCTTGCCCTCGTACCACACCGGCACGATGGCCAGGGCCCGGATGCCCTCGGCCAGGTGACGGCCGTCCTCGGCGGAGAGCTGCGGCAGGTCCAGGTACACCGACCTGCCCTGCAGCACGCGGCGGGCCTCGCAGGGCGGCGGGCCGTTGTGCGAGGCCCCCCCCACGTACTCCTCCGACAGCCCGCGGTGGGCCACCAGGTTGAGCTCGCCGCCCACCTCACCGACCAGATAGACGGCGCCGCAGTCGATCCCGTTGATCTGGAGTGAGGCCGCCAGCAGTCGATCCAGGATTTCGGCAGGGTCTCCGGGGGCACTGAGGGCCATGCCCAGGTCCCGCTGGACGCGGAGCAGCTCGTGAGCCCGGCGGATCTCGGTGACGTCCGTGCCCACGGCCCAGGAGGCCCAGCCGGGGACGGGGAACCGTCCGGCCTCGTTGGTCCAGGAGATGATCCGTCGCGTACCGTCCTTGCAGGTGAGAGACCAGTCCCAGGAACGGAAGTCGTCGCCCCGGGCCTGCCACTCGGCCATCATCCGCTCTCGATAGTCGGCGCCGGGATAGAGCAGCTCCATCGCCGCGGGGTTGCCGACGATCTCGGCGGCGCTGTAGCCGGTGATCCGCTCGCACTCGCGGTTCCAGAAGATGATGTTGCCGTGCTCGTCGAAGGCGTCGACCATGACGGCCATGTTCTGGACGGCCACCCGGACCGGCTCCGCCGGGTCAGCCCCCGTCGTGGTCTCGGGCGTGCTCCGGTGCCGGCCGGTCGGCGATGACGCCTTGCTCCGGCTGCGCCCGTCCGTCTTCCGGGCGCTGCCCGCGGCAGCGGGCTCCACTGCCTCCAGCCGCCGCCGCAGCTCGCCGAGTTCCTCGATCAACTGTGCCTTGGTCTTGCGGGAGTCGTTCATACGCCGCTCCGGCAGGTGCCGCAGCCAGACGCGCGGTGGGCCGCCACTACGGCCCTTCCTCCGCCTGTCCGGCGTCGTTCAGCCAGTGTGTTGCCTTCGGAACGGCAAGTATACTGCCCGCCGGCCGGGGAACGAAGATGGCCGGGGGGCGCCAGCGGGCCGGCCCGGACGCGTGGCGGGCCGCCGCACGGCGGCCCGTTGCCCTCCGCACCACCGAACGCCGGGCGATGGGCTCAGGCGTAGCTGTGCAGGCCGGTGATGACGAAGTTGACCACAATCCAGTTAAAAAGCATTACAGCGCAGCCGGCAACCGCCAGAACAGCCGTCCAGAGCCCCTTGTCCCGCACTTTGAGCCGGATATGCACCAGCAGGAGGAAGACGATGAAGGTGTTCAGGGCGAACACTTCCTTGGGATCCCAGCCCCAGGGACGCCCCCAGGAGTGGTCGGCCCAGATAGCGCCCATCACGATGCCGGCCCAGAGCAGGACGAAGGCGAGTTCCATCAGCACCAGGGTGGCGGCGTCGAGCACCTGGCCCGCGGTGGTGCGGGAGGGCTCCTGCTTCAGGAAGGAGTCGGCGGGCCCGGCAGCCAGGATCAGGGCCCCGGCGCCCCCGGCGGTCGCCACGGCGGCACTGCCGCCGAGCAGGCGATAGGCGAGGTAGAGCAGGGCGCTGGCGCCGGCCATGGCGATCAGGCAGTAGCTGGCGATGATGACGTTGGTGTGAATGTACAACCAGATGTCGTGCAGAATGGGCATCCGGTTGCCGATGTGGGCGTTGAGCTGGACCGGCAGGTAGTAGGCGGCCATCATGGCGGCCATGGACGCCGCCGCTGATCCCAGGGCGAACAGGTTGCGGACGGCCGTCCGGCGGACGAGACCCTCCAGGACCAGGGCCACCGCCCCCCCGAACCAGGCGGCGGTGGTTACCGCCTCGAACATGTTGCTGTTGGGCCAGCGCTGAGCCAGGTACCAGCGCAGCAACAGGGCCGCGGTGTGCAGGCCGAAGGCCACCACGAACAGCCCCAGCCCGGCAGCCCGGGCCCAGGTCCAGCGGTAGATCACCGACATGAGCAGGGGCACGATCGCCAGCAGGTAGAGGACCCACACCCAGGTGAGGTTCTTGGTGCGGAAGTACCAGCTCTCCCACAACAGGCGACGGGCGTCCGGGTAGACGGCGGCGTTGACCCGGGGCAGCAGCTCGGCGAGCCGCGCCAGAGCCGAGGAGGACGCCGCCGCATCCTGTCGCTGCCAGGCCGCGGTCAGCGACTGCCAGGCGTCGGCCAGTTCGTCGCTCAGCTCCGCATCGAGACCGCTGACGGCGGCCCGCCCGACATCGGCGTGAGCCGCGTCGTCGGGGATATCGTGGTCTGCCGCGAGCAGTTCCGCGGGGAGCCACTCGTCCTCCGGCCCGCCCCCGGGCGGGGGCACGATCCGCAGGACGAACGCCAGGGCCCGGGCAGCGGCCAGGCTCTGGGCATTGCGGATGGCGTTGACCGGTCCGGCCGTCCGCCGCACATCGCGTTCCAGGCTGTTCAGGAGCAGGACGGCCCCCGGCTCGCCCAGCAGCCGCCGGGAGATCAGGCCCGTCTCGCGGATGCGGGCCAGCCGCTCGGCATCGACGCCCGTCGCCGCGGACACGGCGGTGGCCAGCGCCTGGCGGATCGGCTTCTTCTTGACGTAGATGAGGTCCTCATCGAGGTACTGCTCGGGCCGGAAGAGCATGTCCAGGCAGGTCAGGGCGGGCGGCTGCCCGGCGACGCGCCGGGGGCCGGAGATGTCCTGCATCACCCGCCGGGCGAAGGTCTCCAGCGACTTGATCCGGCCGGTGTCCTGCACCGCGATGACCCTCAGCGGCGCAAGGTCCACCTGCCGGGCGAAGGCGGACTGGGCCCGCTCGTCATCGTCGCGGCCGCAACCCGCCGGCAGCGCCGCCAACGCCACCAGCGCCGCAGCCGCCCACGCAGCGGGCCTCCGCAATCGGGTCGCCTCACTCATCACCGTTCCCCGGATTCGACGGCGGCCCGTCGGCGACGCCGTCGCCGGCTGTGCCCGCGGGGCTCTCGTTTCCGCGGCGCCGGCGGCGGAGGAGGACAATCGGTTTGACGTAGAACGCGTACACCATGCCGCTCACCGCGATACAGCAGCCGGCCAACTGCACGCCGACCCCGTGGCGACTGCCCACCCCGGCCCCGGTGAAGTTCAGGCCGGCCGAGCCCGGCCCCGGCGGATCCCACGACGACTGGAAGAAGGACAGCCCGCCGTGGCTGGCCGGTCGGTTCGAGCTCATCTGCACCGGCTCGCCCCACGTTCCGTCCTGGTGTGCGAACCGCAGACGGCTGATGTAGTCGCGGACGTTGCCGGTGGCTCCGATCAGCCCCCCCTGGAAGGTCTGGAGGGCGAACGATTCCAGGGCCACCGCCGCGGGGAGGCGGCGTCGTTCCCGGGAATAGAGCAGCTCCACCGTGCGGCCGTCCGGCAGGAGTATGACCACCGGCTGGTAGCGGGTGCGCCCGGCGAGTTCGTACTGCTCGCTGGGCAGCGCGTAGTGGTTGTACGCAAGCCATTGCGATTCCGACCAGTTCCCCCGCGACACTTCGACCCGGATCATGCTGAACTGCCGGCGGGCGTCGCGGTCGCGCTGCCAGCGGGGCACCACCGCCGGACGGCTCACGCGGACGGCGTGGCGATGGAGGGCCCGCGGGGTCAGAGCGACGCCCGCACCGACGACGGCCGGCCGCCCGATGTCCAGCCTGTGCCGGGTCACCTCCCCGCCGTCGCCGCGGTACAAAGCATTCAGTCCCACGGGCTGCGGCCCGCCGACCAGCGTGATCCGGGCCAGGACGCCGGGTCGGTAGGCCATCTCGATGCCCGGGTCCGTCTCGATGACCTCGTGGCTGTCCGGGTCGAGGTCGCGGGTGTCCTCGGTCGTGGCCGACACCATCCGGGTGAACGATCGCTCGCCGGCCCGCACGTCCACGATCGCGACCGCCAGGGCGCGGTCACGCAGCACCAGGTTCTCGATGACGTTGCGGATGCGGTAGGCGTAATCCGTCCCGTCGACGGGCGTGAAGCTCTCGGGATTCCCGGGGTCCGCGGGCACGGCCGGCACTTCCAGAGACAGGCCGCTCTGCGGGACCCGAATGGTCAGCACCGCCGGCGGCGCCGCCATCAAGCCCTCCAGCTCGGCCTCCGACTCGACCCACTCGAAGACCAACTGCCCCCCCTCGGCCGAACGCGCCTGCGGATCGAAGGCCGCCAACGCAAAGTCTCGCGAGCCGCGCCCGTCCACCCGCAGCGTCACCTCGCACACCGGGTAGGGCCGTTCTCCGCCCCCCACCCAACCCTCCCGCAGGAACGCGTATCGCAGGTAGCCCGTGATCCGCACCTCGTAATCACCGAGCGGGTCCGCAGCCGCGGGATCGCCCCGGGGATCGTCGGCCGGAGGAACAACCAGGTCGATGGGCCGCAGGGGCAGTGCTTCGCCCGCCGGCAGCCAGACGTCCTCGCGGGAGGCGATGCGTTCGTGATAGTGGGGCAAGCCGCGCAGGGGGCGCTCGAGCCAGTGGTCCGCGCCGGCCGGACGGGTGTACAGGGCCGACGAGTCCATCACGTAGAAGTGCGTCTGGGGATCGTGAACCAGGCTCATCCGCAGGTCGGGGTCGGCCAGCGGTGAACCGAGCACGCCGCCAGCCGGCCCCTCACCCGGCAGGACGTCCGCGGTGAGCTCCGGACGGCCGTCGAACAACCGGCGGATGAACCGCCGGTCCGGGGCCTGCACCGCGACCTGCACCGCGTACACCTGCCCCGGTTCATGCCCCCCCTTGCCGAGGCGGTGCTCCGGCTGGATGTCGGCGATCTCGAAGGTGTACGCGCCCTGCTCATTCTCCGCGGCGCTGCGGTTGCCCGGGCGTACCAGCATGGTGAGCGGCTCGGCCCGGCCCGGCATCTCGATGAGCAGGCGCCGCCGGAAGATCGGCGTGTCCCCCTCGACCTTGGTGCCGAAGTACCACACGCTGCCCAGGGCCAGGACCACGATGCCCCCATGGATCAGCCAGACTCCGGCGTGGACCGCGTTGAGCGGGATACGCCGGACCGTTACCACGCTCATGTTGAGTATGAGCAGGCCGATCAACAGGGTGAACGGCCACCAGGTGAAGAACTCCAGCTCCGTCTTCTCCAGGAGCCAGTGCTGGCGGACCGCCGGGACGGCGCTGCCGATCGAACTGTACAGAAGGATCAGGACCAGCAGGACGATCCCCAGCCAGACGCTGCCCAGCAGCCCACCCAGAGCGCGAAGCGTGGCGGCGCCCGGCGTTGCTCCGGCAGTGGGGCTCGAATCGGCGGCTGACATGGCGCTTGCCGGCGTTTCCTGTCTTCAGGACATCAGGGAACCAGCGGCGGAGGGCCCGCTCCGCCGACGCGGGATTATAGCCGGCTGGCGGTGGGGTCAACGACCCGCGGTGTCTGGCACTCCCTTGAGACGGTGGCGACCGTCCCCGCCCTGGGTGGCCAGACTCGCCAACCGGAAGCGGTGACCATGTGCCGCGTCAGGAGTATCGCGTCTTGTGCTGCACGCCGCAGGAGGGTCGCCTCGGCGTTCGAACCTCCGCCCGAGCTGAAGCTCGGGCCTCGTTGCGGCGGGGTATTGCCGAGCCACGACGCTACCCGCCGGTCCGGGCCGCTCCGGCTCCGGGCGTGCTGCCCGCGGGCACGATGTGGATCTCCACCCGCCGGTTCTTGGCCCGGCTCTCCTCGGAGGTGTTCGGCAGAATGGGCCGGTATTCCCCGTACCCCATGACGCCGATCCGCTCGGCCGGCAGCCCGTCGTTCTGGAGCTCATTGGAAACGGCGATGGCCCGATGCACCGACAGGTGCCAGTTCGTCGGGTGGGCCTGCCGGGTCGCCTCCCGTTTGATGGGCACGTTGTCCGTGTGCCCCACCACCACCACGTCGAACTCGCTGGCCATCGCCGAGGACATGATCCCCGCGAATCCCTCCAGGGCTTCGCGGGCCGACTCCTTGACCACGTCACTGGCGAAGGCGAAGAGCAGGTCGGACTTCCACTTGACGGTGCCCCGCCGGGGATCGTACTCCACGGCATCCGGGTATTGGGCGGCGAAACGCTTCAACGCCGAATCGAGCACCTCGGGAAGCACGGTTCGTTCGATCACGGCCGTCTCGGGCAGGCCCCGGTCGGCCATGGTCTCCAGGGTTTTCTGGGCGGAAGCGAAGGCGCCCTCCAGGCGGTTGTTCTCGTTCTGCAGGCTGGCGATAAGCTGGTTCTTGGTGTCCAGCTCGCTCTCCAGGGAGGCAACCTTGTTTCTCAGGTTGTCCGTGACCCCGCGGGCGTCCTGCAGGCTCAACTGGCACTGCTCCTTCTCGGCCCCCAGTGTCCGGTTGGCCATCTCCAACTGCCGCTGCTTCTCCAGGGATTCGCAGCCCGACACGCACGCCACAACGGCCCCCACCGCAAGCAACCTCGCAACCGTCCTCATCACACACCTCCCGTGTAGAGCTGTTGGTGACCGGGGGGCGGTCGCGCCCCGGTGGGCTCCCGCTGGGCCCTGTCTCCCGGCGATCCGCCCGGATAGCGGTGCGCCGGGAATCCCTGGGTCCTCGCGCCGCGTCACCCGTGTTCGCTGGTGTACGTCAAACCGCCGAGGGGCTTGATCCGGGCGCTGGTGGGACCGCTGCCACGTCCGGCCTGCTGCCCAAGCCTCTCTGCCTCGCTGTCACCCGGGCCCGGGGGTCGGTTTCCGACCCCGGAGCGGGCTGGGGATCGGGATCAACCTGCCGACCGCTTACCCAGGAAGAAACCGACCGCCGTTCCGATGATGGCCACGCCGAGGCTGGCGCCGCCGAAGATAGCCATGTTCTGGTAGAGGATGTCGAGCAGTCCGGGCCAGACCCCCTGCATGACGGAGGCGGCCACCAGGCCGGCCACGCACATGATGGCGGTCGCCGCCACGATCAGCCCGGTGAGCCCGCTGGAGACGGCATCGGGAGCGAACTCCACCACCGTGCGGGTCCGGGGCGTCGGGGCCGCTGCCGCTGCCGCTGCCGCGGGGGGGCCCTCGGCCGCCGGCTCCGCCCCGGCCTCGAGCAGCTCGTCGGCCTCGCCCGCTTCCTCGCCCTCGGGCAGGCCCTCGTCGAGGCCGGCCCGGGTGGCCTCGCCCATTTCGACCTGGCCCTCCTCACCCGGGTAGATCTCGTCGAGCAGGTCGGCGCCGAGCGAGGTGTCGTCGCTCTCGCGGGTAAGGTCGAGCAGGCCCGATCCGCTGCTGCCGACGCCCTCGATGCCCAGGCCGGCCGCACCCTCGGTGACCACCGTCTGAGCGAGCGGATCCACGTCGGCCAGTTCCTCTTCATCCTCGAAGACGTTCACCCCCACGGAGGTGACCACCGTGTCGTCCTTCTTGTCGCCTTCGGCCTTGGTGCCGCCGGCCGTGTCGTCCATGTCGGCTTCGTCGAGCGTCAGCACATCGCTGTCCAGCCCGGACGAGGCGGCCAGGTCGATGGCCCCCGTGCCGGACGATGATCCCTCGGCCGGCTCCAGCACCAACTCACCGCTCTCGGCGGCGTCGTCGCCCAGCCCGGCCGACGCGGCCAGGGAGTCCACGTCCTCCACCTTGTAGTTCACCTTCCCGGCGTCCCGGAACTCGCGGAGCTGGCCGTTGCGCACCAACTCCTTGATCTGCTCCTCCGTCATCTGGAGCTTCTCGGTGACCTCCTCGAGCGAGTAGAACATCTTGGCCATGTCTGCTTCCTCAGCGGTGATCGCCCGGTCGCCCCCGACCGGCGCCCGCACGGTGGACAACCGGGTTTATTCCTCGAACGCCTGCTCCGCCTCGGCCTGCAACTCGCGTGCCCGCTGCTGCTCGACCAGCCGCTCGATATCCGCCACCGGCGGGTCGCTGGCGTTGAATTCCTTCAGGTAGCGGTCGAAAAGCCACGACCGCGAGGCCACGAAACGCAGCTCCCGTTTCGCCGGCACGTACTCGTAACACCAAAGGGTCCCAGCGTCCACATCCACCATGAAAACGCCGAAGGTGCCCTTGGAGAGCTGCCCGGTGAAGGCAAAGACCCCCCGGGCCCCCGCATGGGCGGTCTGCTGGGCGAACACCGGGGGAGCCCCCAGCCCGTCGGGACGCAGCACCAGGCACGCCGCGATGACCAGCAGGCCGGCAGCCACCACCCAGCCCATCAGCGGTGTGCGCGGGGCTTGCACGACGATCGTCGGCGGCGAGCCCACCGCCGGTTCCGGCCGGGATGAATCGCTCGCAGTGAGATCCAAAGGCGCACGTCTCCCCATGGCGTCCAGCCTGTTCAGCCGTACCATTCTACCGCGTCACCGCAACGGCTCAAGCGCCCCCCGCGACGGGCTGCGCCGGGGTGTCCTGGCCGCCTCGTGGTGTGGCGGTCTGGCGGTCCTCCGGCAGGCCATGTCCAACCTGCGGCGGGCACATTATCCTGGTGGGAGGACAACCAGACCATGCCGGATGTCTCGCCTGCCAACTCGCCTCCGGCCGCCGCGGTGCCCCGGGCCGGGGTTCGCCGGCTGCGGACCGGTGTGGTTGTGCTCCTGCTGGCCGCCAACCTGGTGATGCTGGTCAGCTTCCTGTGGGATACGGACCTCGAACGCACGGGCCGAGGGTACCTCGCCGTCTGCCTGGCCGTGTTCATGGTTCGGACCTTCGCCTTCCATCTGGGCCTGGCGCTGGCGGGCGTTGCCGTGTGGGCGGCATGGCGGCGGGATCGGTGGCTGCTGGCCCTGTCGCTTCCGGTGGTGGCGGTCATCCTGGTCCCGGCGTTGGCGCAGCACCTGCCCCGGCAGGCGTCCGTGCCGGCCGGGCCCACGCTCCGGGTGATGCACTTCAATCTGCTGCAATCCAGACGCGACCCCGGCCCGGCCATCGCGGAGATCCGGGCCGCCCGGGCCGATATCGTTCTGCTGCACGAATACGCCCCCCACTGGGATGCGGCCCTCGCCGCGGCCCTGGCGGACGACTATCCCTTCGCCTTTCGGCGGCCGGGCTCGGACTGCTTCGGCTGGGCGGTGTATTCCCGAGTGCCACTCGAGGGTATTCCGCAGGATCGCTCTCGACCCGGTCTGCCCGGCCACAGGGTGGTCCGCACCGAGCTGCTCTGGGGCGGACGGCGGCTGGCTCTCTATGGGGTGCATCTGTTCCCGCCGGCGGGTCTGCGGGGCTTCCGGCTCCAGCGCCGCCAGTTCGTCCACCTTGCCGGCCTGCTGGCGGGTGAGTCGCTGCCCTGTGTTGTCTGCGGAGATTTCAACTTCACGCCGCGGCACCGCATGTTTGAAGCTCTGACCGAGATCGGCCTCGCCGACGCTCACCGGATCGCCGGCCGGGGCCGGGGCGCCACCTGGCCTGCGCGCGGACCCTTCCGCTGGCTCCCCGGCCTGCGGATCGACCACGTCCGCCTGGGCACCGGCCTGACCTGCGCGGCCATCCACACCGGCGCCGCCGCCGGTTCCGACCACCACCCCGTCATCGCCGACATCGGGTTTGATCCGTAGCGGCGTCCACCGGGCCGGTCGGGTTGCGGCGGTCCTGGCCAGGGGCCGCCGGGGCCGCTACGATGCTGGCCAGGGCAACATCGAAGCCGTACTCCAGCGCCATAGCGGGACCGCCATGTCCACCGTTCGCCGCCTGCTCCACGACCAGCATCTGCACTCGCGCCATTCCTTCGACAGCAGCGCCGACCCGCGGGACAACGTCCTGGCTGCCATCGACCGGGGTCTGAGCGGCCTGACCTTCACCGAGCACTTCGATACCCACCCCGACGAGTGGAAGGAGTGCACCTACGACGACGACGCCTACTCCGCGGACATCGCCCGCCTGCAGGACGAGTTCGGCGACCGCATCTTCGTGGGCAAGGGCATCGAGATCTGCTACCAGCCCGAGCGCCTGGACTTCATCCTGGAGTTCCTCTCGGGGCACCGCTTCGACCTGGTCCTGCTCAGCGTCCACTGGACGCACGGCCGCCCCATCCACGAGCGACCGGTGATCGAGGAGTGGGGTTCCGCGGGAGCCACCCGGCGGTATCTGGAGACGGTGCTGGAGGCGGCCCGGACCTGCGGGCGGCTTCGGGCTCGCCATGGCCGCCGCTGCTTCGACGTGCTGGGCCACCTCGACTTCGTCAAGCGTTACACCCACCGCTTCCTGGGTGAGACCGCAGTGGACCGGCACGGCAACCTGCTGGATCAGATCGCCGCCGCCTGCCTGGAAGCCGATCTGGTTCCGGAGGTGAACACCTCGACGATCCGTGGCGGGCTGGCCGATCCCATGCCGGGGCCGGCCTTCGTGCGGCGGTATGCCGCGGCCGGCGGGACCGCCATGTCCCTCGGCTCCGACGCCCACAAGAGCGAGGTCATCGCTGCCGATTTCGACGCCGTGGCTGCCATGCTTGGCGACGCCGGCGTGACCCGGCAGGCCGTGTTTCAGGATCGCCAGGCCACCCTCCGGCCGCTGACCCCCGAGTGAACCCCGGCGGCCACGCGTCCGAAAGGGCAGTGCCCTGTCGAGGCACCCAAGCGCAACCGGGCGATGAATCACTCGGTGGCTGTCCTTCAACCCCTGCGGAACCGGCGGCTGGCATCGCCGAGATGGCCGGCGAGCACCTATGGCTGGCCGAACGCCCGGGCCAGCCGGGCGAAGTCTGCCAGGTCCACGTCCTGATCCTCGTCGACATCCGCGCTGGCACAACCGCCGGGGACCCCGCCGGCCGGCCCCGTCAGGCAGGCGGCGAACGCCGCATGATCGTCCGCGTCGACATCGCCGTCGTAGTCCAGGTCCCCGTCCTGGAGGGGGATCAGCACGCAGCCCTGGGCCATGCCGTAGGCATCCCGGCCCACGATCCAGCCGTTGTCGTTGATGTCCGTGACCTGGTACAGAATCCAGTCCGAGTCCGGTGGAATGAGTTCCTGCAGCAGCGTCATCACCCCGTCCTGCCAGATCCAGGGATGGTAGTAGTCGCCCGGCGTATCGGGATTCTCCCCGTTGCCCACCACCTGCCGGGCGTTGTTGACGGCCACCGCGTACGACTGGCCGCCCGGAAAGGGGACCCCCAGGTCGACCGCCGGCGGCGCCTGGTCCGCCAGGGTGCTCATATCCCAGAGCACGGCGTGAAACCGCAACGGCCCGCGGTCGCCGCCCTCCGCAACGTCGGCGCCGCCCACGATCCAGCCCTCCTCGTTGATGTCCAGGGCTTCGCTGGTGGTGCCCCCGGGCAGCGGACCGAGCTCGGTGAACTGCCCCTCGTCGTACACGAAGGCCCGGTTCTGGAGCCACGCCGTGTCCGAGTAGCCCACGATGCGTCCCTGGTTGTTGATGGCCTTTGCGGTGGCCCGGTTCCCCCCCAGCGTCCCGATGTCCACCAGGCCGGTCTCCTCGGTCCAGCGGAAGGCCCGGGCCAGCGAGGTGTCGCTGGTGCTCACGCCGACGGCCACGCCGGCGTCGTTGATCCCCTCGACCACGCTGGCCCCCTTGTACACCTTCCAGAGCCCGCCCAGGGTCGTGGCCGTCCCCTCCGGCGCCCAGATCGTGGCCTCCCACTTGTCCCACTCGTAGTAAGACAGGCCGGCGGTCCAGTGGAGCTCGTTGATGGTCCTGGCCTCCGCCCGCGGGAAGGCCGTCCAGTCCAGCCCGATCACCGTGCCGTCGGGGTGCCACCGCGTGGCCCGCGCCTCGAGCGGCCCCTCCGACTTCCCCGCCGCCACATCCTGGTGGTTGATGGCGTTGGGCATGGCCCAGGTGATCTTGCTCCCCGGAAACACCTCGTAGGGCTCCACGCGGTAGTGCGGTCGCCCCGCCATCGCGGTGGCCCCCCAGGCCAGCACCGCCGCTGTGGTCAAGCCCAGCACCGCCACCGCCCGCTGTCCGCCGGTCATACCCTGCCCTCCGTTCCTGGTGTCGCGATCGTGGCCACGGGTGCTGAATACGCCACCCGCCCTGCCTGGTTCCGGAATGGATTTTACCGATCCTGAAGGCCTTTAAGCACCCGGCGGGCTGCTCGATTCCGTGTGAACTTGTCGCGACCGGCCGGGGGGACGGCGGAGTGTGTCCGCGACACGGGGCCCCGGCCTTCGCCTTCCGCCGGGGTGTCGCGGTGGTCAGCCCTTGCTCCCCTCCCCCCGTGGCGGCGCCGGGGGCGACAGGGACATGCGCGGGGCCTTCTCGAGCTCGGTGATCATCTTGCCCAGTCGCCAGATGCGGACCGTGCCCGTGGACTCCGAGACGGTGATGGCGATGCTCTTGGTCGAGGCGGTGACGGCCGCGGCGGCGCTGTGCCGCGAGCCGAGGCCCTGGGGCAGCTCGTCGCCGGCCACCGTGGCCCGCAGCGTCGTGCCCGCCGAGGAGATCACCCCGTTGCCCTTGATCACGAAGGCCCCGTCGATCGAGGCGAACTCCTTGACCGTGTCCTTCATGGCGTCGTCGAGGATGTTGCGTTGCTTCTCGGTGTAGCCGTGGAAGGGGTTGATGATGTTCTGCTGGCAGTACTTGCTCACGTCGCGATAGTCGCCGATCACGAACATGGCCCCCACCGGCTTGCCCTCCCGTCCCTCGTGGGCCAGCTCCAGGGCGATGGTGAGCACCCGCTGGAAGACCACCCGCTTGATGTGCTCGGTCAGCTTGGGCTGATCCACCGACTGGAACAGCTCGTATTCCGCGCCCACCTGCATGACCACCAGGGTGTCCAGCCCGTGCCCCACCACCCCGCTCACGAACACGAAGACGTCGCCGCTCTTGAGCAGGCCCTGGCTGAAGGCCATGACCGTGGCCATCTTGATCTGCCCCATTCGGGTCAGGTTGAAGCCGGGCACGGTGACGGACCGGGCCTTCAGCGTGCTGGCCAGCTTGGCGTCGGTCTCGTCACGGGCGATGAACACCACCTGCGTGCCCCCCTTGACCGAGGCGACGAACTTCTCGATGTTGTCCACGGCGTCGATGTAGACCATGATGACCTGGGCGTTGGTGTGGTTGGCCACGCGCACGGCCGCATCGACGATCGACGACGTGAAGTCCCGATCGCTACCGGACATCTCTGGCTCCTGAGGCAAAGGGCCTCGGTTGAGACCGACGGGGGCGGTGACTATACTGCCGCCCATGTCGCTGAACAAGCCCCTGCGGGCCCTGGGTTGGCTGCTCCTGCTGGCGATGGCGCCGGCCGGCTTCGCTGACCCGGAGCCCGTGGCACCGAAGGTTTCCCCGCTGGACCAGAGCTTCCTCACCCGCGTGGTCCGCCGGACACTGGAGGCGGAACTGGGCGACGGGGAGATGTACGAGCCGGGCTATGTGCCGCCGTCCCTGGGCACGCTGGAGTGTTACGGCGTGGTGACCCTGCGGCAGCACGGCCACGTGCGCGGGGCCGGCACCAGCCAGCGGCGCCCGGTGGTGGCGGCCTGCCGGGACGCGGCCATCGCCGCCCTGGCCGCCGCCGCCCAGACCGGCCCCGTCAGCCTCGAATGGCTCACCCGCGTGGTGGTGGAGATCGAGCTGGCCGGCGACGAGGTGCCCGTCCCTTTCGACGGGGCCTGGGACGATGCCGAGGCCTTCAACCGGCTGATCGAGCCCGGCGTCGACGGCGTGGCCCTGGAGTACGACCGGGCCCGCGTCCGCTTCTGCCCCTCCGAGATCATCACCAAGAACAACGATGTTCACGAGGCCCTCCTCCAGCTCGCCCGCCGTCTGGCGGTCTCGCCCTCCCAACTGCCCGGCACCAGCATCCACCGCTTCCGCACCCAACACTGGCTCGAGACCGAGCCCGGCGGGCGCGGCGGCGAGGTCCTGGAACTGCATCGCGGTCTGGTGGTGCTGGGGCCCGACGCCGTCACCGACGCCAACCTGGCCGCCACCATCCAGGCCGTCAGCGAGTACATGGTGTATCGGCAGCTTCCCAACGGCTTGTTCTCTTATCAGTACGACCCGTCCAACGACCGCTACACCGACGACGACAACCTGGTTCGTCAGGCCGGCGCCGCCTGGGCCCTGGCGCTGCACGCCCGCTGGTCCGGCAAGAGTGCCTCGGCGGCGGCCGCCAAGCGAACCCTCGACTACCTGACCCGGAGGCTGGTGGATCTGCCCACCCCTCCGCGAGCCGCCTTCATCGCCGGCGCCCGCGGGCAGCACAAACTGGGCATCACCGCCCTGGCCGCTCTGGCCATGTACGACCATCCCGATGGGGAGATCTTCGCCGACGTTCGCAGCCGGCTCACCAACGGGGTCTACTGGCTCCAGACCGAGTCCGGCATGTTCGTGACCGCGTTCCCGCCCTCGAAACGGTTCAGCGGCCAGTACTACTTCCCCGGCGAGGCTCTGCTCCTGATCGCCCGCGACTACGAACACCAGCCCTCGCAGCGTGCCGTCGATGCCTTCGACCGGGGCTACGACTACTACGGCAGGCTCTTTGAGGAGGATCCCACGCCGCCGTTCGCGGCCTGGCACATCCAGGCGTTTTCCCGCATGGCGGAGCCGACGCGGCGGCGGGATTACGCGGAGTTCGTGTTCAAGATGACGGACTGGCTGCTGGCCCGGCAACACGACGAGACCACCACCCCCTGGCCGGAGCTGGTGGGCGGCGTCGAGGCCTATGTCCAGGCACGGGTCGGTGTGGCCACGGCCTC
>Ga0180432_10002090_pt1 | contig 30494 bp, 25 predicted proteins | sample SS_ome_10_FD_132414 | JGI IMG/M metagenome (GOLD analysis project Ga0180432, IMG submission 132414) | Hypersaline lake sediment archaeal communities from the Salton Sea, California, USA - SS_1_MS_2 metaG | ecosystem: Environmental > Aquatic > Non-marine Saline and Alkaline > Hypersaline >...
GGAGTAGTTGCCGTGGAGCGGAATCGAGGCGTTTTCCGGGGAATCCGGGGGCTCCCGTCTCCATTTGGGGGGATTCTGGCCCCGTGGGCCCTGGCATCACCCACCGAAAACCCGGAAGAGCCCGTTTTTATAGCGGGGATCGACGTCGGCGCCTCGCCGCAGCTTGACGGGGAGGACAACGGGCCACCGGGCTTCCCGGCGAAGGCGGTCGACGTTGCTGCGGAACACTTCGACTCGCCACGGCGTGTGGATGGTTTTCTTTTTCAGGCCTCGATAGAGCCCCAGTTGCCGCGTTGCCTTTCGGCCGGTTAGACACAGCACGATCATTTCCTGTTCGGTTGCCTCGATGCCGTGATGCCGCAGTAGTGTCGCGGCGGCGGCCGGACTGCACGCGGCATCGTTCGACTGCAAGCAGACGCCGTTTGTCCAGTAGTCGTCGCCCTGCGGCGGCGAAACGCAAAGAGGCTCGATCAACGCGTACACGCCCGTAATCGCAAGTGCCGCGGAGAAGGCCACGCGCCGCCATCGTCGGATTCCGCGTTGCCCGAGCACCATGCCCGCCAGAAACGCCGCTCCCAAGGGCAACGCGTTGCCGATGACGATCGCGTTCGACAACGACAACCATCGCGCAAGAACGAGCGATCCGTACACGAACAGAGCAAACGACGAAGTCAACAGCACCGTAACGAATGCAACTGCGGCGTTCCATCTTTTCGACACCCTGCGCGCCAGACGAAACCCACCTAAGAAAACGCCGCCGGAGGCGATGAGGATGACCGCAATGCCCCAATAGATATCCCACATCCCGTTTCCCCCTGCGCGCTACCGGTAAGGGCCCGTTATACCTGTGGTTTCGAGATCGAACCACATGAGACAGTCTATCTTGCCCTCCGGACAAAAAGGGATTCTAATGAACACCCTCAATGTACGCCCTGTTTTCGACAATTGCAAGGGAAAGTAGCATGCCCCACTCACGCTGGATGATCTACGGCGCCAACGGCTACACCGGGCGGCTGATTGCCGAGGAGGCGGTCCGGCGCGGGATGCGGCCGGTCCTGGCGGGGCGAAACCGCCGGGCAATCGAGGCGCTGGCCGCCGAGCTGGGCTGCGATGGCCGTGTGTTCCGGCTGGGAAAACCCCGGCGAACGGCCGAGCAACTGATGGGGCTGGCCGCCGTGCTCCACTGCGCCGGGCCCTTCTCGGCGACCGGTGAGCCGATGATGGACGCCTGTTTGGCCGCCGGGACCGACTACCTCGACATCACCGGCGAGATCCCGGTGATCGCGGCGGCCGCCTCGCGGCACGATGCCGCCAAACGCATGGACCTGTGCATTATTCCGGCGGTCGGTTTCGACGTGGTGCCGAGCGACTGCCTTGCGGCGCAGCTCGCCGGGCGGCTGCCCGGGGCCACGCTCCTGCAACTCGCGTTCTCGACGCCGCAGCACATAAGCCCCGGCACGGCCAAGACGATTGTGCAGGGGCTGCCCCACGGCGGACGCGTCCGCACCGACGGCAGGATCACCCGGGTGCCGATCGCCTGGAAGTCGAGGGAGGTCCCGTTCCGCGGCGGCCCGCGCGAGGCGGTAACGGTTCCCTGGGGCGACGTGGCCTCGGCATGGTACACGACGGCGATTCCCAATATCGAGGTCTACGTGTCGCTGCCCGGCGATAAGATCGAACAACTCCGCAAGGGCCGGGGGATGCTCTGGTTGCTGCGGGTGTGGCCGATTCGCGCCTTTGTCAACCGCACGATCCAGAAACACCTGAAGGGCCCGACCGCAGAGCAGCGCGAATCGGGGCGGGCGTCGTTCTGGGGCCGCGCGTCCGACGCGCACGGCGGTTCCGTCGAGGCCACGCTCGAAACGCCCGAGGGATACCGCCTGACCGTCGCCACCGCACTGGCCTCGATGGACCGGGTGCTCAGCCGGGGCGCCCCGAGCGGGTTCTTGACGCCGGCACAGGCGTTCGGGGCGGACTTCATTCTCGATATGCCGGACGTCGATTTCCGGTGGGAGCCGTGAAGTTCATTCCTTTTCCGCTTCGGGCCGTTCCTCCGGTTCGGCCTGTTGCTTTGCGTCGTGGCCGAAGTCCTGTTGGATCAGGTCGGTGCCCACGTTGATGTCCATGGTTTCCCAGCGGTACTTGTAGCGGTCGATCAGGTGGTCGGGCAGGGTGAAGTAATTCTCGATTTGGACGAGGTCCAGCTCGCCGGGCTCCTGGTCCGGGGGGCGGGTCGCGTTGGCCGAGATGATCAGCAGGCAGTATTTTCCCTGGTCGGGCAAGAGTATCGTGAAGTTGCCGTCGACGTTCGCCCTGGCGTACCCTCCGCCGAGCTCCCTGATCCGGCGAAGCGTTTTGTGGTTTTCGGTCGGCGGCGGATCGGTGACGCGGATGTCCCGGATATCCAGTTTCGGGTCGAGGGTGCCCTGGGGCAAGGCAACGATGACAGCGCCGCGGTCGCCGGCAATTTGCCCGGTTCCCGGGTTGTAGACGATCCGGCCTTCGAGCAGGATGCTCTCCTTTGCCGCGGCTTCCACTTCGAGTTTCTTTTCGTAGGTGGCGTCGCCCCGGCCGATGTAGTATCCCGAGGCGAATGCCGCGGCGGCCAGCAAAAGGAACAAGAATCCCTGCGCGTAGAAATTCCGGCGGTGGAAGAGGATCATGCCGCGTGGGACGGGCCGGCCCTCGGGCGCGGCCGGTTGCGCGGCGGCTTCCTGTTTGGCCGCGGCCTGCGCCGGGGCGGTCCTTGTGACCGGGGGCGGGTCCTTGGTGGCGGTTGCCCGGGCGGCATGGCGCGCCCGCGGAGTCTCGATCGCTTCCGGCTCGTCGTCGTAAACAACGAAATTGGCGGGATCTTCCTCGGCGACCGGCCCGGACATCTTGTCCATCGCCAACGACGCGTCGGCCGCCGCCTTCGTCGGCACCGTCAGCGAAAGCCCGCACTTGGGACACTGAATTTGGCTGCCGGCTCTCCGTTCGGAAATCCCCAGGAGCTGGTGGCAGCGTTTGCAGCGAAACCGGATCGACATCGGAGAGGGTCGGCGAAATTAGCGATTACCACGCAAGAAAACAATTCGTCTACACTGTTGTAAACTAGCACGCGAGAAAACGAACCGCCAGGGGAATGAAGGGGGTTGACACGGGACCTTTGTCCGGCTCACTCGCTCTCTGAAGGGGGGTCTTTGTCCCCCAATGAATTGATCCCTGCGGCGAGAACCAGGCAGATCAAGTCGAGCCCCCACAGCCCGCCACACCCCCAGGCGATGTAGGTGAGGACCGCGCTTCCCACCGTGTCGCCCATTGCCTGCAATAAAGTCCCAATGGCCAGACATACGCACACGGCGATGGGTAGGGCGACACCACCCGCGACCAGGAAGAAAACGATTGATTTGGAGACCAATCTCTGATCCATGATATTTCCTCTAGTTCCCCCAATTTTGCAGACCGTCAAGGTCGTGTCAAGATACCCCGAATGACTGGTAGGGCGCTTGACTTGAAGCGGCGGCCAAACACAATAAACAGAAGGCGAGGCCCCTTCAATCAAAGGCTATCCACCATGAGGCGACGCGTCCCCACGTTATGGACAGGGATGGCGGTGATGTTCTGCGCGGTCGGTTTCTCGGCCACTTCGCTCCCGGCTGCCGAACTCCTGATGAAAGATGGGCGGATATTGAAGGGTCGCCTGGGGGTGGTTGCCAGTCTGGCAGACCAGCCCATGGCGCCCGATCCCAACGGAGTGGGTCCCCTGCGTCTGATCATCCTGCTGGACGACGATCTGCGCCGCACGTTTGTTTCCAAGCGCCAGATTCAGGAGGTTCGCCAGGCGAACGTCGGGCAGATCGCCGAGGAGACCTTCAACATCCGGCAGCGCGTGCTCCGGGCGGGGCGCGGGGTGAAAAGCGTCGGCCCCGTCTTGAAGATTACTCCCTTTGATGAATTCGGCCGGCGGATCTTCACCTTCAATACGCCTCACGGGCCGGTCGACATCATTCAGGGGATTACCGAGATCACGCCCCGCTGGACGAAGGTGGAAGGCATCTCGCACGTCTGGGACATGCGGGTGGCCACCAGCTCCATTCCGACCGACGTTCTCCACAAGATCCTGATGAAGCAGATCGATCCGAAGAACCCCGAACATTACAAGAAGATCGCTCGATTTTACAATCAATGCGAGCGTTACAAGGAAGCACGCCAGGTTCTGGAAGCGTTGGTGAAGGCGTTTCCCAACAACCCGAACCTGGAGAACGAACTGGCCCCGTCGATCCGGTCGCTCCGGCAGCTCAGTGCCCAGCGGCTTCTCTCCGAAATGAAACTTCGCCGCAAGGCCGGCCAGCACCGGCTGGTCTTGTCGAGACTCAAGACGTTTCCGGCGAATAACGTCGCCGGCATGATTCTCGCCAATGTCCGGGCGATGATCGCCGAGTACGAGGTTTTGCAGGCCCGGGGCGCGGAGTTCTTCAAGCAGTTCGACGCCTTGCTCGAGGGGGTGCGAAGTCCCCAGGCCCGTGCGCAAATCAAGCCGATCCGGGAAGAGCTGGAGCGGGAGTTGAACGTCAACACGCTTCCCCGGATGACTGCATTTCTGCAGAATCTCAACGATCCGCAGTTGACGCCCGAGATGAAGCTTTCGCTGGCGATCAGCGGTTGGTTGTTGGGTTCGGACGCGGCGGTCGAGAAGCTACCAGTGGCCCTCTCTTTGTACCGGGTCCGCAGCCTGGTGAACCAGTACATCAACGAGCCGATCAAGTTGAACCGCGAGCAGATTTACGCTGCCCTGAAGAAGGAGGAGGGCGCCGCACCGTTGCTGGTGGCGCACCTGCTGGCGCACATGAAACCGCCGGTCTCGGACGCCGAGCCGGTCTCGGACGCCGAGCTGGGCTATTACAAGCTGGAGGTGCGCGGGCTGCCGAAGGAGCTGCCGTTCCACTACTTGGTGCAAACGCCGCCGGAATACGATCCCTATCGCCGTTATCCGGCCATCGTTACACTCAACGGCGCCGGCACCACCCCGGCCCGCCAGATCGATTGGTGGGCGGGGGCATGGGACAACGGGTGGCGGCGCGGCCAGGCCTCCCGCTACGGATACATCGTGATTGCCCCCGATTGGACCGTTGAGCATCAAAAGAACTACGGCTTCTCCGCGCGGGAGCACGCGGCCGTGCTCGGTTGCCTTCGCGATGCCTGCCGGCGGTTCTCGATCGACACGGACCGCGTTTTCTTGAGCGGCCATTCGATCGGCGGCGATGCGGCGTGGGATATCGGCCTGGCCCATCCCGATCTTTGGGCCGGCGTGATCCCCATCGTCGCCAAGTCGGAGAAGTATTGTGCCCTCTATTGGCAGAATGCCAAGCGGTTGCCCATGTACTTCGTCTGCGGCGAGTACGACGGCGCCAAGATGTCCAAGAACGCCATGGACCTCGACCGCTATCTGAAACGGGGCTACAACTGTACGGTTGTGGAATATCTCGGGCGCGGGCACGAGCATTTCTACGACGAGATTCTCAGGACGTTTGACTGGATGGACCGGTTCAAGCGGGATTTTTACCCCCGCGAGTTCGAGTGTTCGACGATGCGGCCCTGGGATAATTTCTTCTGGTGGATCGAGATGTCGGGGATGCCGCCGAGGGCCATGGTCCAACCGGTGAACTGGCCGCCGCCGCGCGGGGTCCGACCCGTGACCGTCAAGGCCAGGCTGACCGCCGCCAACGGGGTCTCGGTCACAACGGGCTCGGGTCAGATAACGGTTTGGCTCTCACCGCAAATGCTCAACTTCAAGCAGCGCGTCAGCATCGTCGTCAACGGCAAGAAGATCAACGGCCGCGAGCCTTTCGTGCAACCCGATCTCCGTACGCTGCTGGAGGACGTTCGCACCCGGGGCGACCGCCAACATCCCTTCTGGGCGAAATTCGTCCGGTAGCCGCGCACGCAAAACGCGCCGCCGGGGCAGCAGAACGACTGCTGCCCCAACGACGCGAGGGACGAAGGAGTAGCGTGTGTTTCACTCGGGAAGATTCACCTTCACAAAAAAACCTCCAAGGCAGTCAACGTTCGGGCTTGCCCCGCGGACAGGCAGAACAGGGGGGCATGTTAAAACTGCCAAATATCCCGTGCGGGACAAGCCCGAACGTTGAGTTCTCTACCATTACCGAAGTCCCCGACGACGCAGGGTCCACGGGCCGGTAGCCGGTCCTGTTGCCCATCGCGCCACCAGCTTCTGAAGCTCCGAATCGATGTGTTGACAGAATCGCACGTAGGCGCGGAGGGGAACGCGAACCGGCTGTTCCCAACGATGTCGGGCAATCAGCGCTTCTTTCGCGAAATCCGACAGCTTGCTGCTCATGGGAAGTCTCCTTCGTGCTCCGCTGCGATCCAGAAGGGTGCGATTCACGATATCCTTCTGCTCTATATACGCAGGACAGGGGGAAAAAGTTTCAGGTTCGTTCCCCAAATTGGGGTGTTATCGCGCAAGAGAACGCCCAGCGAGGCAACCGGCACCCCGCCGGGCGTATGGCTCTCGATTTCGCCGGGACATACCCCGCCGAGGCTCATTTCTTCTTGGGTTTTTTCATCTTCTTGGATTTCTTCTCCTTTTTGGGCTTTTTCTTTGCTTCCGTCTTTTTTTCTGCTTCGCCGGCACGTCGGGCGGCTTCAGCCCTTTTGGGAAACGATTCGGGCCTTCGGCCGGGCGGTCTGCCCATCCCCGGACCCGGCCGATGCCCCTGACCGTACCCGGCGCGGATCCGTTGGCCGATGTAGGCGGCCACGCGTTTTGCCTCTTCGCCGCTTAGGGCCTTGTCTCCGTCCTTGTCGGCCTTTTCCAGGAGCCGTTTGAAGCCCTCGCGGCGTTCTTCGGGCACCTCGTCGATCGAGATTTTGCCGTCCTCGTTCCTGTCCGCCTTTTCGAAGATCGCGCGGCCGGCCATCGCCATCCGCTGGGCCGATGGGGGTCCTGCGCCGCCGGGACGATAGCCCATTGGCGGTCCTGGCCCGCCGGGACGGCGTGCCGCCATCACCTGGTGTGCTCGCTTCATCCCTTCCGCAAATTCCTCGAGGCTCAACTGCTTGTCCTTGTTTCTATCCATCCGGGCGAACAGTTCCCTGGGATCGGGACGGTACGGCCGCGGCCCGGCTTGCGGAGGACCCGGCTGATGATCGTGTGACCGGGCACGTTGCCCGTAATGCCCCTGTCCACGACCATGGTGCGCTCGCTCGCCGTGTGGAGGCCCCTGCGGGCGGCGCTTGGAAGACGCTGCATGGTAACGCTTTACGGCTTCTCGGTATTCCTCCGCCGTCACCTTTTTATCTTTGTTCCGATCCGCCTGAATGAGCGCTTGTTTGATGGGTTCGGGGACGCCATCCGGCACTTCGGCGGCGCTGATGGCCCCGTCCTTGTCGGCATCGAGCCGCTGAAAGAGTATCGCCGGAGTGAGACCCTGCGGCGATCCGGCCTTCGGGTTGCCGGGACACTGTGGCGACCTGCCGTGCGGGGGACCACCTTGGCGATGCTTTGCCATCTCTTTGAATTCCGCGATCGTCACCTTCTTGTCTTTGTTCCGATCCGCCCGAATGAGTGCCTGTTTGATGGGTTCGGGGACGCCATCCGGTAGTTCGTCGGCACTGATGGCGCCGTCCTTGTTTGCATCGAGGCGCTGAAACAGCATCTCGGGACCGGGGCGCCCCGGTCGCTTGCTCTCTTGGGCCGCAAGGGCTTGCGGCAGCACGACGACCGCCAAGGCCGTCAATACACAGGGGAGTGCTTTGCGCATGATTCGCTCTCCTTGGGTTGGAGGGAAATGGGAATGTAGGTAATCCTATAAACCGCCCAAACCGCCCCGAGTTTCGCAACGCCGGGTAATTTTCCTCGCAAAGTACCCCTTTCGCGGTGACGAAGAAAGCAGATCCCCCCCGAAAGAGCGTATTTCGGAAGGTCCTCCTCCGGTCGATCTTGTCTGGATCCTGGTGAATACCTATAATCCGCAGCCCAAGTCGGGGGGCCGAGATTCCCCGAATTCTCCGATTTGGGAGAACCGTCAGCGGGGAGACTGCGTAAATGAACTAATCCCCGGAGATTCTACTTCTCACGGTATCTACTTGGCTTTACGGCCCTATTGGTGCAAAATAGGAATATTCGGGAAGACGCAACCGGGAGCCGTTTTTCAAGGAGGAATTTTCGTCGCACGAGGTGACACGTTGCAGGGCGGCTGCCGGTCGCGTGGCCGATAGCCGACGTGCCGGTCGTACCCAAGCGCGGAAAGGTGGCGCGAGCGGAGGTCTGTTCCCGCTGCACCGATTGGTCCGGCCGCATAGCCCGCCTTGCCGTTAAGGCAGCGCCGCAACGGTTGGTAAGAATCAATCGCAACGTTGCTATCCGGCAAGGTCGGTTCCAAACGACGCGTGTCGTGTAAATTTACCAGAGCCGTGTTGACGCAAGACGACAACCGGTTCCCAAACGCAACATCGGGCCGATCCACGTGCCGTCACAGGCGTTACAGGTCGGCGAGAAAAGGATTTCGATACGAACTTAGCGGTGAGGAATTGTTTGATCCCGCGGCGCGGGGTTTTCCGATGAAACGAGTGCAAGGCAGAACTTGCCTCTCGTCAAATCAATCTGGAGAATCCACGGGGCATCGTTGAAAGCTCGAGGGGAAAAATAACAACGAAAACACCGCGATAACAACGCCGCTTTCGGCATTGTCCCAGTGGAGGAAAAGGATGCACATTTACGGCCCCGCTCATGTACACGGTCCGCAGTCGGTCAACCCGTCGCACGGCCCCCAGTCGTCGAAGCCGGCCGATCAGGTCCCGTCGGCCGACTCGGCGCCGATCCGCGACGAGGTGGACATCTCCGATGCCGCCCGGCTGATCGAGCAGACCCAGGCAATGCCTGAAATTCGCCAGGATCGCGTCGATGCCATCCGCGCGCAGATCGCCGAGGGAACCTACGAAACACAAGAGAAGCTCGACATTGCGGTCGAGCGACTTTTGGATGAGATTGGGTAACCATGTCCGACAGCTTCTCTCTCGGATCGGTCCGTGTGAAGCTGCCGCCGGCAGAACGTTTTAGCCAGTTTCTGCAAAGCCGGGGCAAGCGGATCACCCAGCAGCGACAGTTGATTGTCGAGACGGTCTTCAGCCACCACGACCACTTCGACGCCGACGAGCTGATCGAGCACCTCCAGGACCTCATCTCGCAGCGGAAGGTCAGCCGCCCGACCGTTTACCGCACGCTCGCCGAGCTGGTCGAGGCCGACATGCTGCGGAAGATGGTGCTCGGGGGCCGAAGCGTCTACGAGCACGCCTACGGCTATCCCACCCACGACCACCTCTACTGCCAGAACTGCAACAAGCTGATCGAGTTCCACAGCGCCGATCTCGAAAAGATCCGCGACGCCGCGGCCAAGGAGCACGACTTTGAAGTGCTCGGCCACCGGATGTTCGTTACCGGAATCTGCTCGCAGTGCCGGCGGAAATCGTAAGCAACTGCGAAGCCGCAAGCGGCTACACGTTCACTTCTGCATCGCCGCCGAGATCGTCGGGGTATTTCTGCCGGATCGGATCGACCACCTCGGCGATGAACTCGTCGACCTGCTCGGGGGCGCGGCCGATGAACTTTGCGGGGGCCATGACGGCATCCAAGTCGACGGCGTCGAAGGCGACGTCCTTGTGGAGGCGTTCGAGCAGGTCGTTTTGGCCGCCTTCCTGTTTGACCACGGCGGCCGCCGCCTGGCTGTGCCGGCGGATACGCTCGTGCAGCTCCTGGCGGTCGCCGCCGGCGGCCACGGCGGCCATCAGGATGTTCTCGGTCGCCATGAACGGCAACTCGGCGCTGAGATGGGCGGCGATCACCTTCGGGTAGACGACAAGCCCGTCGGCAACGTTTTGGTAGAGGATCAACACCGCGTCGGTCGCCAGAAACGACTGGGGCAGCACCAGCCTGCGGTTGGCACTGTCGTCGAGCGTCCGCTCCATCCATTGCGTCGAGAGCGTTGCCGCCGGGCTCGATTCGAGCGACATGACGAACCGCGCCAGGCTGCAAATCCGCTCGCTCCGCATCGGGTTCCGCTTGTACGCCATCGCCGACGAGCCGATCTGCTCCTTCTCGAACGGCTCTTCCATCTCCTTGCGATGGGCCAGGAGCCGAAGGTCGGTTGCCGCCTTGTGGGCACTTTGGGCAACGCCCGACAGGACGCCGAGCACCTGCGAGTCGATCTTCCGCGGGTAGGTCTGGCCGGTCACCGCGTAGCTTTCGTCGAAACCGATCTTGCGGCAGACCAACTCTTCGAGCTTGCGGACTTTCTCGTGGTCGCCGTCGAAGAGGCTCAAGAAGCTGGCCTGGGTGCCGGTCGTTCCTTTCGGGCCGCGGGCTTTCAGGCTTTGCAACCGATGCTCGATCTCGGCCAGATCGAGCACGAGATCGTACGCCCAGAGGCACGCCCGTTTGCCGACGGTCGTCGGCTGGGCCGGCTGCATGTGGGTGAACCCCAGACACGGCAGATCGCGATACTCGGCGGCGAAGCGGGCAAGGCAATCGATCACCGCCACCACGCGACGGCGGATGTACGTCAGGGCATCGCGAAGCAGGATCACGTCGGTGTTGTCGCCCACAAAACAGCTTGTCGCCCCGAGATGGATGATGCCGGCTGCCTTCGGGCAGACATCGCCGTACGCGTGGACATGGGCCATCACGTCGTGCCGCAGCCGCCGCTCGTGCCGGCCGGCGGCGTCGAAGTCGATGTCGTCGACGTGCGCTTTGAGTTCGGCAATCTGCTCGGGCGTGATCGGCAGCCCCAGCTCCGATTCCGCCTCGGCCAGGGCAATCCAGAGCCTCCGCCAAGTGCTGAACTTCCGCTGCGGACTCCAGATTTCGCTCATCTGCTTCGAGGCATAGCGGGCGGTGAGAGGGTTTTCGTACTCGGTTGGTTGGTTGGGCATGGTGTTTGGCTGCTCCGCTGTCATCACCGTTTGTAACTCCGCCGGACGGTTCCCAGTCTCGTGTTGCCCTGGACGAGGTTGCGGCGGCCGTCCAGCACCCTTACGTCGTAGCCGGGAAAGGCCTTCTTGAATCTCGTATTCTTCCAGGCGTCGACGGTGATGTCATGGCTTGCCGCGCGATCGTAGTGGTACTGTGGCAGGCCGGTCTTGTCGCTTCGGACGTCGGTTCCGTCGAGATAGAGGAACTGGGCCGTGAAGCCCTCGATTCTTCGGATTTTCCGCTCGACGTCCCCGATCTTCGACATGGGCTCGTCTCCCGACGTTTTGAGGCGGATTTGCACCGGAAAGCCACTACTATTTTACCCCACCAAACGGGAGTTGGTCAACCCGGCCGTATTCGATGATCCCGCGGGGCGTTGCCTCCCGGCTATTGCGTCATTTCGACGAAGATCGCCACCAACTCTTCCAGGCCGGCCTGGTCGTCGGCATCGAACCGGGCGAGCAGCGGGCTGTCGAGGTCGAGCACGCCGACGAGTTTTTCCTCCTTGATGATGGGAACTACAATCTCCGAGTTCGACCCGGTGTCGCACGCGATGTGGCCGGGGAATTCGCGGACGTTTTCGACGACAATTGTCTTGCGTTGCTCGGCCGCCGTGCCGCAGACGCCGCGGCCGACGGCGATCCGGGTGCAGGCCGGTTTGCCCTGGAAGGGGCCGAGGACCAGCTCGTCGCCTTGGAGGAAGTAGAAGCCGGCCCAGTTCAGATCGGGGAGCGTCCGGTAGATTATCGCGGCAAGATTGGCGGCGTTGGCGATCGGATCCCGCTCGCGCTGGAGAACGTTTCGCACGTCGTCGGCCAGTTTCTCGTACAATTCGGTTTTCTTGTTTCGCAACCCGCTCCCCACTTCTTCGCGACCACCGGTCGCGGCTTTATGTGCTTGTTTTCCACAACTACCCACAATTCACTACCCACTACCCACTACCCACTGTCCTCTGTCCACTCTTCTACATATTGGTTGCATCATCGGCCCCGCCGGAGCGGGTGAGCCGGTCCATGGCGGCGGCCAGTTCGGTATTGTGGCTATCGTCGCGGGCGTAGATCCGGCAGATGCGATAGCTGACGGCGATCCGCCGGAACATTTCGCGGTCGTCGAGACTGAGGATTTTTCCACTGGCCGGCTCGTAGAGAAAGTTTTGGCCGGCGGCAGGCGTGTGGGCGCCCGGCCGGTGTACGTGCCGCGCCGTATCGACCCTAAGCGGCAGGTCCTTCAGTTCGGCGGGCAGGTTGTCGCGGATCGCCGCCTCGAAGACCTTCTGGTTGCCGAAGATGCTGCTGCGTTCCGACTCGCCGGGCGCGAAGAAGATGGTGCGTTCGCACGCCATCCTCCAGCGGAGGCGGCGTTGGAGAAACTCTCGCCAACGATCGCCCAGCGCCCGCATGCCCGCATGATCGCTGTCCGGCCAGCGCCCGACCCGCATCAACAGCGACCACTCGGTGAGTTGCTGGTACTCGTCGAGGTGTTCCAGCGGATTTCCGGGAAACAGGTACGTCTTACTGTCGGCGAACAATTCCTGGAGGGTCAGGTCGATTGCGCGAACGGTCCGGTGGAAGTAGATCGCGCGAAACAGGTCGGCCCTTACCGAGATAAACCGGACCAGCGCCGAAAGCCCCCGCTCGTGGATCGTCAATCCCTTGGGAGTGAACGTGCTGTAGTGCAGAAGCCGCTGGAGGTCGAACGCCTTGGTGCTGTAGCCCGCCATGTAGGCGTCGCGCAGCACGAAGTCCATGTTGTCGACGGTGTAGAGCCCGCTGAAGAGACTCCGCAAGAACCGCAGCCATTGCGGGGCGGCGTCCGGTTTCTCCTTGGGGCGGGTGATCAGGTAGGCAATCTGCTCGGGATCGAGCGTTTCACTCTCCGCGAGACGGCTATTGGGGTTGCGGCGGATTCGCCGAATCAGATCGCCCAACTCGTGGCAGACGATATGGCTGCCGATGATCTCGTGGTTCAGGCCGAAGTCGGCCAGGAAGTGCTTGTCGAAGAAGTGGCCGAACGGCCCGTGCCCCACGTCGTGCAAGAGCCCGGCCAGCCGCATGAGCGATTCGACGTAACCGCGGCCGGGTACGTCGGGACATATCTCCCTAAGGCTCTCAAAAAGCGCGTCGACCGCCCGGCTGGCCAGGTGCATCACCCCGAGCACATGCTGAAACCGGGTGTGTTCGGCCGTGGGAAAGACCCACCAAGCTGTCTGTAGTTGGTGGATTTGCCTCAATCTTTGGAGCCACGGGTGGTCGATGATATGCCGCTCGGAGACCTCGTCGGCCGATTCACCTTCGCATGGTGTCCCCACGGAAGAGGTGAACGGAATGTATCCATGTAGTGGATCGTGGCTTAGGCTTTCGTACTCGAAGTCGCGCATGGGGCGTATTATGGCCTGTCGGGAGGATGGTGTCCAGAAAGTTCGGTCTCCTTGCCGACGAAAATGGTAAGTGGACCGATTTGCCGAGGGGGAAAGACCGGAGAACCCCTATTTTTCGGGGGAGCCTCGATCTTGTCAACCGCTCTGGCATGAAATGCGTTGTTTGGCTAAAATCTAGCGATTCTACTCGGGTTTTTGGGTCGCAGAAAGAAGTCCGGTTTCCGCATCATGATTACTATCTTATTCTGAATTTGAAGGAGACGCATTGTGCCAAGGTCTTGCACTTGCTTGTCGATAGGAATTGCCGCGATGTTGTTGGGTGCCGGGGCGTGCTTTGCCCAAATTGCCCGGCCCAGCGAAAACCTTTTTCCCGGCACGACCAAGGGCTTCGTCGTCATCGCCAACATGAACGAGATGATCGAGCAATTCAACAAGACGCAAATCGGCCAACTGATGGCGGATCCCGTGATGGAACCGTTTACCAAGGACATCAAACGGCAATTCGACGAGCGGTGGTCGGGTGTATACGAACGGCTGGGAGTCAAGTGGGATGATCTAAAGGTCATCGCGGGCGGCGAAACGGCTCTAGGGTTGGTCCTGCCGGCTCCGCGCAAGGCCGCTCTGGCCATGGTGGTCGATGTTACCGGACGTGAGGAGAAAGCCGAAGCCTTACTCGTGAGGATCTCCGCCGACATGAAGAAAGAAGGGGCGACACGATCAGAGATAAGTGTCGAGGAGACCAAGGCTACCGTCCTGCGGTTCGATCGCGCCAAACCCAAGGACAAGCCCGACGCCCCGCAAAAGAAGACGTTCTACTGCCTGACCGACAATTTGTTTTGCACCTGCGACGATCTTCAGGAGTTGCGGGGGATCCTCGCCCGGATCGCGGCCGTCCGCAACGACAGCCTCAGCGACGTCAAGGGGTTCCAGGTGGTAAGGGGGCGGTGTGCAAAAGACCTTGCCGGGGCCATGCCGCAGATCCGGTGGTTTGTCCATCCGTTGGGTTATGTCGAGGCGATGCGGGCGGCAACTCCCGAAGACAGACGCCGAAAAGAAAGCACGTCGATCTTCAAGGTGTTGCGCAACCAGGGCTTCGAGGCCGTCCAGGGAGTAGGCGGATTCGTCGACTTCTCCAGCGAGCAATTCGAGGTCGTACACCGGTCCGCCGTCTACGCGCCGAAACCTTGGGAAAAGTCGATGAAAATGCTCGTTTTCCCGAACGGGCAGGACTTTGCGCCCCAACGATTTGTTCCACGGGACATTGCCAGTTATTACACCTTCTACGCCGACATCCTCAACGCCTTCGACAATTTCGGCCCGCTCTTCGATGAACTCTCTGGCGATAAGGAGGGAGGAGCCTGGGAAGACGTCCTCGAACAACTCGAGAAGGATCCGAACGGACCGAAAATCAACTTGCGGGAAGAGCTGGTCGCGTACCTCGGCCAGCGGGTGACCGTTGTGACCGACTACCAAATGCCGATCACCCCGAAATGTGAGCGACTCTTGTTCGTGATCGAAACCAAGGACGAGGGAGCCGTCGCCAAGGCTGTGCAGAAGACCCTGGAAAACGACAAGGACATCAAGCGGCACGAGATCGACGGCCATATCATCTGGGAAATGATCGAGAAGGAACCGGAGGAACTCCCGCCGTTCGAGATCAGCGGCGTCGGCGCTCAGCCGTGGACTCCTCCCGGCGGAGAGACGGTAGAGGATGAAGAGGATAAGAATCCTCGCTTGTTACCCCATGCCGCGATTACCGTTTCGCACGGCCAGTTGTTCGTGGCTTCCCACATCGATTTCCTGCTGAAGGTCCTTCAACCGCGCGAAGAGCACGAGACCCTTACCCGGAGTATTGATTACCGCCGGGTCGACGAGGCGATCAAAAAGCTGAACATACCCCAGAAATGTGCGAGGATGTTCTCGCGCACGGATGAAGAGTATCGTCCCACGTACGAGCTGATCCGCCAGGGCAAGATGCCCCAGTCGGAAACGGTTCTGGGGCGGCTGCTCAACGGGATGTTTGGCGAGGGGAAGGGGAAGAAGGATAAGGTCCGCAAGCAGAAGATCGACGGCAAGGAGATGCCCGACTTCGACGTGGTGCGCCGCCATCTCGGCCCCGCCGGAACGGTCGCCATCAGCGAAGGGGACGACAGTTGGTTCATCAAGGGGTTCTTGTTGAAGAAGGAATAGCGAGAGGGGGGGGCACTCAGTGGTGAGTGGCGGGTAAGACAAAAGCCTCGGCACTGCGTGCCGGGGTTCTGATGGAACCGGCGATCGACTCCCGCGTCTTCCGTCCACCGCGTCAGGCTGCACGACGGTAGGGAGTGTCGCGGCGTTGAACCCGGCTCGCTTCCCACGTTTCGGTCCAAACGCATCCCGCCCAGGAAAAGCCGACGCCGAACCCCAGCAGCAGCGACCGCTTGTCACGCCGCAACTGCCCGGAATTCCGCAGGTTGTGCATCAACAGCGGGATCGTCGACGAAACCGTGTTGCCGTAGTCCCGAAGCGATTCCGGCGCCTGCACTTCATCCAATCCCAGCGACTTGCGGAGACGGCCGAGCATCAGTGATGTCGCCTGGTGCATCAAGTACAAGTCCACCTCGTCGCGGTCCCAACCGGCGTGGCCGAGTACGCGGTCTACCAGTTGGGGAACGACGTCCACGCCGAACTTGACCAATTCCGGTCCGTCCATGTAAAGGCTGCTGGGCCACCGTTTGCGTTTTCGCGGGCGCAAGGCGTCGGCCGGCGGTCGGGCACCGCCTTCGGCAACCATCAACGCATCGCCGCCGCTGCCGTCGGTTCCAAAAATGAAGGACCCCAGCGACGGCTCCGCGGAGGCCTCGATCAACGTGGCGGCAGCCCCGTCGCCAAAAATCGTCCGCAGCGAGCGGTCGCTCGGATCGATATATTTCGAATAGGTCTCGGCGGTGATCAAGAGCACGCGGCGCGCCGAGCCGCTGCGGATCAGGCCGTCGGCCAGCGAAAGACCGTACACGAAACCGGAGCATCCCAGGTTGAAATCCAGTGCCCCGATCGAGGTCGGCAAACCCAGCCGGTCCTGCACGAGGCAGGCCGTTGTCGGCAACGGATAGTCGGGTGTCTGGGTGCAAAACAGCAGGAAATCGACCGAACGGCGGTCGATGTCGTGTTCGGCGAACAGCTTTTCCGCCGCCGCCACACCAAGGTCCGAGGCCGTTTCGCCCGACTCGGCCACGTGCCGGGTGCCAATGCCCGTCTTCTCATAAATCAGATCCATGTTCCACTGCGGAAATTCCCGGGCGAGCCGGTCGTTGTCTTCGACCGCTTCCGGCAGGTGGATCGCAATGGGACCGACCGAGGCAAATGGCATAGGTCAATGGGAAACCGGGAATTGCGGGACATGCGCGAGCCGGCACAATATCGTGGCCGACAAGGGCCGGGAAACTACCAAAAGCCCCCCGGCAACGTCAATTGCAGTTCGCCCCCACCCTTCCTGCGGCTCTTTCCTCTTTGCCCCCTCTTCGCTCGCTTACCAGCAAGTCCTGGCTTTCGTCGGTAGTCTGCAGTACGATGACCCTCCGAGGCCGTCGCTGTGGCATCGCAAACCCTTGACGGCCTCGGAGGACCATCGTACGAAGTATTTCGCCATTCGGCTGAAGTGTTACCGTATTTCGAATTTCGACATTCGGATTTGCCCCTCATGACTCCGATGAAACCCAAGCCGAAGCGGCCCGATCCCGATCTGGCCGATACGATTTCGCTGGCCCAGTTGGCCCGGCGGTGGAAGAAATCCCGCAAGGAAATCCGCGGTATGCTCGGCCGGCAGCAGATCCCCTTCATTCAGGTCCGCGGCAAGTTCCGAATCCCCCTGGCCGAAATCGAACGCTACGAAGCGGACCACTAAAGCACATGGATGCCACTGCTGGCTTGTCCAGCAGTGTGGTAGCGTTTACGTGTATGCCCCCCGAACCCGGCCCGCAATACGTTCAGCTCCTTCGGCGGAAACTCCGGATGGGCCTCCATCGTCTCGTAGACGGCGTGGTTGTGCCGAAAAGGAGAAAAGAAACCAGGTTTAATAAATGTCTCAAGAGATCCCCGCTGCGAAGAGAACGAGAATGACGTTTGCTGTGTTCAACCGCAAGAGCCCTTTCATTTCTTGTCCCCCTTTTTCGCCGGCTTTTTCTGCGGAGGTCTTCTACCCTGGTAGGGTGCGGTGTCGAAGAAATCGGTTTCGCCTTTCGCCCGGGGGTCGGCCGTTTCGGCCATCCACTTGTCCAACTCGGCGCGGAGTTTCTTCTTCACGTCGGCGTACTTCGCCTCGGCGGCGACGTTGCGGATCTGGTCGGGGTCCTTCTTCAGATCGAACAGCTCCTCCTCCGGGCGTTTGGCAAACGACAGATCGAAGAACGGGGCAATCTCCGGCTCGGCGCGGCGCTTGAGAATCTCCGTCTTCGACGGCGAACCGTCGCAGTCGCGGAACACGTCCGGGTCGCCGATCGGCCAGAGGTTCGGCCGCAGATTGCGGAGGTAAAAGAAGTCCTTCGTGCGAATGCCGCGGACCGGGTAGCTCTGCCCGTTGGGGCGGCAGACCGTGTGGCGCTCGCGCTCGACGAAGACCTTGTCGCGTACCGGGTCGATCCAGCCGGATTTGTCGGAGGTCAGCAGGTTCGTGAAGCTGCGGCCGGTCATATCCTTCGGCGGTTTGATGCCGGCGGCTTCGAGAAACGTCGGGGCGAAGTCGCAAAAACTGATGAAATCGTCAACCACCCGGCCCGGCTTGATCTTGGCCGGCCACTGGGCGGCCAGCGGCACGTGGGTGCCGCTGTCGTACAGGTTGCACTTCGCCCGGGGGAACGGCATCCCGTGGTCGCCGGTCATCAGCACGAGCGTGTTTTCCCACCGGCCGGCCTTTTTGAGCTGTTCGAGCCGCTGGCCGATGTCGCGGTCGAACCGTTGGACCTCGAAGTAGTAGTCGCAAAGGTCGTTGCGGATTTCCTTGGTGTCGGGCAGCCAGCCGGGGACTTTCACCTTGTCGAGATCCATGCCCGACTTCACGCCGGAGCCGTAGGCATAGCCGCGGTGCGGGTCGCTGGTTCCGGCCCAGAAGCAAAACGGTTTGTCTTTGGGCACGGCGGCGAGAAACTGTTCGAAGTTCTTGAAGGTCTTTCCGGCGGGGTTGTGCTTCCACCCCTTCGTCGAGCCGGGCCCCCAGCCCTTTCGCTCTTGGCCGACGAAGTATCCGGCCTTTTCGAGGATGTCGGTGTAGACGGGGAATTTCGGGTTGAGCCAGCTCCAGAGGTTTCCGCCCTCCTCGAGCCGGTGGGCGGCCTGGCCGGTAAGGATTCCGCCGCGGCAGGGCGTGCAACTCGGCGCCGGGACAAAGACGTTGTTGAACAGCACGCCATTTTTCGCAATGCCGTCGAACGCCGGCGTTTTGCAGACGGGATCGCCGTAGACGCCGGCGTTGGGCCATCCCCAGTCGTCGGCGATGCAAAAGAGAATATTCGGCCGCGGGTCGGGTTTGTCGGCGGCCAGGGCCGGTGCGGCGAGCGTTACAAGCAGCAGGATCAACAGCAATCTTCGCATGATGGACTCCTTGGGGTTGGGTCTGGTGTTTGGCAAGCAAAGTAGCGGGCACACTCCGTGTGCCGTCCGCGATTGCTGTAGGACGGATTGGCAATCCGTCCTACATATCGAGAAACTCACGGCCTCTCCGCATGCTCGCTACTTTCCTTGCGATAATTGTCTGTACTATTTCCGCACGCAGTATAACGCCTTCTTGCCGCGGATGAAAATCTTGCCGTCGGAGACGGCCGGCGAGGCGAACGTCGTGTCGTCGAGCGGGTTTTCGGTCAAGCGGTCGTAGCGCGTCGACGCGGAGACGACCGTTGTGAGCCCCTCGGTGTTGAGGAAGTAGATCCGCCCTTCGGCGGCGATCGGCGATGCCCGATACCCGCCCTTGATCCGCTCCTTCCAGAGCAGCCGTCCGCTCAAGGCGTTCAGACACCGGACGATCCCGTTGTTGTCGACCATAAACATCAGATCGCGCCAGATGACGGGCGTGGGGCTGTCGGGCGTGCCCTGCTCGAGCTTCCAGGCGATGTTCTTCCGCGAGAGTCCGCCGTTGCCGGCCGGCTTGATTGCCCAGAGCGGCCGACGCATACCTTGCGTAACATAGACCATGCCGTGGGCGGCCACCGGGCCGGTCACGCAACGAATGCCGGTCAGCCCGGGCAGGTACCACAACTGCTTGCCGGTCGCCGGGTCGTAGGCGTCGACCATCTGCCCGCCCATCACAACGATCTCGTCCCGGCCGTTGTTCTGGAACACGATCGGCGTGGTGTACGAATCACATCGCTCGGCCTTGGCGCCCGTCATGCGGAGCGTTTTCCAGACTTCTTTCCCCGTTCGCTTGTCGTGGGCAACGACGTAACTCTCCGACGGCTTGCCCGGCAGATCTGCGCACGAATCCTGCATGCACGCCGAGATCACGAGGTCCTTGTAGAGCAGGGGGCTGTTGCCGTGCCCCCACCAGATCGTGTATTCGCCGTGGTCCTTCTGGAGGTTGCGCCGCCAGATTTGTTTGCCGTCGAAGTCGTAGGCGGCCAGGTCGCCGTTGCCGAAATGGACGATCACCCGCTCGCCGTCGGTGGCCGGCGAGGGCGTGGCGTAGTTGTGGTCGCGGTGGAATTTCTGGTGCCGGCGGGCGTCGCCCTGCTTGCGGAACAGGTCGACCTGCGGTGACCGCTCGCGCCCTGCCTCCTGCGTCCACGCGATCTTGCCCGTTTTCTTGTCGATCCGCAGGAGCAGGAGCCGCTCGTTGTTCTCCTGGCTGGTCACGAAGACGGCGTCGCCCCAGACGACCGGCGTGCTGGTTCCCCAGCCGGGCAAGGGGCAAGTCCAGGCCATGCCGAAATGCTTGCTCCATGCCAGCGGCACGGCCGTCTCGCGGCAGACGCCGTCGCCCGCAGGTCCACGCCATTGCGGCCAGTTGTCGGCCGCCGCGGGAAGAACCATCACCAGTATCAACCATAAAGGAAAAATCGCCCGGAAAACGGACATCGTGTTCATCCTCGCTGAAAGTCGGGGGGTTTCACAAGAAGTCAAGCTTTGTCGGAGGTCTCTGCTGAGACCGGGAATTTCAGTCTACCCTGTCTCCCTATGCTTGGCAAGTTTGCCCTTTTGGGGCGTCGCAAGAAGGAACCCGGTGAACTCCGGGACTGCCCCACAGCGTTTCAGGGTCCCCAGGTCCGCAGCACGGATGTCGTTTGCGTTTGCCGGCTCACCAAGCCCTTTCCTCAATCGTGGGCGGCTGCACCGGTAACTCACATGCCCGCGCAAGTGTGAGCATGGCACCCGGCTACTGTCTTTACGTCGTCGGCCGAAATGGTACACTTGTTTCTCGAACGCATGGCCCCCTCTTTGAAATGACCCGTTGGGAAAAAGTCATTTGGAGGAAAAGCCGTGCGTTCACCTATACCAATTCGTGCTAGCAGCGCTAGCACCAATCACCGAAATTTGGAACTACTGAAATTCAATTAGCTTTTGGGGACATACCAGGGGAACGTCGTCTCGGCCTGGCGTCAGCAACGAGTCTGCACCCAAAACAAGGCAAGCAAGGTGGTTGTCCGATGAATAGTACCACGGCCGTGCATTTGCCGGTGATACTTGTAGTGTCATTTGCGTTGACAGGCGATCTGTTGGCGAAAGAACCGGGGGTATCGGTGAGGTCAAATCAGCCTACTGCGATCTATGTCTCGGGCAGGGGAGATGATAATAACCCCGGCACGTCGGATCGGCCTGTCAGAACCCTTTACAGGGCACGAGAAATGGCCCGCAAAGCTGCCGGGAAACAGCCTGTTCAGGTCATCGTCGCCGGCGGTGTTTATTATCTGCCTGAGCCGCTTGTTCTGACAGACGAGGATTCCGGCACCAGAGAGGCTCCGGTGGTCTGGCGTGCCGCCGAGGGGCAGGAGGTGCGGCTGGTCGGCGGCCGTCCGCTCGAACTGAAATGGGAGCCGCACACGGACAAGATATACAAGGCCGCAGTGCCCGCCGAAGTTGGGATCGATCCGCTATTTCTCAACGGCAAGCGTCAGATTCTCGCACGCTACCCGAACTACGATCCGAAACAGCAGTACTACTGCGGATTTGGTCGCACGGCCGAGCGGGTTAAAGGTTGGAAGAAACCGGAATGTGCGTATATTCACGCACTGCACAAGGCCAAGTGGGGTAGCGGTCATATTGTGTTGAAACACGACGAAGGCGGTAATCTCTATGAATACATGGTTTCGATTGATACCACGACGCAAGGCAATGGTGCCACGTTGAATTCAGAACTGCGCTTCGCCGAGAACGTATTCGAAGAACTTGATGCGCCGAGGGAATGGTACTTCGACAAGGAAACAAGCACCCTCTACTTTCAGCCGGCAAAGAAAGAAGATCTGAACGACGCCCTGTTCGAGGGTGTTGGCAACCCGCACCTGATTCGTCTGAAGGGCACCTCGAAAGCACCTGTCAGATTTGTCACGTTCGATGGTTTCTCCTTTTCTGGTGCGGCGCCGACCTGGAAGCAGACCCGGGATCACCTCCCGAACGGTGGGGACTTCGTCGTTCATCGTGGCGGCGCGGTGACCTTGGACGGTACCGAGGACTGTGCCGTGAAGAACTGTTCTTTCATCGAACTCGGTGGTAACGCTGTCTTCATCAACGCCTATAATCGCAGGGCAACGGTTCAGGACTGCCTGATCCGTAATATCGGCGCCAATGGCATCGCGTTGTGCGGCGCGGCGGAAACGATGCGCGGCGATCAGTTCTACAAAGTGCTGGATGAGACGATCACCGTGGACAATATCGTCCGCCAGGAATGGAGCCCGCCCGAAGGCTGGACGAAGCTCCCCGACGACCTCACGCCGGGCCCCAAGACGGAGAACTACCCGTCCGAATGCCTGATCAAAGGCAACCTGATCACCGTCAGCGGCGAGGTAGAGAAGCAGTCGGCCGGTGTTTTGCTGTCACTCACGAAGGACAACGTGATCAGTCACAATACGATCTATGACGTACCGCGTGCCGGCATCTGCATGAACGACTGTTCCTGGTCCGGAAACACTATCGAGCACAACGACGTCTTCGACACGGTCAAGGAGACTGCCGACCACGGCCCCTTCAATTCCTGGGGGAAGGACCGATACTGGATCTGGGAGAATCACAGGGGCAATCACAAGGCCAATCCCAAGGCCGGCGAGTATTGCCTGATCGACGCGATGAAGCCGAATCACATCCGCAACAACCGCTTTTCCCATCCGCCGTTCACCACCCATTCCTTCGGGATCGACCTGGACGACGGTTCCACGAACTTCAAGATCTACAACAACCTGACGCTGGGGTGTTCCATCAAGTTCCGGGAAGGGTTTCACCGGACGGTGGAGAACAACATCTTCATTTGCCTGGGTGGCAACCTTCCCGCAAGGCACAAGTCATTTCCCGACAACAAGGACGTTTTCAGGAGAAACATCGTCGTCAACACCGGTTCATCCACGGTGTTGGCCGGTCTTCAGGCGCAGCCCGGGGAGATGCGGGAGAAAGACAACAACTGCTATTTTACCCCGGGCCGTTCGCCACGATGGGGTTTTCGCATTGGCTTCAAGCGGCCCCGCAAGAACTGGACGATCGAGCAGATGCGCAAGGAGCTGGGGCAGGAAAGGAACTCGATCGTCGCGGATCCGATGTTCGTTGACCCGGTCGCGGGTGATTACCGGGTCAAACCGGAATCCCCCGTTCTGAAGCTGGGGTTCAAGAACTTCCCGATGGAATTCGGCGTCACGGCGTCCCGTCTGGTGAAGCTGTTGCCGAAACGCGTTTTTCCGACGATGGAATACATCGATCGGTCCCAGGGAGGACACACTAAGAAACGGAGCGCGAAGGAAGAGTCATTTCTGGGGGCAGCCGTCAAGAACCTGACCGAGGAGGAGGAAAAGAGTGCCGTTGGGGTCGGCAGCATCACGGGGGTTCTGATTCTTCGGCTGCCCGAGGGCACTCCCCTGGCCGAGGCAGGACTGAGCAAAGGCGACCTGATCATCTCCTGCAACGGCAAGAAGGTTCATGATTTCAAGGCTTTGCGGAGTCTCGTTGACGAGGCGAAGGATAGGCCATTTGAACTGCAGGTACACGACGATTCGAGAACACGCAAATATCGAGTATTGCGCAAATGAAGGTCCCGGCAGGGGGAGAAAGCCTGTCCGGAAAGGAACCCGGGAATCCTCGAAGCCTTGCTGCAATTAGGCCGCCAATCGGTGGGTACAATTGATGTTGGGGATCAGATGCAAGATGCTCTGGCCGCGACACAAGGGGAGAAGGACCCCACTGCACCGGCGAAGAGGCTTGTCGAGATTGAGTTGCTCACCGGGCGGCAGGCCGCCCAGATCGTCGCTGGACGAACCTGGGAGCCCTGTACAAGAAGTTTCGCCGACGAGCCGCCCAAGCTCCATTTCCGCCTCTACATGCTCACTGACGACGGCCATAAGATACCCCTCGTGCAGCCTCTCCCAGCGACGAGTACACAAACCGGCGAAGCGCCTTTGCCGAACAAAGAGCCGTCACAGCCACGGTGAAGACGAACATCATTAGATGCAACAGGCAGTCGACGACAACCTCGGCTTCCGCGGGGCTTAGAGAAAAGCCATAAAGAATCGGCTGGACTTTCCCTTGTCTGGTCATTACTATCAACAGTCAGAGGATTCCACACCTCCAAGAACCGGCTTAGGACTCGTAAAAAAACTGTTTCCGGAATTCGACAGAATGCCGTGGCGTGGGGGCAACCGTGCGCGCCGCAGTCAAAGGAGGGGGCACCTGCCCCCGGCCCATCCGATTCCGGCGTTCACCCCAATGGGCCGGGGGCAGGCGCCCCCTCCTTTGATTCGATGCGTTCGCGGCTTCATGAGGACAATTCCGGAAGTTATTTCTTTACGAGTTCTAAAGAAGCCGTCCCGTTGACAACTCGATATACGCCTCGAAGGACGCAGATCAATGGCCCACGCCAACTTTTCGCTCGCACTCCTGTTCGTTTCACTGGTCCTTGTGACAACAGCACCCCTACCGGCGAGCGCTGATTCACCCGCACTGCAGGTGACCGAGAACGCCAAGACCGGACAGGTTGTCGTCACCGAATCGGGCAAACCGGTCTTGCAGTACAACTACAAGACGGTCCAGCCGCCCGAGGGGTATCTCGACAAGGTCCGGCCGGGTTCGCGAAAGTACGCGGTGCCGCGCAGCGATTACATCCACCCGCTCTACGGTCCCGACGGCGAGGTGCTCACCGAGGACTGGTCCCCCGACCACCCGCACCATCGCGGGATCTACTGGGCATGGCCCGAGGTGGACTACGCCGGCGGGCGCGCCGACCTGCACGCCTTGCAGCGGGTCTTCGCCCGGCCGACCGGAAAGATCGAACTCAGCCGCGGCCCCCGATTCGCCCAGATCGAGGCCGAGTCGGTCTGGAAATGGGAAGACAAGACGCCGATAGTGCGCGAGTTGACGAGCATTCGCGTCCACCCCGCCGGCAAAGACGGCCGCCGCATCGACCTGACGTTCGAGATCACCGCGCTGGTCGGCGGCGTGACGCTGGCGCGGCGCGGCACGAACAAATACGGCGGCTTGAACATCCGCCTTTCCAAGGTCAAGGACCTTCGGTTGATCCACCACGCCGACCCGGACGGCGCCGCGCCCCGCCGGGCGTGGTCCGATTCCGTCGGCATTCGTTCCGGCGGCAGTCGCCCGGTCGGCTTCGGGGTGTTCGAGAAAGCCACGAACCCGGACTACCCCGGCGATTGGATCGAGTACCCGAAGTTGCCGTGGTTCCAGCCGACATTCCCCGCCGCGGGGACGCGCTATTCGTTAAAAAAGGGCAAACCGCTTGTGCTGAAGTACCGGCTATGGATCCGCCGCGGCGGCGAGGCCGCTGCGGAAGATTACTCCAAAGAGTGGGATGCCTTCAACTGACGTGTATCCCTCTCTGATACGCCTTTGATACGTCTCTGAAACGTTAAAGGAAGTTGCTATGCGAAATCGAACCTGTTCACGCCGGTCATTCCTGAAGTCGTCGGCTGCCATTGCCGTGGTCGCTCCGGCGCTGGTGCCGGCCAAGGCCCTGGGGCTGGCAGAGGAGACGGCGCCAAGCAACCGCATCACCATGGGGTGCATCGGGTGTGGCGGCCGCATGCGAGCCGTGATGGCCGCGTTCAAGGGCGTGAAGGAAGTGCAGCCGGTTGCCACCTGCGACGTGCGGCAGGCCGGCAGCGAGGCGTTCGGCAAGAAGCTGCGCGTGAATTCCGACAGTTGCTACACCGACTTCCGCGATCTCGTCGCCCGCGACGACATTGACACCGTGGCGATCGCCACGCCGGATCACTGGCACGTGCTCCAGGCGATTGCCGCCATGCGCGCCGGCAAGGACGTCTATTGCGAGAAGCCGCTGAGCAATACGATCGCCGAAGGGCGCGCCCTGGTCGAAACGGCCCGGCGCTACGGGGCCGTGTTCCAGCACGGCACGCAACTCCATTCGATGCGCGGAGTACGCCAGGCCTGCGAACTCGTGCGAAACGGGCGGATCGGCAAGCTGAAAGAGGTGCGGATCGGCTCGCCACCGGGCAAGGCCTGCGGTCCCATGCCGGGCGAACCGGTCCCGAAGCAGATCGACTACGACCTTTGGCTCGGCCCCGCGCCGGAAGTGCCGTACGTTGGCCGGGTCGTCAACAACAAGGGGTGGTACTTCGTTTCGGACTACAGCAAATCGGGGTGGATCGCCGGGTACGGTGTTCACGACCTTGATATTGCGCAGTGGGGGATCGACCAGGACCGCACCGGACCGGTTCGCATCGCCGGCCACGGCCGCTATCCCCAGGGCGGGCTGTTCGACACGATCTTGACCTACGACATCGAGTTTGAGTATGTCAACGGCGCCAAGATCATCATGACCGATACGAAGAAGAATCGCCATGGCGTGAAGTTCATCGGCGAGGAGGGGTGGGTCTTCACCCGCGGCGGAATCGCTGCGGAGCCGAAGTCATTGCTAAAGGAGAAAATCGGTCCTGATGAAATCCATCTGTACGACAGCCCCGGGCATGCGCGTAACTTCATCGACTGCGTGAAGTCGCGAAGGGAAACGATCACGCCCCCGGAGGTGGCCCATCGCGCGACCAGCACCGCCCTGCTCGGCGGGATCGCGTGTCAACTCGGCCGTCCGCTCGAATGGGATCCGGACGCGGAGCGTTTCGTCGACGACCCGGAAGCCGACCGGCTCTTGCGTTACGCGATGCGCCAGCCGTGGCAACTGTGAAGCGACGTGGCAAACCCGTGACAAGGGGTTTGGACCAGGATCGCGAATGCCACGCGAAGAATGAAGAAGAGAATGAACAACAATGGACAACAACCGTATCGCAAGAGCAATACTTGGGGGTGGCCGATAAATAACTTGCCGGATTCAAGAATAAAGGAGGGGACACCTGCCCCCGGCCCATAACCAAACGAGCCAAGTGCCGGAGGCGGGTGCCCCCTACTTTCAATCCAAATCGGAAAGTTATTCTTCGGTCGCCCCTTGGTGCGTGTCTTGCGTTAATCGCTGTCGCATCGCACAGCTCCATTACCGACGACAGTGAAATGAAAGAGGGGACCGCGACCCAGGATACGATCGAGTTTTGTGATCGCCTCCAGTATGTCGGAATTGCGGCAAGAGACCCGGAAAACCATATCTGGGGTTCCAGCCCGGTAAAGTGTGACGAAGGGAAATATCACCTGTTCAGCGCACGGTTCAAGAATCCATTTAAGACGTCCTGGCGATCCGACAGCCACATTGTGCTTGGCATTCTCATACAGGACGAGTATCCGATATGGGGTACGAAACATCCGACGCGATGGGGAATAATCAGCATTAGAGCGACTGTCCCAACCTCAAGCTGCACGGCATGGTGACGACCCCTTGACTATTGGGCTTTTCACAGGCAAAGATTGGGTGTAAACATCGAGCCAGCACAGTATCAGTATGGCAATGTGTCTGGATTTGTCCAACAACTTGTGGTAGAATGCCCTTTAGTTTCTGTAGCACATTCTTCAGATTTTGGATTTTATTGCACATTTCACAGGGCAGCCTTGGGTGACCGATGCTCACGACCCGCATGCTTTCAAGTGTCGAGCTGGAAATCGTTGCGATAGAAGAGATACGCCCCGGGTCTTGGTGGCAGTTTCGGAACGTCTCCAACCCGTACTCGCGGCTCTACTTGATCACGGGCGGCGAGGCGCTCGTCAAGCACCATGGGCGGCGTTTCGTCTTGGCCCCCGACACCGTTCACCTAATCCCTGCCTTCACTCGGGCAGATCTACATTGTGAGGAGCACTTCGACGTTCAGTACTTGCACTTCACAAGCCGCCTTGCTGGAGGGCTGGACCTGTTTTCCATTTTCGATTGCCGGTATCATTTTCCGGCTACTCAACGTGAGCACGAGATATTCGCCCGCATTATTGAATTGAATCCAGGCGCGGGTCTACGTGATTACGACCCGCATAAAACGCTCGCTGAAACGCATCCGACTCGCGATGTCCATGTCGCGACGGGCGCCGACGTCGCCCGTGATCTTGAAACCGACGGTCTGGTGCGACAATTGCTGGCGCCGATTCTCGGAACCGCGAGCGATCGATCCGTCGCGTGCCTGTCCGGCATCGGCCGTTTCGAAGAAGTGCTCGCCTACATCAACGATCATCTGGACGAGCCGTTGAGCTTGAAGTCCCTTGCCGCTCAGGTACACCTTCATCCAACGTATTTCTCCGACCAGTTCAGAGAGATCTTTGGAATCCGCCCGGTCGAGTACCTGAATCGCTGCCGGGTGGAACAAGCTCAGGTGATGCTGCTAACGACAGCAATGAACGTGAAACAAATCGCAGCCAAAGTCGGCTTTTCCGATTCCGCTTACTTCTGCCGCGTCTTCAAGAAGTATTGTGGGCAAGCCCCCGGCAAATACCGGGAAGTCGTTGGAGCCATGATTTGAGTGGGCTGCCCGCTCGCTCCCCACGTTTGAGTTCGTCGCATTTCTCAAAGGACATTTGAGCGAAAGAATCCGGGAACTTCGTGTCCCGATTCACCGTCAAAACGCCTGTGGCCCGAAGCGGTCGCGGAGGGTACGAACTAGGGGCCGCAATCGAAATCAATCCCCGCACGCTTCAAAACTGGTTCCAACAAACCACACCCATATGGAGTAATAGATATGGAGTAATAGATATGGAGTAATAGATATGGAGTAATAGAGAGTGCATCAGGACCCGTGGGATTGATGCATGAAGGAACAACACGCTGCAACACCGGATCCACAGCTCTTCGTGCGTCTGATTATGGAACACGAGCGCATCGCCGCCCGCCCGCGTGGCCGGATGCTGGTGGGGGGGCAATCCAGGGAAGCCACCCACCTCCCTCAACCTGGGGTCTCGTTGTTGACGTGGCGGACTGGCACACTGCGTGTGGTTTGGTAGAATCGCGGGTGTTGGCGAAGCGGTACGTCCGCACCCTTCAAAGGAGTGTTCACAATGGCAAAGAGATCACCCACTTCATCAGGATCGCAGCAACAGCCAAAGGATAACAGCGCATTTACCACCCCTACACCGCCAGTTGATGTTGGTGAGGCCATTTCATCCCTCGCACCAATGGCGAGGACCACTGTTCGACTGCACCCTCGGCAAGGGAATGCGGACCTGAGCGCCAGTAAGATTGGGGGAGACATCCTCTGGCCGGAGAGCGAACAGTGGCCAACCTGTGCGGAGCATGGCTGTCCCTACGTTCCAGCTATTCAGCTTCGGAAGGATGATGTGCCGGAAATCGGATTCCGTCGAAACACCAATCTCTTTCAGGTGTTGTGGTGTCCTAACCGCCATCCAGACTACTTCTGCCCGATTGTCAAAGTGTTTTGGCGCAACTCCGACCGAATAAAGAAGCCGTTACCGCATTGTCCCGAACCAACAACCGCAGAACGGCGATACGTTCCAACCCCATGTGTAGTGCATCCCGAAAGAGTCGTCGAGTACCCCGATGGCGGCGAGCTATCCGAGCGAGACCATGAACTGATTGAGCTTTCGGATACTATCAACAACGCCGTATCTGATCTGGGAGTAGAGCCAATCGGCAACTGGAGTGTTCCAAATGGCGTCGGAACCTATTATGCTTGGCTGAGCGTGGCTCCTGGGACGAAGGTAGGCGGGCATCCTGGCTGGGTTCAAGACCCACCGCAGCTAAGATGCACATGCAATCATCCGATGGAATACTTAGTGTCCTTTTCGAGCCATGAATTTGACGGTGCCTCTTGGGGGCGATGGCTTCCGCTCAGCGAACGCTACGTGCTATCAGCCGAATACCATAAGCTAGCGCAAGTTCAATGCCCGGCGGGTTGGAGCTTCGGCGATGCCGGCAGTCTGTATCTCTTCATCTGCCGTCAGTGTGACGACTGGCCGATCCATGCGTTTACGCAGAGTTGCTGATCCGAGATTGCCGCGAGCCTTTGCCGAGATTCACCACTAAGCCACCCGCCCTGCGAAGTGGGTTTGGGTGCGAAGTAGGCCAGCAACATCGCCGCCCGCCCGCGCCCCCCGTTCGCCCAGATCGTCCGAGCTGCCAACCTCACCCACCCTTTGCACAAACTCCCTAGCACCCAGCCTGGGGTGTGGTAGAATCGCGGGTGGTGGTAGGTGGGTAATGATATGTGGCAGTTCAGATGACACGTTATTCAAAGCCTTGATTCTGCACTGTGAATGGAGCTTCCTTGAACGATTTGACTTCATCCCTCGAATTGTGTCAGCGTCAAGACGTAGCGCTGACACAGAATCGACACACTGCCTTGGAAACGCATGAGCCATCTGGCTCTTTTGTTTTGATTCCCTTGGAACTGGAATTCTCCGTGGTTTGAATTAGCATCGAACCTAGCCAAGGAGATTTTCATGAGCAAGAAACGCCATTACCCCGCTGCAGAGGAGAAGGCTCTAATCCTCAAGAGGTACCTGGTCGAAAAGGTGCCTATGTCCGACCTGTGCGACGAGTACGGGGTGCATCCCACCCAGGTCTATCGCTGGCAGAAGCAGTTGTTTGAGAACGCAGCCGGCGCGTTTCAGCGTACGAACAAACGAGCTGAGAACACC
>Ga0180432_10002091_pt1 | contig 30446 bp, 39 predicted proteins | sample SS_ome_10_FD_132414 | JGI IMG/M metagenome (GOLD analysis project Ga0180432, IMG submission 132414) | Hypersaline lake sediment archaeal communities from the Salton Sea, California, USA - SS_1_MS_2 metaG | ecosystem: Environmental > Aquatic > Non-marine Saline and Alkaline > Hypersaline >...
CCGAGCGTGGAAGTGGACGTGTATGAGACACGTAATGCAGGCAATACCGCAGACATCACGTATGCTGTCGGTAACAGGCTGTATTCTTCGGCGCAAGGTTTCTTGACCAATGAACTGCCGTCGGGTGTTGGTGGCTCAATCGATACTATTATCGGTTTGTGCACCAAAGCTCCGACAACTGCCAGCCCGACACTTGGCCTCGATATGCGCATCTAAGCATGCGGGACACGCTTTGTCTCTCGGCGTGTATAATAAATGGAGAGTAAAGACAAAAGGGTATTTGGAGGTTGAAGGGGAACGAGCTGAGTCAGCTGTTCATCCGTAGAGCCAAAAGAATATCCTTGAGTGGTAAACGTGAAACCACTCAGAAAAAAGGAAGTTTAGACCGAGTTGGTCACTTCCGTTTAGCAAAAGGAGAATTGATCATGGCAAAGTTGGATAACCAGACCAAGCAGGAAATCATCAGTCAATACATTAAGACTGCTGCGGGTCGCCAACGTCTTGCTGCGTCCATGATCCAGCCTCTCCGCCGTAGGCGTGATTACTCATCTGTTGGCCGCAAGGCATTCTATGTCGAGCAGCTTCCAGATGGTGCTTTGCCGCTTTATGACAAAGACCCGAATATCACAGCTTATGTGGTCGGCGAAGAAGGTGAGAACATTGTGGCCGTGGCAAAGCCAAAGCGCGTGATGTTTCCGCTGTTCGAAATTGCTTCGAACCCGGAAATCCAGCTGACCGAGATCAAAGCTCGTCGGTTTGATCTGATTGAGCGTTCCCTTGATCTTTCGAAGGCTGAGATTCAAGCGGAAGAAGACCGTAAGGCTTTCGCCGTTATGAATGCGCTGTCGGCTGACCCGACAAACCCGAACCCTGCGATTCCGGTCACCGGTAACCTGACCGCCAATGCTCTGGCTGACGCTTTTGCGAATGTCGAGCGGACGGACATGCGGGTTGCTAATGTGTTCATGAACGCGAAGGATTATGCGGACCTTCGTAAGTGGGACCGGGACACCTTGGACATCGAAACTCAGGCTGTCTTGTTGAAGACTGGTCTGATGGCGACTGTTTGGGGTGCCAAATTGATCGTTTCGCGTATCGTGCCGGAAGGCACGGTGTACGTCTGTGGTGAGCCGGAATTTTTCGGGCGCATTCCCGTACGTACAGAGTTGACTGTGCTCAGCGCTGACGATCCAAAGAATCGTCTCATTGGGTTCTCGGTGTTTGAGAACATTGGAATCGGTGCTTATAACCCTTACGCGCTCCAAGTCCTCAATATCACACGCACTTAAGCACCTGCGGTGTAAGGTCGCTAACCCGAATGCAAAGTTCCGGTCCTTTTGGGCCGGAACTTTTTTTTGTGAAAAGATGAGAAGAGTGTAATTTTTCTTTATATTCGGCTATAATATGAACAGGTATTTTTGGAGGTCATGTCATGGAGAAAATCGCCCGAGAATTAACCAAGATTGCTAAGCTATTGATAGGGGGACCTTACCAGAAGACATGGTGGGATATTCAGCGTGAGAATCAACGCAGCTATTGGCGTGATGCTGCGAGAGATGTTGTATTTGTCTTTCGCAACAAGGCTATGGAAGATTTATGGAATGATGAGTTGGCAGGACAAATTTCTGATGGTGCATGGGAAAACACACCAGGAACGGGATGGGAGTTTTGGACAGCTATTAAGACACGAACAGGTAGTAAAACACAGCTGATGGGAAATTTACCGTCAGGGATTAAACGTGGGTTTGGATTTCATGGTCTTATCCCGATTATTGGGGATCGAATGCTGGATATTATTCGGAAGTATGAACCTGATGCAACTGTAAACACATTGCGTGCCTATCTTTCGGAGATTGCTGAGGCTATGAGAAAAGGGGAGGCTATTGAAAGAGGAGGAACTGAACCACTTCCGAAAGATATCAAACGTATTGAGGACATGGTAAAACGTTTTGGACCAAAAGGACCAGATGCTATTTTGAAAGCTGCTGAAAGAATGGCTAAAAGCATAAGAGATGTGGAAAAAGCGATTAGGCGAGGAAAGGCTGCTGAGAAGCTTGGTTATCCTGAGTTGGCTGTTCCATTTCTCGAACGCGCAAAGCAATTAGTCTAATGAAAACAGCAGGCGATACGATTAGAGAATATGAAAACATTCCAATGGAGGGAATCCTACGCAAAGATGGGAGTTTCTTCTATGTGACGGTGCCTAAAGAGTTTGGCGAAGCAGTATACAAAGCCATTGAAGAAGAAGGGATGCAACGTCCAGAAGATACTCCTCATATCTCAGTTTTTCTCAAGGATGAAACGGAAGGAAAAAGCATCAGCGAGGTTGGACAGAAATTTCAGTTTGAGGTTGATGGTATAGAGTCTTGCAATCCGGATGACTGGGACGAAATGGAAAAAGTATGGTTCGTCAAGTGTAAGAGTCCACAGCTGGAAGGATTACGCAAGAAGCACGGCTTAACGCCTTTAATTCATGGCAATCATAATTTTCACATTACAATAGCGGTCAAACCTGCAATAAAAAAGGTAGCACGTGAATTGATTAGAATTGCCCATGAGCTAATTCGATAGAATAGCTGTGGTAGGTTTTATTATAGATTAACGGTTATTTTGAACATGTCTGATGAAGAAGGAATTTCTTTCTATTCTAAAAGAAAGCAATCGGTTAGATTGTTTTTAACGGGGTTTTTCTGGATGTTGTGAAAAAGTATAAATAGTGCATGGCCGTGTCTATATAATATGGATGACACCTGTGTGATTTTGGCAGAAAATGTCTGGTACTTTTCGTATATTTGCAATCGGATGTCGGTGAAATAGTGGTGGTTTTTTGCAACGAGAAAAGAGAAATTTTTTATCCGTGGCAAGTTGTAGTTGCAAGAAGAGTTACAGAACCATAAGAAAAAAGTACGGCGGAAACGCCGTATAATTTTTTGATACTTGCTATTTGGTGGGTTTTCATATCGGTGGCAAATGCTAAAATACCTTTCGAGGGAATACTATGAAACTCAAGATTGAGCCTTTCTTTTGCGAGAGTAGCGATCCTTTTGCAACATGTGAGTGGACAAAGAGGCATTCTCAAATCAAAGACAAAAAGGGAGATATAGAAGCACCTTCGTTTTGGAGTGATAATGCCGCTCAGATTGTAGCGGGCCACTATTTTTACGGTGGCGAAAGCGATGAAGTCAAAGAAAACAGCATAAGACAATTGATCCATAGAGTTGCACGATCAATTGCAGACTGGGGATTTGAAGACGGTTATTTTGAGGACAAGATTGAACGAGATGCTTTTTATTGCGAATTAGCATGGTTGTGTTTGCATCAATATGGCTCATTCAACAGTCCAGTTTGGTTCAACTGCGGTTTGAACTACGTTTATGGCATCAGAGACGAAAGCTCCAGGCATTTCTATATTTGGAATCCAAAGAAGAGCAGAGCTGTAATTGCAAAAGATGCTTTGAAAAACCCTCAAATCTCAGCATGTTTCATAATATCTGTTGCAGATTCTATGGATGGGATTATGGAAGCGGCTCATGCTGAAGCTATGCTTTACAAGTATGGCTCTGGTGTTGGAATCAATTACAGCTCTCTAAGGTCAAGTCATGAGCGTGTTTCTGGAGGTGGTTTGGCATCTGGGCCTCTTTCGTTTATGCGTATAAGTGATCAGATTGGTGCGGTAGTGCGTTCGGGTGGAAAAACCAGACGTGCTGCTGCTATGAAATTGTTGAATGTAGATCACCCAGATATTATGGATTTTATCAAAGCTAAACAGGTTGAAGAGAAAAAAGCCCATGCTTTGATCAGAGAGGGTTATTCAAGCGGAATGGTGGGAGAAGCTTATAAGACGGTAATGTTCCAAAATTCGAATTTCAGTGTTCGCGTAACGGACGATTTTATGCAAGCGTATAAAGATGACGGGGAGTGGGAGACAAGGCTTGTCAAGACTGGTAAGCCATTTGAAAAGCACAAAGCCAGAGCAATTTTGAAAAGGATGGCTGAAGCTTGTCATTGTTGTGGTGACCCTGGAATTCAATTTCATGACATATTCAACAAGTGGAATACGTGTAAAAGCAGTGGCGACATTCATGCAACGAATCCATGTGTGGAGTTTGCCTTCCTTAACGATTCTGCTTGTAATCTTGCCAGTTTGAATTTAATGCGGTTTTTGAAGAATGAGAATGGAGAATTCTCTTTTGATGTAGAACGCTTCCAAAAAGCGGTTACCATTTTCGTAATTGCTCAAGATATCCTTGTTGATAGAGCTTCATATCCAACAAAAAAGATTGTGGTAAACAGTCACAAATACAGGCCGTTAGGGTTGGGGTATACTAACCTCGGCGCAACTTTGATGACTTTGGGGTTGCCCTACGATAGCGATGTTGGACGAGAGTTTGCTGCTGGAATAAGCAGTTTGATGTCAGCAAGAGCTTATTGTGTTTCTGCTCATCTCGCTCTCAAAGAGCTTGGTTCATTTGGAGGATATGAGAGCAATGTGAAATCATTCAGAAAGGTGATGCGGCTCCATAAGAGTCACAATGAAGAATGCACAACAAAGAAAGGGAAATTTGCTTACCTGTTTCAAGAGGCTGACAAACTGTGGCAGTACGTAGTTACAGCAAAAGCTTTCAGAAATGCTCAAGTGACGTTGCTTGCGCCGACAGGAACAATTAGTTTCATGATGGATTGTGACACGACAGGTATTGAGCCTGATTTTTCTCTGGTTAAGACTAAGCGGTTGATTGAAGGGGGCTCTATCCAAATTGTTAATCAATCAGTTGAGCCTGCTTTGCACAACCTTGGCTATTCTGAAGAGGATGCATCGGAAATCATAAAGCACCTTTTGGAGACTGGAACATTGGTTGGTGCTCCAAAAATGAAGAAGAAACATTTGTCAGTTTTTTCGTGTGCAGAAGGCGACAATGCAATCGATTGTTGGGGGCATATCAAGATGCTGGCAGCCGTTCAGCCGTTTTTGAGTGGCAGCATTTCTAAGACGGTAAATTGTTCGGAAAGCACTACAGCTGATGAAATCGAGAAAATGTTTTTTGAAGCATGGAAAATGGGTTTGAAATCGGTCTCGATTTTCCGTAATGGAAGCAAAATTTCCCCATTGACGGCAAAAGGAAAAGAGCATGGAATTTCTGTGCTTCGTCATGCACCAAAACGCTATAAGTTGCCTGATACATGCAAAAGTGTTCGGCATAAGTTTGAAATTGGAGGACACGATGGTTACTTTAACATCGGACTTTATGATGATGGAGAGCCAGGTGAACTCTTTATCAAAATGAGCAAGCAAGGAAGTACGATTTCTGGACTGATGGATGCTTTTGCCATAGCAGTTAGCATGGGATTGCAGTATGGGATTCCATTAAAAGATTTCATTGACAAGTTTAGCTTTATGCGATTTGAACCAAGTGGATACACAAAGTTTCCAGAATTGGGGTTTGCTCGTTCGCCAGTGGACTATATTTTCCGTTGGGTTGCTCATGAATTTTTGAAAGAAGACAAAGAAGCAGATTTTCACAATACAGATTTATCTGGTGAAGATGTTGAGAAAAAACAAGAGCTGGAAAAAGTTGGTGATGAGTTGGTGTGTCCGATTTGTGGTCATTACCCATTGAGACGTACAGGGTTATGTCATACGTGCCCAGAGTGTGGTTTTAATAACGGTTGTGGATAATCGCATAATTATTTTATATTCTGCTTTATGACGAAGCGCTATTGGACTTGCTTTTGGATCAAAATGTCGCAAGTTCATAATAGCAAACTATTTACGTAAGATAGGAGGATAAACCATGGCAGGACCTACATCGCCCACTTACCGTCAGAATCCTACAGACAAAGGCCAGCAAAACATCGAGGATGCCGAATTTGACACGACTATTCCTGTTTTTGATGACAGCAAAACCAAGAATATCGGCAATCCTTTGGGTGCTGGTCAAAACATGACACAAGGAAATGAAGGGCAAATCACTTATCATGATGACCATTATGGTTATGATATGAGTGAGTTGCAAGGAAGACGGCGTAGCGGCAATACCAAATGGCGAGGAATGTAGTCGAAGTTGTTTTCGTTTTGCATGCAAAACGTATTATGAAAGGAGATTAAGATGAAGAGAGTGCTGTTTGTGGTAGCGGTTTTTGTACTGCTGGTTGGATGTGAAATGCCGGATGTGAATGTGACGGGATTGAATGTCCAGCGTTCGGCGATTCATGGGAGTGGGCAAGTAGGGGTTGCTGCTATTCTTGATAACAGGCCGACTGTTGAAGTTCCAAACGACATCAAGGCAATCAAAGAGACGGTCAAGGAGATTCGTAAATTTCTTGAAACAGGAAATGTTGCCGATTTGACCATGGGCGAATTCAGGAAGGCACTCGATAAGCTTATTCCTGAAAAATACCAACCCTACTTCAATGCAATCCTTGCAGCAGTATCGAATATTCATGTGGATACCCAAAAGGTTGGCAAGGACAATTTGAAGCGTATCAAAGCTGCATTGAATGGGATTGAGTATCGTGCTGACAATTATGACCTTGAAGATCATCCACCAATGACTGACAGTCAAGAGCGCGGATTTGGTTTGCCCGAAGTGCCAAGTGTGGATGTCGAGTACAAAATCGACGATGGTAGCCTGCTGAAGCGTAAGGTTGGTCGTGGCAATTAAATACATTAAGTCCAAGTGAAAACTTGGGACTATACCTGTTGGCGGGTGGGTCAAAAGCCTGCCCGCCAAATTATATCAGGAGAATAGAAATGGCAAAAGAGAAGAAAGGCTGTCTTTTTGGTTGGCTTTTCCCAAGCGAAAATGATGAGCCAAATGATAATGGAGGACAACCCGTGACACAACCAGTAACAGGACATAAAGCTTTGTTGGTTGGAATTAACAAATATGCGATGTCTGGAGCAGACCTAAATGGTTGTGTGAACGATGTTAACAACTTGTGGGAAAAGCTCACTACTAAATACGGGTTTGACCCAGATAATGTACGCATGTTGACAGATGAACGAGCTACGCAAGCTAATATCTTACAACGACTTGGGTGGCTTGTTGACAATGCTAAGGCGGGCGAACTTTTGATTTTTCAGTATTCAGGTCACGGCTGTTTTTCTGGAGATACAAGAATTAGCCTTCTTGATGGAACTGAGAGGACACTTGAGGAGTTGACGAAAGAATTTCATGACAGAAAATTTTGGGTTTACTCGTGTGCAGAGGATGGAAAAATTGTACCAGGATTGGCCCATTCTCCACGAGTAACAAAATATAGCAATACCGTTAGAATAAAGGTTGATAATGGGGAAGAGATCAGTTGTACTTCTGATCATCTTTTTATGCTTAGGGATGGCACTTATAAGGAAGCGGCGAAATTAGTAGCGGGTGATTCATTAATGCCTTTGTATCGTAAAACGAGCAATAGGCAAGAAGGGGAACGATTGGATGGTTATGAATTGTGTTATGTTCCTTCGCTGAGTTATAGAAACGAGCTGAGAAAATCGGGGATTTTTGAGGAATCAGGATGCTATTATTATACTCATCGGTTAGTGGCTTATGAACAAGGAGAGTTAGAAAAAGGGTATAAGGGAGTATTACATCATTGTGATTTTAACAAAGCGAATAATACTCCTGAAAATCTTAAACTGTTGACTTGGACAAAACATGCTAAGATTCATTCTCATAGTGAAGAACGTAAAAAGAAAGATGCTGAAAGGATGGCAGAATGGAATCGTAATGGGTTTCGAGAAAGAGTTAAGAATGATAAAGAGTTCAGGAAAAGGCTTGGTATTGCATCGAGTAGAGCAAGGAAAAAGGATTGGCAAAATCCAAAATATCGTCAAAAAGTTGTGCAAGCTTTGAAAGCATCTTTTGTTGACAAAAACAGTGACTTGCGTGTTTTGGCATTGCATGAAAATCGTTCTAAATCTCATACAAAAGCTGCACGTAGGAAAGCTGTGGCTTCATTTAAGAAAACTGCTGTAGACGAAAATAGCAGATTTTATTTGGTAAGCCATTCAGAAGAGAGACGTTTACAACTTGTGGAGGCAAACAAAAAAGCTAACCATACTCGTTGGCATGTTCGGCGTAATAAATTTGATTCAAATTGTAAATTCTGTATTGAAGAAAAAAGAACGGTTAAAAACCACAAAATCGTTGAAGTTGTTGAAGAATCAGAAGTTATACCGGTTTATGATATAACTGTTGAAAAGTATCACAATTTTGCTTTGACAGCGGGGGTTTTTGTTCACAATAGTCAAGTCAGAGATCGTAATGGCGATGAGTTGAAGGACAGTTTGGACGAGATTCTTTGTCCACATGATTTGGACTGGGATAACCCATTGTCAGACGACATTTTAGCGGACCATTTCAAGCGGGTTCCAGAGGGTGCTTTTTTGACGTTTGTTTGTGACGCTTGTCATAGTGGTACTATGGACCGCGATTTGAAACCTCAGTCAAATGATTCTCATCCTAATAAAGAGCGGTTTCTTGCGCCTCCAACCGATATTATTGCCCGTTCGAGAGGTCGGGATATGAAAGTAAACAAGTTGGGTTGGAGGAGTCTAAATCGCGGGGAAAATGATGTTTCTTATACTAATCAGCGTCATATGCTGATTTCTGGTTGTCGTGACGACCAAACCAGCGCAGATGCTTTTATCGATGGCAAATACCAAGGTGCCATGACTGCAATGTTGTTACGTGCACTGAATACGCATCCAGATGCTTCATGGGTTAGAATTCATGAAGAAATGCTGAAATACCTATCTCAGGGTGGTTTCTCTCAGGTGCCTCAATTGAGTGGTCCAAAAGACAGATTAGACGCTAAACCATTTGGGGGCTGAAATGAAACGAGTGGTTGTTGAGTTACTGAAAATTGCTCGTGAGATCACCTCGCTGGACCACGATTACAAAATTAGCAAGTGGTATTATTTTCGCCCTCCACGTGGGAGCTTAAGGCAAAAACAGGTCAGATGGAAAGTTGGGATAGATTTGGACTGGTCAAAGGCTGCTAAAGGGAGAGATGAAACAGACTATGCTGATGAAGAGCGAGAAATGCTTTTGAAGATATTCAAATCAGATATGCAGAAAGTAAAAGCAGCAGCGAAAGCGAAAATTGGAAGACCCTCTATAACAATCCCAGATGAGTACGTGCTAAGTCTTAAAGCGGAAATTTATGTTCCGGTTTTTCGTGGTGAAGAAGAAGCACAAAAGGTTTTGGAGTCACTGGGCTATCGAGTGTGAGGTTGAAATGAAAACCAAGCCAGAACAGAAGTATTTCAAGCACAGCAATGGAGTTCTTGCAAAAACTGCCAGTGAGCAAAAGAAGGGTGCAGGTAAAAAGGTTGGTGCTCCTGCTGCTGTTGAGGTTAAAAAGGAGAAGCCAGAATGAAAAGAACGAGATTGACACAAAGAGAACAAGAACCCGTTCAAGAGAAGCTGGCCAAACGACTGGTAAAATTGGCTAAATCGCTTGTTGGTGACCAGTACGTTCGTCAATATTTCGTTTCCCTCGATGCGTTGGTTCTTCGTCTTGGTATGAGGATGACCGACGGATTGTGGGATGCAAAAGAACTCACTGCTGTTGCTAAAACATTGGCTGGACATCTGGATCGAGATGTCAAGACATTGGAAAAAATGTCTAAAGCTGATGATTTACCTGTTGTGAAAGTTCGTTCTCCAGATGCGTCAAAATGGTTCTATGATGGTTGGCAACATGTACTATTTGTTGATGCGTATGTTGAATATGGAAAACGTGAGTATGCTGTTGCAGCAATTACAGCGATGGGGATGCTTAAATATAAGAACGTAAAGAGGTAACGATGTCGGACGAAAACAAGAAAAAGAGTTGGTTAAGTTTTGCTTTCGAAATTCTCAAAAAGCTTATTGATTGGTTTTTTCGGAGGAAACAAAACCAGCAAGTCGATCAACAACAGCAGCAGAATCAACAGAATGTACAAAATGAGGAAGGCAAGGTTGATGGAGAGCACCAAGAAATTGATAATCAGCCTTCCGATGTAAGTACTACACCCGATGGTGGATTGAGTTTTGACGAGTTCAATAAGGGTGAAAATACAGATGAAAAGGAGAAAAAGAAATGAAGTGGTTAGTGTTTTTGCTTCCGTTGTTATTTATAGGTTGTATCAATGTCAAAGTGGAGATGCCTAAAGAGGTTGAAAAGCAGTACGTTTATGAGGAATATCCAATTTATCAGGTAGTAGAAAAACCGGAACTCGAAAATATTAGTGGTTCGGAAATGCATCCTTGGAGGGATGCAGCTACTTTTGCTGGATCAAGGTTGCAAGGAGATGACAAGAAAAAATTTGATGAATTTGCAAAAAAGGCGAAAACTGATGAGCAGGATGGCTTAAAAAAGATAAAGGACAATTATGACAAGCTAATCAAGTGGGGGAAAAAGAACGAAGCAACTGTCCGTTCTTATAACGAATACGCTACGGAGAAGAACAAGAGAGAGAAGGAGGAAGGTAAATGAAGAAGGTTTTGATAGCACTTGCTATTTTGGCAGTCATGATGTGTGGCTGTGGTAAGGTTGAAGAAAAAGCAGCTCCAAAGGAAGAACCAAAAGCTGAAGCTCCAAAAGAAGAACCAAAGGCTGAGCCAAAGAAAGAAGAGCCAAAAACAGAAGAGAAGAAGGAAGAGCCAAAAGCAGAAGAAAAATAGCGGCAAAAAAATATTTTAGAAAATTCAAAAAAAGGCTTGATTTTCGAGCTCGTACTCCGTATATTATATTGACAGTAGTTCATTGTTCTTTGATAAGGGCTCTTACAGCGATGGAAGACATAAGTCTTTTGCGATGTAAGAGCTCAACTAACGCGGAGTGGAGAAGTAGCATCTCGTCTGGCTCATAACCAGAAGATCGCTGGTGCAATTCCAGCCTCCGCTACCAGAGAAATAAGGTTCTCGCTGAAGCCGAAATACCAGAGGGCGCTCTGCGGGACGGGCCTCCGAGGACACACGACGCAGTTCTCATGGGAGCCGTGCGAGAATCATTTTTAGGTGATGAAATGTTTCCAATAGCGTTAGTACATACCGGACGACTTAGTTGCAGGCCCTACGTGCGAGTTAGAACGTGCGTCACGGGCTTGCTGTCTGCTATGTCGTCAAGAATTACCAAATTGCAGAATCAAAAGAATAACGAAGATACAAGCTAAGCTGATGGGGAGAAAGGAATTCAAACCGTCAGCAATAAAAGCTGGCGGTTTTTTTATGAGATGAAGAAAGGGGTTGATGGCAGATGAGACTGAGAAATTCACTACTGCTTGGACGTGGTGGAAGAGTGCTGGGTGTGATTTGTTGGAAGACAGCAATCAACCTGGCTTACTTTCGTGGCAATACAGCATTTCCTCTGATGTTTCATGAGGATGTTGAAGTGCATTCTCAGCGTCAGTCGTTCAAGCTGCCATCAGTGCTTATTCTGCTGGATAACAAGGATAAGTACCCGCACTCGAACATTCTGCCGCTGACTCGTCAGAATGTAATGATCAGGGACAATTTTACGTGTCAGTATTGTGGTAGAAAGCTGACATCAGTAAATGGCACAATCGATCATGTATTTCCCCTGGCTAAGGGTGGTACAAATACGTGGAGAAATGTGGTTGCTTGTTGTGAGCCATGCAACAATGAAAAGGATGACCTGAAGGCTGCCGAGTTCGAGAAGCAGACAGGTAAAAAGCTGATGAGAAAGCCAATTACGCCGCATCGAGGCATTCTGTATAGGCATCATGCGGAAAAGCCAGAATATGCGCAATGGAAGCCATACATTGCGTAGGCTTGCGAAGTTCTTTGACAATTAAATTTTACGGCGCTATGGTGTAATTGGAAACACATCAGGTTTTCAGCCTGAAATTCGGGGTTCGAGTCCCCGTAGCGTCACCAGAACTTTCCAGTACGCTTCAGTGGAGGGTTACTTCGCCTATTAAGCGAGAGGTTGCAGGTTCGAGTCCTGTTGCACAACTTCGGTTGTGTATAGCTCAATTGGTAGAGCGCTAAAATTTCTCTCTGCGATTTTTGGTACTGGGAATTGGCCCTATGGAGTAACTGGCAACTCACCAGATTCTCAGTCTGGCATTCAGGGTTCGAATCCCTGTAGGGTCACCAAAGGCTCTGAAGACGAAGTGAACGAGTCACTACCCTGTCAAGGTAGAGGAAGCCGGTTTAAGTCCGGTCAGAGCCGCCATGGAGCTGTAGCTCAACTGGTAAGAGTATCGGACTGTCGATCCGAGGGTTGCGGGTTCGAGTCCCGTCAGCTCCGCCAATACAGTGATCGGTGCGTAGCAAATATTGGTCTTGCGCCACACTTTTAATGTGGATAAATGCTGGTTCGATTCCAGTCGCACCGACCAGAATTTGGGCGATTAGTTCAGTTGGTAGAACGCTTGGATCACAACCAAGAGATCAGAGGTTCGAGTCCTCTATCGCCCACCATTGTTCTTTGAAAAGAAATCCAGTACGCTTCAGCAATGAGATACTTCTTCCATTTGAGGAAACCCAAGCTCATTGCGATTTTTGGTGCTGGATTTATTCCGGTATGATGTAACGGTAGCATAGCTGGCTGTTAACCAGTCTGTCTTGGTTCGAATCCAAGTACCGGAGCCATTATTGGCAGGAGCGAAAGCCTAATGGGGCGTGGGAAGCTTTCTTGGGTCTCTGCGTAGACCGAGAAATGAGGTTCGAGTCCTCACCTGTCAGCCATGTTCCACAGTAGCTCAATTGGTAGAGCAGCTGGCTGTTAACCAGTTTGTTCCAGGTTCGAGTCCTGGCTGTGGAGCCAACTTTTTTTGGAGTGGTACAATGTGCGGGATTGATGAATGTTGTTGCAAGTGCAAAAACCATTGGCCTATGTTTTCTCATCCCTGTACGGATGGTAAGCCAATGAATGAAAAACGAGGATGGGCTTGTGTAGTGATGGGAAGAGTTTTTCCTGATTGGCCTGAACATAGTGTGGGTTGTGAATTGTTTGACAATGCGCAAGTGGTGAAACTGGCAGACACGCAAGGTTGATGTGTGGGTGTGCTGGAACTGGTAGACAGGCTTGGTTGAGGGCCAAGTGTCCAAAGGACGTGGAGGTTCGAATCCTCTCACCCACACCAGGAGGTCTTTATGGCAAGAAGGAAATGGGCAGATGTGCAACTTGTTCAAGCAGTTAAAAAATCGATTTCATATGCACAGGTGATTGAAAAGCTTGGCTTGAACAAAAATCATGCTGGAAATTATGGAACGGTCAAAAAACACATAGAGAGACTTCAGTTAGATGTTTCGCATTTTTTAGGACAAGGACATCTGCGTGGAAAAACACACGGTTGGAGTTGGAAAAAGAGAAAACCGTTAAAAGAAATACTGGTTAGGGATTCGAGTTATTCGAGAGGTTTGCTAAAAGTTCGAATTCTTGAAGAGGGATTATTGAAGTATGAATGTGCCATATGTGGTCTGAAACCAATTTGGAGAGGGAAACCGCTGAATTTGATTTTGGATCATGCTAATGGAGTCAATAATGACAACAGGTTGAAAAATTTGCGTTTTCTTTGTCCTAATTGTGATAGCCAACAGCCGACTTTTTCGAGAGGACAGAGGAAAAAAGAACCTGTTTATAAGCGTTGTGTGTGTTGTGGGAAAGAAATCAGTAGAAATTTGAAGCAAGAAAAGTGTCGAATATGTTTGAGTAAAGGACGATAAGATGATGGGCCGCCTTAGTTCAATGGCAGAACAGAGGCTTTGTAACCCTCAGATATCGGTCCAATTCCGATAGGCGGCTCCATTTTCAAAGGAGAGAATTATGACTCGCTCAGTAGGAGGTACGCCATGTTAGGTTCTTAAATAAGGAGACCTAACATGAGTAGAACGCGTAAGAAGTACAGCCCAAATCCGTTTAGGCTGGTTCGGGGTGGACACAGACGTGCTGTAAGGAATGGAGTTCGTAAAAGAGCCATTCCGCCTACTTCTTTGGATGAGCCATACAAAGACAGACAATGTTGGCTCCCAAAAACAATCGCATTCGGATTGCACAGGAAAGGTTGGGATGACGACAAAATCATTCGGCATATTCGTTGGAAGTTCAAAATGAGCCAGAAAGATGCTGAAGAGATAGTGCCGGATAAGGACTATTGGTGGTTTGGTTGTGTGTGTGAAGAGTGCAAAAGAAGAAAAGCAGAATGGGTAGCAAAAACTCCACCCATTATCGTAAGGAGAATCATTTAGGCGCTGTGGTGAAACTGGCAGACGCGCTACATTCAGGGTGTAGTGAGCTTCGGCTCGTGAGGGTTCGACTCCCTCCAGCGCCACCACTTTACAGGGAGCGTAATGATGCACAATATTACGAGAGCCTTGAGAGAATTGAGAAGTTTGAAAAACAAGTGTGATCATATGGGTTATTGCCCACACATACAGATTGCGGATGTTGAAAAATACGTGAATCCGGCAATCAGGTTTTTGGAAAAGGAAGAAAAGAATCTCAAAAAGGGCGATTAGCTCAGCTGGTAAGAGCGCCAGCTCGACAAGCTGGAAGTCAGTGGTTCGAATCCACTATCGCCCACCAAAAAGAGGGATGCAAAAATCCATGGAGCACAGTTATATAAATAAGAAAGGGGGTTTATAATGGATGAAGTGAAAGTCTGTGCTCGTGCGGATGTCGGAGAAAAAACGGTTGCGTACATCTATAGCATTGGCGAAGGTTGGCCAAGCTATAAGATTCAGCCGAAAGGCGAACCTGTGCAGAAAAAAGAATACGCAGTTTTCAGCATGGTAGAAAAAGTACTCGAAAGAACTTTTGGGCCTGGCATTAAGATTCAATGGGTGGACTGATTGGACGCGTAGCTCAATTGGTAGAGTACCTCTCTTACAAGGAGGAAGTTGACGGTTCGAGTCCGTCCGCGTCCACCAAAAAGAAAGGGGGTGCTAAATGAAACAGTACCTCGTTACAGTAAAGCTGCGTCTTACAGCAATTGATGATGTTCAAGCGCGTGAGCGTGCACAAAAGTTTCTCAAGTTTCACAGCGTTGACCAGCTGGATGCTAAGCTGCAACGCATTCACGCTCACAAACAACCGGAAAGGGTCCAGCTGTGACGACAACCGTTACTTGTAATGGATGTTTTGATGGAATCCATCCTGGCCACCTTTTCTATTTGGGTTACTGTTATGCACAAGGTGACGAGCTGGTTGTCGGGATCAACTGTGACGACTATATCAGGAGAAAGAAACGTGAACAGCCTTTTTTCACGGCTGAGAAACGCAGAGAAACTTTGCTTGCTTTGGGTTTTATCAAAGATATTATTGTCTTTGAGGAGTCGAACCCGTCAGAGTTTATCAAGAAAGTTCAACCACAGGTACACTGTACGGGCAAAGAGTACGGGTACGACTGTCCCGAGGCACCTACATGTAAGGAGATTGGTGCAAAGTTAGTGCTTGTCCCAAGAACAAACATTTGGTCGACAAGTGTTTTAGATGGACTTTGGAAGCAGTGGGTTGATGAATTTATGAAGAGTAGGTCATGATTTAGCACCATATGCTGATGAACCACGAGAGGGTTAATGTGGAGAGATGGCAGAGCCAGGTTTATTGCGCAGCATTGCTAATGCTGTGAGGGTAAAACCTCCGTGGGTTCGAATCCCACTCTCTCCGCCACAAGCAAATGAAAGGAGAAGTCGGTGTCACAAGCTCAGAAGGTGAGGAAGTTGGAGCGGATTGAAAAGAGAATGGTCAACGTTTTGGAAGACCTTGAGTTATTGAAAAAGTTGGATGGGAACGACCAAAAAGTCAAACAGCTTTATGAGCACGCTGTTGCAATGAAAGAACTGATAGGATAAGGAGAGTTGGCAGAGTCAGGTTTATTGCACTGGTTTTGAAAACCAGAGTGGCAGTAATGTCACCGGGGGTTCGAATCCCTCACTCTCCGCCATACACTATGAAGACGCGGAAAGACCGAGTGTGTATTGTTGTTTTTGTGTCTTTGATGGTATTGATGCAGCCATTGTGGATTGTGTTGAGAATTACGCAGTGGTTGATGCGTTTTTGGAAACCTGACTTTCATTGGTAATGCGCCCGTCGCCTAATTGGATAGGGCACCTGACTACGGATCAGGACTGTTGCAGGTTCGAGTCCTGCCGGGCGTGCCATTTGTCAGGAGAATAGAAATGGAAAAGAAGAAGTGGGTCAAGAAAGAAATTCCTGTAACGTTGGAAATGTTTGATGAGTTTTGTGAAACAGAACTCATTGATGACATTATCAAGATGTTGAGAGCTGTAAAAAAGTATTGTGAATCAAAAGGCTTTCGTAATATCAGGATGGTTCACGAAATAGATTATGATAGTTGCCATTTTGAATTTTGGGGCGAACGATTGGAGACGAATGCAGAGCTTGCAAGACGCTTAAAGCGTAGCAAAGCAGCAAAAAAAGCTGCTGCAAAACGGAAGCGTGAAAAGGAGAAGAAAGAACGAGCATTGCTTAAAAAACTGAAAGCGCGATACGAATAATTGGCTCGTGGTGTAATTGGCAACACACAAGGTTTTGGTCCTTGTATTCCAGGTTCGAGTCCTGGCGGGCCAGCCACTTATTGAAAGGAGAAAAATGAAGTTTGACGGGACATTTGGTTGTCTCATTTGGATTGTAATTGCATTGGCAGCGTTTGTGGTGGCATTAGTGTAGCGGCTTGCACACGACACTGTGGATGTCGAAGTACGGGTTCGATTCCCGTATGCCACCCCATTAAGATGCATTGGATACTGGGTGTATTAGGAATCTACGCTGTTATTGCGTTGGGAGTCTTTGCTGTTGAATACAGAAAGATGTGCGATGAAGAACCGCCCAAACGACACCGTCATGATTCGGTTTACAAAATGGTGAGTTGGGTAGTAGCAATTTTTCGAAGTGTTTTTTGGTTGTTCATTTTTGTGTGTTGGTTGTTTAGTGATTCAGAAGGAGGTGTGCGATAATTGGTATTCGGCCCGATTCGAAATCGGGTGGCCTCTTTCGAGGCTTGGGGGTTCAAGTCCCTCCACCTCCGCCATCAAGGAAGCGTGTGGTAATTGGTAGCCAGCCTGATTGGAAGTCAGGTGCTCTCTTTTGAGAGTTGCAGGTTCGAGTCCTGCCGCTTCCGCCATTTGAGGAGCAAAGATGTCAGCAGACAATGGCATCTATGTTTTGAAGACGCCAGTAACAGAAGGCGCTAACAAGTTTGAGTACCGAGTGATTCATGCTCAAGCGATTGAGAATTTGAACTGGGAGGAAAAGAAGCCGGGTGAAGGAAATCCGAAAGAAATTGTTCGCTATTACTTTGGAACAACTGTTTATAATAATGCAGAGAAAGCATTGGAAGTTGCTGAAGAAATGGCCAACGAGATTTTGAATGACGACTTTTGTCCGATTTTGGAGTATGGTATTTGTGTTTTGCCTTTTCCTCATTCGTTCCAGTGGTATCTGGACCGAGTGGATATTGAGGAATTTATGAATGCGTTGTGAACTGTGCGGACAAGAGCGAGATGATGTTAATGAGCACCATCTTATTCCTCGGACAGTGCATAGCAATAAGCGTGTTCGAAAATTGTTTAGTAGGGATGAGATGAAGAGACGCAAAGTTAGCTTGTGTCGTAATTGTCATAAAATGGTTCACGTAACGATACCGGAAAAAGAGTTGGCGTTGAAGTATAATACGCTGGAGTTGCTCAAAGCTCACCCGGAAATTGCGAAGTTCGTTCTTTGGGTTAGAAAACATACACCTGCTGGTAAAGTAAGTGTTAGGTAGTTGCCTCGTGGTGTAATTGGTAGCATGACTGACTCTGAATCAGTTGGTCGAGGTTCAAATCCTCGCGAGGCAGCCAAACAGGAGAGAATAATGGCTCGATGTGCGTGGATAAAGGTTAACTCTGAGCAATGCCCGTACGATGACAATGGGAGTGGTTATTGTAATGACCACGAAGGAGTTGAGTGTTGTATGTGCGGAGCTCAGGCAACACACGAATGCGGTGTAACGACACATAATTTGCTTTGTTATGCACCTGTTTGTGGCAGTTGCCAAACGGAACATGAAAACAAATGTCATGCAGTAGGGAGTGTTCTTTGACATTTGCAGAACGGGCGCGTAGCTCAGTCCGGTTAGAGCATCGGATTTTTAATCCGGTGGTCGTGGGTTCGAATCCCACCGCGCTCACCAGTTTTTGGACGTGTAGCTCAGTTGGTCAGAGCGTTCGCCTGATAAGCGAGAGGCCGGTGGTTCGACTCCACTCACGTCCACCATACAGCCCTGTAGCTCAATGTGATAGAGCGCTGGTCTGATACGCCAGAGACAACGGTTCGATTCCGTTCAGGGCTACCATTCTGGCTCTCATAGGAAGTTCAGGACATCACTGCTGAAGGTAGGAGACAAGGAGGTCGTTTGCACTACCGAGGATGCAACACAAATAGGCTCCATTTGGACTGGGTGAGCAGCAGGAAGGAGCGGGTTGTGGCAAAGATGAATGACGAGTTGGAAAACAGAATCCTGACTACTTAGAACTCGTCGATGAGAGTTTTGATTGTGAAAGGAAATGGAAGGATGAAAATTTCATCTGTGTTCGGGGGATTATTGCACGTGCGAACCTGAACATCCATTTCCTTTATTGGATGCGTAATTCAACTGGTAGAAAGCCTGACTCTTAATCAGGAAGTTGTGGGTTCGAGTCCCACCGCATCCACCAGATTTACGGGGGATTGGTGAAACTGGATATCATACGAGTCTTCTAAACTTGTGTTGGGGGTTCGAGTCCTCCATCCCCTGCCACTTTTGATAAGGCGGTGTAGCTCAGATGGATAGAGCATCGGATTCATACCCCGAAGGCCACTGGTTCGATTCCAGTCACCGCTACCAACTTGAAAGAGCTCCCGTAGCTCAACAGGATAGAGCGCTGGTTTCCTAAACCGGAGGTTGCGTGTTCGAGTCACGCCGGGAGTACCAAAAGGAGTTGTAAATGGATGTCAGACAACAGTTTCAAGAAACAAACTTCTTTTATAACTGCGATGTCAACAATCCGCAGTTTGAGAGCGCTCAAAAAGTGCATGATTGGCGCAATTATATTCCGAGCAATTTTCGTGAAATTTGGTTTGATTTGAGTGAAGAAACTCGAATGGTAATTGCGATTTTTGCCGAGTGGCGTGCTGACAGTGAGGATTGGGAATAAATGGGCAGCATGTGCGTTATAGGCGTTAAAACAGGTGAAAATCCTACCCATGCTGTTCGATTTGTAAGGATTTGAGCGAGTGATGGGACAGGTAGACATCTTGATCAAGGAGCAGAAAGCGGTAGTGGAGGAACAGGCATACTCGCTTGACTTAAAATCAAGTGGACTCATAGTCCATGCGGGTTCGAATCCCGCCTACCGCACCAACGTTTCCAAGCGGGTTCAAATCCCGCCTCGCCTACCATGTGGCCGAGTGGTGGAACTGGCAGACGCGTGTGATTCAAAATCACATGTCCTTCGGGACGTGAGGGTTCAAGTCCCTCCTCGGCCACCAATTTAGAGAGGAAAGGAATAATGACGGAAGAGCAGGAAGTCTATTTTAGGAGAGAAATGCGGAAAAGCTTTATTGATCCGAGCTATTCTATCGTGGTGCCTTTTGAGGTATCTGACGAGGATTGTCTTAGGATTTGTATAGAGTTGGATCGAGAAATTGAATGTTGTAAGCTGTCGTAGCTCAGTGGTAGAGCACCTCCTTGGTAAGGAGGAGGCCATGGGTTCGAATCCCATCGGCAGCTCCATTGCCACCTTAGCTTCAATTGGTAGAGCGCCTCACTCGTAATGAGGAGATTGTGGGTTCGAATCCCACAGGTGGCTCCAACTTATTGTAAGACAATGAGTTAAGGCACTTTATTGTGCCTTTTTTTATGGACAGAATTGGTTTTCAAAAAAATTTTTTTGCCAAATTTTTCATAACTTTGCATAACCAACTATGTGGAATAAGGTTATAGAATTTTGTCTGTAGAGGGTTTTTTCTCCCACCTTATTTAGATTTTTTTATATTCTTCATTATGGTAGAAGTGCGAAAGTTCTCGTATTATCCTCGTGGGGATATACCATGCTCAAATATAAGGTAACTCAACGGTTTTTTGCGGGGCCGTTGAAGAGGTCAATACCAGCAGGTGCATATTTTTACGAATATGAAGAACAGTCAAAAATCGTTTTAACAGATGCGCCAGACAGCAGTAACCCGTCAAATACACTTCTCACAAAGTTTAACTACGATGATGACGATGTTGTTGGTTGGTTCAAAAGTTTGGTTCATGTTCACCATGTAGCTTATATTGTTTTTATTCAAGAATTACCCGAAAGTGCATTAGATTTAACTGGTCCAGATGGAATTCTTGAAGCCAGCGATGTTCATAACGATTCAGCTGTTACAGGCGTAACTGTTAAGGATGCGCTTGAACATCTGGCAACTGGCGCACTTGTTATTGTTGACATTCTGGCGAATCGACCTGCTTTCGGTGTTCAAGGCAGGGCATTTTGGGCTACAGATACACAGCAACTTTTTATTGATACTGGAACTGCTTGGGATTTGGCTTCTGGCGGCGGGGCAGGCTTTGTTCTCAATCGTGATTTGGATTATTTTGAAGGCGACAATCCTCCGTTTATGGCTGATGCTGATGTCTATCATTTCTATGACTCAGCAGATTTTGTTGCAAGTGAGGATCATGACGTAATTTTTAAGCTGGCTTCACAACTTGCCAATATGGATGCAAATGGAGCAACGATTTTTTTGGTCTACTTTATGTCAACAGCAGAAAGTTCCAAAAATATCGTTTTGAAATTTGACTATGTTGTGCATGACAAGAATGAAGCCTATAATGGTGGTTCGGTTTATAGTTCGCAGTATACGATTTCGACACCAAATACTGCAAATTTAACGACCGTGAACACGGTTGCGATTCCAGCAGCGAGAATTACGTCAAATACGGTGGAAATAGAATGTCGTTTAACACGTTTGGGAACAAACGTTTCAGATACACATACTGGTGATTTCATAATTAGACAACTCTTGGTCACAAACTAAAGGAGGGTAAACAGACATGTCATTTAGGGAACGATTAATCGGATCGAGAGTTGATAGTGTAGGGGTACAATGCTCCACTATTGACTCAAAGTTGACAGTGGTCGATGGTGAAATATCGACGGTAGATTCACGATTGGTCATTGTCGACAGCAATGTAGTGCAGACGGATTCACGAGTTACGATTGTTGACTCGCGAGTCGTTATCATCGACAACGAAGTATCAGTTGTCGACAGTAAGATAGATGTAATTGATACCGAATTATCCGTCGTCGATTCGGTTGTCGATGTCATTGATTCCGAAGTTACATCTGTTGGGACTCAAGTATCGACAGTTGATTCCAAGGTTGACGTTATCGACACAGAAATTTCGACAGTTGATTCCAGAGTCACGATTGTCGATTCGAGAATTGTTGTTGTCGATAACGAGCTATCTACTGTTGATAGCAAAGTTACCAGCGGCTTCAACGGGACTGATCTCAGTACTATCGAAAGTAAGATTGATGACATTCCGACAAGTGCGAGTCTTAGCACCACTAACAGCAAGGTAGATTCGGTTGGAGTTCAGGTTTCAACGACTGATTCTCGACTTGTTGTTGTCGACTCGATCATCGATGTCATTGATAGCGAAGTTACTTCCGTAGGAACGCAAGTCAGCACCGTTGACAGCAAGATCGATGTCATTGACACAGAGCTTTCGACAGTTGACTCACGTCTTACAGTGGTTGATTCTCGTGTGGTTGTCATTGATGACGAGATATCAACGCTGGATTCCAAGGTGTTGAGTGCGCACGTTGTGACCGATAGCAAGGTTGATTCTGTTGGGACACAAACGTCGGCTGTTGATAGCAAGATGGATGTGCAGTCAGGTGCCATCAGTACATTGACTGGTATGGTCGATGCTTTGGACAACAATGTGTTGGCCAAGGTTATTGTTCCACCGGTTATTGTGCGTGATGAAACATCGGCGAGAACCATCAGAATCTGGTTGTACTTGTATGACCAAAATGGCTTGATGGAAGACCCCGATGGCAATCAAGCTTACTTGCAAATACTCTACGAAGATGGAAGTAGTGCACTTGCTCGTGGCTTGATGACTCGTAGTGACGTTGGTCGTTACTACAGGGATTGGACAGTTGCAACTGGTCAAGCACTTGAAGCCTATCAGATTGTCTGCGATTATCAACTGACGGGTTCGACGATTTACCAAAGTCGTTACACCGAGGTTGTTGATACTGACCCTGATATCTCGTCTTCGGTGGATAGTGTTGGAACACAGGTTAGCACTGTCGATTCCAGACTTACGGTGGTTGACTCTCGTGTTGTTGTCATTGATAACGAGTTGTCAACTGCTGACAGTAAGATCGATGTTATTGACACAGAACTTTCGACAGTTGACAGCAAAGTTGACGTTATCGATACAGAGCTGTCGGTTGTTGATTCTGTTGTTGATGTCATTGACAGCGAAGTTACTTCCGTTGGAGTACAGGTCAGTACCGTCGATTCGAGACTTGTTGTTGTTGACTCGATTATTGACGTTATTGACAGCGAAGTCACTTCCGTTGGGACTCAGGTCAGTACTGTCGATAGCAAGGTTGATGTTATCGACACAGAGCTTTCAACTGTCGATTCCAGAGTTACAATTGTCGATTCGAGAATTGTTGTTGTCGATAATGAGTTGTCAACCGTTGACAGTAAGATCGATGTCATTGACACCGAGATTTCGACGCTCGATTCTCGTGTTGTTGTTGTCGATGATGAGTTGTCTACTCTGGATAGCAAGGTGCTGTCTGCGCATGTTGTTACTGACAGCAAGATTGACAGTGTGGAAGTTGAAGTCCAGAGCGTTGGTTCTCAGGTTGACAGTGTTGGAACTGACCTTAGCACTGTTGACAGCAAGATCGATGTCATTGACACAGAACTCTCGACAGTCGATTCTGTTGTTGATGTCATTGATTCCGAAGTCACTTCCGTTGGAGTGCAGGTATCGACAGTTGATTCCAAGGTTGACGTTATCGACACAGAGCTCTCGACAGTTGATTCCAGAGTCACGATTGTCGATTCGAGAATTGTTGTTGTCGATAATGAGTTGTCAACCGTCGATAGCAGAGTTGTCAGTGGCTTCAACGGGACTGACTTGTCTACAACCAACAGCAAGATTGACAGTTTGGCAACGCAGGCCAGTACGTCGCTCCAGAAAGGTGAATTCACGGCCTATATCTGGACGAACACGACGGCAATTGGCGTAAGTCTTGCCGATGGTGGCAACGACTATTCCGAGACGTCACTTGGTGGTAAGCAGCAGACAGCCTATGTGGATGCGGCTATCTATGGTTACCTTACACTCACCGCACCCGAACCGGGAACCAAGACAGTCAGAGATGTTGAGTTGGACCTTGGTTGGTCGGGACAGATGGATGCCAATACAGGTGAGTCCAAATGGATGGTTGTTACGGGTTCTTCTGCAACAGTCACGAGCGCAGAAGATATTCCAGGCACAACCGTTTCGGAAGGCACAAGCAAAACCACACGTTGGCGTTCTGGTCAATATAAGAATACCAACGAGATGGGGACGTTGCCATTCACAGTCATGCTGCTTGGTAAGGTGGACAACGGAGCAGACACACTTACACTCACGGGCCTTTTGGGTTCGACAATTGCAGTTTGCTATGATGTCTAAGGCTGCGTGAGGAGCGGGAAAGCTTTTTTAGGGAAGGTCTGAAATATGGCCTTCCCTAAAAGGCTTACAATATGGAAAAAGAAAAAAAGTACGGCTGCAAGTTTTGTATAATAGGACAGGAATCGGCAAGACAAAAGCTGATGACTGTTCGACTTTTGCGTTCGACAAAAGAACCAACGATTGCGATTGATTCTTTTAATGCGCAAAAGAAGAAAATCATCGATCAAGCTGAATTTGCGGTAGTATTTAGGCCATCGCAACATGATGATCCTATAAAAGAAGTTGGGGATTTGACAGATAACAAATGGCCTGAATTTCGCATTTTGGTTGAAGGTGATGATTTCCCGGTGAATACGATACCATCGGACAATATTACATGAAAAGAGGAAAACGATGCTTAAAGTAGTGCATTTTGTTCAGGTGGCTCCGTGTAGGAGTGGTCTTTACGAAACGACGCGTGAAATTTGTAAAGGTCAGATCGAGTATTTGAAGTGGAATGCCCGCATGGTAGATGTAACGGGCATCTGTACTGGTAGTGGAGAACCTACGAAACAAAAAGAAGAAAGAGGAATTCCTCTTGCTGATTTGAAATGGGCAAGAAGAGCTGATGTGTTTTTTCTTCATACGGGAATTCCTAAAGAGATAGAAGGTACAAAACCGACGGTTTACTTTGCGCATGGAATGCCGGAATATACGCTGTATTCTCAGATTATGCGTGAAGTTGCAGTAAGCGAAGAAATCAGAAAGAAGAAACTGGAAAACGCAACGCCGTTCTTTGGAAGTTGGGGATTAGTTGTTCAGATTGCTAAGTATGATTGGATGAAAGCAGCTATTACATTATGGCGTAGACATAAGCCATATTGGGAGCCGTATTTCAAAAAAGTCATTCTTGGCAACCACTTTTGCGACTTGGAGAAATTCAAGCCGGAAGGTGATAAAGCTGACTACGTTCAAAGGCCAGCAGAAAATGGTGGTATGAATATCACCTTTGCTGACCATTGGCGTTATACGGCTTTCAAAGACCCGTTTCAAATTTTGCATGGCGCAAGAAAGTTTTGCAAGAGTACAAATTCGAGAATCCATTTATATGCTGTGCCAAAAGAAGAAGTCAGGGATTTGCGTCATCCTTGGAATTCAATTATACATGGCATCAGCGAAGAATTGGAGCATACGCTCGGTGGGTTTTATGCAGTTCACGCTGACATTGCTTCAGTCCATCGAGCAGCAGATTTGTTGATTACACCTTCTTGTGATGATACGAGAACGGTGATTGAAGCTTCAGCTTGTGGTTGTCCTGTTCTTGCAAGGCATGGAACAGAAGCGGCAATTTTTCATTGTCGTATTGAAGACCCAGATGAGCTTGATAGATCGTTGAGAGATATCTATCAAAAGTGGCAGGATAAGAAAACGTGGAGTAAGTTGCAAAAGCAGTCAAGGGATTTAGTAACAGATAAAAGTTTATCCCTGAAAAGTTGTGTAGAAAAAATTGAATCGGGATTGGCTGAAGTCCTATAACCAAGTGTTGTGGTGCGGTGAGCTTTCAGTAGTTTTGAGAGCGAAACATTGTTTCAGCGATAACCAACAATGTTTCTTGCCGCAGGGAGACCGTGAGAGAAGACAGCTATGATACTTCTCTTTATCCCTGCCCAAAGTCTATCCACTCTGCTTGGGATTTGCAGTCAATAACGCTCTAAGGAGATGAGAAATGGGACTGACAGGTTCTCAAAGAGCAGAGAAGGTAGGCTTTACTTACACGCCGACAAATTACACTCCTGACCCTGTTTGGAGTGAATCGACAAATAAGGTTTCTGCACACCTAAAAGGGATTGATAATGCCCTTCCTGGTGCGGGAGGTGCTGTTGCTGCATCAGCAGTGTCTTATGACAATTCAGTTTCTGGTTTGTCAGCTGATGATGTCCAAGATGCTATTGATGAAATAGTTAACGACCTTGGGAATTATGTGCTTGCTCCTACTGCAAGCACAACAGCAGGAAACATCCCCCAATACCAAGATGTCACAGGAAAGCAGCTAACCAACGGTTTAGTGCTTGTTACGACAGTTGGCAATCCAGGTTTGCATACCAGGGTTCCTACTGAAAAAGCAGTCAGAGATACATTCAATGACCAGTATGAGGAAGGACTTCGTGATAATCGGCCTTTACCTGGTAACGAAAGCTATCGCTACTATGCAACAGATACTCATCAGTATTTCGTTGACAACGGAATACAATGGCGTGAAATTGCCGCAGTTGGAACAGGTTCCCCAACGATCTATGAACGTCATGTAGCAACAGCTGGACAAACAGTTTTCAATCTTTCCAGTAAGTACACTGAAGGCTATAATGCACTCCAAGTTTATGTTAATGGAAACAGGCAAACTGTTGGTGCGTCAAATAGCTATGTTGAAACCGATGACGATACAATTACGTTCAATGTCGGTTTGGATGCTGGTGATGAAGTAATTTTCCTCCAACATTCTGGCGGTTCGAAAAACGTTATTACAGCACGTCAAGATTTTACAGCTACAGGTGGTCAAACAGTTTTCAATTTGAGCTTTAGTTACCGAATTGGCCATGCAGATATCCTTGTTTATTCGTCAGGCGTACTCCAACGAGCTGGCGCAAGTTATGACTATGTAGAAACTGATGAGACAACGATTACGTTCAATTCTGGCCGTGCACTCAACGAGCAGATTGCTGTTTTGAGAGTTGGTGCAAATGACGCTGGTACTGTGGGGTTGTATGAGCGCCATGTTGCAACGGCTGGACAAACAGTTTTTGATTTAGCTGGTGCTTATCCTGTTGGTACTAATGCGTTGTTGGTTTTCAAAAATGGGATGCTTCAATCACTTACAGCAGATTATACGGAAACTGACGGTGACACGGTTACGCTTGTAAATCCCGCAAACCTCAATGACGTTTTGATTTTCCGCATTCCTTATGGTGATACAGAATCCGCCACAGCGGTTGCAGCAAGTGTACATGTCGATACGACTAATTTTGACTATATCCTTTCTGCTGCTGATGATACAGCACAAAAAGCTCTGAATACGTTGGATGACCACTCTCACTATTCTGAGGGGTTATTGTCAAGTCGCCCAGCTGCTAATATCAATGGGCGTTGGTATCGTTCGACTGACGACGCAGTATTGGCAGTTGATAATGGTTCGTTGTGGATAGGTGTTGGTGGAGCTGCAACAGCTGTTTCTGCATATACAGATAACTTTGACAATATCCTTTCTGCATCGGATCAAAATGTCCAAGCAGCGTTAGATACATTGAATGACCATGATCACTACTCTGAAGGGTTATTAGCAAGCAGACCTTCACCCGGTATTGAAGGACGCTGGTATCGAGCAACTGATACCAATCAGTTGTTTGTTGACACTGGGACTGTATGGAAAGAAGTCGCAGCTATTGGTACTGGTGCACCAACAATTTATGAGCGTCATGTTGCAACGGCTGGGCAAACAGTTTTCAACCTTTCCAGCCAATATGATACCGGTGTAAACGCGCTTCAAGTTTTCCGTAATGGAAACAGGCAGACTGTTGGTGCATCGAATGATTACGTTGAAACTGATTCTGACACAGTCACGTTCAATGCAGGTTTGGATGTTGGTGACGAAGTAGTTTTTATCCAGTTTTCTGGCGGTGCAAAATCTGTCATTACAGCACGTGCAGATTTCACAGCTACAGCTGGACAGACTGCTTTTGATCTATCATTTACTTATCGTCCAGGTTACCAAGACATTCAGGTTTATTCGGGTGGTTTGATCCAGCGTCTTGGTGGAGCATACGACTATGTAGAAACAGATTCCGATACTGTTACATTCAATGTCGGTCGTGCATTGAATGAGAATGTTACCATTTTGAGAGTTGGAGCCAATGAAGCTGGAACAGTTGGGTTGTATGAAAAGCATACAGCTGCTGGGGGACAAACAGTTTTCAATCTGGTAGGCGGTAGTTATCCGACTGGTACTCACTCATTGTTGGTTTTCAAAAATGGTCAATTGCTGGTAATTACAGATGATTATGTAGAAACCGATGGCGATACAGTAACATTGACGGCAGGAGCATTGGCTGGCGACAAGCTGGTATTTCGCGTACTGAATGGTGATACTGAACTTTCAGCACACGACATTGATTACCACAGTGACTATCCGACAGGCTTGCATCCGTATGAAGCAAGCACAGCAGGCGTGGGTAGCCCGAATATCTTGTTGGCTTCTGAAAGTGGTAAAACGATTTCGAATGTTGGAACGCCAGCAGAAAATTACAACACGTTGCCTTCTGCTTCGGCTGGTTTGCGATTCACGTTCATTTGTGAAGACGCAAATGGGATTAGAGTAACAGCAGCTGCTGGCGATACAGTACGAATTGTTGGCGACGTAAGTGCTGCTGCTGGTTATGCTCGTTCGACGACTATAGGAAGTGCTGTAACATTTGTTGCTGTTGATGACACACAATGGATTGCAATTTCGGCACTTGGTACATGGACTGTCGTGTAAGGAGAAGTAATAATGGGAACAGTAACAATTCCTGATGCTACAAGATTCAAAAATAAGCTCATCAATGGCAATTTTGACATCTGGCAGCGTGATACAAGTTTTGCGGTTGCTGGTGCTGCCAGCAATACGGTGTATAATGCAGACAGATATGTTTATTGGGCTTATGCGCATGGAGGAACAAGTGCTGCTGGTACTATTTCTCGTCAAGCTTTTACACTTGGTCAAACTGATGTTCCAAATGAGCCGACGTATTTTTGGAGAATGGCAAACTCGACCGCAGGAGCTTCTTTGGGAGTCAATTCTTATCATCAGCTTCGGCAGAGTATGGAAGACGTGAGGACTCTTGCAGGAAGAACGGCAAGCTTTTCATTCTATGCAAGGTCAACAATAGGAAGCAAGAAAATAGTGGTTGAGTTGGCTCAGTATTTTGGTACGGGTGGCTCTCCTTCAAGTATAGTAAGTGGTTTTGGCTACAAAGAATTTACTTTGACTACCTCATGGCAAAAATGTATTCTTGAAAATGTATCCATTCCTTCGATTTCAGGAAAGACATTGGGCACCAACAATGACAGTGTGTTGTGGTTGGACATTTTCTTTCAAGCTGGTTCTGGTTTTGATGCTCGTCTTGGTCAAACTGGCGGATTTGCTTGGGGCGGTACTGGCAATACTGATATTGCTCAAGTTCAGGTTGAAGAGGGTTCAGCAGCAACAGAATTTGACCAAAGACATATTGCTCAGGAGCTTGCATTGTGTCAGCGTTATTATGAAGTACATGGAGGGGTTACACAAACAGTTCCAACCTTGACTGCGTATGCTCAAAATGCACAACCGTTTGGCTATGGTGTTCCATTTATTGTTCAAAAACGGGCGGCTCCAACATTGACTAAGAATGGAACTTGGGGAGTATCAAATTGCGGTCAGCCTGCTGTTGGAAGCTCTTCTGTTTATGGGTATTATATTTATGCTTATGCCACGGGTACAACAACGTGTCTGTTTTTTGCAAATTCTGCTGACGATACAATAACCGCTGATGCTGAATACTAAGGAGAACCAAAATGGTCAAAGCGGAAAATATCAGAATCGAGACTCATCTTGCTGATTTTCGTTGTGATAAATGTGGTACGTTTCAGCAAGACGTAAACGTAAACACTGAACTTTCTTATGATGAGAAGAGTACTACAATCATAGTTCCATGTTCAAATGGCTCGTGTGATTGTACAAGTTTTTATCCCACATCGGGTGGTACTGCAATGGCAATTGATTTGGCTGCTGCAAAGACCGAATAGAGGGTTTGAACAATGACAAAAACAATGGTTCCGGCACATAGTGTTGAAGCTTTGATGACAGAAAGACTGTTGCAGTATTTGGAAATCAGAGTCAACAATACAAATCCAACGTATCAGGTAGACATCAATTCCTGTATTGTGGGTTCTGATGATGGTTCTGTTATTATGGAAGTAAGTAGTCCAATCACGGTTGACATTACAGCAAGCGGGGCAAACGGTCTTGATACTGGAAGCGAAGCAAGTAGTACATGGTATTACATCTACATGATTTACAACCCGACAACAAATACGGTTGCGGGTTTGTTTTCAGTCAGTCAGAGCAGCCCGACAATGCCAAGTGGATATACGAAGAAACGGCTTGTTGGTTGTGTGAGAAATGATGGAAGCAGTAATTTTCTTGCCTTTGCACAGAACAATCAAAGGGTTACTTACTACGGGCAGCATTTTGTTCTTTCTGGAGGTACGGCTGGAAGTTGGACATCCATTGACCTTTCAAATCACGTACCAACAAACATAGCTTACGAACACTGTTTCTTTCTCTATGGAAATTCTGGCGGCGATGATACATCAGGAAATGCAGCAATTTATTTAAGTGTTGAAGGAAGTACGACAAGCGCATTCTATAATGCAATGCGACGACAAGCAGCAGGAAACTGGAGATTTAATAGCATGTCGCATCCATCAACAATGCCTGTTTATAATCGTGCTTCTCCAAATGTATATTATTACATAGCCAAAACCGCTGGAACACCTGATGGTTATATGGCAGTAATAGGCTTCATTCTGAACGTATAGGAGTCCAAAATGAGTGCAACAGTATTCAATGGTATGGCAAACTTGAATGTGCAAGGTTTCGAATTGAAATTGTAAAAAGGGCATCAGATAAGATGCCTGAGACCGAAATCAAAGTTGGAGGTTAGAAAATGCTTCATTTCTTAACCAGAAAACAAAGAAA
>Ga0180432_10002092_pt1 | contig 30442 bp, 28 predicted proteins | sample SS_ome_10_FD_132414 | JGI IMG/M metagenome (GOLD analysis project Ga0180432, IMG submission 132414) | Hypersaline lake sediment archaeal communities from the Salton Sea, California, USA - SS_1_MS_2 metaG | ecosystem: Environmental > Aquatic > Non-marine Saline and Alkaline > Hypersaline >...
ACATTTAATAATCATCAATTTATTTAGATATTAATAAATTTATATAAAGATTATATAATTTTAATAGAAAATCAATAGTAATTTTCCTAAGTATTAAAAGATCATGAGAAGACATAAAATTTTTCTTGTTTTAATAGGGTTAACGTTTTTGGTATTACCTTTTAGTTTTGGAAGCGCATGGAGTAATGGTTCATACGCGTATAATCAAAATGATTACGATTATGAAACGGATTATGGAACTCACGATTGGATCGCTGAAGGAGCGTTAGAAGCATTGATAGAATATGACGAAGATCAATGGAAATGGTTAAAATATAGGGAGATAATCTTTCTTGTAGGAACCGAAGCGCCTGATAATTCTGGTGTTTCAATAACTTTGGACGGTGAAACGCTCTCGGGTTTTGGGGATACTACATATCATCATGTATATTATGAAGAAGATGGTTCTATAAAAAATAACGAAGACGATTCCGCCCTTCGAGCAAAGTGGTGCGGCGATTGGGCGGATGTCAGTATTGAAAGTGGCAAGTTAGATCAAGCAGCGTTTTATTTCGGAGCAATGACCCATTACATTGCCGATCTTTCCATGTACGCACATGTGGCAGAGAATTACGTCCCTCCATATAATTTATACTTCGACGAACATCATTCAACTGTTGAGTCAAGAGTTCAATCCAGAACGAATGAATACGACGATAGGGAGGAGTTCTTTAAGTATTCTCAAATTATCGTTGGTAATAAGAAACCCTACGATGCTGCTGTCGATCTAGGGTGGGAAACATATAAAGATTCAACACCCTCAGAAGCGATTACTCGTGATGCTTTATGGCTCCACAATAATTTTTTCTCTAACTGGGTACTTACCTATTCTCAGCGACAGGCTGAAACAAATGAAACTAAAAAATTTTACTACAATAGAATAGAAGAGTGTTTAAATAACGCAATAGAAGCTTGTACTTCAGCAATGAACAATGTAGGAGGATTCGAAACTCCGGTTTACACTTTTCCCTCATATTCCGTGACTTTATTGATAATAATAATGAGTACTGTAATCATTGGAATAGGGTATAATGAAATAAGGAAAAAGGAGATATCTTTTAAAAATTCATTATTCTAACATTTTTTTTACCTCTTCATAGCTATTACTAGGCATTGGTCCGAAGTGTTCAACTTTTAATGCCCCAACAGCATTTGCAAATCGTGCAATTTCTTTCAAGTCCCATTCATTAAGATATCCGACAACAAACGCACCACCAAAAGAATCACCCGCACCAGTAGGATCCACTTCATCTGCCTTGAATCCAGCGATTTTTATTCCATCGTGATTCTCTTCGGTAAATACTGTACACCCCTCCTTGCCTTGTTTAAGTACGACGATTTTTGGACCCATCTCTAATAGTTTTCTACACGCTTTTGTTTCACCTTTTATGTTTGCCAACATTTCAGCCTCCTCTCCACTCGGAAGCAATATAGTTGTCGATTCTAATACTGGCTTACAAATATTCAAGATAATTTCCAAATCTAACATTTCTGGCCTTATGTTTGGATCAAACGAGATAATTACGTCGGGATTCTCGTCTTTAGCAATTTTTATCGCTTTATAACACGCTTCCTTCGAACTTTCGCTGATAGAAAGGGCACTCCCCATTATATGCAGCGCTTTTATTCCTTTGAAGTAAGACTCTTTTACATCTTCTGGCATCGTATCTCCTGCGGCACCTGCGGCAAAAATAAATTTTCTAGAACCATCAGAATTGTATTGATTAAACGCAATGCCCGTTGTTTTTCCCTTAGCAACTCTAATCTGAGACACGTCAACGGAATCAATCTCTAATTTCTCAAGGATACAACTCCCAAATTCGTCTTCTCCTATTGCGCCAATATATCCCGTAGTGATATCAAACTGTTTACCCATTCGAGCCGCAGAATCTATGAAAATCGCGGGAGCTCCACTGGGATACGGTCCTTTATACGAAGACCCGATGTTTCCGTGAGGATCGTCTATTTCAGTACGCATTATTTCAACTAGTAACTCGCCAAGGCAAATTATATCAGGACTCATGATAAATCTCAATAGTTTTGTTTAATTAAATTATTAAATCAAAATATATAGAAAAACTTATAGATGAAATTTAGTGAAATCGATGGGCTATTTGAAAGCGCCACGATAAAACCAACATTTGAATACATCCATATTATTTTAGCACTATACCTTTTTGGAAAAGAAAAGGAAGGAATTGGACGGTACCGCTTAAAGGAAGAGTTATTGATTGGGAGTGGGACGGCTCGTTCGCTTATTGAAAAATTGAACAAGAATATTAACTTCATCACAGTTTTGAGTGACAAGAACAAGAAGAAAGGGCACGTGCTAACCAAAACGGGTCAAGCGTTTTTGAACAAACTAAAGGAAAAAATACCCCTTGTAGATGCAGGAGATTTAGAGGTTTTGAAAGAGATCCTCATTGAGTCTGAAAATTTATACTCATATTATTGCCTTATAAAGAATTCGGCAAATCATTTAACAAATGGAATAACACAACGGGATGCGGCAATCAAAGTTGACGGATCTGGAGCAACTTGTTTGGTTTTTAATGGAAGCAAGTTAACTTTTCCTCCTAAGGCATTTTCAGATCATGAAATGGAGCAAATGGAAATTAGCGATATAGTTCAGGAGTATTTTAAATCTAGTATTGCCAATGCAAAATCTATTTTAGAAAAAAACGATGTTATTATTATAGGATTAGGAGAAAGCCCTGAAAAGGCAAGATTGGCAGCAATGAACGCTGCTCTAACATTAATATAAAGTAAATAGGTTTTTAATAATGAAATTCGAAAAGGATATAAAAATCATTCTAAAACAGGAATTAGTTAAAGAATTAGAAATTTGTGTAAAGAATGCAAGTCCAAACGAGGCTTGCGGATTGATTTTTGGGAAAATAAAAACGAATGAAATAGCCCCTGATGATTTTCAAAACTTGTACGAGGCTCAAAAATTTAATTGTATCAAATCAAATAAAAAATCTCCTGTGGCATTTATAATTAATGATGTAGAAACGCTTTATAGAGTTATTAAGGAATCAACTCAAGAAGATAATTCACGTGTTATTAGTATCTTTCATTCTCATCCCTCTGGATCATATCCTAGTGGAATTGATTATGATAACATGAAACAGCTGGATACTTTCACAAAAACATTTCAACAATTTACCTTATTAGATCCATATCAGATATGGACGATTATGGACGCTAAAACATTTAAATTGAACGGATTTATTTTTCTTGACGGAGAAATAGTTCAAATTGATGTAGTAATAAAATAATATAAAGTAAAATCATTCATAAAACACTTTAAATATAAATTAACTGATGACTTCTATAGACTAATTAGTGTGATCTTTTAAGTCAGAAACCAAGTCGCTCACGAGTGAATTGTGAAGCAAGATAATCAGATATATCCCGAACCCGTTGTTCATAGGGAATCGAATCATCGGTGAACCGTTTGCGCATAAGAGCTTGATATTTCCCCTCTACTTTTTCTATAATAGTATTATGCTCTGTCTTAATTAGGCGAATTTTAGGTTGGTCTTGGATGAATTCAATTAAAGATAACCATTTATCAGCTGTTTGAGGATTTATTCCAATATTTTTCAACCTGCTTTTAGGAAAGGGTTCGTTTTGTCCCTCAATGTACTTAAAAATGGCTTTCACGCGTTCTTGAAGAGTCCTTCGTATGGGTTTTTTATCTGACATTTCTCTATAAATATATTATTGTCTCTTCTATTTAAGTATTTGGTATATTATTGGATCCTATGGAAACGATAAACAAAAATTTATAAATAGAAATTTTATTACTTTATTATAAGATAAAGAATGGTTCAAAAAGAAATGGGGAAAAAAATTAAAATACAAGATATTGAGATGCCTACAGATTCAATAATGCATGCAATGGCTTATTATATAAAATCAATTCTGACAAATTATGGAAATACAAAGGCAGAATCATTAAGCGAAAAATTCATGGAAGAGTATAAAAGACGGGTTCAGGAGCATGAGAATGAGGATGTCTACGAACTCCTTCGGTATTATAGGGCGATAACGGAATTCAAACCTGCGTTATCAACGATTCTGAAACCAGGTAAGGAATTTGACATGTGTTGCGATATCGTCATAGAATCATTTAATACTCCTTTAAATAGAGTTCGAAGGCAGATAAAAGAGGGAAAACTACCTCAAAAAAAAAAAGGGCCAGTAATGCCCGGGAGTAATAAATCCATGAATTTAATGTATCATTGTACGGTTTGCAAGGAAAATTTTGAGATTCCCCAAGAAATACAAGAACAATTGTTAAATGATGACGAAAAACATGAATTACCAAAGCATTGCGAGAAGGAGATGGTAATTAAGATAGTAAGGATCCAAGAAGAAGACCCTAAAGAGAAAATTGAAGAAACAGAGCCTGATATTAAAATCTATTCTGCCGAATTATTAATGGGCCATATAGATTCTAAAGAAGCAAATGTTGAATACTTGGAGGTAACAAGCGTTGGTATTGATATTGGGAGCTCCACAAGTCACCTTGTTTTCTCAAATTTGACTTTAAAAAGAGAATTGAGCTTTTTTAACATGTCAAATCGTTTTAACCTCGCCAATCGGGAGATTATTTATGAAGGTAATATTATTTTCACGCCTTTAATTGATCGTTACACCATTGATATTGAGGCGGTTGTAAAATTCTGCGAAGAAGAGTATGAAAAAGCAGGCATTAAAAAAGAGATGGTAGACACGGGAGCAGTCATAGTTACTGGGGAGACTGCTAAAAAGGAAAACGCTGCGGAAATAATTAACCGATTAGCTTCCGAGGGAGGAAAATTCGTCAGCGCAGTAGCAGGGCCAAATTATGAGTCTCTCCTTGGAGCCATGGGGAGTGGGATAGTTGAACAATCGCGCAAAAATCAGCGAACCATACTAAACGTTGATATTGGTGGAGGTACCAGTAATATTGCTATATCTTCGAAAGGTAATGTTCTTAGCACCTCTTGCATCAACATAGGTGGTCGATTATTAGGAATTGACAAGGACCTCAAGATTTGGAGGATAGATGAGCCCAGTGAATTCCTCATGAAAGAGTTGAACATGAATTACACCCTGGGAGATATCATCCCAGAAAGCGATGTAAGGATCATCTCTCGGGAGTACGCTAAAGCCTTGTTCGAAGTAATGAGAGGTCCAGCAACAAGTAAAATTGCCAAGGAACTTATGATGACCCCCGATTTGGATATTTCCATCCCAATCGACGATTATTCATTCTCAGGCGGAGTTGCAGAGATGGTATATGATAGAGAGGAGGTGCACGAAGAATATAACGACATAGGAAAATACATGGCCGAGGAAATAAAACTACTAGTTGAAGAACTAGATTTATCAATAATCGAACCAGAAAATAAGATCAGGGCAACGGTTATTGGCGCCGGGGCATTTTCTCTTTCGTTGTCTGGATCAACTTGTTATGTATACGAAGATGTTGTCCTGCCACTTAATAATATTCCTGTTTTGCCCATAAATGTAAAAAGTAAAGAGTTTACTTTTGAAAACATCAAGAAAGAAGTCAAACGAGCTTTCAAAAATTATGACATGAAAGAAGGAGAAGATAATGTTGCCCTCTACTTCAAAGAATTCATCGATCATTCGGACAGCATATTATCGACACTTGCTAAAGCTATCGAGAGTTCGCTTCCTAATTCCGTATCTCAGAAAAAACCAATCATATTAATCTTTAGCATGGATATCGCTAAAGTCCTGGGAATTACCATTCGTCGTGAAACAGCAATTCAGAGCAACCTCATATGCCTAGATGAACTTATTCTGGAAGCCAGCGATTTTATCGATATTGGCGCACCTTTAAACTCGGGGGATGCATACCCAGTCACTGTTAAGAGCTTGGTGTTTAACAAGGACAAGGATCGATCATAAGAAGAAAAGACGAGAGGAATAAATGAGTGAAGACATAAAAAAAGAAGATTTAATTGCGTTATTGAATAGTATCTTGGATATCTTGGTCGAGATGAGTAGACCTATCTCTAATCTTATTATTTTTTATAATTCTGAGACAGTGCACGAATCAGGAACTTGGGTTGCCAGTGATATCCTACAAATTCTTGAAGATTGGGACAATTCAAAATTAAAGGGAACATTGCAATATGGTGAAAGGACATTCATTAGAATTCACATTTCAGAATTTAACTTATTCTTTAAATCAGTAAAGGATAAACAAAATTTTAGTGGGGGAAAACTATCCATTGAAGGAGGGAGTACTGCTTTTTTTGTGATTAATAATCTAACTGTCCCTCAACCAATAGTTATTGCCGAAATCCGCAATGTTCTCCAACGCTTATTCTGGTTCATTTCAAACATATATGATCCTATCGTTATCAAGAATAACCTACTCATGCTAGATACAGCTGAACAAGTAAAAAACATTGATGATAATGTTATAAATCGTTCTTTCCTTAATCGTTTAAAGGAAGATAAAAACAAAATTCACGTAAGATTTTCAACCCCATACAATGATCTATATATTTTTGCGTCTGTTAGAGAAACCGCTACTATTTCTGAGCTTATAAAAGGCATTCAACCAATAATTGATGAAAACTTTAATATAGAGGAAAAAGACTTAGCTGCAACAAAGAAGTTTCTGGAAGATTCAGGATACAAGTAATTTTTTTCTGTATAATTAACATTTAAATAATCATTCACCTATATTTCTTTAAAAGAAAAATTTAACATATGATTTAAAATGGCACCTTTAGGACCCTTAGATATAGCAAATGGAATTTTTGGAATGATATTTATCGTTATTTCGATGATCGTAGGCTTTAGCATTATTGCAAAGTATTTTAAGAATAAAAACGTAAATCTCCTTTACGTGGGTATCACGTGGCTCTTTGTTTGCTCGGCGTGGTGGGGCGTGAGCACTTCGTTCATAGTTGCTTTGTTTAATGGAGGAGAAGGTCTTACTCTTGCAGCAATCTTGCTTATAAATTTTGTTCCTTTACCGATAGGGTTATTGTCGTGGATGATGGCATTTACTAATTTCTTGTATAAAGAGAAACAAAAAGTAGTCTTTCTTTGTATTATTGCGTATATAATATTCTTCTATTCAATCTTTCTATTCCTTGTTTTTACCGACGCCACCCAAGTGGCAACGAAGATTTCCGCTGTTGACACTCAAAGCGAAAATCCGATAATGGTCGTATGCTTGCTTGGATTCATATTTATTTTATTGATCACGGGAGTCACTTTTGCCATGAAAACGATTAAATTAGACGATCCAGACATGAAAATAAAGGGAAAATTGCTTTTAGTAGCATTTCCGGCTTTCTCCATTGGAGCTTTAATGGACGCCGCGATTCCAACAACAGCAGTTACATTAGTAATTTTCAGAATATTATTAATTATTAGCGCATTTCTCTTTTACGGAGGATTCATTCTCCCCGATTGGATGAAAAAATTATTTAAAAAGTAGTTTATTGGATTTGTTTAAATCCATCCTTATCAATAGTGCAAATCTGAATTTTATAACCACTGGCCGCATCTCTCTCTCGAGAACTGGAGATCGCAGTCTTTATCAATTCGATTCCTTCTTCCTTTGTCATTTTCGGCTTCCAATCAGCTTCTAAAACGCCTAATGAAAATGGAGATCCAGAACCAAAAGACATGAATTTTTCCTCTTCGTAAAAAGTACCTAATAGATCGATTCCATAGAGTTTCCCAGATTTTTCTTCAACTGAATACCCCCCGACGATCATCATGGCAAGATAATACGATCTTCCGGAAAATAGAATGTTCCTCGTTATATTTGCAATATATTTGGGTTCAGGGACTTCGTTTTCTTCGACCTCTTTAAGCCTTGATAATGCTCTTAATTGATTAACTACATATTGACAATCAGCTACACCACCTGATATCGTAGCAGCAGCATAATCATTGATTTTAAATAGCTTCTGGGCTGTTTTTGTGGCAACAGTATAACCCGCAGTAGCTTGAGATTCCGTACCGATTACTACACCGCCCTCTACCATCACTCCAACGGTCGTCGTTGCTGATTTAATTACATAGTCGAGAGCATCTTTATCCAAATTAGAAAAATCTTTATTTTCCATCATTATTCATTCAATTATTGGTATGATATATTAAATAAATATTGGAACTATATTTATTTTTCTCTTAAAATAAATAAATCGAAGAAAAAATTCTTAAGATACCAATCATTCTGAAAATTATATTAATATATGTAAAATGGCAAGAACTAATAATGGCTCGCAGTCAGGAAAGGTCAAGAAGAAAATACACTGGTAAAAAATATAAACACTTCAATAAGAAAAGAAAAAGAGATTTAGAGAGACCACCTATTCAAACTGAAATTGGAGAGGAGAAAAAGAAAAAACAGCGAACGATGGGAGGAAATACCAAGTTAAAGCTCTTTGCTGCTACTCATATCAATGTCACTGACCCTAATACGAATAAAACCTCGAAACAGGAAATCATCCACTTCGAGAGTAATACTGCCTCACAAGATTTGAATCGGAGACACATCTTAACAAAAGGAGCAATCGTAGAGACAGAATTAGGTAAGGTTAGGATCACGAGTCGGCCAGGTCAACATGGCATAATTAATGGAGTTTTAATATAAGCTCATTCTATTTTGATATTTTTGACATTCGCTTTCTTTCCATCTATTATTTCTGTATTAGGACTTTCGCAATGCTGACATCTAAAAAGCTGATTTCCAGTCAATTGTGACTCTTCGCTTAATGTAACCGAGGAAATCTTATTGCATTCCCTGCACTTGATCTTTCCTGGAAGAACTTGGATGTTTAAGTAGGCTCCTTCTGCGATTGATCCCGCTGTAGCCATCTCAAACGAACGACGAAGTAAATCCGGAACGATTAATGTTAATTCTCCGATTTCGAGCAAGACTTCTGTTATTCTCTTTGCCCCGTGTTTTATTGCGGTGGCCTCTGCGACTTTAAAAATATCATAAGCAAAAGCAAATTCGTGCATGATTTGTCTATTCTCTATTTTTTCGTTTTCATTTTTTGTATTTCTTTAGCAACTTCTACAAGAACTTTAGACTTCTTTTTTCCCTTGGTATCAATTAGCACTCTCCCGGGCTCGTCGTACCACGACCTTGGATAACGATAATTGCTTTCCAATTCTGCATTATACCCTAATCTCTTAGCGGCTTTCGCAATAACATCAGGAGATACTTTATCTATCGCAAACTTTTTCGGCAAACGCCTTCCATCGCTTCTACTTCTCTTGATATCGAAGTATGCGGGCCAATAAATGTGGAATGGTGTGCGAGATCTCATAGATCATGAATAAAAAAGACTATGTTGACTTAAGATGATAAACCTTTGAAGTAATATAAAAATTATTGCTATAATATAAAAATAAAATTCTGAAATCATTAGGATTTACATTTCATACTTGGATGTTTAAATAAGTCTAGATTTATATACTATTCAATCTAGAATATACTATTATATAAATCTAGAGTTGAATCAATATTACAGAATTAGAGCGGAGTCAGAGAGCAGAAATATTACGAAACCAGACAATGGCGGGAGTTGTAGGTCGTCTATTTCAAATGTTAGTAGATATATACGGAGAAATTGGGCTTAATAGTCTGGAAAAAGTAGTTAAGAAGCGAGAAGGTCAGGAAGTGGAATTAGAATTTGAAGCTCTTAATACTACGATTACATTTACTTTATCAAAAACAAGATTGACCCCTCGAGCGGGTAAATCTGATAAAGCTGTAACTACTGTCATTTTAAAGGTGCCTAGAGAGGAGCTCCTCACGAGTTTTAATTATTTTATTCGAACAAAAAATAACATTTTTGGTTTGATAAAAGCAGCTTCGAGGTTTTTTTTCACCAGGAAAATCAAAATTAAAGGATCTCTGGGCGGCGGACTTACATTATGGAGATTACTATTCATTGGAGATCATCCAATGTATAAAAAAAAAGAAATAAAAAAGAGTTAAAAGCAAATGGGATATGAAGATTTTATTAAGGTAACAGAAACGCTTTCGAATCCATATATAGAGGAATGGAAGAAAGAAAATAAAAAGATTCTTGGATATTATTGTACTTATGTTCCTGAAGAAATTCTCCATGCAGGAGGGATTATGGGATTTAGATTAAGAGGTACAACAGCTGAAGGAACTTCTCGAGCGGATACAATTTTATCAAGATTTAATTGCTCTTATGTACGAGCTACACTAGATCTTGCTATGGAAGGCAAGTATGACTTCTTAGATGGTTTAATTTGTATGAATAGTTGTGATCATGCTCGTAGAATGTTTGATATTTGGAAACATAAACTAGTTGGGCAAGTTAAAGGATTTCCTAGGGATTTTCCTCTTTATTTCTTATCTATTCCCCATATTATTACAGATAGAGGATTGAACTGGTTAACTGATGAGTTCAATTATTTTAAAACTGATTTAGAAAATACATTTAATATCAAAATTACTGATGAAAACCTTAAAAACTCTATTAAAGTATTCAATGAAGGAAGAAAATTATTGAGACAAATACAAGAACTTCGAGGTTTAGAAAAACCAAAACTTAACGGTGAAGAATTCGTCAGGATTAACATTGCTAATTCTTCTGTTCCTAAAGAAATCTTTAATAAGGAGTTGACTGCGCTTATCGATCAATTAAAAGAGAGAGAAGGGATTTCAGATTATCGAGCTAGAATTCTCTTGACAGGAAGTCTTATTGATGACCCTGAATTCATAAAGATAATTGAAGACGTGGGAGGGATTGTTGTTTCAGATCTTCTTTGTTTTGGTTTAAGAAATTTCTGGGATTTGACAGAAGAAACAGGAGATTCTTTAGAGGTAATAACTAATAGATATTATAATAAAATTTCTTGTCCGAGAATGATGGATGATCACGATCGTCGATTTAAATTCTTACATGATCAACTCAAATCAGGTAAGATCGATGGTATAATAGGAACTCGAATAGAATTTTGCGATTTAAATGGTTGTGAATTAATGATGTACGAGCATGAGCTTGAAAAGCTTAATATTCCAATGTTATCATTAGATAGAGATTATTTCATAGGAGATAAGGGAAGATTTAAAACACGCTGTGAAGCGTTTATTGAACAAATAGAATGAGAGAGAAGAATATAATATGGGTTCAAATAAAATTATTCCATACGAGATGCTATATGAAGCTCTTTGCACTACAAAAGAGTTAGTTGATGGGGGTCCTGCAGAAGACGAGTTATTGGTTCTAAAATCCTTTCTTAAACATTTAAAAACAGTAGTAGGGCGATATCTTGATCAGGCTGATGAGGGATATCCTATCATAGGTCATCATTTTGCATGGCCTACGGAAATATTCTATTGTTATGATTTCGTACCGGTAGTGTTTGAAGGAATTCCCTATATCTTAAGTGCTTTATTACCTGAAGGTTCAGAGAAGTTTTATGATATTTCTGACGGTCTTGGACATCCCTATCATACTTGTACTTCTCAAAAGGGTACTTTGGGGATGACAATAGATGGTTTATTCGAATTTGATGTTATTTCAAGCCCCACTAGTCCATGTGATAATACATTTGGTAGTTATCCAATTATTAGAAAATTTTTTGACGATAAAATTCCCTTCATATTAGCCGACATGCCTTATTACCGTAATGAACGCTCTTATGAATATTATAGTAATGAGTTGCGTACAGTTGTAGATCAAGTAGGTAAAGCTTTAGGGCAAGAACCTGATTTTGAGAAATTAAAGAAAGCCGTGGAATATAATAATCAAATGTTAGATTATGTAGCTGAAATTAATGAATTAAAAAAGTTAAAACCGTGCCCTATCGAATCCATGTTGTGTCCTTTAATGACTGCAGTAATGGCATTCATTCCCGGACAACCAGAGAGAGCATTATTTTTCAAGGATGTATTGGAAATTGCTAAAAAGAGAGTTAAAAATGGAGGGCGTGCACAAGAAGGAGAAGAAAAAATAAGATCTGTGTGGCCTTACATGAGCATATTCTTTGATATTGGATTCTGTGAATGGTTAGATCGTAAGATTGGAATGAGCATGTTGTTCGATATTTTCAATTATCCTTTTTTCAATAAAATAGAGACTAATAAAGGTCCAGAAAAGATTTTTGAAGGATTAGCAATCCAATCAATGAATTATCCGATGGTCCGACAATCCGCAACCTTCTGTGACGATTTATTAGACGATTTTGTTTTTCTTTCTAAGGAGTACGATGCAGATTGTGCTATTTTTACGGCTCATATTGGATGCAAGCAGAGCGTCAGCGTGATTCAACTCCTTAGGGAAGCTTTACGAGATCAAGTTGGGATACCGATGTTATCAATAGACATGGACATAGGGGATGCTCGTTATACTTCAATTCAAACGGTTAAAAAAGAGATAAGTAATTTCGTAAAAACACTCTTATAATTTCTTCTATTTTTTGCTTTTTTTATTATCTCAAAATTTAATTGGGAGCGTTAATTTTTCTACTCATAAATCACCCTTATTTGGGAGGGTGGTCTAGCTTGGTAATCGACTCGGCAGGGAGCCGAGTAGACTGGAATGATACTCGGCTGGGGGCCGAGTGGTCGGGGGTTCGAATCCCTCCCCTCCCATTCTAATGCTTAATAAATGGATAGAGAGAAAAATTTATATTCCAAATTATAATAATAAAAATACATTATTGTATATTTTTGGCGTTTAATAATGAAAGTATTGCTTACGGGAGCTTTTGGAAACATAGGAGAAAGCACGTTAATGGCTCTTTAAGAAAGAAAACACGAGGTAACGTGCTTTGATTTAAAGTCTAAAAGAAATGAAAAAATTAGAAAAAAATTGTCAAAGCAAGGAAAATTTGAAACAATTTGGGGAGACATTACAAATCAATACACGCTACTTGAAATTGTAAAAGGAAGGGATTGCATCATTCATCTCGCAGCAATTATTCCACCACCAAGTGAGAAGCTGCCTGAACTAACATATAAAGTCAATGTTGAGGGAACCCAAAATATCATCAATGCTGCGTTGAATATGGAAAAAAGCCCAAAATTCATATTTACAAGCTCAATAACGACACACGGTCCCAAAATGCATAAGCCTCCCCCTCGAAAAGCTCAGGAAGAACTTAATCCTACGGATAATTACACCCACACTAAGGTTGAAGCGGAGGCTATTGTAAAAGAGAGTGATTTATCTTGGACAATATTGAGACTAGCTGCATCACCTCCTATTGAGGTAAGCCTAAAGATTGATGCTTATGTCTTCGATATACCCTTGGATCAAAGAATAGAATATGTACATACTAAAGATGTGGGAGTAGCAATCGCAAATTGCGTGACTGCAGAAACTAAGAAAAAAGTGTTATTAATTGGTGGAGGAAAAAAGTGTCAGATGTTAAACCGTGAATTCATGACGAAGTTATTAGAGGCCACAGGTGTAGGAATGCTTCCAGATTCGGCTTTTAAAGTGCCTAAAAACGATAAAGATTGGTATTATACAGATTGGATGGATACAAGCGAATCGCAAGAGTTATTACAATACCAAAGTTTAACATTTGAAGATTATCTTGAGGAATTTAAAAAAAAATTAGGCATTATGGGCAAGTTGGCGAAAATATTTAGATCTTTTGCTCAAAAATTACTTTTAAAGAATTCACCATATTACAATAACTAATAAAGTGCCAAAACAGTATCCTTAAGGAGATCTACTGTGGTATAACGATTTTTACCGCCATTTCTCAAGTAATCCATGGCCATTTCAATGCCTTTTATGCTGAGATGAAAGGTTGGAACAACTTGTGCGATTTTTAATTGAGTCCACGACATCCATTTAGGGTTAACGGGTTCAGGATTTATCCAAATGGCCCTATTTTTAAAGTGATTTGCAATTTCACTAATATAATAAATCCCTGAATGTTCGTTGCTCGCATCATCGTAAATGGCTCCATGAGGTCTTACTAACTCAGATCTCCACATTGATTGGTCTCCAACCACGATTACAATCCATGAACTATCGTATTTTTTTAGAAAATCATCAAATTCTATTGCTCGATCTTTATTTCTTCTTGCGTCATGATACAAATAATTGTAAATACAGTTGTGAAAGTAATAATACTTAAACTCCTTCCAATGCGAGAGATTATTCGCCGCTGAAAACAGCAGGTTGACTTGATGTATGTAAGGATCCATCGTTCCACCCACGTCCATCAAAAGGAGAAGCTTGATATTATTTTTCCTCCTTTTCTTGAGGATTATCTCGATATCCCCTCCATTTCTGCCGGTTTCGTCAATTGTTTTTTTAAGATCTAACTCATCCTTTTTACCAATTTCATCTAACTTCTTAAGTCTTTTCAAGGCGATCTTTATTTGGCGCGTGTTTATGACAAGGTCTTTCCTGTAGTCTTGGAAGATCCTTTTTTGAGCAATTTTTATTGCCCTATTTATTCCACCTTCGCCTCCAATTCTAATAACTTGAAAATTTTGTCCTGAATGACCAAAGTTAGATTGCCCTTGTGTACCTATCCATTTATCTCCAAAATCATGAGCTTCATCTTGTTCTTGCAGTAATTTTCTAAATTGGTCCTCTAATTCTTCTTCGCTCATATTAGGAAATAATTTTTCAACAATTGCAGGTAATTGGAGAATTTTAATATCTTTATTTAACCACTCCCAAATTTCTTGTTGAATCTCCTCAGGAAACTTGAGCGAAGCGTCTTTGAAAAAGTTTACGAAGGCAATGTCGTAGATGTCGAAATGATGCTCATTTTTACAAAGAATTGAGCGAGAGACGTAATAAAATTCAACCATGTTCTTTACAAGCCCTTTATTAAGAGCTTCCAGCAAGGTCATGAATTCAGTTATGCTTACTGGTAAAATCTCCTTGAGGTAATAAAAGTAATCCAGGAACATGGGAAATTGTCTATATAGTTAGTTGATATTTTTATTTTTTATAACTCTTACAAGCAAGAAAAAGGTGTAGAATTAATTAATCTTACCTCTTTTTGAAGTTTAAGATATAAAATATCTTTATTTTAGAAAATTACACGCTTTTATATACATTTCAATATAAAAAAATGTACAATTGATTTGATGTATTGAAGAAATATAGAAATAATAAAATTTCAGTGTTTTGTAAGTTTTGTAAGTTTCTTATTACCCCGAGATATCCACGCGCGATTCGAATCTGGTAATTAACTCATCAATACCACTATAGTCATCTATTGTAATGGAAATCGCCCCCGTAGGACATGCTTTTTCGCAGCGACCACATCCCAAACAATTTTCCTGTTGAATCATCGTTTTGCCTCTTATCATCTTTAATCCGTCATATATACAGACTTTAAAGCAGGCGCCACATCCTACGCATTTATCAGGATCTACTCTTACTTCAAGTCCATCTAATCTTTTTGCAAGTTTTCTTCTAATTTCGGATGGAAGGTGTTTTGCCAAGGAAACAACGCAGCAACAAGAACAACAATGACAAATTGACATGAGTTCATTTTCATATTCTACCACCCCAAAGTATTTGGCATCACCTCTAAATTTTCCTAAATGTGGGACCAAGCCATTTTCATAAGCTAAACGCTCTCGTTCTAAAGCCTCTTCTTTAGTTGCGAGACGCCCTCCTGGAATTTTAGATAGATCCATTTCAGCAGCACCTTTCCCTAGATATGTACATCCTAATTCAATAGAGTGATTTTTACACTGATTGGCTGTACGACACGGACAATCCATCAAAACAATTGTCCCTGCTTTATTAATGAAATACTCAGTGACTTTATAATGCAATACCTGATCCTCATAAGTACCCAGAGACACATTAACGGGGATAGGGGTGCCTGTTTGGGTTTCAATACCATCGGGGTAAGCGAATTTTTTGTATAATTGCTTAAATATTGGAAATTTGAGAAGTTTGCTCAGCTTCCGTAACCTTCTTGCTCTTTTTGTATCCATTTCGATTGGTTTTAATTCTTTTTTCTTCATTTAATCACCTTATTTGCATGTCATGATAAGAAGTAATTTGTTATATTTTAAATAAATAATAAAAATAATTATTATTTAATGAGTAGATAGATTAAAATAATATTAGGTTTAGCAAAAAAAAATAAAGTGACTTTACAAATATTTTTAGAATGTTCGTGAAAGCTAAGTTTGACGGTTATATCGCTATATCTTAAGGATGTCCAGGTATAGATGAGGATGTTACATTAATCTAGAATAAAAATTAAAATAAAAAAAAATAGATTTTTTTACTCAATCTTGAAGCTTGCAGTTAGCAATTTATCAGCTTGCGAAGACGGTCCAACATGTACGAGATATTCGATTTTTTCAACAACCCAGTCCTTCTTCTCGATATCGTAATATGCTAATTCTTTTGCTTTTAAATGAATTATAAAGATTTTAGTCTCGCCGGGTTTTAAAGAGATCTTTCCGAATCCTTTCAAGTCTTTCACATGTCTTTCTACGGACGAGCCCTTATATCCAACATATAGTTGAACTATTTCTTCTCCGGCAACTTTTCCCGTGTTGGTAACATCTATGCTTACTTTAAGTTCCTCGTTTTCCTTCATGCTGGTTTTATCGATCTTTAAATTATCATAGGAATAAGTTGTATAACTCAAGCCAAAACCAAATGGGAAAGCGGGCTCGTATCCTTCTTTATCCATTAAATTGTACCCGTGGTAATAATCGTATTCTATTTCTCTCGTTGCTATATCGATGAATGGAAGCTGGTCTTGCGATTTTGGGAACACCATTGGAAGTTTTCCACAAGGATTTACATCACCAAATATGATTTCTCCTAATGCCGTTCCCCCTTCCATTCCGGGATACCACGCCATGATGATACCTTTTACCTTATCCTTCCAAGCTTCAGTAATGATTGCGCTACCTCCCTCTAACACGACAAGGCAATTTTCATTAACTTCAGCAGCTTTAGCAATTAAAGTTTCATCTTCTGGTTTGAGCGTGAGAGAAGGTCGATCCCCAGATTTCCCCGTGTATTCACCTTCGTCCTTGTAGGTATATCCTGCAACGACAATTATCACGTCAGAAGTTCGAGCTAACTTCAAAACTTGATCAACATTTTCCCCTTCATCATGAACCACTTCAATAGAACTACCAGCCAATTTTTTAATACCTTTAAATGGAGTTGTTACAAATGGTGGATATACCCTACTACTCCCGTGATCACCTAGATTTTCCATATTTGCTAGTTTCCCAAATATTGCTATTTTTTTTATGTTGTCTCTATTGAGGGGTAAGAGATTCTTTTCATTTTTTAACAACACCATGCTCTTCCTGATAGCTTCCAAAGAGAGCATTACGTCTTCATTGCAAGCAACTTTATCCAATTTATACATGGTAGGATCTCCTTCGTGTGCAAAAATAAGCTTTTGCTTTAATATTCGTAAAACTGCCTCGTCGATTTCTTGCTCAGAGATCTCTCCGTTTTTAACGAGCTTAACTAATTTCTTTGGGCCCATTCGTATGTGAAAGGGCATTTCAATATCAACACCTGCTTTAACAGCAGTTTTTCCATCTCTAATTCCTAACACGAAATCTGTAATTACAAAACCCTTGAAACCCCAATCCTTTTTCAATATATCGCGTAAGAGGTGTGGATTGTGACCACAATATTTACCGTTTACTTTATTATAGGCATTCATGATGGACGCTACTCCTGCGTCAACGCATTTTTTGAAATGAGAGAGATATATCTCGCGTAATGATCTCTCATCTATAGTCACGTTGACTTTAAAACGCATATTTTCCAAGCTATTGCAAGCGTAGTGTTTAGCGCACGCCATGATGTGTTTTTGGATGCCTTTTGTAAGTGCAACTCCAAAAGCACCTAAGTGAAAAGTATCTTCGCCATATGTCTCTTGAGCTCTCCCCCATGCGGGATGTCTAAGCAGGTTAATACAGACACCTCCAAAAAAGTGAGCACCTTGCGCTTTCGCTTCAATTCCAATTACATCTCCAATTTTTTCTTCTAATTCTAAGTCCCAACTTGCACCTCTGGCCATTGAAACGGGAAAGCACGTTGATGCGCCCATTACAACACCCCTAGGTCCATCGGAAAAATTTATTCCTGGGATTCCGAGTTTCTTGTCTTCCCCTGCTGGAAGAGGGTGATCGTTATATCTCTTAGCCATTCGTGGACCTCCCGTGACTATTGATTCGTCTCCTGACATTTGATAAGCTTTTTCTTTCAATGTCATGATCGAGAGAATTTCTTGGGCTTTTTTCTCAATTTCATCTTCGGATAGCCCCTTTAATTTGTTCCAGTCTATCCATCTTTCATCTTTTTTTGTCATATTTCAAACCATTTATTTGCTTTGTTTAATAATGATGAATAATTTTAAAAAATTATTAAGACACTTAATAAAAGCGATAAAGTATGGTAGAACAAAAAGAACCGCTTTACATGGATCCTAATAAACCACTTGAAGCAAGAGTAGATGATCTCATTTCACGAATGACGCTTGACGAGAAAATATCTCAAATGACTAACGATGCTGCTAAAATTGAACATCTTTATGTGCCAAAATATAATTGGTGGAACGAATGCCTCCATGGTGTTGCAAGCGCAGGTGTTGCTACAGTATTTCCCCAAGCAATCGGGATTGCTGCCACATGGAACATTGAACTAATGGATGAAATTTCAAGAGTTATTTCTGATGAATGTAGGGCTAAACATCATGATGCGATTAGGAGAAATAAAAGAAGAATATTTTTAGGATTAACCTTCTGGTCGCCTAATGTAAATTTATTTAGAGATCCGCGATGGGGCAGAGGGCAAGAAACTTATGGTGAAGATCCTTATCTCTCTTCAAGGATGGGCGTTTCGTTTGTCAAGGGCTTACAAGGGGATGATCCTAAATATTTAAAATTAGTTGCAACACCTAAACATTATGTTGCACATAGTGGACCCGAGCCAGATCGTCATACCATGGATTTAAAAGTAAGTAAAAAAGATTTATATGAATCTTACCTCCCTGCCTTTAAGGCATGCGTTCAAGAAGGAAAGGCTGTATCTGTCATGCCGGCATATAATAGATTGAATTCTGAACCTTGTGGAGCTAGTAAACCATTGTTGGAAGATATTTTACGCGATGAGTTGGGATTTGATGGTTACGTAGTGTCAGATTGTGGAGCTCTTACTGACATATTCCAAAACCATAAAGTAGTGGAAACTCCCGAAGAGGCATCTGCAATGGCAATTAACGCGGGCATGGATCTATTTTGCATTGGTTTAATAACCGTTAGAAAGAAGAGAGTTGTATGGAAGTGGATAAAGGGTGCCGTAGACAAGGGATTACTTACTGAAGAGAAAATCGATGAATCTTTAAAACGTCTATTTACGGCACGATTTAGGTTAGGTATGTTTGATCCTCCCGAATTGGTTCCATACGCCCAGATACCGTTTGAAAAGAACGATTGCGAAGAACATCGGGCTCTTGCATTGCGAGCAGCTAGAGAATCAATAGTATTACTCAAAAACGACAATAATATTCTTCCTTTGAATAAAAATATGAAATCTATTGCAGTGATAGGACCTAACGCTGACGATTTAGATGTGCTTCTTGGGAATTATAATGGCGATCCATCTAGATATACCACCTTTCTTCAAGGGATTAAGAACAAACTGCCTAAAACTGAAATTCTCTATACTAAAGGATGCGCTCTCACGAATAAATCTACGGAAGGCTTTGAAGAAGCTATAGAAATTGTAAGAAAATCAGATATCGCTATCGTAGTGTTAGGTATCTCGCATCTTTATGAAAGTGAAGAAATGATGGCATCAGAATCGGAAGCGAAAGGAGATCGTGTTCACTTAGATCTACCTGGGGTTCAGGAAGACTTATTAAAAGAACTACATTCAACTGGTACTCCAATAATTCTTGTGCTAACAAGCGGGAGCGCTTTATCTGTAAATTTTGCAAAAGTAAATATTCCTGCCATTATTCAAGCGTGGTACCCCGGAGAGGAGGGCGGTGCTGCTACAGCCGATGTGATTTTTGGAGATTACAATCCTGCAGGAAAATTGCCAGTAACATTCTATAAATCAGTTGATCAATTACCTGATTTCCTCGATTATAATATGGAAGGAAGAACATATCGATTTTTTAAAGGCGAGCCATTATATTCCTTCGGATACGGTCTTAGTTATACAAAATTCCATTATAGCAATCTTCAATTATCATCAAATAAAGTGAAAACAGACGAGAATATTTCTGTTAGCGTAGATGTTGAAAACATTGGTAAAATATCTGGCGATGAAGTCGTAGAAGTGTATGTGAGTAATAAAACTGCATCTATTAGAGTGCCGATCAGGGAGCTTCAAGGTTTTAAAAGAATTTCACTTAACAGTGGCGAGAAAAAGATTGTTACGTTTACATTAACACCAACCCAATTTTCAATTATTAACGAAGATGGAAAACGGCTCGTTGAACCTGGAAATTTTGGCATTTCAGTTGGTGGCTGCCAACCTGGATATAGCGAAGATGGAAAAAACATAGTAGAAGGGGATTTTGTAGTCGTTGGAGAAATAATACACCTATGAGGCGTTTGTTTTTAACATTTATTCAGTTTACTAAGGCGAGAGCTAACCCGAAAGCACCAATTATTTCTGATATCTTTCCAACTCTTGAAGTATCAATAATAACTTGATTGATATCCATGTAAATTGCACCATGAGCTTTCCCATTTCCTAAATGAACTAAAGTTCTATATATTAGGTTTCCAGAGATTCCTTCGGGAGCTATGATCAAGTTTGATTTATTTTCGATAGCTTTTTCTATTAGTATTTCATCGTGAGAAATTGAGAAGGACTTATCATTTTGAAAATGTCTGACTACCTCTTCTGCAATTTTTATCGTGTCGTCAACTTGACCATCTCGTCCTATATCACTCTTTCGACCACCTGACAAAACGCTAATTATTGGCGAGATTTTTAAAGAATTCAAGACTTTAACTGCCGACTGAATAAAAGCGATTTTCTTTTCAAGATTATTACATTCGTCAATTCCTACAGGGCCATAAAAGAATTGGTATCCATCATGGGTTTCTAATAATGTCAACCGATTTATTTCATCGATGTTCATTTGTTTCTTCACGCTTTTAAGAAACTTGCTGGAACTCAAGGAACCTCGAACAACAGCATCAATTTTCCCTTGCATTAGAAGTTTTATAATATATTCCTCAGGTTCCTCACTTTTGACAAGGGAGATCCTTGTATCATTCTTCTTATATTCAGGATCGTTTAATAAATGATGGGTTTGAGATTGAGTTCCTATTATATGAATTGTGGCGTTATTTTCTTTCAAGAAATCCGAAGCAGCGCTTAAAATTTTAAGGTTATGAGCTTTATCTCCCCCTAATCCTATCCCAATGTTAGCATCTTTACCTTTGGCCATAACCGTGAATTTATCTAATATTTTCATTTTGTAAACACCTCTAAATTAACCCCACATTATATATTAGAAAGACTAAAATGAGCAAGATTGCATCGTAAACTCCATGAGTTATCATCACGGCAATTAAATTTTCATTCCTCCAACGAAAAAGCAAGCCCAATAAGAGAGATATTGCCATGTATGGAAAAAACGCGTAAATAAACGACGCTATAAAAGTGCTCAACGAAATTTCTCCAAATATGAAAGCTATAATATAGATTAACAAGTGAATAAGAGCAAAAATTAAAGCCGTGATAAATATCCCCCATTTTTCTCCTAATTCGCTTCTTACTAATCCCTTTTGCATGAATCCTCGAAATAATACTTCTTCCGAAGTCCCAACAACTAGAAGCATGACCAGAACTATGAGAAATAGCCCGAATGCGTCAGTATTTGCGATCATCATGTCCACTTCGTCAGCGGGCATCATTTCACTATTGAAGAAAATGAGGTCCATTATTACTGTGACTCCAAATACCAAAAAAAAACCAACAGCAGCAAATCCTAATCCAAGGAGCACTTCTTTGAGAATCCCAATCTTATCGTATCCCTTAGATGTAAATCCTAACAATCTCAATCGATTAGTCAAGGTAGGTTTTTTAAGGTATTTACCGACATAGATTGCGGGGAATAATATAAAAATTAATTCGAGTAAAGAAGATAATACCACGAAATAAATCTTTGTTGCTAAATCCTCCAAATAATTCAGGTTAAAATTTGTTAGAGCAATAATCATGAGAATCCCAGAGCCAATAAAGGACATTATAACGAATGCAAGTACCGGTATTCCAATAGATGCTCTAATGTTCCATATTTGCTTGTCTTTTTGATTCAAAAGCTCTTCGATGGATAATTTTTCAATTCCATATCGAATAGGTTGATAAGTGTGAGAAATTTTTTTCGATTGTTGTGGTGAGATTGTCCCGTGAGTTCTGATATATTCTATATCCAAGCCACACTTCATACAAAACTTAAGATTTTGGATAGGAGGTAACTTATTGCCACATCCCGGGCAATATTGCCATTTTTTATCTTTTAAAAAATTTTCGTTTGTACTCATGTTTAGGATCCGGGACATTTAATGCGTGAAATAACAAAATAACTCGTCATTTTCTAATTTAATTGGATTAACAAATCCATATCTCTCAAATTGAATGGTCGTGTTTAATGGGATACTTTTTAAATTGATTTCGCCATATCCATTCGATACTACTCCATCTGGTTTAAGAATCTTTACTTTAATATTGCTATCGTAAGGAACCCAGTGTATGATAGAATACTCTCTATTAAGCTCTAAACTATGATAATAAGACGTGACGTTATTGTTTTTCAAATCAATTGATAAAATTTGGATATTGATTAAATCTTTTAACCGTAAAATCTGCCCTACTTTTAACTTGTTCGCATCCTTTTTAGAGATGAAAATTTTCAATTTTTTATTAGAAACCTTTCCTTTTATGATTCTTTTCCCCTTTTTCGGATTTGATGGTAGTAGCATGGGTTCTGCCATGTATTCTTCGAATGGAACTTCATCAATTTCTAACAATACAGGATCTTCTACAAAAAAATACCTATCTGAAATTTCGTCAATCAAGTCTTTATTCTTCGAATATAACCAACCCGTAGAGAATGTTATTCCAGAAATCGACATTCCAAGAGATAATAGTGATTCTTTTAGTGCTTCTGGTTTAATTCCGCGTTTTTTTAATGATTGAAGGCTCCAAGTCCTTGGATCGTCCCATCCTTCATATAATCCTTTTTGTATGTTATTTCTTGCCTCTGTTTTACTCAGTTTCATGTCGGGAAATTTTATGCGTCCATAATGAAGGAATTCTGCCTTTTTCCAACCAAAATGGTCCCAGATAAAATCCTCAATAAAATCCTCCTTTACTAAGTCAGCTCCTCTTATGATATGAGTTATCCCAATGAGATAATCGTCAATAGCCCATGAAAATTCAAGCATTGGCCATACGAGATATTTATTTCCCACGCGTGGATGTTCAGCTTCAGAGATCCGCATGATTATGTTATCCCTAACTGCAGGATCTTTTTGGTCCATACCTGTTTTCAGCCTGACGACGGCTGTGGTTTCCTCATATTTACCTTCAAGCATGAAGTTCCATTCTTTTAGATTCTTTTCTACGGATTGGGCTCTATGTGGACAAGGTTTCTTCTGATCCTTAAATTTATTTTTAAAGTCTCCCGCGGAACAAAAACAGACATAAGCAATTCCATCTTTGATCAGTTTCTCACAATATTCATAGTAGAGTTCAAGACGATCGCTTTTGTAGAAAACCTTCGTATATTTCACGCCCAACCATTCTAAACCATCCTTTATTAGGTCATATGCTTCAGGAAGCACATATTTAGCTTTTGGCGTGTTTCTTAGCGATTTTGGGCTTCCAATAGTATCATCGTAGAAAAGATAAACTTCACCGTCGTGTTTATTGACATATTCGTTATTTAAAACAACCATGCGCGCATTTCCAATATGCAACGCCCCACTTGGATAGGGTGCTAAACGCATTATGAGTTTATCGTATTTATCGAGATTAGGTAATTCTGGTAATTCTTTTTGCTCTTTTACTTTCTCCTTTTTATCCAATGCAGAGGGATCTAATTCCAATAGTTTCCTCTCTTGTTCAGCCAAGCTTAGCGCGGAGATCTCTTCAATAATCTCGTCTATAATTGGACTTACGACTTTTGCTTTAGATCTTAAATCATCTCTCTGACTCATTAACTTGCCCATTATTGCTTTTTTATTTGGCTTTCCTCCAAATTCTACTGCGTTTTTTAAGCCAGCAAGCAAAAGAATTTCTCTAATCTCGTTTTCTTCCATTATGAACCAACATTACAAATAATGAATTCAATAAGAAAAATTAAATCCTTATTAAGAATTTTTAAATATTAGCAAATAAAACCATTATTAACAAATTAAAAATATTTGGTGTATTGAAAATTTATTATCGTGGATATATATTAATGCGAGTGAAGGTTATTGGGAAGGAGTGGGAGATTTGTAATAGGTTAAAAGGGAAGAAATCGACCGAAGCAGACGAGGATTGGGAAATAAATTACGCCACGCCAATCTATGGAGGTTGGGACCTCATTGTTGAATGTAAGTTCAGCAAGTTAAACGATTTGGATAAGATCGTCACCTTTTGTCGGGTTGATCCAGAATTAAGCTCTTGGATCGAAGAAACAACTACTTTAACAGGAACCCGAAATGATTATTCCAAATAAATTCTAAGGTTTATATTCAAATTTTTTGTATTTGAAGTTCATTCACTCTTCTTTTCTCTTTTCAGAAGCATTCAATAAGAATGTTATAATTTTAGATTAATTTTTTTACCAGTAAATATTGTATTTATTATTAATTTAAATGAGTGATAAAATGAGTAATAGAAGACAGGAAATAGAAGAAGAACGGTATAGGTGGTTAGGAGAATTTCCTACTAAAACTTTTGCGGGTGGTTCCGCGCTTTGTATTGGAGCAATGGGCACGTCGGCAGTTTTTGAAACGGACGAAGGATTGGTAGTATTTGATATTGGAACAAATAGACACGGCCGACGAATATTTGCCGAAATGAGAAAATTCTCTGATAAGCCCATCAAATATATAATTTATTCACACGGGCATTTTGACCATTGTTTTGGGTATAAAGAAATTCTTGAAGAAATCAAGGAAAAAGGGTGGGAGATGCCTGTAATAATAGGACACCAAAATCTGTTGCACAGATTTGAAAAATATAGGATGTTGGATAAATACCACGAATGGATTAATTCTATGCAGTTTGCCAGTATCACGAAGAGAGGCGCAGGGGTTTCTGCTCACGAAACTCTCGATCCTAATAAGGTTTTACAAGGAAATGAGACATTCATATTTAAATTAGGGAAATATACTTTTGAGGTCTATCACGATATGGGTGAGACAGATGACTCTCTCTGGATGTACATACCTGAGCTAAAAACCATATGCGCGGGGGAATTAGTGGCAAACACTTATCCAAACCTCGGAAATCCATATAAAGTTCAGAGATATCCTAAGCATTGGGCCATTGCAATGGAAAAAATGTTGGAAAAGGACGCTGAATATCTCGTTCGCGGACATGGCCCGTTTATCGAAGGGAAAGAAAACGTTAAAGAATGCTTATCAGTATTTCGGGATGCAATGCATTTCGTCCATGATGAGGTCGTCAAGCGGTTAAACGAAGGGAAATGGTTTGAACAGATATATCACGAAATGCTAGAAATTTATCCCGATAGGCTCATGAGTAGCGAATATTTAAAGCCAATTTATGGATGCTATCGATTTGCAATACACGCTGCTTATAGACTTTACCATGGGTGGTATAATACTGGAAATCCTACGGATCTATTTCCCGCAAAAGCCACAGACATATCAAAAGAACTTTTGAATATAAACAGCGCTGAAACGTATCTTGAACATGCTAAAAAGCTCTTCGCAGAGGGGAAATTACAATTAGCACTTCACATCCTTGATATTATAATAAACTGTGAAGATGAAATTGGTCCTACTGAATTATTATTAGATGCTTTTCAATTAAAATCTCAAATTATCAAGCAGAAAGTAAAGGACGAGCCGTCTTTCATCGCAGCAAACATAATAAATGCCGGGGCAATTCAGTTAAAGCCGAAGATAAAAGATTTACGAAAGAAATTACGATAATGAGTGAAATATAAAATGAGTGAAGAAAACTTGCAACCAGAATCAGACAAAAAAGATGGTATAGGTGGAATAAATATCCTTAATATAACAGATCCCACATTTAAGGAACCATTAGAAGACGTGCATACAGCTAATCTTCCAATAGCCGGGTGTGGGTGGATTGATACCAAGGAAGGAGTGGTTTTAATAGATACATTAATCGATCCAAGGGCAGCTGAAAAAGTGATGGGACGAATAAAAGGTACGATCAAATGCATCATCTACACTCATGGACACATGGACCATGTAAGCGGAACAGAAGCGTTTATGAAAGATAATCCCGAAGTGATCGCAAGTAAGTATTTACCAGATCGCCTTGACAGGTACGAGATGTTAGCGCCATATCGTAATCTCATTTCTGCGATGCAGTTCAATATCCCTAATTTCGATAGAGCCATAAGAAAAGTGGTACGCCCGACCAAGACCTTCTTAGGAGACATGACATTCACGCTAGGAGAAAAGACTTTCGAGCTTCACACTGCTCGCGCTGAAACTGACGATGTGTGTTGGATTCACGTTCCAGAGCTGAAAGCCGTGTTTATTGGGGATTTAATAATTGGGAACCAATTTCCTAACATTGGGAACCCATGGAAACCGACTCGGTTCGCATTAGATTGGGCAAAAGAGCTTGAACGAGTGAGAGCGCTTGATCCAGAGCACGTGTTTTGCAATGGAGCTGCTATTCATTTTAAAGGAAAAAAAGCAAAGAAAGCATTAGACGCAAACATTGAAGTCATTCGTTCAATGCACGACCAAGTAGTAGAATTTATTAATCAAGACATGCACATCACCGAAATGATCCACGCTGTAAAAATTCCAGAACATCTCAAGAGGAGTCCATTTTTAAAGCGCTACTACTCGAGACCAGAATTTTTCGTTTTTAACGTGTACAGGTGGTATCACGGATACTTCGACCACAATCCCGCTCACCTGCTTCCGCGACCAGAGAAAGAAGTAATGAACGAGATTTTTGGCCTTATCGGAGATTCAAAAAAAATAATTAAAAAATCCGAAGAACTTCTTAGTAAAGGGCAGCCTCAACTTGCATTAGAACTATTAGACGTTCTGATACAAGCAAAACCCGATAACATAGAGGCTTTAAAGCTAAGAATGAAGCTTCTCAAAACTATCGGAGAAAACGATAAATGCTTGATGTCTCGTAATTCGTGGCACTACTTCATCAATCAAGATAAAAAAACCATTCGTTCTCTACGAAAGAATGAATGATGGTTTTATTAAACTAACCATGGTGACATGAAAAAAATGAGAGAGATTAAATTTCCAGAAGGTTTTATTTGGGGCACCGCAACCTCTAGTTATCAGATTGAAGGTGCTTGGAACGAAGATGGCAAGGGAGAAAGCGTGTGGGACGCTATATGTCATAATACAAAAGTGATACATGGTGGAGACACCGGTGATATCGCATGCGATCACTACCATCGATATAAGGAGGATGTTCAATTGATGAAAGAAATGAACCTTCAAGCGTATCGATTTTCGGTGTCGTGGCCTCGGATTTTTCCAACTGGTAAGGGAAAAATTAACCAAAAAGGTGTCGAATTTTACGATAACTTGATTAACGAGCTACTTGCAAACGACATAGAACCATTCGTCACGCTTTATCATTGGGATTTACCACTTGTTTTCAATGAAAGTGGAGCTTGGGAAAATCAAGAGGTTGTGGACGCGTTTGTTGATTATGCGAGATTCATGTTCGACCATTATGGAGATCGCGTGAAAAAATGGATTACTTTTAACGAACCATTGGTATTTGCCGTGTGGTTTTATGTGCTTGGTCTTTACGGGGGAGGGAACATTGTATCGGGGTATCGCGCAACTCATAAAGTCAATATAGCTCATGCAAAAGCCATAGAGGCGTATCGAGATTCTGATAATTCTGATGGTCTAATTGGTACGACGCTTAACTTGAATGCCGTATATCCCAAGACAGATTCATCATTGGACGAGGAGGGCGCTTCTATCGTTGATGGTCTCATGAATCGTTGGTTTTTAGATCCGGTCTTCAAGGGTGAATATCCTAGCGATACTTTAGCACTTCTTGAAAAAAACTTTGATTATCCTTCAATTCCGGATGATGATTTACAATTACTCAAAGACAATCCAATGGACTTTTTAGGTATTAACAATTACTCTTGCACTCGCGTGAATTTAAAGAAACCCATCAAAAAACAATCAGATATTTTCAAAGTTCTTCTACCAGGTAAGCCAGAAAAAGGTGTTGAAGTATCAGATGTAGGCTGGGAAGTCTATCCTGATGGATTATACGATCTTCTAAAGCGGGTGGATCGGGACTACGATCGTCCTCTTCTTTACATTACTGAAAATGGGATGGCCTGTAAGGATGAAAATATCGTTGATAAAGTGGTACAAGACGACGATCGCTTGAGTTATCTCGAACGTTATTTTGAAGCCGCACATAGAGCGATAAAAGAGGGTGTGAACTTAAAAGGGTATTTTGTGTGGTCGTTAATGGACAACTTTGAATGGATAGAAGGATATTCCAAGCGTTTTGGAATAATCAGGGTTGATTACGAGACGCAAGAAAGAACATGGAAGAAGAGCTCTCTATGGTATAAAGATATAATAGCGAAAAACGGTTACGAATTTTAAAGTTAAAACATCAATGTTAATTATAAATATATATTCAACAAAGTTATATTAATTCAATTTAAAAGAAATGATAAATCTATGAATGACGAGAAACTTGACAAATTAAAACGCCTTTCAGCTATTTTAACTTTAATATCTGGTATTTCTCAGGTTGTTGCGGCATTATTATCAGCAGGTATGATAACACCTTTAGTAACGTTAATTCTTTTCGGGCTTTTTTTAATCTTTATAGGACTTCGAGCGTTACAATTTATTAAAAAGGGAGAGCTAACAAAGGATAAAGAGATCGTTATTGTAGGAACAGTCGTTCCTTTTCTTAATGCATTTGCTAATCTTTTCTTATTATTATTTGAAATCAGTGAAAGGCCGCTAATAGGAATTTTCTTGATAGTGCACATAATCTTTTCGGCAATTATTTTCCCGATTAATTTTTACGTAAAAATGAAGTTTGATGAGATGAATAGGTTCGACGCTATAACATATTGGGGTATTATTCTGACGAGAGGATTAGGGCTTAATTATTTGTTTCAACCGCTAGCTTGGATACTACCAGATGTCTTTAATCCAACCATGATAATATATTTACTGACATTTGGATTCATAAATAGTATTATGGGGCGTAAAATTTACAAGGAAAAGGAGAATAAGCAAATACAAATAGCAGCTATTATTTGTGTGGCTGCTTGTGGACTAATAGGATTAATCTTTGTAATCATATGGCCTACTCCAAATCAAGTTCTATTCGTAACACTAGCAGGAATAGATGTTCTAATTAGAGCTTATTATGTAAAAAAGACGTTTTAAAAGGAGTTCCCATTTTTTTTTACTCATTTAAAAGATGTTAGTTTATATTGCGCTATATCTTGTTGTTGAAGCTGTGCTTTCAATGATTCTACTTCCTGTCCAACGAGACCAGCTGTTGCGCTAATCTCTTCCATTGATGCCGTCTGCTCTTCTGCGGCCGTGCTTATTTCTTCCATTGCTCTAGAAATCTCCTCGCTATTTAGTGCTGCAGCCTTTATCTTTTCTAAGATTGAAGCAACAATATCTACAGTCTTTTCCACGGAGTTTTTGGACTCTTCAGCTAATTTTTGTACCTTTTCGGCAACAACGGCAAAACCTAATCCTGCATCACCTGCCCTTCCCGCTTCAATACTTGCATTAAGCGCTAAGAGGTTGGTCTGTTCAGAGAGATTGGTGATCATCTTCGTGATACGCCCAATATCTTGCGCCATTAAATTAATTTCAGACAGAGCCTTAGCTTGGTCTTTTGCTCTTAGCGTTACTTCCATCGTGGTGGCAGCAATTTCTTCTGAAGAAGAATTCACCTCGTTGGCACTTGCTGCTAATTCCGTGGTATTATTTGATACATTTATGGATGTTTCAGAGCTGGCTCTAATGATATCAAGAGAATCTTTAGCTTGTTTATTAATTGTTATAACTTGTTTATTCAGAGTTTTAATGATATAGTATGCCACAATAAATGATAAGATGGGAGCCATTGGAGTGAGAAATGCTATTGCTATTATATTATTTTGGAATAAAGATGTGCTCATTATA
>Ga0180432_10002093_pt1 | contig 30434 bp, 21 predicted proteins | sample SS_ome_10_FD_132414 | JGI IMG/M metagenome (GOLD analysis project Ga0180432, IMG submission 132414) | Hypersaline lake sediment archaeal communities from the Salton Sea, California, USA - SS_1_MS_2 metaG | ecosystem: Environmental > Aquatic > Non-marine Saline and Alkaline > Hypersaline >...
ACCTGCACGCTGAGGTGCTCGCGGGCGTCGATGATCTTGAACAGCAGCGGGAACCGACCGGCGGGAGCCTCCGTCCCCACCAGATCGACCCCGAGATCGGCGACCAGCCGGTCGAGGGTCCGGCCGGCGAACGGGCCGTCCGCCACCCGGCTCATCCCTTCGGGGCGGTCGGCGATCTCCCAGGATTCAGCGATGACCGGACCGGGCAGCCGGCGACCATAGACCTCCCGGAGGCGGATTCCCCCCCACAGGTAGTCCTTGTAGACCGGCCGGAACCGCAGCGGATGAAGATGTGTGCCTGCCACGTCTTCCATTATGCGAGTCCGCGGCGGGGGGGCAAGGGAAAGGGAGAGATCGCACCCTCTCGAGCCGATACCTCATCGTGTAGGCAACCGCGGACGCATACACCGGGGAGAGTCCATGCGCGTGCTGAAGGACGCGAAGCTAAGACGGCCATTGGTCACGATCGGCCTGCTCATGGCCGCGACCTGCCTGGCCCTGAGCTGGGGCGTGCCGTCGATGACCCGCTCATCCCACCGCGCGCGGTTCCAGGAGGAGGCCCGCCGTACCGCCCGCCAGATCGACGATTACGCGCTCCATCGGGAGATCCTCGGGTCGACGCGCGCCCTCGGTCTGGGGAGCGCACCCCTTCTGCCCGTCCTCCGCGGGGAGCAGGCGCCCGATCCCCCGCCGGTTCTCGGCATCCTCGCCCGGATCAAGGACCGCTACCGGGCGAACATCGTCTACCTGATGGACAACACGGGTACCGTGGTCGCCTGCACCCCTTATGAGGGGGAAAAGACCCTCACGGGGAAGAATTTCGAGTTCCGCCCCTACTTCCGCGAGGCGATTGAGGGACAGGACGTCATCTATCCCGCGCTCGGGGTAACCACCGGGCGGCGGGGGCTCTACTTCTCCTCGGCCGTGCACGGTGAAGACGTCGTGGGTGTGCTCGTCGTCAAGATGGGCCTTGCAGGGATCGACTCGTTGCTCCAACAGGTCCCGACGCCCGCGGCCGTCGTCTCGCCCACGGGCGTCGTCTTCGCCACCAATCAGGACGGGTGGCTCCTGACGGCGGCCTATCCGATCAGCCCGGCTATCCGCGCCCGCCTGGCCGAAAGCCGTCAGTTCGCGGAGAATCCCGAGCCGTTGCCGGAACCGGGCGTGCGTCTCGACGCCGCCGAGGTCCTCCTGGGGGGTGAAGCTCACGCGGTCGCGGCGGTGGACCTCGGCCTGCACGACGACCTCGGCGCCTGGTCATTCATCCTGCTCGAGGCGACCGGTCCCTGGCAGGCGCGATGGCTGGTCGTTCTGCTTTGCGGAGTGGCCGGACTCAACTTCGGGCTGTTGGGCGTCTACATGCACAACCGCGCGAAGCGGAAGATGGAGGAAGAGGAACATCGCGAAAGCCTCCGGGCATCGGAAGCGAAGTTCCGCAGCATCGTCGAAGCGAGCCCGATGGGGATCTACACCTACGAGCTGCTGAAGGGCAACCGCCTCGTGCTCACGGGCGGCAACCCGGCAGCCGAGAAGATCACCGGGGTGCCGAGCGAATCGTTGATCGGCCTGACGGTCGAGGAAGCATGGCCCGGCATCGCCGAGACCGAGGTGCCCGATCGCTACCGAGACGCGGCCGCCCGAGGGAAGAGGTGGCACACCCAGCAGCTCGACTATGCCGACGGGAGGCTGGACGGCGGCTACGAAGTGCATGCCTTCCAGACCTCCCCCAACCACATGGTCGTCCTCTTCGTGGACATCACGCACCGTATCCAGATTCAGGAAGAATTGCGGCACGCGAAGGAGGCGGCCGAGGAGGCGAGTCAACTGAAGTCCCGCTTCCTGGCCAACGTGTCCCACGAAATCCGAACCCCCATGAACGGCATCATCGGGCTCGGCGATCTTCTCCTCGCCACCGAGCAGTCCGAGCAGCAGACCGAATACACGCGGGCGTTGTTGCAGAGCGCGAACTCCCTGCTGCGGATCATCAACGACATCCTCGATTTCTCCAAGATCGAAGCGGGCAGGCTCGAGCTGGAGGAGGTCCCGTTCGATCTCACGGAACTGGTCGAGGAGATCTGTGACGCCCAGGCGCTGCGAGCGCGCGAGAAGAGGATCGATCTGACGTGCGCGATCGCCTGCGACGTTCCGGTCTGCTTGGTGGGCGATCCCGGACGGCTGCGGCAGATCTTGGGCAACCTGCTCTCCAACGCGGTGAAGTTCACCACTGAGGGCGAGGTCGAGCTGCGGGTCGCGATGCGGGGCCGCACCTCCCAACGGGCGCAGCTCAGCCTGGCTGTTCGGGACACCGGGATCGGTATCCCCGCCGATGCGCTGGATCAGCTCTTCGACCGCTTCTCCCAGGTCGATGCCTCCACGACGCGCCGCTACGGCGGGACCGGACTGGGGCTGGCCATCTCGCGACAGCTGGCCGAGATGATGGGAGGCTCGCTGGAGGTCGAGAGCCGTCCGAACCGCGGATCGACCTTCACGGCGAGCGTCGAGCTCGACATCGCGGAAGAGGGCACCCGGATTGCCTGTCCGCAATGGGAAGGCACCCCCGCTCCGCGCGTCCTGGTTCTCGACCACCACGACACGCCTCGTCGCCTGGTCGCCGAGCTACTCAACCACTGGGGAGTCGACGTCACCCAAGCAGCCGATCTGCCGGGGGCACGGGTGTGCCTGAAGCGGGCCGAGTCGTCGGGCGCACCCTTCGATCTCATCCTCTTCGATCCCGAGGCCCCGGGCGCGGACGGCCCTCGCGCGTTCCGCGGGGCCCAAAGCGCGGTCATGCTCCCGGTCGATCGCCTGGGTGAGGCGTCGGGGTTCCTTGCCGGTGGATGCATCGCCCACTTGGGCAAGCCGATCAAGCGCGGGCAGCTGCTCCAGGTTCTCCTCACGGCCATGGGCCGGAGCGAGGAAGCCCGCGCGGCCTAGCCTAGGGTACGGTACGCTTGATCACCACCAGGGTGATGTCGTCCGACTGCGGTACGCCGGCCGTGTGATCGGAGACCGCCGAGAGGATCGCCTCCCGAATCCGTACGGCGGAGAGGTGGGCGTTCGCGGCAACCACGTCGAGCAGCCGGCGCTCTCCAAACATGTGCTCGAGCTCGTCCTCATCGTCCGGGGAGACCGCGCCCTCGATCTCCGGACCCTCCGCCTCGGTGATCCCGTCGGTGAAGAGAACCAACACATCCCCCTCACCCAACACGACCGTCTCCTGCTCGTAGGCGTGACCGGCCATCATGCCGATCAGGAGCCCGCCGCGAGCCAGATGCTCGACCTCGCCGCCTGACCGGCGCAGGATGGGCGGATTGTGCCCCGCATTGGTGGAGGTGAAGGTTCCTTCCGCTTGGTCGAGTACACCGTAGAAGAAGGTCGCGAACATCTGCACATCGGTCGAGCGCACCAGAAGATCGTTGACCCGGGCGACCATCTCCCCCACCGAACCGCGATGAATCACCTGCCCGTGCAGGGATGCCTGCAGGTTGCTCATCAGCAGCGCCGCCGGAATCCCCTTGCCGGAGACATCGGCGATCGCGATCCCCACGCGCCCGTCCGGCTGCACGAGGAAGTCGAAGTAGTCGCCCCCCACTTGCCGGCTGGGAATGCTGAGGCCCGTGATGTCGAAGCCGGGCACGGAGGGAATCTCATCGGGCAGGAGGCGCTGCTGGATCTCGCGCGCCGTGGCGAGCTCCCGTTCCAGGCGCTCGCGCTGCACGGCTTCCTCCCGGCCGCGCTTCACGGCCACCGTCATGGCGTTGAACGAGGCCGCCAGGTCCCCGAACTCATCCTCGTTCGGCAGGTGGATCTGCGCATCGAGATCCCCCGCGGCGAGACGCAAGGTGCCCTGCTCCAGCTCGCGCACGGCGGAGGTGATCCCTCCGGTGATACGGATGCCGACGTAGAGGGCAAACCCCTCCATGACCAGGAAGAGACAGGCTACGATGCCGAGGACGATGAGCACGGCCTGATTGAGCATGAAGTCACCGCGGAGGAATTCGCTGGAGAGGTCGCTCAGACGTACCTTGAGATGGAGCAGTACCTGGTCGTGCTGGAGGCCGTAAGGCGTCAGGCGGATGACATTCAGGATGTCGCCGCCGAAGTACTTCGAACCCCGCCAGAAACCGGCGATCGAGTCGGGAGGCGCCCCGGGGGAGCGAAAACGGCCCTGGAGACTGAAGTCGAGGCGGGTGGTGTCCTCGACCGCGGCGCGGATCCGGGGATCTTCCGCCTCCCCCACCATCGTGCTCCGGGTCGTGTACAACCCCACGTCACACCGCAACGCCGCGGAGAGGTGATCGAGAAGGTGCGAGTCGACCTCGTAGGCCCGGAGCTGAACGTGATCGGCTCCGATCCCGCGCACGCGGATCAACCAGATCTCGGTCCCAAAGCGGAAGTAGGCGGTGGTATCGACCGGAGCCCATGCCACGCCCTGCGAGTCGGCCTGGGGACCGCCGCCAATCTGGAGCTGCAGGCCGCGGGAGAGCTCCTGTTGCACCACCGCCGAGGGCGCGAGCAGCGAATCGGAGATCGCGCGGGTCGAGTCGGTGGGGGATGCGGCAAGCGATTCGATGAAGAAGTCGAGCCAGAGCGGCCGGACGCCCTCGTGGGTCGTTCCCGCCGGATCCGACTCGATCGAGAAGCTGCTCGCGAAGGGTCCCCCGCTCAGATCGACGCCCCGATCGGCCAGCTGCTCCCACTCCTGCAGCATCGCCCGGGTGCGGGCGGCACGGCTGCCGCCCAGAACACCGTAGATCGCGAGCAACCCCAACGTCAGGATGAGGAGGATCGGAACCAGCGCAATGAAGAGCGCACTGATGGCGAGCTTCGGCTTGAGGCGGAAGGAGTGGAGCCGCATCCGCACGAAGAGGTTGACCAGCGTGAAGATCCAGAAGAGGCGGAGCGAACCGAGGCTGTAGCGAGCCACCCCCCCCACCAGGCGTGTGAACCAGGATGCGCCGTAGCCGCCGGCATCGCCGAAGTCCCATCCGGCGGAGAGAAGAAGAAGCGCCAGGATCCCCATCAAAAACGCGATCGCCCGGCGCCGGCCGGCAAGATGCCGATAGGGCCGGTATTTTCGGAAGATGAGGAAGATGCCGGAGAAGACGATCGCGACGACGCGCCCCATCGCCTCGGGGGAGAGCAAGACCACCAACGCGAGAGAGGCTGCCAGCCATCCGATCCAAAACCGGCGCGCGCGGGTATCGAGGAGCAGCAGGCGCACACTCGTGAACCACGCGCCGCCGGCCAGCAGCATCACCACGAAGAGCGAGACCCCCGAGTGCTGTCCCAGGACGTGATGGGCGACCCAAGCGGCGGCACAGCCGGCGACCGTCCCCAAATGGAGGCGCCAGACCGGATCATTCAGTGGTGATTGGGGAGGAGGCGTGGCGCTCCCCATCGCCTCGGGTTGCTGGTTCATCGAACGGTTCCATCAGGCCGCGGATCGATCGCACCGCTTCGACCCTACGTGGGCCGGCCGGGTGAGACAAGTCCGTTATTCTCGCGGCAATCCCGCCCCGTAAACGATCAGCTCTCCCCTCTCGACCAGCCCGTACCCCCCGTGCTTCCAGTCGAACTCCTCGTAGCCGGCGGGCATCGGGTTGATCCGCATCGCCACCACCGACCGCGCGCACCGCCCGGCGTTGTGGTCCTTGTCGTCGTCATAGTCATAGCCGTCGTTGCGACCCGAGGGGGAGTGCTTCGATCCGCGGTCGGGAACACCCGGGCGCCGCTGGGGAACGATCAACCGGTAGGGTCCCTCGCCCTGCAGCCGACCGGTCGCCGGGTCCATGAGGCCGGGGTCGATCGGACGGCCGTCGCGGTGATGGGCAAGGATCATCCACGGCTCCCCGGGCACCTCGGCGCCATCGCGGAGCCCGTCGGGCCGCTGATCCTCGGGCGGGTAGGTGACGAAATCGAGCCCCGCGAAGTAGAGGCCGCCCGGGAAGGGCCGCTCGACCTCCGCGAGGTCAAACTCCAGATCGAAGCCATCGGGGCAGATGAAGGTCACGCTGGTCGCGGCGGACAGGTCGGCTCCGGTGGCCGCCAGCAGGTCCTTCACCCGAACACCGGCGTAGAGGCCGTAGGTATCGGTCAGCTGCCGGTGGGAATTGAGGAGGAGGAACTGCTCATGGGTGGGGAGGGCCTGGAGGTCATCTCGAGTGTACGTGAGGGTGGGAATCGTCTGCTGCCCGGGACGGCTGCCGGCATCCCCCGGATACCGCAGCTCGGCGAGCTCTCGCCCGTTCGCAAACCCGTCGCCGTCAGCGTCGGCGCCCTCGATCGCCGCGAACGCCGCGATCGTCCGTCCCGCCTCCAGATAGGCGACACCGAAGGGATTCAGCGTGTCGCGCCCGCGCTCGGGTCCCTGGGCGACCACCTCGAACTCCGAGTCCGGCAGCATCAGGTGGCAGTAGGCGCAGTGATCGAACGTGCGCCTCTCGCCACCCCGAAGGACGACCTCCCCGGTCCGGTGGCAGGTCTGACAGTCATCGAGGCGGGTGCCGACGATCGCGGGATAGACCGCGGCCAGGCGAGCCGTGTCCTCCTCGTCCTCGTGCCCCCGGTAGGAAAGGGATCGGACCGCGTCGGTGCGCTCCCGCGGTGCACAAACGGCACCGAACAGGACCAGGAGTACCAGGAACCCAGGGGATCCGAATCGGCCGGCGCGCATACTCACCTCCTCGCGTTTCCCGTCCGTGTCCGAAGAGAGATAGTCGATCCGGCGGGCGGGTGTCGAGGGAAAATTGCCCCCGAGTGCCCCGAGTTGATTGACATGCGAAAGCATACTATAATTCATTTTGTAGCAATCAGATCCCTGTTTGGAAAGGAGAGCGACCATGAGACTGCCCATGTTGTGTCTGTTCGGTATCGCGCTGATGAGTCTAGGAGCGGCGGGCGCGGAAGTGTGGATCGTGGACCAGGGGGGTGGCGGCGATTTCTACGCCATCCAGGAGGCGATCGACGCGTCCGCTTCGGGAGACGAGATCCGCGTTGAACCGGGTGTCTACTACGAGAATCTCGACTACGGTGGCAAGAGCCTATGGATCCACAGCACCTCGGGGGCGGCGGGAACGACGATCGACGGCAGCAATGGCAACACCTGCGTCAAGTTCCAATCCGGCGAAACCTCCGATGCGATCCTGGAGGGATTCACCGTCCGGGGCGGCCAGGGCTCCGCCGAGTACCTCTACGGGGGCGGGATCCTATGCTGGCTCTCTTCCCCGACCATCCGCGATTGTTGGATCACCGACAACACGGCCGACCACGGGGGCGGGCTCTACATGGAGGAGTCGAACGTCATCATCGAGGACTGCGACTTCAGCGGCAATCTGGCCCATCGGTACGGAGGCGCGGTCAACGGAAACGGATCCCCCACGATCCGGGACTGCCTCTTCGAGGCGAACACGAGCAGCATGCGAGGAGGCGCGATCGCCAGCGGCGACCTCGGGGGCGTGATCGAGGACTGCGTCTTCCGCTACAACACGGCCCTCCAGGGGGGGGCGATCGAGATGGGCCATGCGCCGGCCAATCCAGTGATCCGCAACTGCGTGTTCCATGACAACTCGGCCCTCGACGGCCACGGCGGCGCGATCCGCACCCACGAGGCGAGCACCGTCATCGAGACCTGCATCTTCTATCACAACCGGGCCACGGTCGATGGGGGTGGCTTCATGGGCCACGACGGCGGAACGCCCTCGCTCTTCGGTTGCACCTTCTTCGCCAACGAAGCCGACCGTTACGGGGGCAATCTGGCGGTCTGGTTTGGAACCCACGCCATCGTCTCCAACTGCATCATCGCCGATGCACCGGGTAACGGGGGGCTGTTCGTGTCGGGTGCCACCGTCACCCTTGCGTGCAACGACGCCTGGAACAACCAGGGGGGCAACTACGTCGGCGTTCCGGACCCGACCGGTCAGGATGGGAACATCTCCGCGGATCCGATCTTCTGCGGCCCGACCGAGGAGGACTTCACCCTCCGCTCCGACTCCCCCTGCGCCGCGGAGAACAACCCGGGGTGCGGCTTGATCGGCGCCCTCGATGTCGGGTGCGAGCCGCCGACCCCGGCGCGGGACCTCAGTTGGGGAGAGATCAAGCAGATCTTCCGGGACTAGGGAGGCCAGTTCGAGGGGCAGGGAAGCCGCATCCTAGGAGGAGCATTTCACCGAGTGCAGCGGGACCGGCGGCGTACATGGAGAGCGCCGCCGCGCGCGAGTGCTCGATCGTCTCCCCATGAGCCGCCAAGGTGCGCGGGATCAATTGCTCGAGATCGGATGCGGGCCGGGGTTTCTGCTCGGCCGGCCGCGGAGGGCGGGCGGGGAGGAAGACCACCCCTTCGATCCGGAGAGCCCCGATGCCCTCTTCATGGGAGAGGCCTTGGAGTACCTGGCCCAGCCGCTCCCCGTCTTGCGGATCATCCACGGTTGGCTCAAGCCCGCCTAGGATCGGCCTGCCGCGCCATCTCCTCGGCATCGGGGCGCGGTTCGTCCTTTGCGGTATCCCAGTACGGTGAAAGCTTGCGGAGATTGCGCACGATGCCGGGGAAGACCTCGATGATCCGCTCCACCTCCTCCTCCGTGTTGTACCGGCTGAAGCTGAAGCGGACCGACCCGTGCACGGCGGTGAACGGTACCTTCATCGCGCGCAGCACGTGCGAGGGTTCCAGGGAACCCGATGTGCACGCCGAACCGCTCGAGGCGCAGATGCCGTGGGCATCCAGCTGATAGAGCATCCCCTCACCCTCGATGTAATGGCACGAGATGTTCAGCGTGTTGGGCAGCCGGGGGGCGCCCTTGCCGTTGACCTGCACGTGGGGAATGCGGGCAACGAGAGATGCCTCCAGGCGATCCCTCAGGGCGCGGATGTGCGCCTCATCGGCGGCGTGATCGAGGGATGCAAGCTCGCAGGCCTTCTGCAACCCTACGATGTAGGGCACATTCTCGGTGCCGGCCCGGCGGCCCCGCTCCTGGTGACCCCCGATCAGGAAAGGCCGCCACCGGCTTCCCCGCCGCACGTAGAGCGCACCGACGCCCTTGGGTGCGTGCAGCTTGTGTCCGGAAAAGGAGAGCAGATCGACGTGCCGGTGCACACCCTGAAGCTCGATCGCGAGCTTCCCGGCGGTCTGGGTGGCGTCGGTGTGGAAGAGGATCCGGGGATCGGTCTCCTTGGTGATCCGCGCCAACTCATCGATCGGAAAGATCACGCCCGTCTCGTTGTTGGCATGCATGATCGACACCATCAAGGTGTCGGGTCGCAGGGCCCGCACGAAGTCGCGCAGGTCGAGGTTGCCGTGCTCGTCGACCGGCAGGAAGGTCACCTCGAAGCCCATGCGCTCGAGCTCGAGCCCCACCTCGAGCACCGCCGGATGCTCGACCGCGGTGGTGATGACGTGACGGCGTTTCGGGTTGGCCCGCACGGCGCCGAAGATGGCCGCATTGTTGCTCTCGGTGGCGCAGGATGTGAAGAGAATCTCCTGGCTCTCTACGCCTCCCAAGAAGCGGGCCACCGCCTCCCGGGCACGCGTCAGAGCGGCAGCCGTGGTGCGCGCGGGCTCGTACATCGAGCTCGGGTTGAAATACTCCCCGGCGAGGTAGGGCTGCATCGCCTCCCGCACCTCGGGCGCAATCGGGGTCGTCGCGTTGTTGTCGACGTAGATCGTCTTCACGCCAGCAGCCTCCTCACACCGCGATCACCCGGACTCGCTCATCTACGCGTTCCTTCAGCGCTCGTTCGATCATGAGCTTCATGGTGACATCGGCCGCCGGGCATGTCGCACAGGCACCGACCAAGCGCGCGTAGACGACCCGGTCCTTGATGTCGATGATCTCGAGGTCCCCTCCGTCCTTCTCCAACATCGGGCGGATGTCCTCGTCGATCGTCTGTTCGATCCTCTTCGCGAATTGGTAGGGAGAGATCTCCTCCCCCTCCGCCCCCGGCCGCCCCTCGGGGAACTCGGGATCGAGCTTCTCACGGGTCTGCTCGGGGCCCCACACATCATCCAGGATATCCTGAAGTCCGCCCGGCTGATGGTGGCACGACATGCACGCGCCCCCCGCCTTGATGGCATTGATGATCTGGGGAATGCTGTGGAGGTCGAGCTCTTGGATCTTCCGCCGGATGTAGGGCTCGGTGAGGCCGAAGCACTTGCAGACCATCCGCCCCTCCTCCTGCTCCTCGGGACGCATGTCGACGCCAAGCTCGCCCAGATCGACGCCCCGCCGCTGAGCCCAGTTGAACACCGCAGCCTGCAGCGCCTCGGCTCCCATGACCGAGCAGTGGATCTTCTGTTCCGGAAGGCCCTCCAGGAAGTCGACGATGTCCTGGTTGGTAATCTCGAGCGCCCCGATCGGCGTGTAGTTCCCCTCCTCGATCATGATGCAGAGCGCCTCGGAGGCGGCGATGGCCGAGGTGCACCCGAAGGTGAGATAGCGGGCCTCGGTGATCACGTCCCGGAGCGGATCCTCCGGGTCGCGCCTCGTGCGGAAGGTGAATCGGAGTGCATCCCCGCAGGCGATCGAACCGTGCTCTCCGAAGCCGTCCGGATTCTCGATCTCGCCCAGATGGGTGCCGGGCTTCCCCTGTACGGCATCCATGAAGAGCTGTTTGGTCTTCTCACTGTATTCCCACGCCATGACGGATCCCCCCTTCGGCGAGGGAAGATGGTACCGCTACGATCCCTCCGCCTTCAACCCATGCTGGGCAGCCCCCTTCACACTCCCCGAGCAGACGTAGGTTCCCCTGGGCGGGCCGAGATGAGAGAATCGTGCCATGTCTCGAACCCTGCTATTGACGCCCGAGGAGCGTCAGCTGCTCCACGAAGCGCTCGGCTATATGGGTCGCCGTTTTCGTGATCCCCAGGATTCCGAGCTGATCCTGGAGATCGAAGCCCGTCTCGATCAGTCCCGCCGCGAAGCCGATCCTCATGGCCAGCACCGTGTGCCCCTCGAGGCGGCCCACCGTCAAGTGCTCAAGCGGGTGATCGCATCCTACACCAGCGAGATCGACGTTCCCTCCTCTGATCGCTCCAACCGACTGCTTGCAAACAAATTACGAGTGATCGCCCAACGACTGGATCGTCGCCGGCCGCTCTTGGATCGGATTCGACACTGGATCCAGGGACGATAGAGCCAACGCCCTGTATCACAAACAGTTAGTAGGATCGCAGGCGAAAGCGCCACCTCTTTGTTCGTCCCCCTTTTGACCCAACATCGCGCGATGGCCACCCGATAACTCAAAGTACCTCAGTCGGGCCTCTGGAGGGACCGCGAGCGGCAGGATGGAGGTGTGGGAGGGCTTGTCTGGTCGAGCCGTACCGACGACCTGCGGCCAGGGCGGCCGAAGATGAGGTTGGCAAACCAAAGATCCGCGGCAGACCGATCACGGCACGACGCGCCATCGGTCGGTGCCGCATCGACACAAGGAGAGACAGCCATGAGGATGCTACCCCCTCTCGCGCGAACCGTTCTGGTCATCGTGCCCCTGCTTCTGGCGCTCGGACTGCTCGGGATTCCGGCGAACGCCACCGTCACGATCGGGCTGAATTACCCGAAGTCCGGTCCCTATTCGGTGCAGGGCTTGGACCAGTGGCGGGCGGCCGAAATGGCGGTCAGTGAGATCAACGCCGCGGGCGGCATCAAGGGTGAGCAGGTGCAGATCGCCTGGCGTGATTCGCAATCGAAAGCCGATGTCTCCACTCAGAACGTGACCGACCTGATCGAGAAAGAGGGCGCCAAGATGATCTTCGGCGGCTCTTCGAGCGGGGTGGCGGTTGCCGCCGGCCACGTTTGTCAGGAGAAGGGTGTCCCCTTCTTCGGCACGCTCACCTACTCCACGGCGACCACCGGCTCCCAGGGACACCGGCACACCTTCCGGGAATGCTACGACGCCTGGATGGGCGCCGAGGCCCTTGCCTCCTATCTCAATGAGAACTTCGCGGGCAAGAAGTACTACTACATCACCGCCGACTACACGTGGGGTCACACGACCGAAGCCTCGATGCGCAAGTTCACCAACACGCTCGACAAGTCGAAGCACAAGGGCATGCTCACCCCCTTCCCCGGTGCTACCGAGGATGACTTCAGGCGGGCAGTTTCGGTCGCCAAGATGGTCAAGCCCGATGTGCTCGTGCTCGTTCTCTTCGGCAACGACATGGTCCAGGCGGTGCGGCAGGCAACGGCCATGGGTCTTAAGGAGAAGATGCAGATCGTGGTTCCCAACCTGACGCTGGGCATGGCCGAGGGCGCCGGCCCGAAGGTGATGGAGGGCGTGATCGGCGCACTGCCGTGGTGTTGGCAGGTGCCCTACAAGTACGGCTACACCCGCGGCAAGAAGTTCGTGGAGGACTACTCCGCCAAGTATGGTCGCTATCCGAGCACCTCGGGCGCCTCGGCCTATACGATCCTCCATGAGTACAAGGCCGCCGTCGAGCGCGCGGGGACCTTCGATGCCCCCGCCGTCATTCAGGCCCTGGAGGGTCACGAATACACCTTGCTGAAAGACAAGCAGTACTGGCGGCCTTTCGATCACCAGTCGGTCCAGACGGTCTACGCCGTCAAGTGCAAGCCGGAAGCTGCCGTGAGACGGGACAAGTACGGACTCGACTACTTCGAGATCCTGAGCTTCGTCCCCGGCGAGCAGGCGGTCATCAGCCAGGAGGAATGGGCAGAGGCGCGCCAAGCCGCCGGCAAGCCCGAATACCTCGAGACGCTGCCGGGCGAGCGCGTCGCGACGAGATAGGTTGGATGTCGACACTCTGACCGTCAGGCGGCGGGTCCGGCCCCATCCAGGATCCGGGTCCGCCGCCTTAGCCGAACGTTGACGAATCGGCAAAGGAACTCCGTCATGCGAATCCTCTCCGGAAGGAGAGCTCTGGGGGCCCGCGCCAAGACCAGCAGCATCTTCGGCGCCTGAAGCCTAACGCCGGAACCGGGGTCCTGGACCTCCCACCTACGCCAGGACACCGGTGGTTGGCAACCCGCGGCGTCTCCGTGCGCCTTGCGTACGGAGACGCCGTTGTCCGGCCTCCTGCCCTGAAGTAGACTCCGCGGCATGGAATATCTGATCCCTCAGGCCATCTTCGATCCGCTGCCCACCGGTCTCCTGTTGCTTTTCACCGCGATGGCCACGGCGTTGTTGGTCAAGGGCGCCGATTGGCTCGTCGAAGGCGCGGCGGGGCTGGCGCTGCGTCTCGGCATCTCGAAGGTGATCGTAGGGGCGACGGTCGTCTCCCTGGGGACCACCAGCCCGGAGGCGGCGGTCTCGGTCATGGCCGCCTGGGCCGGCCAGCCGGGCCTGGCCCTGGGCAACGCCGTCGGCTCGGTGATCGCGGACACGGGACTGATCTTCGGCATGGGATGTCTGATCGCGCGCCTTCCGGCGGATCGATTCGTACTCAATCGGCAGGGTTGGGTGCAGTTCGGCGCGGCGCTCATATTGGCGGGCCTGTGCTACGGGGCATTCCTGAGCCACGGAGATGCCGCCACCCTGGGCCGCGGCGTGGGGGTGCTGCTGCTGGGTCTGCTGGTGGCGTACATGGTGATCTCGGTCCGGTGGAGCCGCGAGCATCCGGCGTCCGGCGCCGCCGAGGTGCCTCGAACCGTCCACCGGGGATCGGAACTGGCGGCGTTCATCGCTATCGGTCTTCTGTTGGTCATCGCCTCGAGCCGGGTGCTGGTCTGCTCGGTCTCGGTGGTGGCGCTGCGCTGGGGGGTCCCCCAGGTCGTGATCGCGGCCACATTGGTCGCCCTCGGCACTTCATTGCCCGAGTTGGTGGTGGGGATCACGAGCATCGTCAAAGGGCACAAGGAACTGCTGGTCGGGAACGTGATCGGCGCCGATGTATTGAACATCTTCTTCGTGATCGGAGCCTCTGCCGCCGCCGCCTCGCTGCCGATCGTCGAAGAGGGATCGACCGTACCGCGGATCTTCCTCTACCTTCATCTACCCACGATGATCGTGGTGCTACTCCTGTTCCGGGGGTTCATCTTCTCGGCCTGCCGGCACGGGTACTTCCGGCGATGGTTCGGGATTCCGTTGGTGCTGATCTACGCAGCCTACATTGTGGCGCAATTCGCGCTGTCGGTGGGGGGTGAGCACTAGGATCCCGACCTCTCTCCGGCCAGGATGAGGAACCCGCCGCCCCCGGGTGAATGGAAGCTCGATGCGTCAGCGATGTCGCATTCGGCATTGATGTGACGGTCGCACTCGGACCCATGACCATACCGTCCACCCTCGCGCCGGTCGACCGACCCCACCACAACGGCCCGTGATCGGCTAGGGCTGGGGTAAACGGTCACGCATCCACCCCCGGAGGTCTCGATGGTCCCTCAAACCATGCCCGTCAGCGCTTCGTCCCGCACGCGCGGCTTCGTCGCCAACCTCTCCGCCAAGCAGATCGACGCCCGGCTTCGACAAGCCGCGGAAGCATTCCGGCGCTCCGAACGCAACCTCGTCGTCTGGCTGGCCGAACTGGAACACCGGCGGCTCTACCGCGAGCTCGGGTTCTCCAGCATCCACCAGTACGCTCGCGCGCAGCTCGGCTTCTCTGACAATCTCACCTACCGCCTCCTGGCGCTCGCCCGCGAGCTCGAGCATCTCCCCCGCCTCCGCACGTCGGTCGCCAAGGGCGAGATCGGATGGACCAAAGCGCAAGAGCTGGTCAAGGTCGTCGGCGTCGAGAACGAAGAGGCGTGGATCGAGGAGGCGAAGAGGATCGGCCGCCGCGATCTCAGACGGAGGGTGGTTTTGGCCAAGCGGGCGGCCGCCGCGCGGCGCAAGGGAAACGGGGGACAGCAGGAACTGGATCCGAGTGCAGGCCCCCCGCCCCCGGCGCCGCCCCTCGATCGTGCCCCGACCACGGTAACCTATCGCTTCACACCGACGCAGCTTGCACGCTTCGAGGCGCAGATGGAGAAGATCCACAAGATGCGCCTGGTGGCACCCAGCACCTCGAAGGAAGTGATCCTGCTCGAGGCGTTGGAGGCGTTGATCGAGGCCCCAAGCGCGAGAAGCTCGGAGGTGGAGACGGCCGCCTCGGAGGATTCGTCAGCAGAGGCGGCGGCCTCGGGGAGCTCATCGGCGCAGGTGGCGGGCTCGGCACGGGCGAGGGGCGGAGTCGATTTGCGCCGGCGCAAATCTACGAGTCCCTACCAGATCATCATCACCCGATGTGAATCCTGCGGGCGGGGCACGGTCGAAACCCATCATGGCACCAAGGAGATCACCCGCGCCGAGTTGGAGGCCGCATCCTGCGACGCAGTGATCCACAAAGACGGCGAGCGGAGCCGTGCCGCGGTGCCGGAGTCAACGCGATGGGAAGTCTTTACTCGGGATCGTCATCGGTGCCGGGCGCTCGGATGTAGGCACACGCGGTTTCTGGAGATCCATCACCTTGTGCCGCGGGATCAAGGGGGAACGAATCAGATCGACAACCTGGTAACCCTCTGCTCTAGCTGTCACCGGCTCTGCCATGAGCACGGATGGAGCAAACGGATGCTCCGTGGCGTCGATCCGCCCGGATAGCAATGCTCGGACTAGCCGCTCCGGCCGATCTTGCGATCCGGGGGACCTTCAACCACCTTCTTCTGGATCTTGCGGCGGCGGGTTGGTGTCTTCTTCTTCGCCGTGGTCTTCTTGGCTGTGGCCGTCTCGGATGAATCCGAAGGACCACGGCGCGCGGATACCCGCCGCCCGTGCTTGCGGGAAGCGGAGCCGAGTCCGGTTGCAACCCATGTACCGCCCGCCTTCTCGTCACGGTGAACCTCGAGAACACCATGGGCGGCGGCATCCTCCAGCAGATCACCAAAGGTCGAGTAACCGTAGCTGCTCTCGTTGAAATCGGGACGCTTGCGCTTCATCGTATCTTTGATGAGCGATGAATAGCGGAGCTCTCGTCCCTCGCGAAAGAGACCGCGAGCAGTCTGGTGGAGGAAGTCGAAGAGCTTGCTTTGCTCATCGGGCACACCGCCGAGGGAATCCTCCCGACGCCTCGATGTCTCCTTGATCAGATCATCATAGAAGATGAACTCGTCGCAGTTGGCGACCAGAAGGCGGGCGGTGGAGTTCTTCATCCCAACACCGATCACGGACTTGTCGTTTTCGCGGAGTTTCGCCACCAGCGGCGAGAAGTCCGAGTCCCCCGAAGCGATGACGAAGGCATCCAGGTGGCCCTTGCCGTAGCAGAGCTCCATGGCATCGACCACGAGTCGAATGTCGGCACTGTTCTTGCCCGAGACATCCGGACGCGGGATCTCGATCAGCTCGACGCCGGCGCCATGAAGATCGGCCCGGTACTGGTCGTAGTGACTCCAGTCGGCATAGGCCCGCTTGACGATGATCTTACCCTTCTCCAAGAGACGCTGCAGAAGAAGATGAATGTCGAACCTCTGGCCGGCATCCCGTGCACCCAGCGCGAGGTTGTCGAAATCGATATAGAGAGCCAGATTGGACTCGCGGTCCTGTCGCATGGCTAACCCCTCCTTCGACAGCCATGATAGCCGGTCGTCGCCATCCATGCTACGATGGTGAATCGTAGATTCTGAGGAGGATTCGGCAATCCACCATTTGCGCTTGCTGTTGCCCTACCTTCGGCGATACCGGAGGCGGATCGGGGTCGGCTTGGGGTCTATGCTCCTGGCGATCTCGATGTTGCGCCTCATCCCCTGGCTCCTCAAGCTGGCCATTGACGATCTGAAGGCCGGCGCCCCGCCCGAACGGATCACACACCTGGCGCTGGGGATGGTGGGCGCCGCGGCCCTGGGGGGGCTGTGCCTCTATCTCCAGCGCTGGTTAGTGATCGGGGCCTCCCGCCTGATCGAGTATGACCTCCGGCGTGACCTCTTCCATCACGTGCAGCGGCTCGATCTCGACTTCTTCGCCCGCCAGCGCACGGGCAACCTGATGGCCCATTTCACGAACGACCTCAATGCCGTGCGCGATGTGGCGGGGCCGGGCGTCATGTACGCGGCAACGATGACCGTCTCCCTCATCACCTCGCTGGCGCTCATGATCGCGATCAGCCCGGGGTTGACCCTGATGGCCTTCGTACCCTATCCGCTCATCACGCTCGTCACCGTCTATTTCGGGCGAGCGGTTCACGTGCGCTCGCGGGCGGTGCAGGACCTCTTCGGCCAGCTCTCGTCGCGCGTCCAGGAAGACCTGAACGGCGTGCGCGTCATCCGCGCCTATGGTCAGGAGGCGCCGAGCGCCGGGAACTTCCGCCGCCTCAGCCTCGACTACCTCGAAGCCAACATGCGCCTCGTCCGCCTGCGGGGACGATTCATGTCGGTCATGGGGGCGCTCGCGGGCTCGGGGCTGGCCATCGCGCTACTGATCGGGGGGCGCCGGGTGATCGAGGGATCGCTCAGCCTGGGATCGCTCGTCGCCATCTCGGCGTACTTGGTCGAGCTGACTTGGCCGGTCATTGCGATCGGATTCGTCATCAGCAACCTCCAGCGGGGGGCGAGCGCGGCGGCCCGGCTCAAGGAGCTCCTGGGTGCCGGGGCCCGCGTCACTTCGGGGAACGTGGGCGGCACGCCCGAGCCGAGGCTGGACTTCGAGAATGTGACCTTCCGCTATCCGGGGGCCTCCAGGGATGCACTGCGGGACGTGAGCTTTCATCTCGAGCCCGGACAGACGCTCGGAATCGTGGGGCGCACGGGATCGGGGAAGAGCACGATCCTCCGCCTCATTCTCCGGTTTTACGATCCGACGGAAGGGCGCATCCTGATCGGAGGCGTCGACGCACGCGAGTGGGATCTAGCTGCGCTGCGCAAGATCATCGGCTATGCGCCCCAGGACGCATTCCTCTTCTCGCGCAGCCTGGCGAAGAACATCGCCTACGGCGCACCGGATGCGGATGTCGAGGACATCCGCGGCGCGGCCGACGCGGCCCATCTGGCTGCCGAGATCGCCGGCTTCCCCGACGGACTCGACACGCCGGTCGGGGAGCGGGGCGTGACCCTCTCGGGTGGTCAGGGCCAGCGAACCTCCCTCGCGCGGGCGCTCCTCCTCGAACGGCCCCTCATGCTCCTCGACGACACCCTCTCCAGCGTCGATGCCGACACCGAAGCCCGGATCCTGGAAAGCCTTCGCGGCTACACACGCAAGCGAACCTCGATCATCGTCTCCCACCGCATCTCGGCGGTGCAGGAGGCGGATTGGATCCTGGTGATGGACGAGGGCGAGGTCCGGCAGAAAGGAAGGCACACCGATCTGCTGCGGATCGAGGGGCTCTACGCCCGCCTCCACCGGCGCCAGCGGTTGCGTGAGAGGCTGGAGGTGGCGCCATGAGGGGACCGATGCTGGCCGGGGCGCAGGGTGAGGGCGGAGGCCGGGCTTACGATCACCGTCTCTTCATGCGGATCCTCGGTTACCTCCGGCCCTCGGCCAGGCGCGTCGTTTTGGCCACGGTGCTGCTTGTGATGGTCTCGCTTGCGACCCTGGCGGGCCCGCTCATCACGCGCCTGGCGATCGACCGCTACATCGCCGACGGTGATCTAGTCGGCCTGGGGCGGATCTGCCTGCTCTGGTTCGGGCTCCTGATCGTGACCGCGCTTCTCCAGTATGCGCAGATCGTGACGATGAATCTGATCGGCCAGCGCGCGATGGTCCGGCTGCGCGATGAAATCTACGGCCATCTCCAACGCCTCCCGATGTCCTTCTACGACCGCAACCCGGTCGGCCGCCTGATGACCCGGGCGACCAATGACGTCGAGGTGCTGAACTCGCTCTTCACATCGGGTGTGGTCTCGGTCATCGGAGACCTCTTCGCCCTGGTCGGCATCATGATCGTGCTCGTCGTCATGGACGTGAGACTCGCCCTGGTGACCTTTGTCTCGCTGCCGTTGGTCTTCCTGGTCAGCGTGCAGTTTCGTACCCGCGTGCGCCGAGCATTCCGGCGGATTCGGGCGGCGTTGGCGCGCATCAACAGCTACCTGCAGGAAAGCCTGAGCGGGATGGCGGTCATCAAGGCGATGCAAGGCGAGGTACGGAACGACGAGGAGTTTGCGCACCTGAACCGCGAGCATCAGAACGCGTATCTCGAGTCGGTCCGCGCGTTTGCGCTCTACTTCCCGATGGTGGAGCTGATTCAGTCGATCACGATCGCGCTCATCCTGTGGTACGGCGGCGGTCGGGTCATGCGTGATGCGCTGACGTTCGGTGCCCTGGTGGCGTTCATCCAATACACGGGGCGCTTCTTTCGGCCGATCCGGGACCTGTCGAACATGTACAACATCCTGCAGGATGCGATGGCATCCTCCGAGCGCATCTTCGCCCTGCTCGACGAAGCGGCCGAGCCCGACGTGGCGCTGCCGGTTGCCGGCGGTGATGCCCCGCCGGAGGGGAGGGAGCGGCACACGCGCCGACCGGGCATCCCTCCCGAGCTCGATCCCGGGCGCGACATCACCTACGAAGATGTCCACTTCTCCTACGACAAACGCACCCCCATTCTCGAAGGGCTCTCGATCCGCATCCCGGCCGGTAAGACGACGGCCATCGTGGGCCCGACCGGTTCGGGCAAGACAACAATGGCCGCCCTTCTCACCCGATTCTACGAGCCGACCCGAGGGCGGATCCGGATCGGGGATGTCGACATCCGCACCCTGTCCCGCCGGGGTCTCCGGCGCGCGCTGGCGATCGTCGAGCAGGACGTCTTCCTCTTCTCCGGAACCGTGGAGGAGAACATCCGCCTCTGGGATGCGGAGATTGCCCCCGAGACGCTCGAGCACGCGCTGCGCACCTCCCATGCCGACCACATCATTCGTCGGATGCCGAAGGGATTGATGAGCGAGGTGACCGAGCGGGGGGCGGGGTTCTCAACCGGTGAACGGCAGCTCCTCGCCTTCGCCCGCGCGCTCGCCTTCGATCCCGACATCTTGATCCTCGACGAGGCAACCGCGAGCGTCGACAGCGAGACCGAGGCGTTGATCCAGGACGCGCTGCGGGCCTTGCTGGCCGGTCGCACCGCCATCGTCATCGCCCATCGTCTCTCGACCATCGCCAGCGCCGATCAGATTCTGGTTCTTAACCACGGACGGGTCTGCGAGCGAGGGACACACGAGGAGCTCCTGGCCCTGGACGGCCTGTATGCGTGTCTCCATCGGCTGCAGTTCCAGGAAGGGGAAGCCGAGTGCGGCAGATCCCGGGAGTAGAGGCGACCGGCTCGGACACCGAAGGGAAGATCGAGAGAACGGACAGAGGGGCAAGACGCCAGCTTCAGGTCTGCTGGCTGACCAGACGAACCAAAGCCCCCCCCTAGCTGCCTGGTAACTCTCTTCAGACCTGAGCAGGACGCCCTGCCCCCTCTGTCCGTACCAAAGACAACGTGAGGATAGCCCAGAGGGCGTCTCAAGAACGTCTCGTCTGGTGTATGCGGGGGATTTTTCTTATGCTTTTCTTCGAAAACGTCCAAGGTCCCCCGGTCAACTGGAGGGGTGTTTGCCTCAACTGAGACTCCTTCTCTTCGGCCCCCCCATGGTCGAGCTGGATGGTGGAGCGGTTATCATCCGTCGCCGCAAGACGTTAGCGCTACTGACCTACCTCGCCGTGACCGGCCGCCGGCAGAGCCGAGAGGCCCTGGCCGCCCTCTTGTGGCCCGAGACCGACCCCTCGCGGGCCCACGCGTACGTCCGCACTTCGCTCTGGACGCTCCGGGAAGCTGGCCTGGGCGGATGGATCGGCACCCATCAGGACCTCGTTCAATTCGTCGATCAACCCGACACCTACGTCGATGTGCTCGCCTTCCGCCGCTGTCTGGCGGCTCCGGGCAGGAAAGGATGGCAGGTGCCTCCCGAGCAGGCTCCGCCCCTGAAGCGGGCAGTCGAGATCTACCGCGACCGGTTCCTCTCCGGCTTCGGGGTCCCCGACAGCTTCGCGTTCGACGAGTGGCAGATGCGCGAGGAAGAGGCGCTGCGCACCGAGTTGGCCGAGACGCTCGACAAGTTGGTCCGCTTCAGTGAGGGCTCGGGGCAGATCGAGGCGGCGATCGACTACGGGCGGAGATGGCTGGCCCTTGATCCCCTCGACGAACCGGTGCGCCAACGGCTCATGACCCTCCTCGCCCGGTCGGGGCAGCGCCGGGCCGCGCTCAAGCTCTTCGAGGACTACGCGCGTCTCTGTCGCAAGGAGTTGGGCGTCCCCCCGACGCCCGAGATCGCGCAGCTGAGGGATCAGATCGCATCGGGCACCGTGGGTGAAGTGCACCCCGGCCCTCCGGTCGATGCCGCGCCGCGCAAGTTGCCGGCCCCATCCACGCCTTTCGTCGGCCGGGAGTCCGAGCTGGCGCAGATGCAGCGATTGCTCGATGAGCCCGATCCGCGGCTGATCACGATCACCGGTCCTGGCGGAAGCGGCAAGACACGGCTGGCTGCCAAGGCCGCCGAGATACAGGTCGACGCATTCCTCGACGGCGTCGTCTTCGTCCCCTTGGCTCCGGTGACGAGCGCCGAGTTCCTGCTACCCGCGATCACCGATGCACTCGGCGTTCCCGCACCTTCCAAAGACGTCGAAACGCACCCTGGGTCCACACCCCACCGCCGTTTGCTCGATTTCCTACGGGCGCGACGGATGCTGATCATCCTCGACAATCTGGAACACCTGTTGGCCGGTGTCGACCTGGTGCGGGATATCCTGGTGGCGGCACCACACGTGAAGGTGATCGCCACCTCTCGTGAGCGGTTGAATCTGAGTGGTGAGTGGGTGTTGACGCTCGAAGGCCTGCCGGTCCCGCCCGCGGATACCGGCCCCTCGAAGTGCGCCACGTATAGCGCGCTTCAGCTCTTCCTGCAGAGCGCCCGCCGCGCCCGGATCGGGTTCGATCCTCCGCCCGATGAGCTCCTGGAGGCCGCCCGCGCCTGCCGGCTGCTGGAGGGAAGCCCGCTCGGCATCGAGCTGGCCGCGGCGTGGGTGAAGACGCTTTCGTGCGAGCGGATCGCCAGCGAGATCGCCGACAGCCTCGATTTCCTCTCCACGCGGGAGCGGAACGTCCCGGAGCGTCACCGCAGCCTGCGGGCCGCGTTCGAGCACTCCTGGGCTCTTCTCTCGGCCGAGGAGCGGCGCACCTATCGCCGGCTGGCGGTCTTTCGGGGAGGATTCGGGCGCGAGGCGGCCGCTGAGGTGGCGGACGCCTCGCTCGCCACGCTGTCGATCCTGATCGACAAGTCGCTCCTCCGCCGCAGTGCGAGCGGCCGCTATGAACTGCACGAGGTTCTCCGGCAGTTCGCCGACGAGCATCTCCGCGCCAGCCAGCGTGAGGAGGCGCGCATCCGCCGGCGCCGAAGCATCTACTTCCTCGACCAGGTCACCCGCCGGGAAGCGGCGCTCAAGGGGCGCCGGTCGCGAGAAGCTCTCGACGAGTTGTCCGAAGAGGTCGAGAACATCCGAGGCGCATGGCTCTGGGCGGCGCGGAACAACCTCATCCGGCCGATGCGGCAGGCGGTCGCCGGGCTCTTCCTGTTCCACGACATCCAGAGCCGCTTCTTGGAAGGCACCGAGATGTGCGCCGAGGCGCTTTCGGCCCTCGAAGGCCGCCATGGAAAAGACGTCGACGCTCTGCGGGGTATGCTGCTGATATCGCAAGGCTGGTTTGCCCGCCGCACATCGGTCGAGGAGAGCCGCCGGCTGGCTCGCCGCGGTCATGCCTGCCTGGAACCCTTCGGGCGAACGGTCGATCTTGCGTTCTGCACGGTGTTGGGCGTCATCCTGGGAGCCTGGCCGGAGAAGCAGTCCGCCGACCGGCTGGCGGACTGCCTGGCCATCTACGAGTCGCACGGGGACCGGTGGGGCATGGCCCTAACCTACGAGGTGATGGGATTCGGCATGCTCCCGCATGATCTGGCTGCCGCCCAGCGTCACGCCCGGCGGAGTCTCATGCTGCGGCGCCAGATCGGCGACCAGTGGGGCGTCGGTCTCGCCCTCTCCCTTCTCGGCACCATCGCCGAGAGCATGGGGATGGGTCACGTCGCCCGGCAACGCTTCCAGGAGAGCCTGCAGCTCCGGCGGAAGATGGGTGAAGGACCGGACGGCCTTTCGATCGCGCTCAGCGCCATCGCCCGGGTGGCTCGTCTGGGGGGAAACTTCGAGGAGGCGCGGCGTCTCTATTTGGGCACCCTGGATGTTTCACGGCGAACCGGGAATCGTTACAACGAGGCCCGGCTTCTCACCCGCCTGGGGAAGATCGAGATGGACCAGGGGGACCATGTCGGCGCTCACCGTCACTTGACCCAGGCGCAAACCCTCCACGAAGCGCTCGGGGACGAGGAGATGGCGTCGTACAACCGATCGCTCGTCGGGCTCAACGCGCTCGCGTCGGGCGATGTGGACGAGGCGCGGGAGGCGTTCTCCGTGTGCGACGCCCCTGACGACATGCCGAATCCCTGGCTGCCCCTGGGGCGCGCCCGATTGGCGTTGCGAGAGGCGAATCTGGACGTGGCCTCGGAACAACTCAAGGAGGCCCTGCGGCAGCTCGAGCTCAACTGGCACGAGCCCGGGGCGATCGAGGTCCTGATCGAGGTCGCCCATGTGCGGAGGCTCGAGGGGCGGTCGGCTGAGGCAGTCCGTCTGCTCGCATCCGTCCGCGACCATCCGGCGATCGGCCCGATGTGGCGCCGCCGGACGGACGAGATCCTCGAGGGGATCTCGACGGACCTCCCGGGCCCGGAACTCACCGAGTTGCTCGCGATGGGTGGCGGGCGCGCCCTGCGGGATGTGGTGCGCACCGCCCGCGAGGCCTGAGCCGGGGGTGATCGCGCCGGCCGCCGCGGTGGTCACGGTGCTCGGGCGGCCCAATCCGAAGCGGGGAGGGGAAACGCTCACCAATCGCTTGCCCGCGGGGCAAGACGGAAGGCTGGATATCCTCGATGCATCCGGGCGATCTGCGCGTGGTTGGATATCGAAGGGTCGAGGCGGCGCTTTCCCGCTGACCGGGGACGGATGCGACGCCGCCCGCCACCCGGTCGCCTCCGGGGGTGTACCCCTGCCGTCTCCGATCCGGTGACATCACCGGGTCGGCTGCCAACAAGCCGGCGACCGTCACCGCGAAGACGGTGCGAAGCAGTGCAGGAACCGCTCGGTTCCCATGCCGCTCGTCAGAAGCCGCTCCTTCCGATCGCTGAGGATCTGCTCGGTCCAGTTGGTGAAGCCCCCGTCGACGAGAAAGACCTCGCCTCCCTCGCGATGGCGGGCGTGAATCTGGAAACGCACCTCGCGGTAGTAGGTCTGCTCGGGGACAGGGTCAAAGACGATCTGGAGACCCTCGCGGTCGCCGAGCGGCAAGTGCTCGAGCGCCGCCCGACGGGCGGGATTGATCGCGATCAGATGAAGCCGGAGGTCGGTGAGCGGGAAGCCGCGCCGCCGGGCATCGGTCAGGAGATTGAGGTAGAAGGCGATCTGCTCGGTCATCGCGGCAATCTCGAAGTCGAAGGAACCTCGATCCCGGCCGGCGGTGCAGAGGTTCAGGAGGCGGAAGTGGGGAAAGGCGGCCGGCTCATCGAAGCGTTGAGCCCTCAGCACCCGGTGGGTCGCGCAGAGCCGGTGCTGTCGAGTCCGGGCCGAGACCGGCCGGCGACGGCGGGCACATTCGAGGGCGAGGATGTTCGTCGCATCGGAGACGACCTCGACGCCGCGCACCGCGCTGACGGTGTTGTTCTGGTGCACGGGAGCGACCGACGAACAGCTCCCCAAAGGGCCCACGGGAGAGAGCTCCACGACGTCGAACGCGTCGGGCAGTAGCTCGACCGCCCGGCGATCAAAGGCCATCTGCGCCGTTGCGGGGACGCCCGACGGCTGGACCATCGGGTGGTTCTGGTAGCGCTGCAGCAACCCGGAAGGAGAAACCTCGCGGGCCCGGCGGCGGTAGACCTCGAGGAGGAGCGATTGGAAATCGGAGGAACTGAGATGCTGGCTGAGGGTCTCGAGCAGACCGGGCACCCCAGCCTCCGCCAGAATGCGGCCGATGATCTTCGGGTCCATGAGCGGCGCCCCCCCTTTTTGCCCCCTCTTCGCCAAAAGCAGGGAGACCTTTTCGCCCCCCCGTGTGGTATGATGAGTCGCCCCGAGGCTGACGCATCTGAGAGCAGAGATCTGAGTCCGACAATCATGATCCAAGAGACAACGTCCACAGACTTTCCCCAACAGGCCCTATCGTCAAGTTGCCGGGTCACCTACGTCGGCCACGCGACGATCGCCATCGATCTCGACGGCGTCCGCATTCTGACCGACCCGCTCTTGCGCGACCGTGTGGGGCACCTGAGCCGTCAGAGCCTGCCGGCCCACCCGCAGGACTACGAGGAAATCGACGCGGTCCTGATCTCCCATACCCATCGCGATCACCTCGATCTTCCCTCTCTCCGCCGTCTCGACAACGGACCGCGCATGATCGTACCCCACGGCGCGGCCCGCGTCGCCGCGAGGGCCGAGCTGGGACCGATTCAGGAACTCCGCGCCGGCGATGTCACCACCGTCGGCCCGATCCGCGTGGAGGCGATCCACGCCAACCACAACGGCAACCGCACGCCCTTCGGACGCCCGTCGGCCGCGCTCGGATTCGTGATTCACGGCAATCAGCGCATCTACTTCGCGGGCGACACGCACCTCTTCCCGGAGATGGCCTCGCTCGCGCGCCTGAAGCTCGACGCCGCGCTGCTGCCGGTTTGGGGATGGGGACCCGGCCTCGGCAATGGCCATCTCGATCCCAGAGGGGCCGCGGAGGCGCTCTCTCTCATCCGGCCAAGGGTGGCAATTCCGATCCATTGGGGGACATTCCAGTGGATGGGGGGGCGGCGGCAGCCGAAGCATCGGCTCTCGGCTCCGCCACGGCTCTTCGCCCGTTGGGCGGCGCGCCTGGCGCCCGAGGTCGAGGTGCGGATCCTCACGCCCGGCGAGGGAGTCGATCTGCGGGGCCCCGCGACCGACTAGCTCTCCAGCACCTCGGCGCGGCCGCTATCCATATCGTAGATCACGGAGACGACCTCGGCCCCGCTGGCGGCGATCAGCTCGTCTCGCCGTAGCTGCTCGGCGGCCATTCGGGCATTCAGATAGATCGCGTGGCGAACGATCTCGTCCTCACCTCGCGCGCGGGCTCCCTCGATCGCCGGGCGGATCGCCTCCATCAACTCGCCCAGGTGCCCCTCGCACTCGCCGCCGGTCGCGGCCGCCGTCACCGCCCCGCACGCCGTGTGCCCCAAGACCACCACCAGGGGCGTCCCGAGGTGGGAGACGGCATACTCGATCGACGCCAGCACGTACGCATCGACCACATTCCCCGCCACCCGGACGACGAAGAGATCCCCCAGCCCCTGATCGAAGACGACCTCGGGCGGAATCCGCGAGTCGGCACACCCGAGCACCGCCGCAAAGGGGCGCTGCCCCTCGGTGATCTTCACCCGGCGCACCGTATCCTGGTGGGGATGAAGCGACCGTTCCCCGGCGAACCGGGCGTTCCCCTCCATCAGCTGCTTCAGGGCGTCGGCGGCGCTCAGCATCGATCTTGCTCCTTTCCGCAAGTGGGTCATGGTAACATAGGTGCGCGTCGTGGCATCATCCCGATATGAGCGAGTGGGGCCGCATCTTCGCGCACGTCGACATGGACGCCTTCTACGCCGCGGTCGAGATCCGCGACGATCCCAGCCTCGAGGGCCGGCCGGTTGTCGTGGGGGGCTCGCCCACGGGGCGGGGCGTCGTCAGCGCCGCCTCCTACGAGGCGCGCAAGTACGGGATTCACTCCGCGATGCCGATGGCCGAAGCGATGCGGCGGTGTCCCCACCTGGTCCGCTTACCGGGAAGCTTCTCGAAGTATCGTCATGTCTCGGGCCAGATCATGGATGTCTTTCGCCGCTTTTCGCCCGCCATCGAGCCGCTCTCGCTCGACGAAGCCTTTCTCGATCTCACTGGCGCGCCCGAGCTTCTCGGCCCGCCCCGCGAGATCGGCATGCAGATCAAGGGCGCCATCCGTGAGGAGACCGCCCTGACCGCATCGGTCGGGATCGCTCCGGTCAAGTTCGTCGCCAAGATCGCCTCCGACCTCGAGAAGCCCGATGGACTGGTGGTCGTGGAACCGGGCACGGTGGAAGTGGCCCTCCGGCCGCTCCCGATCTCCCGCCTCTGGGGTGTCGGCCCGCGCACCCGAGAAGCGCTCGAGGAGATGGGCATCCGCACGATCGCCCAGCTGGCCGATCTCGACCGCCGCGCGCTGGTCCGCCGCTTCGGTCTCCACGGCGAGCATCTCCACGAGCTCGCCTGGGGGCGCGATAGCCGCGACGTCGTACCCGACTGGGAAGCGAAGTCCTACAGCCACGAACTCACCTTCGGCACAGACCAGACCGACGTCGAGACGCTCGAGGGGGTGATGCTGGACGAATCGATCCGCGTCTCCCGCCGCCTCCGTGCCGACAGCGTCTCGGGCAAGGTCATCCAACTCAAGGTGCGCTATCACGACTTCCGCACCCTCACCCGGCGAACCACCCTCCCGGGCCCGACCTCCGATGCCGGCCAGATCTACAAGGTCGCCCGCCATCTCTTCCGCGAGACGTGGAACCGCGCGCCGATCCGTCTGATCGGTGTGGGGGTGAGCGCGATTTCGCCCGCCGGCAGCGAGACGCTCGACCTCTTCACACCCTCCGAGGTGCAAGAGAAGCGGCGGCGTTTGATCGAAGCGATCGATCGGATCGAAGACCGCTTTGGACAGGGGAAGGTCAAGCCGGCCAAGCTGCTGCACATCAAGGAGTCGATCGATCGGGGCGCACTGCCTCGCCCCAACCGCCCGCGGTCCCACTAGGATGACGCACTCGGCCGCCGTACCGGGCGGCACGGCGGCCGAGTTGGAACCGGAGGTCGGGTCCCGGGAGCGGTCCGTGACCCAAACCCCCGCGTGGGGCACCGAGTGTGGGGAGGTAGGGAGAAGCTTCTCTACAGGGAGACGACCCTCCTCTGGCGTGCGTCCACCTCCTGGTCGAGGAGGCGCGCGACGCAGTAGTCGATTCGGGCCGATGGACCGACGCCGGGAGCCGCCCCGAAAACGCTCCCCTCGCCCGAGAAGCTGAAGCGGCCCCCAGGCGCCAGATCCACCACCACGGGAATCAACACGCGGTGATCTATGTCAAGCTCCTGATCGCCCAGGCCCCCGTCCGTGACCAAGCGGACACGGGCCCTCTTCACCCCGGCCGGCGAGTCGGGGGGGGCGATCAACTGAGCTTCAAACCCCTCGTGAGCACCCGGTGGGAGATCGATGAGAACCGGGATCGAGGGGGTAAGGGTGAGCCCGTCGACTTCCAGGGTGAGTGTGGCGACCACGGGCACATCCGAGTGGTTGCGGAGCGTGATCGGCCAGCGGAAGGCGCGGGGCTCGGGGAGGCCCAGCGGAAGGGTCATGGGCTCCGCCGTCAGGGTCACGGCGGGTTCGATGATGTAGGGAAGCGCTCGCCCCCCGCGGCGTCCGGGCTCGAGCGGATCGGACCAGTGGAGCGAGACAATGCCGCCCTCCCCCACCAGTCGGGCATCGGGGGGAATCTCCATCCAAACCCGGCCTTCGGTGATCTCGCCGGGAGCCAGGACGTGGGGAGCATCTATGGTCAGTGGGAAACCGTGTGTCGAGGTTGCCTCGAAGTCGAGCGTGCGGGGCCAGTCCTGGAGCGAAGTGAGTGAGAACCGGACCGCGGCCTGGGCGGCGCCCGGTACGATGGCCCGGTTGGGAAGGGCTTCGACCGTGACACCCGTGCCCCGTGCCGGGGTGACCGATGCTGCCACCGCCAAGATGGTGGCAAGCACGAGGACGTACCGCGTGGTCAGGTTGGCTTTGTTGGGTGTCCCGACCATGAGTGTGACCTCCGATTTCCTTGGTCAAGTAACTCTATGACTTTTGTAGACTACTTGAAAGGATCGGCAGGTGCAAGCGGGAATTCAGTCCTTTTCGTTGTGGGTCGGATTTTTGTGACGACGGAGAGCTATTCTCTTATGGAATAAGTCATTAGCCTGGATTTGCCCACTGGCAGCCCATTCCGCCCGAGGATTGGCCTAAATGCCTTACCAAGAATCAATTACAGTGGGCAATCACAGGATTCCGTTCCAGAACCCCGCTAGAACGCCCCCCACCGTTGCTTGCCCGGCAGGTAGTACGACGGACACAAAAACCGAAACGCCCGCGCGATCCGCCTCGCCCGCTCTTCCCCCTCGGCCCCCTGTGCGCGCATCTTGTCGAGATCGTCACCGAAGACCTCCTCGAAGTAGGCGGTGGCCGCGCGCTTGCGCTCATCCTCCGACTCGAACTGGCTGCGGATGATGCCCAGCTCACCGGCATCGAGCCAGATGCCCGCGCATTCGGGACACTCATCGATTTCCACCTGGTGCTTGATGCTGAAGAAGCGGCGGAACATCTTCCGGTCCGAACACCGGGGGCACGTCAGCTGCTCTTCGGAGGGAGCTCGCGGCTCGCGGGGCGACCGGCGCAGCAACTCCTCCCCGAGCCCCTCGTGAGGCTCATCGACCTTCTCCAGCTCGAATCGGTCGAACCAGATCCCCCCACAACCGTCGTCGCATACGTCGAAGGTGACCCCCTGAATCGTCACCCCCTTCAGGTCCTGTCCGCAGGCCGGGCACTTCATCACGAGCCTCCTTAGCTGATGCCGAGTGCACTCACTATGCCCATCGGCACGCGCAGGGGTTGTGCTTAGGCTTTGCCCGCCCCCCGGGTCGGCTCGCCGCGTTTAGGCCTTGCCCGCCACCACGATCAGCTCCCCCGGGTAGGACGAGCCGTACGGCCGGCGCTCGAAGTCGGCGTAGATCTCGTCGACCCGGAATCCCGCCCGGGCGAGGAGGTGCTCGATCTCGTAGCGGAAGAAGTAACGCATCCGGAAGGCATGGACCGCCCGCTCCGTGCGCCCGTCGGGATGGGTGATGTGGTGGATCAGCTCGACGTCGTTGATCTGATGGAAGAGGTCCTTCTTCGGCAGCCGCAGCCGGCGTAGCACGCGCCGGCCGTCGGGGAGGGTGAATTCGGGCTCGTCTCCGAACTCCTCTTCGGTCGCCTTGTCGGTGATGAAGCGCAGGTTGGGATTGAACAGGTCGACCACGACACGCCCGCCGGCCCGAAGGTGACGGTGAACGCACCCCAGACAGGCCAGCTGATCCTCCACGGTCAGCATGTACTGAAACGGCCGGAAGGGCATCGTCACGAGCGCGAACCCGCCCGCGAGATCGAAGGCGCGCATGTCCCCCTCGTGCAACTCGGCGCGCCCGCGCACCGCGGCCGGTTCGGCGTCCAGCTGGCGCCGGCAGACCTCGAGCATGGCGGGCGAGGTGTCGAGCCCGCAGATCTCGATGCCGGCGCGGGCCGTCGGGATCAGCACCCTTCCGGTTCCGCACCCGATCTCGAGCACCCGCCCCTTCGCCTCCCGGGCGAGATCGACGAAGAAGTCGACGTCGGGCCGCTCCCGGTAGGGCAC